>LNFM01003260.1_pt1 | contig 38167 bp, 34 predicted proteins | sample 596031 | NCBI WGS metagenome assembly LNFM01 (sample SAMN04254537, study PRJNA301005) | activated carbon metagenome | isolation source: dual media filters at the Ann Arbor, Michigan drinking water treatment plant | place: USA: Ann Arbor | reverse complement strand
AGTTTGACCTGCCGACCTATGAAGCATCGCGTCACTACGAGGTGGCGAAGTACTATAGTCTGACCGAACACAACTGGACGCCAAGCATTCTAGTATTCTCGAAGGCGATATTTGACCGGCTTTCGCATGAGGACAAAGCAATTCTGCGTGCCGCCGCCAAGGAGTCGGCTATCTATCATCGCAAGATTTGGGATGAGTACGAGCCTTTGGCGCGCAAGGCTGCTGAGGCGGCCGGCATGCAGCTCATTACCGATGTCGACCGCAAGTCATTCGCTGACGTAATGGTGCCGGCACGGGCGAGGGTTGCGACCGTCCAAAGGCAGACGGAGTTACTCCGCCTCATTGCGGCGGACGCAGTCAACTAACGCACTTGATGGCGCAAGGCGCAAGTCGTCCGACGCGAAGCCATCCTGGCGTGCTTGTACGGGCCGAAGCGGCGAAGCTCGTTCGCAGTGTCAGCACGGTGTGATTGAGGCGCAACAAGAGCTTGTCGACGGCCCGCTTGTTCTGCTCGATGCGAGCTTCTCCATATCGATGACGCGTGTCGATGAGAGCGCGGCCCGCCTAAAGTCAGGCGTCCTGGCCTGCCTGCTCCCCGCGGGTGCCATCCAAGTCGAGGGTGTCGCCGCCGCCCCCCAGTGCCGATCAGCACCAAGGGCAAGGGGCGAGGGCGTCAGCTGCACTAGAACAGCCTCTCGACGACGATGCCAGACTTGTCGACCAGCGCCGCGCATTGCAGCTCGATTGCGTCGGCGACCTTCCAGTTGATCGTAGCATCGACGCTCGCATTGAGCGTCGGAAGATAGGTCGCACGATGGGCGGCCGGCGGCTCGATGGGCCCGCCTGAAACCCACCATGTTAGACCGCCGGTCTCGGCTTTCGAAATTCGCGCAGCCTCAGGGTCGTTGCGCACGGCTCCGGCTGCCACTCGCCTGCTGAAGCTCGAGTACTCGAGTACCCTGCTCGACAGGCTACCCGGCTCGGCCCTCACGGCGATCGCCTGGTACTGGCCCTCGCGCACGTCAACCTGTCGGGTCATACCGAACGCATTTGCGCCAATGTAACTGTCCTGCCGCGAGAGCTTGAATTTACTCGTGGGGATCAAGACGAAGTCTTTGGTGCTGGTGGAGCCGCCGAGCGTGTTCGCCATCGTCGCGGCCACCTGTCCCGCTCGCGCCTCTGCCTTCTCGCCGACCCGAGGGCAGGGTCCCGAGGCGATGTTGGCTTGGATCTTGTTGTGCACGAAGTCTGCCCACACATCGATCGGCCTCCTACTGCCGACCTTCGGGTCGTGCATAACGCGCGCGTGGTAGTAGCTCGTCATCGCGGCTTCGCTCGGCTTGTAGAAGTCAGAAATGGTCGCCTGTGTCGTGGCTGGCGCGCCGCCGCACGCACCCATTGCGAACGTCGCCGCCACAACAATCGTCGTCCTGTGCATCCGGCTCATGACGGCATCTGCCCGCGCAACGGCGTGCAGAACTCCACCATGAATGAGAGCGGCCAGCGAAGCGCGTTGATCGTATCCGCCATCACGTTAAGGCGGGCAACGGGGTCACCGGCGGCGACGCGCGCTTGCGTCTTCGCTTCCACCGCCGACCAATAGACAGGTCGAATGCCGGCCCAGAGCACTTCGCACACCGGCCCCGGCAGCCTGCCATTGTCTGCGATAGATACCGTCGAGCAGCCATGACGGCGAGTACCGCCATCCCCGCCATCGTCTTGCACATCGCAATGGGCCTCCTTGTGCCCGACTGTTGCTGCGCGGCCTGTTCGCCGCCCTTGGTAAGAACAGTATGCCTGATCCGCCGCCAGGAACGTTTTGATCGTCACAGCTCGATCAATGGGCATACGCTAGGTTCCGTTGAGGTGGCGGGTGAGGGTGCCTTTGTCCCAGCCGAGGTGCCGGGTCACCTGGGAGAAGGTCAGTCCAAACTTCGGTCGGTCGTCGACACCGGCACCGATCTCGCTGCCATCCGAAGTGGCAGAGATAGGGTGACGTACCGCTTTGCCGGGCAGGCTTTGGGTGCAGGTGGGGTGGCAGGATCATCTAGGTTGAGTCGACATTGCCCGATTTTGTCTCCGTGATCAACGCCGGTTGTGGAGCTGCGGTGGGCTACACTATTGCGCCGACGGACCTCGACCACTGCATCGATGCGCTCAAGAGCGATCGGAGAGGAGGAAGGCAAGCAGGCGCGGGCGCTTCTCTCGCAGATTCGCGTTATCGACACGAAACGTCTTGTACCCAAAGTCGGATACTTGGACCAGAAAGTGTTCGTAGTTATTCCAAATACGCTGTTTACGGTCTCGAAGACTATGGCAATTTTGGCAATCAAGGTGATTGGCGTTAAGCCCGTTAAGATCATGGGTACCGATCCACCGTTCGACCCGACCGGCTCTTCGACGTTTACCTTCCGCTACTACGACCCACGCTCTCACAAGATGCTCGTCATCACTGAGAAGCAGGATTTCAAGCTCTCGACGAAGATCCCAATGGCGTAGGGCTCACTTGCGGATTCCGACGCGAAGCCGGCTACTCGTTCCGGAGCAATCCGGCACCGGTTCCGATTTGAAGTCGGCCACCCTGTGATTGGTGGGCGCTCGATCGCTGGTTGAACCGCATAGGCTCCCCGGCCTGGCGGCCTCGCCCGAAGCCGCTTCGGCTTGGCGCAGGCCGCTCAGCAGGGGGAGCGGATGCCCAGCCGAGAGAGCTGATGCGTTGTGTCAAGGGAGAATTGCGGCTCAAGGCCGAGGGATTGAGTGATCGGGCGATCGCGCGCAGCACGCGCCTGGCCCGCAGCACAGTGGGTGATTATGCAGCTCGTGCTGCGGCAGCGATGCCGAACGACGCCCGCCGGCGGGCGTCCGCCACCCCGGCCGACATCGATCGGTATCGATGGCCGGATTGCTCCGGAATGGGTGGCCGACATCAGTCGGAATGCCCGGCCGGCCTCATCGGAATCCGCAAAAATCTTTGGCGCTTTTCCACAGGCAAGAAATCTGAGGCTAGAGCGAGGCTACCACTGCCTCTGCGACCTGACAGGCATCCGTCATCCAACAAGCGCCCGAAGCTTGGGCATGATCTCGGACTGCCAACCACTGATGCCGTGACTGACTTGAGCGATACGCCCCTCTACTGCGAGGAAGAATCTTGGTGACCAATAGTCGCTAGATCGACTCGGCTTCGGGATCCACCGTTCTTTATTGGCAATGAACTCTTGTAGCACCCAGTGGAGGTCGTTTGGCCATTGCGATGGATCCAGCACCATTTTCCGCCGTATCGAGTACACACTCCGATAGACGACTCGGGAGAATTGTTCGGTCTGAACCCACTGATCCTCTACCTGGCGACGCCAGGCTAGACAGGGACCTCAACCAGCAAATGAAACCATGACAACAAGCGGCTTGTGCGCCGCCGCCTCGACGCCCAACGGAGAAACCAGAGGAACAGCCAAGGCAGCCCCCATCAGAACCTTGCGGCGCGGAATCATTTCACCACCCAGTTTCACCATGAAAACCGTACGGGTGAATCCTGCTCCGGTCAATCAACCTTGGGGGCAGGCAATGGAGAAGGCTTCGGACGCAGGGATTCCCGGTTTCATTGCGGGCACCATCCTCAACACTACACCTCGCCACATGCAAACCATCCTCGCCCCTCCTCGTGTTGACCGTCAGGGCGAAAACGAGGTGAGGGCTGCAAATAAAGTCGCCGCCTTTCCACAGGCAAGAAAATTGAGGCTAGAGCGAGGCTAGCCAAAACAGGTCCCGTGGCCGGAGATCGAAAAGCCAAACCCGATCAATGAGTTAGTGGCGCGCCCGAAGAGATTCGAACTCCTAACCTTCTGATCCGTAGTCAGATGCTCTATCCAGTTGAGCTACGGGCGCACGGCCGGGGCGACCGCAGTCGGGTCCGGCGAAGAGGGGCGCACCCTAATGAAGTTGGGGACCGGTTGCAAGCAGCAGGATAACCATCGGGCAAAGCGGCATGTCAGCGGTCAAGTGCCTCAATTGATTGGAGAATCGCCTCTCCTGGTCGCCTCCCGCAGCGATACCATGGCAGTTGCGTGCCAGCGTCGGTGAGTCGCAAACACCGGAGATTCGGCCCGCAAACCACAAATACGCATCGCCGATCCGCCTATCCCACCATCGCGCGCCGGCGGGCGGCGCGATAGTCTCCCCGCCATGGCTCATCGCCTCCTGTCGCTGCTCGGGCTCCTCCTCGGCCTCGCGGTCCTCCCCGCCCTGGCCCAGCCGGCCGTGTCCGACGCCGACCGGTCGGCAATCCGCGACACGATCCAGTCGCAGGTCGAGGCGTTCCGGCGCGACGATGGCGAGGCCGCCTTCGGCTATGCCTCCCCCGATATCCGCCGCATGTTCGGCACGTCGGACGTGTTCATGGAGATGGTGCGGCAGAGCTACCAGCCGGTCTACCGGCCGCGCGTCTTCGACTTCCGCGAGATCGTCGACCTTCAGGGCCAGCCGACGCAGAAGGTCCATGTCGTCGGGCCCGACGGGCGGCCGGTAACGGCGCTCTACCCGATGACCCGGCTGCCCGACGGCACATGGCGGATCAACGGCTGCTATCTGCAGGCGCCGGACGAACCCTCGGCCTGATCCCACGGCATTTTGCTCATGAAAGGCGTCTCGCCCAAGGTGCTGGGCCTGCTGGCTGCGCTCACCCTCGTGTGGGGCACCAACTGGCCGCTGTTCAAGATCGCGCTCGACGAGTTGCCGGTGGCGACCTTCCGCAGCCTCGTGCTGGCCACGGCTATCTTGACCCTGGGCGTCATTCTCGTGATGCGCCGCGAGAGCTTCGCCGTCCCGCCCGGCCGCTGGCCGGCGCTGGTCGTCGCCTCGGCGACCAACATCCTGATCTGGAACATCGCCACCTCGCTCGCCGTCCTCTACATCCCGTCCGGCCACGCCTCGGTGCTGGCCTACACGATGCCGCTGTGGGTGGCGCTGCTGGGCTTCGTGGCGTTCGGCCAGCGCCTGACCGGCCGGCTGCTGGCCGCCATCCTGATCGGCGCCGCCGCCGTCGCCGCGCTGATGGCGCCAAACTTCGCGCGCTATGCCGAGGCCCCGCTCGGGCTGTTCGCACGTTCGTGGTCAAGCGCACCAGCTGGCCGGGCATGGGGATGTCGCTCACCTTCTGGCAGGTCGTGATCAGCCTGCCGCCGGTGCTGATCGGCGCGGCGATCCTCGACGGCCTGCCCGAGCGCTGGCCGTCGGCCGCGGCGCTGGCCGCCACGATCTATACCGGCGCCATCCCGATGGCGTTCGGCACCGTCGCCTGGTTCGCCCTGGTGAAGCTGCTGCCCACCCAGGTCGCCGCCCTGTCGTCGATCGCCATCCCGATCGTCGCCATCGTGAGCGGCGTGCTGCTGCTCGACGAGCCCTTGTCGCTCCTGCAGGCGCTCGCCATCGCCTCGACGGTGGTGGCGCTGTGGCTGGCGCTGGTTCCAAGCCGCAGACCGTGATCTCGTTTGGTCGAGGCACCAAAGAACAGCTCACCCTGAGGAGGCCGCGTAGCGGCCGTCTCGATTCGGGCGAAGTAACCTTCGCCGTTTGGTCGGCCAAAGCACGTCTGTTACCGACCCTTCGAGACGGCCGCTACGCGGCCTCCTCAGGGTGAGGTCATTCTTTGGTGCCTACATCCAAGAAAATCACGCCCCAGCCTGGATTTCCGCGGAGCCGGACCCTCTCCATGGAAATCCAGGCTAGACGACCGGCAGCGACAGCGGCGCGATCTCCTCGGCGGCGCGATGGGCGTAGTCGTGCTTCTGCGAGTCGCGCAGCATGCGGGCCTGCGCCTCGGCCAGCCGCTCCATCGCCGCCGCCGGGTCGAGATGCAGCGGCGCGCCGTCCTGCAGCACCACCTCGCCGCCCACCAGACGAAGGAGCGCAGCGGATCGCGCGCCGGCTGCATCAGCGGATGCGCGAGGTCGACCAGCACGATGTCGGCCTGCATGCCGGGCGCCAGGCGGCCGATGTCGTCGCGGCCCAGCGCCTTGGCGCCGCCGATCGTCGCTGCCTCGAAGGCGGTGGCGGAATCGAGGCTCGCCAGCGTCTCGCTCATCAGCCGCGCGGCATGGATGGCGAGCCGCATCTCCTCCACGAGGTTGTGCGGCGCGCAGTCGGTGCCGAGCCCGACATTGACGCCGCGCGTGCGGTAGCGGCCGACATGGTCCATGGCCAGGCCGTAGCGCGCGAAGGGCTGCGGGCAATGGGCCACCGAGGCGCCCGCCTCGGCGATCAGGTCGAGATCGCGGGCAGTGTGCCAGCGGATCTGCGGATGCTCGTCGAGCAGGATGCAGTGCGCCAGGATGGTGTCGGATTTCAGCAGGCCCTGCGCCGCCGCCCACTGGACCGGCGTCGTACCGTGCCGCCGGATCATCTCGCGCACCTCGACCACCGACTGGCCGATGTGGGTCGAGAGCAGGCGGCCGGATTCGTCGGCGTGCCGGCGCGCGGCGGCGAACAGCTCGGGCGTCACGGTGTCGATCTGGGCCGGGAAGACCACCGCGCCCAGCCGGCCCGAATTGTGCGACTCGGCATCGGCCATCACCGCCTTGGCCCTGTCGAAGGCGGCGAGCCCGTTCGCCTCGTCCCACCGCCAGGTCACGGTCTGCGGCGCGCTCATGCCCCAGCGCGCCGAGGCGAAGGTCGGGCCGGCATAGAAGCGCATGCCGCTCTGCACCATGGTGTCGAGCCAGCCGTCGAACGGCACGGTGACGTCGCACGCCGTGGTCGTGCCAGCCCGCAGCATCTCCGCGTAGGACATCACGGCGGCGGCCGACTGGCCGTCGCTGTCCAGGCGGAAGGCCTGCAGGCGCTCCATCAGGCCGGTCATCTGCTGCTCGGGCACGCCATGGTCCTCGCGCACGCCGCGATAGCCCGGCTCGGTCGTGGGATGGCTGTGGACGTTGATCAGGCCGGGCAGCGCCAGCAGGCCGCTGCCGTCGAGCACCGGCTCGTTCGCCTCGGCCGGGCGCGCCCCGGCCGGCACGATCTCGGCGATCCGGCCGTCCTTCAGGAGCAGGTCGACGTTTCGGCGATAGACGTGGCGGGGCTCCGCGCCGTCGCCGACCACGGCCCAGGAGAGGTTGCGGATCGAGCTCGGTCTGGTGGTCATTCCCTGGGTCACTCCGCGGCCTTCGCCGTTGCAGAGAAGAAGCGGTTGTCCGGGCGTGGCAGGCCGAGATTCTCGCGCATCGTCCGGCCTTCGTACTCGGTGCGGAACAGGCCGCGGCGCTGCAGCTCAGGGACGACCTTGTTGACGAAGTCGTCGAGCCCGCCGGGCAGATAGGGGAACATGACGTTGAAGCCGTCGCTGGCCTCGGTCATCAGCCACTCTTCCATCTGGTCAGCAATCATCCTGGGCGTGCCCATCACGGCGAGGCCGCCGTAGCCGCCCAAGCGGCCGGCGATCTGGCGCACCGTGAGGTTCTCGCGCCGGGCGAGTGCCACCACGCGCTCGCGGCCGCTCTTGCTCTGGTTGGTCTCCGGGATCTCGGGCAGCGGCCCGTCGGGGTCGAACTTGCGGGCATCCTGGCCGACCGCGATCGAGAGCGCGGCGATGCCGCTGTCGTAGCTCACCAGGCTGTCGAGCAGGGCGCGCTTCTCCCTCGCTTCGTCGAGCGAATCGCCGACGATGGTGAAGGCGCCGGGCAGGATCTTGATATGATCGGGGTTGCGGCCGATCCTCGCCGCGCGGCTCTTCACGTCGGCATAGAAGGCGCGGCCAGCCTCGATCGGCCCGCCGGCGGCGAACACCACCTCGGCGGTCTCGGCGGCGAGCTGGCGGCCGGCATCGGACGCGCCGGCCTGCACCATCACCGGCCAGCCCTGGATCGGGCGCGCGATGTTGAGCGGCCCCTTCACCTTCAGGTACTTGCCCTTGTGGTTCAGCACGTGCAGGCGTGCCGGGTCGAAGTAGATTCCCGACTCGACGTCGCGGATGAAGGCATCGTCGGCCCACGAATCCCACAGGCCGGTGACGACGTCGTAGAACTCGCGCGCCCGGGCGTAGCGCTCGGCGTGCTCCATCTGCTCGTCCATGCCGAAATTCAGCGCGGCGTCCGGGTTCGACGTGGTGACCAGATTCCAGCCGGCGCGCCCGCCGGAGATGTGATCGAGCGAGGCGAAGCGGCGGGCGATCGTGTAGGCAGGCTCGAAGGTCGTCGAGGCGGTGGCGATCAGGCCGAGCCGCTCGGTCTTCATGGCGAGCGCGGGCAGCAGCGTCAGCGGGTCGAACGACGTCACCGTGGCGCTGCGCTTCAGCGCCTCCATCGGCATGTTCAGCACGGCCAGGTGATCGGCCATGAAGAAGGCATCGAACTTGCCGCGCTCCAGGGTCTGGGCGTAGCGGATCAGCGCCTCGAGGTTGAAGTTGGCGTCCGGGGTGCCGCCGGGATAGCGCCAGGCGGCGGTGTGGATGCTGACCGGGCGCATGAAGGCGCCGAGACGGAGTTGCTTGCGGCTCATGGCCGATATCTTGCGCCTGCCGGCGCATTCGGCAAGGCATCCCGGACGATAAGAACTAATTCGACGATTAGGACGATGACGCGCGCCCCTGGTTCCGTGCCGCACGCGCAGCGGCACCGGGGATTGGCAGCGCTGACTTCGGTTCTCCTCCCCAGCTCCGCTGGGGAGGTGTCGCCGTCTTACGGCGACGGAGGGGTCATGGGCTCGAGACTCGTGGCTCATGACCCCTCCGTCCGCGTTCGTGGCGCCTAGCGACTGGCTGGTGGAGGGCGATCGTCGTAGTCGGAGGCGCGGCGGCCGACCAGCGTTTCGGCTTTCCGAACCCGCAGCTCCTCCCGTCTGTCATTTGCCGGATCGACCACGGCTTTCTCGAAGACCCTGACCAGCTGGTCGACCGATTCGTAGGTCAAGGGCTCGAGAACCCAGTCCCGGTACTTCTTCCAGAGATCCTCGAACATCGAGAACGGACGTTCGCCTTCGGCAATGAGGGGCACGAACGGGACCATGTAGTTGGGGATGGTCACCTGCAGCTCGAGGGGAACCGACCTCGGAGCCGTGATGTCGGCGACGATGAAGCGGCTCATGCCTGCCAGCGTCATCACGGTCTCGGAGAAGTCCCGATCGGTCGGACGGTCGAAATCGAAGACAATGGGCAGCAGGCCGAGCCGGCTGACCTCCTTCCGGATGGCTTCCAGCACGTGCATGCGCTCGGTGAAGCGGCCGAGGATCAGCACGCCCTTGGCACCGATGGTCTCGATCGCATTGCGAATCTTCTCGTTGTTGAGGAGCAGGTAGACGAAGCTCGCCACCTCGAGATCGCTGACGGTGACCCGTGGCTGGCCCTGCGGCGTGATGACGATCTCGTCCTGCCGCGCCGGCTTGCCATCGATGTTCCAGATGGAAGCCCCGAAGACCCGCACATTGGCGAGCACGGTGCCGTCCAGCCTGGCGCCTACCAGGGTGGCCAGGCTTAGATCGCTGTTGGAAATGGTCGCACCGGTCAGGTCGGCGCCTTGCAGGTTGATGCCGTAAGCCGAAGCATCTTCGATGCGCGCCGATCGCAGGTCGGCGCCGCGCAGAATGGCTCCGGTCAGCTTGTTTCCCGTGAGCGCGGCGGCCCTCAAGACGGCCCCGTCGAGCAACGCGCCGGTGAAGTCCGCCTGGTCGAGGCCAGCGCCCTCGAAGTCGCAATCGAACAGGCTCGCTTCGACAGCCCTGACGCCCCGCAAGTCGGCCCGGCAGAACCGCGCCGCAAGGGCCTGAATCCGGTCCAGGGTAGCCTTCGTCATCACGGCGCGATCGAACCGGGCGTGGGCGGCGTTGGCCTCGACGAAGCTTGCGTCTCTCAGGTCGCTGTCGCTGAAGTCAGCCCCGGCAAGCTTCGCGCCGGGAAAGAGCGCGTATCGGGCATGGGCCTTCGAGAAATTGGCGCCTCTGAGATCGCTCCCGGCAAAGCTCGTGCGCTCGAGGGAGGCTCCCGACAGATCGATCCCCCTCAGGTCGCGGTCGGCGAGCTTCGCTCCGGCCAGATGGATCTCGACCGACGGATCCCTGGCTCGCCACGCGTTCCAGGCTTCTGCGCCCTGCCCCAACAGTCGCACTTGCTCTTCGAGGCCGAACTCCGGCTCGGGGTCGCTCTGCCGGGAGCGCTTCAGGCTCCATTCCCCGGCGGGGGCACGGCTCCCGCCACCGATGGCCAGGACATACCGTGCGGGCGTCGCGTTCAGCGGAATCTCGAAGGCATCGCACATCACCTTCGGCTGCTGGCCGCGGCTGGGCGCCCACAACGCCGGGCCGTTCTCGACGGCGTCCCCGGTGGAGGCATATTCGCGGCCCTCCGAGTCGAGAAGAATCCCTCCACAGATCCCCTGCACGACCCCCTGCGTGCCGGCATCCTCGAGATTGCGCATCCTGAGCTTGACGGCGACACAGCGCTGGCCGGGCCGATCCCGGCCGATCTCGCCCCGAAGCCCGGCCATCATCGACTTGATGCCGCGACTCTTGATCACGGCGGGATCGACGACCTCGAGCAGCGTCACCTTGATGCGATCGCCGTTGCCGCGGATGGTGATCGAATCGCGAATCTCGGCCACGGATGACGGAGGCGCGCTGCGCGGCAGATCCGAGCGCGCTTCCGTGTCGTACGTGGCATCGGCCGCTGTCGTGACGACCCAATCCATCGCAGTCACCTCCGGGCATCGATCCAATAAGACGAATCGCGCGGTGCCGACGCGAACTAAAGCATGATCTTCCTGGGTTGCAGCACCAGGCTATTACCTCACCCTGAGGAGCGGCCGAAGGCCGCGTCTCGAAGGGTCGCAACAGACTTAACTCTAGCCCACCCTTCGAGACGCCACGCTCCGCGTGGCTCCTCAGGGTGAGGTTTCCACCCGAGGCAATCACGCTCTAGGCGATCGGCGGATGCTTTCCGTCGACGCCGGACGCCCTTTCCCACGCCCGCGCGACCTGCAGCACCGTCGCCTCGTCGAAATAGCGGCCAGCGAACTGGACCGAGAGCGGCAGGCCGCCGGCCGACAGGCCGGCCATCATGGCGATGGCGGGATGGCCGGTGACGTTGAACGGCGTGCGCGCCTGGCGCGGATAGGTACGCTCGAGATCGGCCGGGCGATCGATGCGGCAGGCCGGGTCCATCGAGCTGGCGCACAGCAGGACGTCGACCTCGCGCAGCACCACCTCGACCTCGGCGATCATCTCCAGCCGGCGGCGCGCGGCGTGCGTATAGTCGCCGGCGGTGAAAAAGGCGCCGGTCATGAGCTGGCGCCGGGAGAGCTGGGCGTAATCGCCGGGCCGCTCCTGCAGCCATTTCTCGTGAATCGCCCAGGCCTCGCTCTGCAGGATGACGCGATTGATGGCGCGGAACTCGTCGAGCGACGGCAGCGTGACGTCGCGCACCTCCATGCCCTCGAGCTGCAAGGTGCGGGCCACATGATCCAGCGCCGCCGTCACCTCGGGCTCGGCCGGCAGGTCGACCTCGTGGAAGTGGCGGACGAAGCCGACGCGCAGGCCGCGCACCGGCCGGTCGAGCGCCGCCGTGTAGTGGCCGTACGGCACCGCGGCACTGCCGGGATCGTGCGGATCGTGGCCGGCCAGCGTCTCCAGCATCAGCGCGTTGTCGGCCACCGTCCGCGTCATCGGGCCGACATGGTCGAGCGTGAAGGACAGCGGGAAGACGCCGCGGCGCGACACCAGCCCGTAGGTCGGCTTCAGCCCGACGATGCCGCAGCAGCTCGCCGGGTTGCGCACGCTGCCGCCGGTGTCGGAGCCCAGCGCCATGGGAAACAGGCCGGCGGCGACGCCCGCGCCCGAGCCCGACGACGAGCCGCCGGGATGGTGGTCGGTGTTCCACGGGTTGCGCGCCGGCGGCCATGGCAGGTCGAAGCTCGGGCCGCCGATGGCGAACTCGTGGGTCGAGAGCTTGCCCATGACGATGGCGCCGGCGCCCCGCAGCTTCTGCACGCAGACCGCATCCGCCGCGGCGATGTTGCCGACGAGGATCTTCGAATGGCAGGTCGTCGGCAGGCCGGCGACGTCGATGATGTCCTTGATGCCGACCGGCACGCCGTGCAGCGGTCCGCGCAAGCGCCCGACCATCGCCTCGGCCTCGGCCTGCCGCGCCGCCTGCAGCGCGATCGCGCCGTCGTGGCGGATGAAGGCGTTGAGCCTGGGATCGAGCCTGGCGATGCGCTCGATCAGCGCCTTGACCAGCTCCACCGGCGACAGCTCCTTCGCCGCGATCGCGCGCGCGGCGTCCGCGGCAGTGAGCCAGTGCAGCTCGCCGGGCGTCCCCTCGCTCACAGCCCGCTCCCCGCGCGCATCGGCGGCCAGGGCTCGGCCCTGGGGTCGTCGCACTTCCTGACCTTGGCCACGGCGCTCTCGGCCTGCCGGGCCGCGACCGCCACGTCCTCCGGGAACTCCGCCAACGCCTTGGCAAGGCCGGCGCGGCGCGCCAGCAGCTCGATCGTCGCCTTGTCCATACGCACTCTCCTCTGCCGAGCCGCAAGGTCAGCACGACCAGGGCGCCACGTCCATCGAGAGCCACGTCCATCATTGCGGACCGTCCGTACCGCCGCCTATAGACATCGGAGGATCGATCGGGGGGACGGGCGTGGCAGCAGACCACACGACGGCAATTTTCGTCGCGCAGTTGATCCTGCTGCTGCTGGTCGGCCGCCTGATGGGCGAGGTGATGGCCCGCATCGGCCAGCCCGCCATTTTCGGCCAGCTGCTGGCCGGCGTGCTGCTCGGCCCGTCGGTGTTCGGAGCGTTGCTGCCGAGCGTTCATCACCTGGTGTTTCCCGACACGCCGGCGCTCAAGTCGATGATCGGCGCGGTGTCGCAGATCGGCATCATGCTCCTGCTGCTCCTCACCGGCATGGAGACCGACCTGTCGCAGATCAACCGCAAGCGGGCGGCCGTGGTCTCCGGCTCGGTGTTCGGCATCGCCGTTCCCTTCGTCTGCGGCGTGGCGCTCGCCTATGCCCTGCCGTCGTCGCTGATCCCGGGCCAGGTCGAACGGCTGGTGACGGCGCTGTTCCTCGGCACGGCGCTCTCCATCTCGTCGGTCAAGATCGTCGCCATGGTGCTGATGGAGATCGGCGCCATCCGGCGCGACATCGGGCAGCTCATCCTCGCCACCGCGATCCTCGACGACACGCTGGCCTGGATCATCATCGCCGTCATCACGGGCATCGCCGCCGACGGCGTGGTGGATTTTCGCGACGTCGGCACCAGCCTTCTCTTCACCGGCCTGTTCCTGGTCGCCAGCTTCATGGTGGGACGCCGGGTCGTCGCGCGCATCATCCTGTGGTGCAACGACAACATGGCGATCGAGATGCCGGTGATCAGCGCCATCCTGATCGTCATGTTCGCCATGGCGCTCACCACCGACCTGATCGGCGTGCATGCCGCGCTGGGCGCCTTCGTGGCCGGCGTCCTGATCGGCCAGTCGCCTTTTCTCACCGAGCACATCGAGGACCAGCTGCGCGGCTTTATCGTCGCCTTCTTCAGCCCGGTCTTCTTCGCGGTGGCCGGCCTCGGCATGGATCTGCGCACGCTGCTCGACCCGACCCTGCTGCTGTTCACCCTGGCCGTCATCCTGGTCGCCAGCGTCGGCAAGTTCCTCGGCGCCCTGCTGGGCGGCCGTGTCGGCGGATTGACGGTGGTCGAATCGCTGGCGCTGGCGACCGGGCTCAACGCGCGCGGCTCGACGGAAGTCATCATTGCCAGCATCGGCCTGTCGATCGGTGCGCTGAGCGGCCAGCTCTACACCATGATCGTCGCCATGGCGGTGGTCACGACCATGATGATGCCGCCGACCCTGCGCTGGATGATGGCGCGCGTGCCGCTGCGCGAGGAGGAGACGCGACGGCTCGACCAGGAGGAAGCCGAGCGCCAGCAGGCCTTGCCGCACATGGAGCGGGCGCTGGTGCACGTCGATGCCAGCCCGAACGGCGAGCTGATGGCATCCCTCGCCGGCCTGTTCGCCGCGCGCCAGCGCGTGCTCACGACCCTGCTCGAGGCGACCCGCGACCCCGGCGACAAGGCCGCGGCGCTGCCCGGCCGCGAGCGCTGGCTGGTCGCCGCCTGGTCGGTCAGCCGGAATGGCGCGGAAGCCTCGCCGGCGCAGCCCGCGGGCGCCGCAGCGCCCTCGCCGTACCAGCTCGTGCAGGCGCGTGCCGCTGCGGGCGACGCCGTCGTCCAGGAGAGCGCCAAGGGCTACGACATTGCCTTTGTCGGTGTCGGCCAGCCCCTGTCTGCCACGGGTCCGCGCTTCGAGGAGCCGTTGCACGGCCTTGTCGGCGCGTTCGACGGCCCGATCGTCCTCGTGATGAATGCGAGCGCCCGCCAGGTCGCGGCCGGCGCCCCGCTCAGCATCCTGGTGCCGGCCGACGGCAGGGCCGACACGCGCCTCGCGGTCGAGATGGCGGTGACCCTGGCCGGCGCCACGCGCGGCAGCCTGACCGCCCTGCACGTCTTCGACCCGCGCGAGAACACCCTGACCTCGGGCGGGCGCGGCCGTCGCGCCGGCATGTCGGTGCTGGTCGATGCGCACCGCCTCGGCAAGCGCGCCGGCGTGCCCGTGAAGGGCCTGACCGCCACCAACCTGCGGCCCGACATCGAGATCGGCCGTGCCGTGCGCCGCGGCCAGTACGACCTGGTGGTGATCGGCGCATCGCTCCGGCAGGGCGAAGCCAGGTTCCTCGGCATGCGCATGCTGGCCCTGGTGCAATCGCTGCCGGTGCCGGTCCTGGTGGTCGCCCGATAGCGGCTACAAGTCAGTTCAGGCGTTCCAGCTTGGTGATCTCCTGCGGCGGCAGCTCGGCGAGATAGAGGTTGCCTTCGGCATCGCCCGACAGACCGTGCGCACCGTTGATGGCGCCGCGGCAGCGGCCAATCAGCCGGCCTTCGCGATCGAGCAGGCTGATGCGCGGGATCTGGTCGGTGACGAAGATCATGTCGCGATCGTCCACCCAGATCTGCATCGGATGATAGAAATCGCCCCACTCGGCCAGGAAGGTCCCGTCGCGGTCGAACACCTGCACACGGTTGTTCTCGCGATCGCCGACCAGCACCTTGCCGAAGCGGTCGACCGAGATCGCATGGGGCGTAGTAAAGGTGCCCGGTCCCGTGCCAGGGCCTCCCCAGGTCGCGATCAGCGTGCCGTCGGCGGCAAAGCGATGGACGCTCGAGTTGCCGTAGCCGTCGGCCACGTAGATCTCGCCGTCCGCCGCCTGCGCCGCCGCCGTCGGATGGTTGAACGGCGCGTCGAGCGACGGCCAGTGCCGCCTGCCCAGCGCCTGGACGAGCTTGCCGGCGCGATCGAAGCGCAGCACCTGGTGGGCGTCGCGGTCGGCGACCAGGATGCAATTGTCCGGCGCGGCGTTGATATAGTGCGGCTCGGCCAGCACGCCCTCGCCCCAGCTTCCCGACAACCGCCCCTGGCGATCGAACACCAGGACTGGCTGCCCGGTGCCCCGCTGGGCGACATGCACGAGGCCCTCGGCATCGACCATCAGATCGGAGATGAAGCCGAAGGCCTGGCCTTCCGGCAGCTGTGCCCAATTGCGGTGGATGGCGTAGCGGCGATCGCCGAGGATGACGGTGTAGCGTTCGTCGGTCATGGAATCCTCCTACCGGGGCGTGCCCGTTCCGGGCCTGTCGGACGCATAGAGGTAGCAGCGAATCTTCCAGGCACCGCCGACGCGCCGGAACACGACGAGCTGGTTGAAGGAGTCGGTGCCGGCAACCGCGGGCAGGTTCTCGCGCATGAAGACGCCGTTGCCGGCGTAGAGCCCGACCAGCGTCTCGACGTCGTTGCTGCGCAGCGCGGCGGCATAGCGCTCCATGATCGCCACAAGGGGAGCCGCATCCGCCGCAGGCTGGGCAACCGCACTCCCGGCGGCGGCAGCGGAGGCGACGACGGCGCCGGACGACAGCAGCGCGCGGCGGGCTACGGGAACGGGGTCTGGCACGAACAGGGCTCCTTCCGGCAGGCGACGCACCAGATAGGCAGGATGCGTGCCGGCCGGCAAGATGGCACGCGCAATTCCTGGCCCCTGACACGTGGCATTCGCATGTGGCCAATTTATCCGTCATCCCGAGCGAAGCCGCCCGAAGGGTGGCGCAGTCGAGGGACCTTTCTTGCTGGTGCTGCAACAAGAAAGGTCCCTCCACTCCGCCTCGCTACGCTCGGCTCCGGTCGGGATGACGGCGGTTTTGTGCAATATGCGAATGCCTTGGCCCTCCACGGGAGACCCCGAATGACGGACGACGACCGGCTCGTGCTGCACGGCAGCTTCACCTCCAGCTCGACCTACAAGCCGATGCTGTTCCTGGCGCTGGCCGGGCTGCCCTTCTCCTTCCGCACGGTCAATCTCAAGAACGGCGTTCAGAAGGAGCCGGCGCACCTCGCGATCAACCGCTACGGCCAGGTGCCGGTGCTGCAGCACCGCGGTCTCACCCTGGTGATGTCCAACGTGATCCTCGACTACCTCGCCCGAACGACCGGCCATTTTGAGGCGGCGAGCGAGCAGGATCGCTGGCGGGCGCGCGAATGGCTCGCCTGGGAGAACGACGCCATCATCAACGTGGCCCGCGTCCGCCACTTCCATCGCTTCCGCAAGGTCGACCCGGCGGTGATGGACTTCTTCGTGCCCGGCGCGGAAGCGGCGCTCGACACGATCGATCGCAGCCTGGCGGGGCGGCAGTGGCTGGTCGGCGATACCTGCACGATCGCCGATATCGGCTGCTGGGGCCGCATGGTGTTCATGGCCGAGGGCGGCCTGTCGCTCGACAACCGCCCGCATGCCCGCGCATGGCGCGACCGATTGATGGCCCTGCCGGGCTTCGCGCTGCCCTACGATCTCATCCCGAAGAAGGACGCCGAGGTTCCCATGCTGGCCTAGCTTTGCTTTGCAAGAGAAGCAGCGGCTGATTTTGTCGCCGCCCATGAATTGAGCCACAGATGAACACAGATAAACACAAACGGGTCGAGCTCGAAGCGAAGATCTTCAGCGCTTGGCGCGGGCAAGCCGAAGGCTCGAGGACTGGTTCCGATATCCGGTCGAGGCATCCTTGCAGTCATGTCGAGCATCCGTGTTTATCTGTGTTCATCTGTGGCTGATTCATCTTCTACCTCGTTCATCCGAGGCTGCTGCTTCCGGCAGGGCGGGCAACCTTGGTCGGTACCGGAGCCCGATAGCGCCCTATCCGACCCTCAACAGGCGCAGGCGCGGGTCGAGCAGGTCGCGCAGGCCGTCGCCCAGCATGTTGAGGCCGAGCACGGCTAGGGCGATCGCGAGGCCGGGCCAGATGGCGAGCTCGGGCGCCTGGAAGACGTAGGTCTGGGCGTCGCGCAGCATACGGCCCCACGACGGCACCGGCGGCTGCGCGCCCAGGCCCAGGTAGGAGAGACCGGCTTCGGCCAGGATGGCGACAGCGAACTGGATGGTCGCCTGGACGATCAGCACGCTGGCGATGTTGGGCATCACGTGGCGCACGGTGATGCCGAGCGGTCCCTGCCCCATCGCCGTCGCCGCGCGGACGAAATCGCGGCCCCACATCGACAGCGCCGCGCCGCGCGTCACGCGCGCGAACACCGGCACGTTGAAGATGGCGATGGCGAGGATGGCGTTCTGCGCGCTGGCTCCCAGCACCGACGTGATCAGGATGGCGATCAGCACGGCCGGGAAGGCGAAGACCAGGTCGGACAGGCGCGACAGCGCCTCGTCGACCCAGCCGCCGCGCGCCGCCGCCCAGGCGCCGAGCGCCACGCCGCCGATCATGCCGATGGCGACGGCGATCAGCCCGACCGTGATCGAGGTCTGCGCGCCCACCATGATACGCGACAGCACATCGCGGCCGAGATGATCGGTGCCCAGCGGGTACGCCCCCGACGCCGGCTGCAGCTTGAGCCGCATCTGCAGGGCGTCGACCGGATGAGGCGTCCAGAACACCGACACGAGAGCGGTGCCGACGAACAGCAGCAGCAGCACGGCGCCGATCTGGAAGCCGACATGGCGCGCGGCGCGGGCGAGGAAACCCTTCACGTGCGCACGCGTGGCCGCGGATCGAGCACGGCGTAGGCGACGTCGACCAGCAGGTTGACCGACAGCACCAGGATGGTGAACAGCACCACGACGTTCTTGATCACCACGAGGTCGCGATTGTTGATCGAATCGTAGACCAGCTGGCCGATGCCGGGCAGCCGGAAGACGCTTTCGATGATGACGGCGCCGGCGATCAGGAATCCGGCGATCAGGCCGGCCACCGTGGTCACGGGGACGAGGGCGTTGCGCAAGGCATGGCGGAACAGGACGGTCCGCTCCGGCGCCCCCTTGGCACGGGCGGTACGCACGTAGTCCTCGCGCAAGGTGTCGAGCATCGCGGAGCGCGTGACGCGCGTCAGGATGGCGATCTCGCCCAGCGACAGCGACAGGGCCGGCAGGACCAGGGAATGCAGCGACTTCACCGGGTCCTGCCGCCAGCCTGGGAAGCCGCCCGCCGGAAAGAGCTGCCAGGTCACGGCGAACAGCAGCACCAGCACGATGCCGAACCAGAAGTTCGGCACCGAGATGCCGATCTGGGTGAAGCCCATGACGCCCCAGTCGCCCGGTCGGCCGTGCTTCCAGGCCGCGAACACGCCGAGCGGGATGGCCACCAGCACCGCCCAGGAGAGCGCCAGCGCGCCGAGCGGCAGGGTCACCAGCAGGCGATCTCCGATCAGCTTGGCGACCGAGGTGCCGTAGGCGTGGCTGCTGCCGAGATCGAAGGTCAGCAGGCCGCCGATCCACTTGAAATAGCGAACGACCAGCGGCTGGTCGAAGCCGTACCTGGCGCGCAGCGCCGCCAGCGTGTCCGGCCGCGCGTCGGTGCCCAGCATGACCAACGCCGGATCGCCCGGCAGCACCTCGACCACGGCGAACACCACGACCGTCGCCAGCACCAGGGTCACCAGCGCAGCGGCGAGCCTGCGGGAGAGGAACTCGAGCATGGTGGGTCAGGCCATCTCTCGTCTCACCCGTATGACGGAGGGCAGTCGCGCACCATCATTCCCGTCATCCCGAGCGGAGCCGCCCGAAGGGCGGCGCAGTCGAGGGACCTTTCTTGTCGAACGCAGCAGCAAGAAAGGTCCCTCCACTACGCCGAGCTGCGCTCGGCTCCGGTCGGGATGACGGCACTTTTCCATATGCGAATGCCCTGCCCGATGACGGGGGAGGAGCAAGAAGGGTCTACTTCCAGTGCACGCCCGTCAGGTCGACCTGCGGGGTCGGCGAGTTCTCCCACAGACCGACCAGATCCTTCTTCCAGACGCCGATCTTGGCGAGCTGCCAGAGGTAGCCGTTGACGGCGTCCCTGGCGATGATGCGCTGCGCCTCCTTGAGGAGCTCGTCGCGCTTGGCGAAGTCGGTCGCGGCCACGACCTCGCGCCACTTGGCCCTGAACTCGGGCGAGTTGTAGGCCCAGTAGTAGCCGTCGCGCGCGTAGCGATCGAGATCGTTGGCCTCGGTGTGCGCCACGATCGTGAGATCGTAGTTGCGCTCCTTGAATACCTCGGAGAGCCACTGCGGCCATTGCAGCTGGCTGATCGCGACCTTGATGCCGATCTTGCCGAGCTGGCTCGCGATCACCTCGCCGGCGCGCTGGGCGTAGCCGACCGGCGGCAGCTTCAGGCTGGCGTCGAAGCCGTTGGGATAGCCCGCCTCCGCGAGCAGCGCCTTGGCCTTGGCGATGTCGAAGGGATAGGTCCTGGTGAGATCGAGGTAAACCTTGTTGTGCGGCGCGAAGTGGCTGCCGATCGGCGTGCCGAAACCCGACTCGGCCGAGATCAGCTCGTCGCGATTGATGGCGTGGGCGATCGCCTGGCGCACCTTGGGATTGTCGAACGGCTTCTTGCCGTTGTTGGTCGCCAGGATGACCTCGCCCTCGGTCGTGCCGACGACCACGACGAAGCGCGGATCCTTGCGCAGGCGCTCGACCAGCTCGGGCGCCTGGAAGCCCGGGAACGCGTCGACGTCGCCGGCCAGCAGGGCGCTCACCTGGGCCGACGGATCCTTGACGATCTTGAAGATCACCGTATCGAGCTTGATCGAGGCCGGATCGCGCCACGTCGGCGAACGCACCAGGGTGATCGAGTCGCCCTCCTTGCGCTCCTTGAACATGAACGGCCCGGTGCCGATCGGATGCTTGTCGTTGGTCGGCGCCGACTTGGGATGCATGATGCCGGAATCGCCCAGCGACAGGCTGTAGAGCAGGAAAGAGTTGGGCGACTTCAAGGTCACCTTGACCGTCGAGGGATCGACCACCTCGACCTTCTCGATGTCGGTGTAGAGCGACTTCGCCGGCACGGTCGAATCGGGCGCGAACAGCCGGTCGAGCGAGAACTTCACCACCGAGGCGTCGAGCGGCTCGCCGTCGTGGAACTTCACGCCCTGGCGCAGCTTGAAGACGTACTCCTTGCCGTCCTCGGAGATGCTCCAGCTCTCCGCGAGACCGGGGCCGATGGCGCCGGTGCGATCGATCCGGCCCAGGCTCTCGTAGATGCCGGGCGTCGTCACCTCGCGGATGGCGGCCGCGGCGTTCTTGGTCGGATCGAGCACCGGCGGCTCGAGCGACATGCCGATCACCAGCCGGTCCTTGGCCTGCGCCCAGGCGCTCTCGCCGAGCACCGACAGGGAGGCGAGCGTTGCCGAGGCGCCAAGAATCCGACGACGGGAAACTGAGTTCACGGAAACCTCCGTTGCTGAGTGAACGAGCTTATCAGCGGCCGAATACGTCCCGCCAGCCGCGGGCCGCCCCGAGCGTGCCGGCATTGTAGACGCCGCGCGCCACCGCGCGGGCGAGGCAGTCGGCGGCGATCGTGCCGAGCTCGGCCAGCGCCAGCGGGTCGCCCGCCAGGTCGCACCTGCCGGTGGCGATCGAGAACACCGTGTCGCCGTCCTGCGGCGTATGGACCGGGCGGATCGAGCGCGCGAGCCCGTCCTGGGCCATTACCGCCAGCCGCTCGGCCGACCCCTTGTCGAGCCGGGCGTTAGTCGCCACGACGGCGATGGTGGTGTTGGCGCGCGGGTCGCTGCGCGCCAGGTCAGCCGGGTCGTGCGTCAGGTCGGCGCGATCGTGCGAGACCGGCAGGCCGAGGCCGCGCAGTGGCGGCGGCTGGCCGCCGAACTCGCTATCCTGCTCGATCGGCCAGGCCCAGAACTGCGCCATGTCGCCCATGGTCGTGTAGCCGCGCGCATTGACCGCCACCAGGGCGCCGACCTGCAGGCCGCTCGCCGGATCGACGGCCGACGCACTGCCCAGCCCGCCCTTGAGATTGCCGGCCTTGGCACCTAGCCCGGCGCCCACGTTGCCGAGCTCGAAATCGCGACTGGCGTTGCCCGTCGCGACGTAGGCAAGCTCGCGGTAGGGCGGCCAGTCCCAGCTCTTGTCGCCGCCGTTCAGCAGATCGAACAGGATTGCCGTCGGCACGATCGGCACGACGACATCGGCGATGGCGACCCCGCGGCCGCGCTCGCGCAGCCAGCGCATCACGCCGTCGGCCGACGACAGGCCGAACGCCGAGCCGCCGCTGAGACAGATCGCGTCGACGCGGTCGACCCGGCACGACGGATCGAGCAGGTCGGTGTCGCGCGTGCCCGGCGCGCCGCCGCGCACGTCGACCGACGCCATCGACGGCGTCTCGCACAGCACTACGCTGACGCCCGAGCGCAGGTGCGGATCCTCGGCATTGCCGACCAGGATGCCGTCGACGTCGGTGATGAGGTTGCGCGGGCCGGGACGCAGCATGGCTCAATCGAGCTGCAGGGTGAGCGCCTTGAGATAGGCCGATTCGGGCAGCGCCGGATGAACCGGATGATCGAGCGCCGCGCCCGAGCTCAACAGGATGCGGCCGCTGCGCTCGGCGTCGCGCAGGCCGCGCCGCACCTGCTCGGCGAACAGCGGCGGATCGACCAGGTGCGAGCACGAGGCGACGAACAGGAAACCGCCCCTGGCCACCGCCGGCGCCGCCAGCCGTACCAGCTTGCGATAGCCCTGGGCGCCGCTCTTGAGATCCTTGCGGCTCTTCACGAAGGCCGGCGGATCGCAGATCACCACCTCGAAGCTGCGCGCCTGCTGGGCCTCCAGGGCGTCGAACGCGTCGCCCTTCTCGAACGACATGGTCGCCGCCACCTCGTTCAGGCCGGCGGCTGCCTTGGCCGCCTCGAGCGCAGGCTGCGAGCGATCGATGCAGACCACCGAGCGGGCACCCTTCCTGGCGGCCAGCACGCCGAAGCCGCCGCTGTAGCTGAAGACATCGAGCACGCGTCCACCCGAGGCGAGACCTGCCACGAAGCGCCGGTTGTCGCGCTGGTCGTAGAACCAGCCGGTCTTCTGGCCGGTCGACAGGTCGGCGACGAAGCGCGCGTCGTTCTCGATCAGCTCGACCGTGGCGGAGGCATCGCCCTTGGCGACCGAGACCTCGCGCTTCAGGCCTTCGAGCTCGCGCACCGGCGAATCGTTCTTGAGCACGACGGTGCGCGGCGCCAGCTCGGCGTCCAGCGCCTCGAGCAGCACCGGCGTCAACGCCTCCATGCCGGCGGTGTTGACCTGGACCACCAGCGCGTCGCCGAAACGGTCGACGATCACGCCCGGCAGGCCGTCGGCCTCGGCATGGATCAGGCGATAGTACGGCACGCCGATCAGGCGATCGCGCAGGGCGACGGCCCGGGCGAGCCGCCGGCCGAGGAACAGCGTATCGACCTCGGCTTCCGGGTTGGTCGTGAGGACGCGGCCGGCGATCAGCGAATGCGGGTTGAAGGTGACCAGCCCCAGCGCCTCGCCGCCCGGCGCGCGCAGGACGGCGAGCGAGCCCGGCGGCAGGGCGCGGGTCTCGGCGTCCATCAGGATCTCGTTGGAGAACACCCAGGGATGCCCGCCGCGCACGCGGCGATCCTCGCCGGCGCGGAGCAGCACGCTGGGCCGCTTCTTCTGTGTCAACCGACTACTCTCCTCTGGCGATGCCATCCCGCCGGGGATCGGCGGCGCCCTCCCAGCCGTCGCCTACCCGGCGCACGCCGGACAACCCGCCTTCGTGCCGGCGGACTTGTACCCGATGACCGAGCGCGCGCAAGGCATCGGCGTGGCCGGAAAGAGGCGTTTCGGCCTCCAGCTCGGTCGCGCCGTTGAGATTGATGACGCGCGGCAGGGCGACCGCCTGCTGCATCGACAGGTTCCAGTCGAGCAGCCCGATCACCGCCTGCACCGTGTCGCCGATGATGCGCGCGCCGCCGGCCGAGCCGAGCGCCGCCAGCAGCCGGCGATCGCCGTCGACGACGAAGGTCGGCGACATCGACGAGCGCGGCCGCTTGCCGGGCTGCACCCGATTGGCCACCGGACGGCCGGCGATCTCCGGCCGCGCCGCGAAGTCGGTAAGCTCGTTGTTGAGGAGGAAGCCGCGCACCATCATCTGGGCGCCGAACGGCGCCTCGATGGTCGTCGTGAAGGTAACCGCGTTGCCCGAGCGGTCGACGATGCTGACATGGCTGGTGCCGCGCTCGACGTAGCCCGGCGGGACACCCGGCTCGACCTCGCCCATGCTGCGGTCGGACGACATCAGCGCGCGGCGCTGGTCGAGATAGACGTCTGACAGCAGGCCCGCCACCGGCACGGCGACGAAGGCGGGATCGGCGACATAGCGGGCGCGATCGGCGAAAGCGAGACGGCTCGCCTCGGCGATCAGGTGCACGGCCTGCAGGCTGTCGGGCGCCTCCTTCCAGATCGCGAACGGCTCCAGGAGCTTCAGGATCTGCAGCAGGGCGATGCCGCCGGAAGAGGGCGGCGGCATGCTGCACACCGTCCAGCGGCGATACGGGCCGCACAGCGCTTCGCGCTTGACCGGCCGGTAGCCGGCGAGATCGGCGGGCGACAGGGTACCGGGGCGGACATGGCCGCGCACCCGCTCGACCATCTCGCGCGCGATGTCGCCTTCGAGCACGGCACGCGGCCCCTGGTCGGCGATCAGCCGCATGGTTGCGGCGAGCGCCAGGTTGTTCACCCGCTCGCCCAGCCGCTTTGGCGAGCCGTCGGGGTTGAAGTACACCGCGCGGATGCCGGGCTCGTCGGCGAGCTTGGGCATGCGGCCGAGCCACTGCACGAGACGATGTGGTGCCGGGAATCCTGCATGTGCGGCGTCGATCGCCGGGGCGAACAGGTCGCGCCAGGCGAGCCTGCCGTGCTCCCCGTGTGCCAGCTCCAGCATGGCGAGCAGGCCCGGGACGCCTACCGAGACGCCCGAAACGACGGCCTCGGCGAAGGGGAGCGGCTTGCCGTCGGCATCGAGGAACATCGTCGCCGTGGCGCCTGCCGGCGCGGTCTCGCGGCCGTCATAGACGGCAATTGCACCGCTCGCGGCGTCGTAGTGCAGCAGGAAACCGCCGCCGCCGATGCCGGAGGCGTGCGGCTCGACCACGCCCAGCACCATCTGCACGGCGATGGCCGCGTCGACCGCCGTGCCGCCGCGACGCAGCATCTCGAGGCCGGCCTCGACGGCGAGCGGATGGGCTGCCGCCACCATCGCCTGCGGCGCCGCCAAGCCCGCCGGGACACGCCAGACGGCGACCAGCAGGACGATGGCAGCGAGCAGGCGCCGGGTCATGCGCGGCGCGCGACGATGAACAGGCGACGGAAGGGAAAGAGCGTGATGCCGTCGGGCCGCGTCGGATAGGCCTCGGCCAGCAGCTTGCAGTAGGTCTCGTAGAAGCCCGCACGTTCATCCTCGTCGAGCAGCTGCATGTAGGGCCGCAAGCCGGTGCCCGCCGTATACTGCGCCACCGGATCCTTGCCGGTGAGAGTCTGCTGGTAGATCGTCTCCCAGATCTCGAGATCCGAGCACGAGGGCTTCAGCGCATCGTAGTAGCGCGCCGGCTCGTGCACCGGGCGGATGCCCTGCACCTTGGCGAGCTTGTGGCGCCACGGTCCGGCCTCGGCCGCGGTGTGCATCAGGGCGTGCGAGGGCGCCTCGTGGTTGCGCGGCATCTGGATGGCGAGCTGGCCGCCCGACGGCAGCAGCTTCAGCAGGCCCGGGAAAAAATCGATGTGGCCCTCTACCCATTGGTAGGCCGCGTTGCTGTAGAGGATCGACGGCGGCAGGCTGGGCTCGAAACGCGTCAGGTCGCCCGTGCTGAAGCTGATGCGCGGATCGGCGGTCTGGCTGCGCGCCTTGGCCAGCATGTCTTCCGACGAATCGATGCCGATCACCGGCGCCTGCGGGAAGCGCTCGGCGAGGATGCGGCTGATGTTGCCGGCGCCGCAGCCGAGATCGTAGATCGCATGACCCGGCCGCATGGCATTGGCGGGATCGAGCCGGCCCATCAGGTCGAGCGCCGGCCGCATGCGGCTGTCGGCGAACTTGAGATAGAGGCTGGCGTCCCATGCGGGCGACTTGAAGTCGTTCACGTCATTGCTCCTCGAACGCCGGATCGACCGGGACGCGATAGGCGGTGGCGATCTTGTTGCCCTTCTGCGCCGCCAGCACCACCGCCATGAATTCCTCGTGCATCTCCTCGGTCATGCCCTTGCGGCGCGCCATGGTGCCGTGCGAGGCGATGCAGTAGTCGCACTGGTTGGTGATGCTGACCGCGAGATAGATCAGCTCCTTGGTCAGCGGATGGAGCGCGCCGGGCGCGAACGCCGCCTTCATCTCGGCGGCGAACTGCTCCATCACGCCAGGATGGCGCGCCAGCGCCTTCCAGACATTGTTGATGGCCGACGGGTGGATCCCGCGCGCCGCCGCGATGCCCTCGACGACGGCCCTGGCGCGCGGGTTCATGTCCTCGTACTCGGTGAGCTTGGCCATCGAACGCTCCTGTCTTCTCTCCTCCCCAGATTCGCTGGGGCGGTGTCGCCGTCATACGGCGACGGAGGGGTCATGGGCTCGAGACTCGTGGCTCATGACCCCTCCGTCCGCGAAGACGCGGACACCTCCCCAGCTTCGCTGGGGAGGAGAATGATCATCAGTACATGTGCTGGCCGCCGTTGATCGACAGGGTCGAGCCGGTGATGAAGCCGGCGTCGTCGGCGATCAGGAACATCACGCCGCGGGCGATCTCGTCGGCCTTGCCGAGGCGGCCGACCGGGATCTTGGCGACGATCTTCTCCAGCACGTTGGCCGGCACGGCGGCCACCATGTCGGTCTCGGTGTAGCCCGGCGCGATGGCATTGACGGTGATGCCCTTGGCAGCGCCTTCCTGCGCCAGCGCCTTGGTGAAACCGTGGATGCCCGACTTGGCCGCGGCGTAGTTGACCTGGCCGTACTGGCCGCCCTGGCCGTTGATCGAGCCGATATTGACGATGCGGCCGAAGCCGCGCGTGTTCATGCCTTCCCACACCGCCTTCGACATGTTGAAGCAGGAGCCGAGATTGGTGTCGATCACGGCGTCCCACATGTCGCGGGTGAGGCGGCGCATCGTCGAGTCGCGGGTGATGCCGGCATTGTTGACCAGGACATCGACGGGGCCCAGGTCCTTCTCGATCTGGGCGATCACGGTCTGGCAGTCGGCGAAATTGCCGACATCGAACTTGTAGACGCTGATCCCGGTCTCCGCCTTGAACTTCCGGGCGGCCTCGTCGTTGCCGGCATAGGTGGCGGCGACCGTGTAGCCCTTGTCCTTCAGCATTCGCGATACGGCGGCGCCAATGCCACGGGTCCCACCCGTCACGACAGCAACACGTCCGGCCATGATGTCCTCCCATCGGTTTGCAGTGCCGCCCTACTCTATCCGGTTCTGCAGGGTCGCGGGCAAGCGCGACGAATTCGTCGACAGTGGCGGATAACGGGCGGCTGGACGCCGGTCATAGAACCGTCGTCATGAAACCCTTCACCGCCCTGTTCGGCGCCGCCGCCGGAACCCATGCCGCCGACCAGCTGGCGCTCGCCACCCTGCCGCTCACCGCGACCCTCGTGCTGGGCGCCGGACCCGACCTGCTCGGCCTGCTCGTGGCCTGCCAGAGTGCGGCCTGGCTGCTGATCTCCCTGCCGGCGGGGGCCTGGATCGACCGTGCGCCACGCCGCACCCTGCTGATCGTCGGGCTGGGCCTTGGCCTCACCGCCTCGATCGTTGCCGTCATCGCGGCTGCGGCCGACCTCTCCCTTCTGCTCGGCGTGGCGGCCTTCGTCGGCGCCGCAGGAACGGTCGTCTACGCCCTCACTTCCGTCTCGCTGCTGCCGAGCCTGGTGCCGCCATCGGACCTGCCGCGGTCGAACGCGAGACTGGAGCTTGCCCGCGCCATCGTCAGTCTCGCCGCACCGTTCGCGGCCGGCCTGCTCGCCCAGCTCCTGTCGCCGACCTGGGGATACGGGCTGGCGGCACTCGGGGCTGCCCTGGCGCTCGCCTGCATCCTCGCGCTCCCCGAGGCGCCGGCACCGCAATCCACGTCCGACAGGGCGCCGTTCGTCGCCGCCATCGAGGCCGGTGCCCGCTTCGTCGTGCGCCACCAGCTGTTGCGTGGCATCAGCCTGTGCGCGATATTCTGGAACTTCGCCTTCTTCGCCCTGCTCGCGATCTGGGCACCGCTGGCGCTCGGGCCGCTCGGGCTCGATCCGGCCGGCATGGGCCTGGCACAGTCGGCCTATGGCGCCGGCCTGATCCTGGGCGCGCTGGCGGCGCCGATCGCCGCGCGCCGCCTGCCGCCGCTCGCCATCCTGATCTTCGGTCCGGCGATCTCGGTAATTGCTGCCTGCAGCTTCCTGGCCGCACCGGCCGGTCACGGCTTCGCCCTGGCGGCGACAGGCCATTTCCTGGTCGGGTTCGGCCCGATGATGTGGCTGATCTGCCAGACCACGGTGCGCCAGCTGGTGACGCCGGCGCCGCTGCTGGGCCGCGTCAACGCCACGGTGCAGACGGCCATTTATGGCGTCCGGCCGCTGGGCGCGCTGGCCGGCGGGTTGATCGCGGCGCAGGCCGGCTGGCAGGCCGCGCTGCTGCTGATCGCCGCGTCGTTCCTGCTGTCGACGCTGGTCATCCTGCTGTCGCCTCTGGCGCGCTTGCGCACCTTGCCGCAAGCGGCTTGCGCCTGACGCCGAATCATCCGACCTTGCGCCCGGAGGTCGGGGATGAAGAAGTTTCTGGTTGTCGCAGCGCTTGCCATGCTCAGCGGATGCGCCTCGGGGCAATCGTCCTGGGTGCAGGCCTACGGCACGAACTTTCCGCAAGCCAATCCGGGGCAGGCTGCGGTGTACCTGGTGCGCGGGCCGGCCCCGGCCGATGCGCCGCCGATCAACATCACCCTGAGCCAGCAGGCCCTCGGCGGACTGCCCGGCCAGAGCTGGATGCGCCTGAACCTGGTGCCCAGGCTGTACGACGTGCGGGCCTACGGCACGCAGGCCAACACCGAGCTCATCATCACCGTCGATCCGGGCCAGACGCGCTTCTTCGAGGCAGTCACCGAGGAACCCGGCAATGCCAGGCTCATGGAGATCTCGCCGTACCAGGGCCGGCGGCTGGTCAACCAGGGCCAGCAGGCGCCGATGCTGCCATGACCGACGCGGCGCGCCCGCCGCTGCCTCCGTTCACCCCCGAGACGGCGGCGGCCAAGGCACGCGCCGCCGAGGATGCGTGGAACAGCCGCGATCCCGAGCGCGTGTCGCTGGCCTACACGACCGACAGCGCGTGGCGCAACCGCGCCGAGTTCCTCGAAGGCCGCGCGGCGATCAAGTCGTTCCTCACGCGCAAATGGGCCAGGGAGCTCGACTACCGTCTGATCAAGGAGCTGTGGACCTGCGGCGGCAATCGTATCGCCGTGCGCTTCGCCTACGAATGGCACGACGATTCGGGCAGCTGGTTCCGCTCCTACGGCAACGAGAACTGGGAATTCGACGAGCGCGGCCTGATGCGCCGGCGCATCGCGTCGATCAACGACCTGCCGATCGCCGCGACGGATCGCAAGTTCCATTGGCCGGCGCCCGGGCCGCGTCCCGCGGATCACCCGGGGCTGAGCGAACTCGGTCTATAGCGCACGAGTTTCTTTCCTCGAACCACCAAAGAAAACCTCACCCTGAGGAGCGACCGCAGGCCGCGTCTCGAATCGGGCGGAGTAAACTTCGCCCTTTGGTTGGCCGAGTCACGCCTGTTGCCGACCCTTCGAGACGCCGCGCTCCGCGCGGCTCCTCAGGGTGAGGATTCAGTGAGGCAAGCTCTAAGCGAGCGAGCAATCAGTCGCGCCGGACGGCGATCACCTCAGCTCCGTTCCACGCACATGGCGATGCCCATGCCGCCGCCGATGCACAGCGTTGCCAGGCCCTTCTTGGCATCGCGCTTCTGCATCTCGTAGAGCAGCGTCGTCAGCACGCGCGCACCCGAGGCGCCGATCGGATGGCCGAGCGCGATGGCGCCGCCATTGACGTTGAGCTTGGCCGGGTCGAGGCCGAGCTCCTTGCCGACCGCCACGGCCTGTGCCGCGAACGCCTCGTTGGCCTCGACCAGGTCGAGATCCTTGACCGTCCAGCCGGCCTTCTTCAGCGCTTCCTGCGAGGCTGTTACCGGGCCGATGCCCATGACCTTCGGGTCGACGCCGGTGGTCGCCCACGACACGATCCTGGCGAGCGGCGTGACGCCGCGCTTCTTGGCTTCGTCGGCGCTCATCAGCACCAGCGCGGCGGCGCCGTCATTGATGCCCGACGCGTTGCCTGCCGTCACCGAGCCGCCCTCCTTGGTGAAAGCCGGGCGCAACTTGGCCAGCGCCTCCAGCGTGGTGCCGTGACGCGGGAACTCGTCGGTGTCGACCACGACGTCGCCCTTGCGGGTCTTCACCGTGACCGGGACGATCTCGTCCTTGAAGCGGCCGCTCTTCTGCGCCGCCTCGGCCTTGTTCTGCGACGCGACGGCGAAAGCATCCTGGTCGGCGCGGGTGATCTGGTACTTCTGCGCGACGTTCTCGGCGGTATTGCCCATGTGATAGCCGTTGAAGGCGTCCCACAGGCCGTCCTTGATCATCGAGTCGACCAGCTTGAAGTCGCCCATCTTGGTGCCGTCGCGCATGTGGGCGACGTGCGGTGCCTGGCTCATGCTCTCCTGGCCGCCGACCACCATGATCGAGGCGTCGCCGTTGCGGATCGCCTGCCAGCCGAAGGCAACGGCGCGCAGGCCGGAGCCGCACAGCTGGTTGATGCCGAGCGCGGTCTTCTCGACCGGGATGCCCGAATTGATCGCCGCCTGGCGGGCCGGGTTCTGCCCCTGACCGGCCGACAGGATCTGGCCCATGATGACCTCATCCACCTCTTCCGGCTTCACCTTGGCGCGTTCCAGCGCTCCCTTGATCGCGGCCTTGCCGAGATCGTGTGCAGGGACGGCGCCAAACGCCCCATTGAACGAGCCGATCGGTGTGCGCGCTGCGCTCGCGATGACGATGTCGGTTGCCATAGTGCCCTCCTGGAGTGCCGCCCTGTCGCTATTTATAGAGACGCGGTCAAGCGGGGCAAGGACCGGGCCAGCCGCCGTGCGGCTCACGGGTCAACCGGCCGCACGGGCGCGAGGAGCCGGCGGGAGCGGACGCAGCCCGAACAGGGGGCGCACGAACCACCACGGACGAACCACGGCGAGGTAGAGGATCGACGTGCCGAGGAACGTCGCCATGACAGCCAGGATGAATCCGGCGGCCGGCGGGGTGCCGAGCCGGAGCAGCCAGTAGACCGCGATCACCGTCACGGTCTGGTGCAGCATGTAGAAGGGATAGACCGCCTCGGTGGCCTCGCCGAGAAAGGCCGGTCGCCGCGTCAGATGGCGGTTGGCGAAGCCGACGATGGCGAACAGCCAGGCCATGGTGTTGATCGCCGAAACCAGCGCATAGGCCGGACGGTCCGCCGGCGCGATTGTCGGGCGAATCGCGCCGTCGATGAACAGGACATACAGGCTCGCATAGGCGGCGATGCCGATGCCGAGCGACAGGAAACGCTGCCGGTTGAGCGCGGCCAGAAGTTCGCGCGAGCCGAACAGGAAGGCGCCATAGAGCAGCAGAATGCCGTAGTAGGCGAGGCCGTACCAGTCGCCGACCAGGCCGTTGGGATTGCGCGAGATCGGCGCCAGCCAGAGGATGCAGGCGGCGAGCGGCAGCGGCATCAGCCAGTGCAGGCCGGCACGCGCCGTAAGGGCCGACGCCCCCTCGAGCGCCGCCCGCCCCGCCGGGCTGCGCGCCCACAGGAACAGGGGCAAGCACGCGACCGTGAGCACCAGGACGTAGGCCAGGAACCACAGATGGTGCCAACTGAGATTGCCGTCGGGATACACGCCGACGAAGGCCTGCGGCAGCCACTGCACGAAGGTGCCGGCGAAGCGGCCGGTGTAGAGCCGCTCGAGATAGACCTGCGGCGGCACCAGCACGATCATGCCGAAGGCCAGCGGCACGAGAAGCCGGCGCACGCGGTCGAGGGCGAAGGCGCCGGGCGAGCGCTGTCCGAGCGCCAGCATGATGGCGGCCCCCGACACCAGGAAGATCAGCGGCATTCGCCAGCGGTTCACGAAGCGCATGCCCTCGCGCAGCCAGTCGAGGCTGTCGGGGCTGACGAGGTGCCAGTTCCAGCCCGACCACGCCATGCCGGCGTGGTAGACGATCAGCAGGGCGAACGCGGAGACTCGCAGCCAATCGAGGTCGGCGCGGCGGTCGGAAGCGGGAGTGGCATTCATGACAGCACCTTGGAGGAGAGCTTTCGGATGGCCTCCTCCTACGCGCCACCACCTTGATTCCAGGGCATTTTGTGACGACCGGCGCGGCCGGTGGGACGACCGGCAGGGCATCCGGGACGTCCGGTTGGGCGACATGTTCCTCTGGACCGCGGGCGTCCCGCCCTGAGCTTGCCGAAGGGTCCCGCCCGCGGTCCAGAGGAACAGGGTGAACGAGCGCCTCAGCTCTTGACGGGTACCAGGCTCTCGAAGCGCTGGCGGTAGCGCCGGCTGAGGTTCACCTCGGCGCCGTCCTGCAGGCGGATCCGCCAGTCGCCACTGACCCACGGCGTCACTTCCGTGATGCGGGTGACATTGACCAGGTAGGATTTGTGCACCCGTACGAACCGCCTGGGATCGAGCTCGCTCTCGAGCTTGCTGAGCGAGGAGCGAATCTCGAGGGTCTCGCCGCCAACGTGCAGGACGGCGTAGTTGCCGGAGGCTTCGACCCAGTCGATGTCGGCCATCTCGACCATGATCTCGCGGCCGCGCTTGCGAACTGCGAAACGTTCGGCCAGCGGCGGAGACGAAGGTAAGGGCGCCTCTACCGGCGGTTCTGGCACCGGTGCAGGAGTCGTTTCCTGCTGCAACGCCGGCTCGGGCGCCGCATCGGCGTGCGCCGGCATGCGCTCGAACAGGTAGTGCAGCGCCAGGATTCCGGCACTCAGCATGCCGTAGCTGACGATGTCCTTGGCAAACTCGTAAGCCAGCCGATCGAGGGTGAGCGGGAATGAATAAGCCGTTCCGAGGATCGCCGAAAACCAGAGCAGGCGGAGCGCCGCCATGCCGACCGTGTGGGCGATGCTGAACGGCACCACCGCGGCGACGTGGATCGTCACGTTGCGCAGCGACTGCCCGATCGGCCAGCGCCGGTGCAGCCAGTAGAGCGCCGGAAGCAGGGCCGCGACGACGACATGGCTCGTCAGCTCGATCGCCAGCGCGTGATCGAGCCCGATCGGCCGGCCGATCTTCTCCTGGTTGGCCATCTCGACGTAGCTGCGCGCCGCCACCGATACCGCGAGCAGGATCGTCCAGGCGGCGATCAGCCGCCAATCGAAGGGCTTGTGCTCACCCATCAGGATCGGCGCTTGGCCGGCATGGCGCCCAGCCAGTCGAACAAGGGCGTCCAGCAGAGCTCGCGGGCGCGGCCGCTCACCACCATGCCGATATGGCCGAGCGGCAGGTCGTGACGCGTGACAGTACGGAAGCCGCGCCGGGGCTCGGCGAGGGCCGCCGCCGACAGGGGCGGCACTATGCGATCCCCCGAGGGGATCATGACCAGGGCCGGGACATTCATCCGCCGCGGCACGATGCGGCGGCCGCCGACCATCCACTGGCCCTTGCCAGGCAGGTTGTCGCCATACCAGGCGATCAGGCATTCGCGCGCCGTCGGGCCGGCGAGCGGGGCGCCGCCGTTCAGCCAGTCCTCGAGCAGCACGAACTCTCGTGCCGACTGGCCATGCGGGTCCATGCCGAGGAAACGGCCGAACTTCTTCACGGCAAGCCACGGATCGAGCGACCAGAACAGGGTCTGCAGGACGTCGACCGGCAGCTCGCCGACGCGGCCGGCCATCTCGGCCAGGAGGGGCCCCGCCGACAGCATGAAGGCGTGGCCGGTTCGGTCGGCATGGAAATCCCACGGCGTCGCCAGCAGGGCCAGCCCGGCGACGCGCCGCGGCCGGCGCGCCGCCAGGGCCACGCAGAGCGTGCCGCCCATGCAGTATCCCATCACCGCCGGGGCGCGGCGCGCCCGGCGGGCGAGGAAGGCCGCCGCGCGCTCGAGGCGCGCGACGTAGGCCGTCAGGTCGAAACGCCGCTCGTCGGCATCGGGCGTTCCCCAATCGACCAGATAGGGTCGCAGGCCCTGTGCCGCCATGGCACGCAGCAGGCTCTTCTCCTGGGTGAGGTCGAGCACTTCCCAGCGATTGATCAGCGACGGCACCACGAGCACGGCACGCGCGCCGCGTGTCCGCGCCGCGCGATGCGTCGCGCCATAGTCGAGCAGGCGTGTGTTGCCCTCGCTCCAGATGGCCGGCGGGTTCTCGAGAGTGCGGTGGACCGGATGCTGGCGATAGGCGATCACACCGTCGGCCAGGCGGTGCAGTCGGCGGGCAATCTCGCGCTGGAGCGCCGCCTCGAACCCCTCGCCTGTCGCCGCTTCGAGGGCGACGACCTCGGGCAGCAGCGCCGCCAGCGAGTCAGGCGGTCCCGAGGCGGGATTCGAGCTGGGCGAGCCTGACTTCCAGAGCCTCCACGCGCCTTCGCAGCTCGCCCACGTCATCAGGGCCGTGCCCAGGTGCAGCGGCAGCGGGCGCGGTCCCAGTCGGGGAGGATGCATGCTGAGCTCCTTGGGTCGCCTGCAGCACCGAGGCGAACTGCGCGTTTGCGGCAGCGAAAAGGCGGGCAATCTGTTCGGTCAGCGCCGGGTCGGCTGCGAGCCCGGAAAGCTGGCTCTGCCAGAGGTCCAGGTAGCGCCGCGCCAGTCGGTCGAAATCGGCGGTGTTGTCGCTGTCGGAAGGCATGCGCGCACTATAGCGGATCGCGGGCGGATCGCGCCGCGAACAGCGCTTTCGCAGGCGCAAAGCCTGCCTTGTCGCACTGCGGTATCGGCGCTAATGTTTACAATCCGATGTAAACGGGCGTTCACCGCGTTCGGGAACGAGGGAGCGAAGCGTAATGGCCGATCAGGCAGTACCCGAAAGCGGACCCAAGCCCGCCCCCGTGGTGATCAAGAAGTACGCGAACCGGCGTCTCTACAATACGGCGACCTCGGCCTATGTGACGCTCGATCACCTGTCGCAGATGGTGAAGGAAAAGACCGACTTCGTCGTCTACGACGCCAAGAGCGGCGACGAGATCACCCGCTCGGTGCTGACCCAGATCATCTTCGAGGAAGAGAGCAAGAGCGGGCAGCACCTGTTGCCGATCCCGTTCCTGCGCCAGCTCATCTCCTTCTACGGCGATTCGCTGCAGGGCGTGGTGCCGCAGTATCTCGAGATGTCGATGACCCAGTTCGCCCGCAACCAGGAGCAGATGCGGCGCTACATGCAGAATGCCTTCGGCTTCAACCCGTTCCAGCAGTTCGAGACGATGGGCAAGCAGAACATGGCGATGTTCGAGCAGGCCATGCGCATGTTGAATCCGTTCCGCCCCGGCCAGGCCGGAGGGCCCACTCCGCCGGGGCCGCCGGCTGCCAACGGGCACGAGCCGCCCAAGCCGGCACCAGCGGCCACCGCCGCGGCCAACAACGATGCGGCAATCGATGCGCTGAAGCGCAAGCTCGACGAGCTGCAGAATCAGCTCGCCGAGCTCAGCAAGAAGCCCTGACCACGCCGGCCATGGGAGACGGTCCACCCCCGCTGCGCCGCGTGATGTCGCCCTGCATCGGCATCTGCACCCTCGATCGCAAGAGCGGCTTCTGCCTCGGCTGCAAGCGCAACATCGAGGAGATCGGCCGCTGGGCGATGCTCGACGACCCGCAGCGCCAGGCCATCATCGACCAGCTGCCGACAAGGAAGATCTGAAGCTCGCTGCACTCGTGAACGACTGCTTCGATGTTGGACAAACAACAACACCTCATCCTGAGGAGCCGCGCGCAACGCGGCGTCTCGAAGGATGGGGATCAGGCACGGTGCCTGTCGCCCATGCTTCGAGACGCGCCCTTCGGGCGCTCCTCAGCATGAGGTTGGTGGGCGGCTGCGCCGGCGGTTTACGCTACCGCCCCTTGAAGGCCGGCTTGCGCTTCTCGCGAAAGGCCGACGTGCCTTCGCGGTAATCCTCGGTGAGGCCGGTGAGCACGTTCTGATCCGAATCCATGTGCGAGCCGAGATCGTCGAGCGCGTGAGCGAAGCGGTTCACCGTGGTCTTGCTCATGCGCACCGGGATCGGCGGCTGGCGCGCGATGCGCTCGGCGAATGCCAGCGCAGATGACAGCGCCTGCCCATCGTCGACCACGGTCTCGACCAGGCCCCAGCCCAGCGCCTCGGCGGCGCCGATGCGGTCCGACGCGAGGATGACCGCCTGCTTGGTGCGCGCCGGCCCCATCAGCGCCAGCATGCGCGGGATCGAGCCCCAGCTCATGTTCATGCCGAGCTCGACCTCGGGGATGCGGAAATGCGCCGAACGGCCGCAGGTGCGGAAGTCGAGCGCCACGACCAGCGCGGCGCCGCCGCCGATGCAGTGACCCTCGATCGCCGCGATCGTGACCTGCTCCATGTCCTGCCATGCCTTGCACATCTTGGGGCCGAGGCGCTGGCGATGGATGCGCTCGCCGATGGGCAAGGCATCGCGCTGCCGGCCATCCGGATCCTTGAGGTCGAAGCCGGCCGAGAACGCCTTGGCCGAGCCGGTGAGGATCACCACCGAGGTCTCGAGATCGTCCTCGAAGTCGCGCGGCACGTCGCGCAGCTCGCGCATCGCCTGGTGGCTCAGCGCATTGATGTCGTCGCCGCGATCGAATCGCACCACGGCGATCCGGCCCTGCGGCCCTAGACCCTTCTCGACCCCGACGAACCGCCGCTCCATCTCGCGCTCCTCCTGTACCCGGCACACGGTAGCGGCTCGGCTTTACAACGGCGAGCCGGTTGGCTTCAGTGCCTGCCATGTCTCCTTCGCCAGCTCCATCCTCATCAGTCGACTCTCTCGCCCTCGAGCATCGCGTCGACGCGCTGTTCGCCCCTTATGCGAAGCAAGGCTCGCCCGGCGCCATCGTCGCCGTCATGCGGGGCAGCCGAATCGAGCTGCGCAAGGGCTACGGCCTCGCCAGCATCGAGCTCGGCGTGCCCATCGGGCCGCAGACGCGCTTCCGCATCGCCTCGGTCAGCAAGCAGTTCACGGTCAGCGCCGCCCTGATGCTGGCGGCCGAAGGCAGGCTCGACCTCGAGGCGCCGCCGCACAAGTATCTGCCGGAGCTCGAGCCACTCCCCGTCACCATCGACCAGATGATGCGCAACTCGAGCGGCCTGCCCGACTTTCTCGAGCTGCTGCGGCTGGGCGGGCACGGGCTCGACAGGCCGGCGCGGCCGGACGACCTGCTGGCCGCCTGCCATCGCAACGGCCACCTCAACTTCACGCCGGGCAGCCGCTTCCTCTACAGCAACACCAACTTCCTGCTGCTCGGCCACATCATCGAACGCCTCACGGGCAAGACGCTGGGCGAGGTGCTGGGCGAGCGCATCTTCCGGCCGCTCGGCATGACCAGCACCCAGCTGGTGGCCGGGATCGATGCGGTGATCCCAAACCTGGCGACCGGCTATCTCGGCGACGCGGCGAACGGCTTCCGGCGTGCCCAGCATGGCTATCCGCAGGGCGGCGAAGGTGGGCTCACGTCGACGATCGACGACCTTCTGATCTGGAGCCGCCATTACGACCGGCCGTCCCTGCCGCCGGGCGACCTGCCGGCTCGGCTCGCCGCCGAGCAGCCGCTCGCCGGCGGGCATGCCAACAAGTATCGCCGCGGCGTGCAGGCCGATGACCTGGGTGGCCTGGCCACGATCGGCCATGGCGGCCTGTGGCCGGGCTTCCGCACCGAGCTGCTGCGCGTGCCCGAGGCCGATCTCACCGTGGTTGTGATCGCCAATCTCGCGAGCATCGACCCGTGGCGCCAGGCGCGCACCATCGCCCGGATGATCCTGGCTGGCCATGAGCGCCTGAAGCCGGCGCCAGCCGCGATCACCGAGGCAGAGATCGCGCCGCTCGCCGGCACCTGGTTCAACGCGGAGGAGCCGTCGCTGTTCGACCTGGCGTGGCGCAACGGCGACGCAACGGTGACGCAGAACGGCATGCCCTTCGTGCTGGCCCGCCGAGCGGACGGCTGGCTCGCCGCAGAGCGTGGCTCGTTCGAGTTCGCGCTGAAGCCCGAAGGCAGCGATCGCCTCGCCGTCGATCTCGGTGCCGGCCGCGTGGTCACCTTCCGCAAGCTCGGCGCGCGTGGCGAGGTGCCGGCGGCACTTCCCGGCCGCTACGTCTCGGCCGACTGCGGCGCCACCTGGACCATCGAGCACACCGGCGGCACGTGGACCATGGCCGTGAGCGGCCCGCTGATCGCCGGCGGCACCGCCTGGACGGTACGCGGCCTCGACGCCGACACGATCGAGATCGAGTCGCCGGCAAGCTGGATCACCCCGACCCAGCTCGCCCATCTCGTGCGCGACAGCACAGGCCGCATCGTCGCGCTCGAAGTCTCGACCGGCCGCATCAGGAAGATGCGCTTCGACCGGATGGGGTGAAGGCCAGCCCCCAGTTCAATGTCAGCCGAACCGGTCCAGCTCCTCATGCTGAGAGCCTGTGACTTTTTCGATAGTCGCTTTTGGGCGATTGATGATGAGGTCGCTGCCGCGAACTTTTCTGTCGTCCTGAGCGCAGCGAAGGACCTCAGCGCCGCTTGGTACGAGTGTACTTTGGAACTTCTGGCGATGAGATCCTTCGCTTACGGCGCTTGCTTCGCAAGCGCCTTTGCTCAGGATGACAGG
>LNFM01005942.1_pt1 | contig 38176 bp, 40 predicted proteins | sample 596031 | NCBI WGS metagenome assembly LNFM01 (sample SAMN04254537, study PRJNA301005) | activated carbon metagenome | isolation source: dual media filters at the Ann Arbor, Michigan drinking water treatment plant | place: USA: Ann Arbor | reverse complement strand
CACTCGCCATTCACCAACCTCTGTGTTGGATATGCAGGCCGGCCAAACCCCAACGCCTCGGACAACTCCACTTGGGGAGAGCCTTGCGGTCCGAGGCAACCCAGCCCGTTCGGCCTGCAAGGCCCGATGTTGTGAGTTGAAACGGTGAATGGCGTGAGTTATTCCTCAGGTTGAAACCCGCCAGTTCATACCTTCTCGCTACACTACGGAGGTCAATAACATATAGTTACATTATCAAAATTTATAGCATAGGAAACCATGAAAACACAGCGACTTCATTGGATCGCTCTGGCTGTCATCACCGCTTTCCTGGCGGCTTGCGGCGGCGGAAGCGACAGTGCGAATGATGACGTCACGACAGCCAACCCCACCGGCATCTGGACCGGATCAACCAGCACGGATCGCTCGGTAACGGGGGTGGTACTGGGCGACGGGAGCTACTACCTGTTCTATTCCAGGGTTGGTGTACCGGGAGCCATCGCAGGGGTGTTCCAAGGCAGCGGATCGACAAGTGGAAGCACGTTCTCGTCTGTCGATGGCAAGGATTTCAACTTCGAAGAGCGTGAAGTCTTCGATGCCACCGTGTCAGCGACCGTTTCAACGCAGCAAGCCTTCAACGGCACGATCTCCTATTCGCTGTCGAGTCAGACCCGTCAACTGACAACGACCTACAACCCCATATCCGCCTCACCCGCCAGCCTCAGCGCCGTTCAAGGTACCTATTCGGGCAACGTTGTGACTTCCGCTGGATCGGAGTCCGCCACTTTGAACGTAACTTCGGACGGCAACTTCAGTGGAACAGGAGCCAGTGGATGCGCCGTCAGTGGAAGCGTGACCCGCCGGACGGACGTCAACGCCTACAACATCAGCGTATCGTTCGGTCCCGTTCTGTGCTTGTACGCCAACCAGACTTTTTCAGGGGTAGCCATATTGGACGGAAACCTGTTGCGTGCTGCTGCACCCAACAACGCCCGAACAGATGGCATCTTGTTCGTCGGAGACCTCCAACAACCCTGAACCTCGACCGCCTCCCAAAGAACCCCATCGACAGGCGGGTTCGGCTTCTGGTCCAGCCCGCCCGTCTGGCCGACCTGTAGGGCCGCTACGCCGACGACGCCCTGGGCAGTCGCGGCCCGGTGATCGGCATGGCGCTGAGCGTGGCCAGCGACGGCGCCTTCGTCATGACCTCGCCCGAGGGCTGCGCCGCCAACGGCGAGCTGTTCGTGCTGGCGATGAACGAGGCGAAAACGGACGGGTGGTTGTATCTGGGCCGCCGAGCGCCCGACTGAACCGAGCAAAGACGCGGCCGGCAAGTCGCCCATCTCCCGCTTGCCTCATGGTAACACATTGGTTACCATCCGATGATGGGAATTCAACTCGAAGAGTACGTCAGGGAAGACGGCTCCAACCCCTACCAACAGTGGTTCAAAGAGCTGGATGCCATGGCTGCAGCCAAGGTCACCGTGGCCAAGGTGCGGCTGGAGTTGGGCAACACCTCCAACGTGTCTTGGTTTCGCGGCATTGGCGAATACAAGATCGACTGGGGTCCGGGCTACCGCATCTACCTGGCCAAGGACGGGGATGCGCTGATCGTGCTGTTCGGGGGCAGCACCAAGAAACAACAGCAGAAGGCCATCGACCAGGCCGTGGCGCTGCACGACGAGTACAAGGCACGCAAGAAAACACTTGCCGCCGCACGCAAAGGAAAAAAGACATGACGCTGACCCGCGATTTCAAGCAGACCGTGGTCGAGCGCGTTCAACGCGATCCGGCCTTCGCCAAGGCACTGCTCGATGAAGCTGCCACCCTGTTCCTCAGCGGCGAACCCGACACCGCCCGCCTGATCCTGCGCGATCTGGTCAACGCCACCGTCGGCTTCGAGCAACTCGCCCAACTGACCCAGAAGCCCAGCAAAAGCCTGCACCGCATGCTTTCGCAGAAGGGCAACCCCAGCATGGACAACCTGGCCGCGATCTTTGATGCGGTGCGCGGCTGGTTGAAGGTGTCGTTTGATGTTCGGGTGGTGGAGGCGGTTTGAGTCGAGCAGCAAAACACTGATACCTGGTTTTTGGTGGATATCACTTCGCAAGACCGCTAGAAATCGCCGCGAGCAAACCGACCAACAGGGCAGGCGCGAGCACGTATGCAAGCGCGAGAATTCTCTCAGCCCCGTTCGTACTGACGTAGGCCATAAAAACATAGAGCGGATAGAGAATCCACACTGTGTTTCCACCAGGTTTCGGGTTGGCCTCCCCAGCAAACAAGTAGAGCATGACAGCGTAGACGGCAATACAGACAACGATGTCTGCGGCGTGTTTGGTCCGAGATGCTCGTCTAAACAAAAGAACACGGGCGACCGCGGCCATGAACAGTCCCAGCAAAACAGCGTTGTCAACAAAACTGTTCGGGACGTTGCGTTCCACAACTCGCTGAAGTAAAGCAACTATGGGTTCAGCGACCCACTGGCGGTAGAACCCCAACGCATCAAGAACAAATCCTTTCCAGCGAAATACCGCTTCCGACAAAGAAGCCAATGAACTTGTGGAAAGAAACAAGGCGATCGCTAGGAATATCTTCACGCGCCAAGGCGCTCGGCTCCAATGCTGCGTAACTTCATCCAGATCAGATTTCAGTCCCATATGAGCGTGCACTCGTCCATCGGATCAACCTTCCGAACACGGATGCTCGTGAACTGAAACGAGAAGCGCATTCAATGCAACATGGATGAATAAGAATTCGCGCCGAGCATCCCCACGCCTCAGGCCGCTTCCGGGTAGAACACCGTTCGCCCCACCATCCGCGGCGCCTGACTCGACACCGCCTCATGAATAGCCCCGATGTGCTGGGGCGTGGTGCCGCAGCATCCGCCCACGATGTTCACCAGGCCTTCGGCGGCGAACTCGCGCAGCAAGCGGCTGGTGACTTCGGGGGTTTCGTCAAAGCCGGTGTCGCTCATGGGGTTGGGCAGGCCGGCGTTGGGGTAGCAGCTGATGAAGGTGTTGCCCGCGACCTTGGCCAGTTCCTGGATGTAGGGGCGCATCAGCGTAGCGCCGAGCGCGCAGTTCAGGCCCACGGCCAGGGGCTGGATGTGGCGCACGCTGGCCCAGAAGGCGGTGACGGTCTGGCCGCTCAGGATGCGGCCGGAGGCGTCGGTCACGGTGCCGCTGATGATGACCGGCAGCCGCTCGCCGCTCTTTTCGAAGAATTCGTCGATGGCGAACAGCGCGGCCTTGGCGTTGAGGGTGTCGAAGATGGTTTCGACCAGCAGCACATCGGACCCGCCTTCGACCAGCGCTTCCACCTGCTCGTAGTAGGCGGCGCGCAGTTGCTCAAAGGTCACGTTGCGGGCGCCGGCGTCGTTCACGTCAGGACTGATGCTGGCGGTCTTGGGCGTCGGGCCGAGGGCGCCGGCGACGAAGCGAGGCTTGTCGGGCGTGCTGAACTTGTCGCAGGCGGCGCGGGCGATGCGGGCAGACGTGACGTTCATCTCGCGAGCGAGCGAAGCCATGTCGTAGTCTTCCTGCGCAATCGTCGTGGCGCCGAAGGTGTTGGTCTCGATCAGGTCGGCGCCGGCCGCGAGGTAGCCTTCGTGGATGTCGCGGATCACGTCGGGCCGCGTCAGGCTCAGCAGTTCGTTGTTGCCTTTGACGTCCTTGTGGAAGTCCTTGAAACGCTCACCGCGGTACTGCGCCTCGCCCAGCTTGAAGCGCTGGATCATGGTGCCCATGGCGCCGTCGAGGATGGCGATGCGTTGCGAGAGGATGGCGGGCAGCGCCTGAGCGCGGGTGTAAGCGGTCGGTTTCATGCCGCGATTGTAAGAACCGGGAGCAGCCTTGTTGCCCGACAGGGCTGGCTCAGAGGGTGGCCGCCAGCCGAGCCGCCTGATCGATCGCACGTTTGGCGTCGAGCTCGCCCGCTTCCAGCGCACCACCGATCACATGGGCCGTCTTGCCCAGCGCGGCCAGCACATCAGCCAGCGGGCGGTGCGGCATCTGGCCGGCGCACAGCACCACCGTGTCGCAGCGGATACAGGTCGGGTCCTCGCGCTTCTCGCCGTGGGTCACCCAGAGGCCTTCGTCGGTGATGCGCTCATAGTTCACGCCGCCGATCATCTGCACCTCCTTGTGCTTCAAGGCGGTACGGTGGATCCAGCCAGTGGTCTTGCCCAGGCCAGCACCGAGCTTGCCCGCCTTGCGCTGCAGCAGGGTGACCTTGCGCGCCGGTACCGACACCAGGGGCCGGGTGGTGGCCAGGCCACCGGTGGCCAGTTCGGGGTCGGCCACGCCCCATTCGGCCTGCCAGGCGGGCAGGTCCAGCGTGGTGGAGGTACCGCTGTGCACCAGGTATTCGGCCACGTCGAAGCCAATGCCCCCGGCGCCAATGACGACGACACGCTGGCCCACCGGCTGGTGCTCGCGCAGCACCTGGATGTAGCTCAGCACCTTGGGATGGTCTTGACCGGGGATTTTCGGATCGCGCGGAATCACGCCGGTGGCGATGATGACGTGGTCGAAGTCCTTGAGTTCGCCCGCCTGCGCGGTGCGGCCCAGGTGCAGTTGCACGCCGGTGGTCTCTACCCGGCGGCGGAAGTAGCGCAACATCTCGTGGAACTCTTCCTTGCCCGGAATCTGCTTGGCCATGTTGAGCTGACCACCGATTTCGCCGGCGGCGTCGAACAGTTGCACCGCGTGGCCGCGTTCGGCCAGCAACGTGGCGGCCGTCAGGCCCGCTGGGCCGGCGCCCACCACGGCGATGCGCTTCTTCTGTGCGGTGGGGCGATACACCAGCTCGGTTTCGCGGCAGGCACGCGGGTTGACCAGGCAGCTGGCGGTCTTGTTCTGGAACACATGGTCCAGGCAGGCCTGGTTGCAGGCGATGCAGGTGTTGATGAGGTCGCTCTGACCGCGCACGGCCTTGTTGACGAACTCGGCGTCGGCCAGCAGCGGGCGTGCCATCGACACCAGGTCGGCCACGCCGTCGGCCAGCAACTGCTCGGCCACCTCGGGTGTGTTGATGCGGTTGCTGGTGACCAGCGGGGTGGTGATGCCGGCGGCCGCGAACTCGGCCTTCATCTTTTGCGTGACCCAGGCGAAGGCGGCGCGCGGCACGCTGGTGGCAATGGTCGGGATGCGCGCTTCGTGCCAGCCGATACCGGTGTTGACGATGCTGGCGCCGCCACGGGCCACCGCGGTGCCCAGCTGCACCACCTCGTCCCAGCTGCTGCCACCGGGCACCAGGTCGAGCATGGACAGGCGGTAGATGATGATGAAGTCGCGCCCCACGGCCTCGCGGGTGCGGGCCACGATCTCCAGCGGCAGGCGCATGCGGTGGCTGTAATCGCCACCCCAGTCGTCGCTGCGACGGTTGGTGGCCAGGCTGAGAAACTGGTTGATCAAGTAGCCCTCGGAACCCATGATTTCCACGCCGTCGTAGCCGGCCTCGCGCGCCTTGGCCGCGCAGTTGACGAAGGCGCGGATCTGGCGCTCCACGCCGCGCGCACTCAGCGCGAAGGGCGTGAACGGCGAAATGGGCGATTTCAGCCGCGACGGCGCCACCGCCATCGGGTGGTAGCCGTAGCGGCCGGTGTGCAGGATCTGCAGCGTTATCTTGCCGCCCGCCTGGTGCACCGCGTCGGTCACCACCCGGTGACGGCGCGCCGCCCCCGAAGTGGACAGGGTGCCGGCAAAAGGTTTGGTCCAGCCGGCCACGTTGGGCGCAAAGCCGCCGGTCACCATCAGGCCGACACCGCCTTCGGCGCGCTCTCGGAAATAGGCGGCGAGCTTGCTCAAGTCGCGCCCGTCTTCCAGGCCGGTGTGCATGGAACCCATGAGCACGCGGTTTTTCAGGGTGGTGAAACCCAGGTCCAGCGGAGCCAGCAGGTGAGGATAGGCAGAAGGGGTGGGAGAGGTCATCGAGAGCTGTGGTGGGTGAAACAGGCGCAGCGGGAGAGACTACCCGCAGTGCGCTCGGCTCCGTAGAGGAACGGGTCTATGCATCCCCGACAATAAGCACCATGAAACACCTGACCCCCAAGGAAGCCTGGGCCTGGCTGCAGGCCGAGACGGCCCGCCGCGCCGCACAGGGCCAGGAGGCGCCGCTGTTTGTGGACGTGCGCATGGAAATCGAGTCGCTCTATGTGGGCCGCCCGCCCGGCGTGGAGAACATTCCCTGGTACGAGTACCCGGACCTCAAGCCCGCCCCGGCGCAGTTTGCGGCGGCGGTCGAGAAAGAGGCCGGCGACAAGACCCGCCCCATCCTGCTGATCTGCCGCAGCGGCAAGCGCACGCTGGACGCGGGTGCGGCGCTGGAAACCGCTGGCTTCACCGACGTGGCGCACGTTTTGCACGGTTTTGAAGGCGATCTGAACGAGGCCTTCAAGCGCTCCAGCCTCAACGGCTGGCGCCACGACGACCTGCCCTGGGAACAGATGTGATCGACATCTCGACCGAAGGCGAGACCCTGGAAACCTGCGCCGGCGTGTTGCAGGAAGTGTTTGGCTACGACGCCTTCCGGGGTCCGCAGGCCGACATCGTGCGCCACGTGAGCGAGGGCGGCGACGCTCTGGTGCTCATGCCCACAGGCGGCGGCAAGTCGCTGTGCTTCCAGATCCCGGCGATCGTGCGCGAGCGCAGCGGCCATGGGCTGACGGTGGTGGTGTCGCCGCTGATCGCGCTGATGCACGATCAGGTGGGCGCGCTGCTCGAAGCCGGGGTGGCCGCGGCCTTCCTGAACTCCAGCCTGAGCGGCGAGGAAGCGCAGGCGATCGAGAAGCAGATGCTGCGCGGCGAGATCACGCTGCTCTACGCCGCGCCCGAGCGCCTGACCACGCCGCGTTTCCTGGCGCTGCTGGATTCGCTGCACGAGCGCGGCAAGCTCAGCCTGTTCGCCATCGACGAGGCGCATTGCGTGAGCCAGTGGGGCCACGACTTCCGGCCTGAATACCGCGCGCTGGTGGTGCTGCACGAACGCTTTGCCAGCGTGCCGCGCGTGGCCCTCACCGCCACGGCGGACGATCTGACGCGCGAGGACATCGTGACGCACCTGCAGCTGCAGGACGCGCGGCGCTTCGTCAGCAGCTTCGACCGCCCCAACATCCGCTACCTGATCGTCGAGAAGAAAGACGCCACGGCGCAACTGCTGCGCTTCATCCGCGACGAGCACCAGGGCGCCGGCGGGCACGACGCCGGCATCGTTTACTGCCAGTCGCGCAAGCGGGTCGAAGAGGTGGCCGGCATGTTGTGCGACGCGGGCTTCAACGCCCTGCCGTACCACGCCGGGCTGGACGCCGCCGTGCGGCAGCGGCACCAGGACCGCTTTCTGCGCGAAGAGGGCCTGATCATGGTGGCCACCATCGCGTTCGGCATGGGAATCGACAAGCCCGACGTGCGCTTTGTGGCGCACCTGGACATGCCCAAGAACATCGAGGGCTACTACCAGGAAACCGGTCGCGCGGGCCGCGACGGCGAGGCTGCCAACGCCTGGATGGCCTACGGCCTGCAAGACGTGGTGAACCAGCGCCGCATGATCGACGAAAGCCCCGCGGCCGACGAGTTCAAGCAGGTGCTGCGCGGCAAGCTTGATGCGCTGCTCACGCTGGCTGAAGCCAGCGACTGCCGGCGGGTTCGGCTGCTGTCGTACTTCGGCGAGGCCAGCCAACCCTGCGGGAATTGCGACAACTGCATTTCACCGCCCGCATTGGACGACGCCACCGAGTCCGCCCGCAAGCTGCTCTCGTGCATCTACCGGGTGCAGCAGTCCAGCGGCATGGCGTTCGGCGCCGGCCACATCATGGACATCCTGCGTGGCAAGGTGACCGACAAGGTCACGCAGCATGGCCACGACAAGCTCAGCACCTTCGGCATCGGCGCCGACCTGGGCGAAACCCAGTGGCGCGCGCTGATGCGCCAGCTGATCGCGCGCGAAGCTATTCACCTGGACTCGGCGCACTTCAACACCCTGCACCTGGCCGACGCGGCGCGCGCCATCCTGAAGGGCGAGACGCCGGTGTGGTTGCGGCACGCGAGCGAGAAGAAGCCGACTGCGCGCAGTTCGCGCGGCAACAAGAAAGCGTCGGCCACGGCGCCCGACGGCCAGCCGCTCAGCCTGGCCGAACGCGACTGCCTGGACGCCCTCAAGGCCTGGCGCGCCGGGGTGGCGCGCGAACACAACCTGCCGGCCTTCGTGATCTTCCACGACGCCACCTTGCGCGCCATTGCTGCTCAACAACCGCGCACAACGGCCGATCTGGAGGGCATCTCGGGTCTGGGCGAGAAAAAACGCGCGGCCTACGGTGCCGACGTGCTGCGCGTGGTGAGTGCTTTCGTGTGAGCCGGCCTTCAAGGCAGCGAACCATCGTCTGATGCGGCGATTTCTGAACGACCGTCTGTCGGGCGGGGCGCGTTTTTTCCGGGATTCCTACTCAAGGACCGAAGGGGTGGGCCGAAGTGACGGGTGTAGCCAGCAAAGGTTTGACTGGCGCCCGTTAGCACCCTCCCGGAGACTCCCATGTTTTTCAAGCTGCCCTGGTTCGGCAAAGCCAACAACGACAAGTACCACGACACGCAAGTGCTCGAGTTGGACTTTCTGGTGGACGAGTTCCACGACGCCATGGCCGACATCCAGGACCCGATGCGCACCCGCCTGCACGCGGCGCTGATTTCGTGCCAGAGCCCGAAAGACCTGTGGTTCCTGCGCGGCAAGCTGTTCAACCTGATTTCCAAGCACCATTGCGAATATGTGGCCCACGAGCGCGTGGCCCGGCTGGACCAGAAGATGCAGTTCTTCGTGGGCCACCATCCGGACCACACCCCGGAAGATCTGCCTTCTGGCCCGATGGCCTTGCTGCACTGACGCCCACCCCCATCGCTGGCGGCCCGGCGGAGCCGGTTCCGCGGCGTTCTGGGGTCAGGCACTTTGCTCCGGCAGCGCCTGGTCTTGTTATCTTTTTCATGGGTAGTCTCTTCGTTTGGCCCGTCCTTGAGACGGGCCTTTTCTTGGGCGTGGCCTGCGGTGGGCGCCTTCCTAAAATCGCGGCATGTCTTCAACCCGCCCCTTGCTCATCGTTCAGACCGGTCGCACGCACGACCACATCCGCGAACGCCTGGGGGACTTTGACAACTGGATCGCGGCCGGGCTGCGCGAGGGCGGCGCCGACGTGCTGACTTACGACGCGCGCTCGGACACGCCACCGCCGGCACCCGGCGCAGTGGCCGGCATCGTGCTCACCGGCTCCCATGCCATGGTGAGCGATCGCGAGCCCTGGAGCGAAGCGCTGGTGCCCTGGCTTCGGGCCGCTGTGCAACAGCAGACCCCGGTGTTGGGCATCTGCTATGGCCACCAACTGCTGGCCCATGCGATGGGCGGGGCGGTGGACCACCACCCCGAAGGTGTGGAAATCGGCACCGTGACGGTGGAGCGCCACGCCGCCTCAACCGGCGACCCTCTGCTGGGCGGCCTGCCCGACGCCTTTGCGGCCCAGGCCGTTCACTGGCAGTCGGTGCATCGCCTGCCTCCCGGGGCGGTGCTGCTGGCCAGCAGCGCACACGAAGCGCACCACGCGTTTCGCGTTGGCCCTTGCGCCTGGGGGGTGCAGTTCCACCCGGAGTTCTCCGCCGAAGCGCTGCGCGCCTACCTGGATGGAATGGCCAGCCTGCTGGCCGACGAAGGGCTCGATGCCGCACAGATCAGCGCCGGACTGAAGGCCACACCCGACGCGGCGTCGGTGTTGCCGCGCTTTGCGCGTTTTGCGCTCAGTGCGTGAAACCCATACCGCGTGACTCGCGCACCTCGGGTTTGATGCGGTGCTCGGCTTCGAGCTGGGCCAGAAATTCTTCGGGCGCCAGGGTTTCATCCAGGATCTCGACCTGCCGCCGGACCGCCGCAAAGTCACCAGGACACAACTGTTCCAGCTTGGCCAGCCGTTTGGCGCAGTCGGGCGTGAGCGCTGCCGCGTCGCCCGCCAGCGCCTCCACCACAAACATGCGTTCGCGCTGTTCGCGCGTGAGCGGCTTGAAGCGGATCTTGAAAGTGAAGCGGCGCAACGCCGCCTGGTCGATGCTGTCCATCAGGTTGGTGGTGCAGACAAAGATGCCGTTGAAGCGCTCCATGCCCTGCAGCATTTCATTCACCTCGGTCACCTCGTAGGTGCGCTGCGCGCCGCGGCGGTCCTGCAGAAAGCTGTCGGCCTCATCGAGCAGCAGCACCGCTTTCTCGGCCTCGGCCTCGCGGAACATGGCGGCCATCTGCTGCTCGGTCTCGCCCACGAACTTGCTCACCAGGTCGCTGGCGCGGCGGATCATGAGCGGGCGGTCCAGCTGCTGGGCCATGTGTTCGGCCAGCGCCGTCTTGCCGGTGCCGGGTGCGCCGTGGAAACACAGGCAGCCGTGCCCGCGTGCCTTGAGCGCGGCGATGATGCGCGGCAGCTCGTGGCGCGACTCGACGTTGAGCATGTCCAGGCTGTACTGGGTGACGCTCGGGCGCTGCACAGCGTCGGGCCGGCGGCCCAGGGCCTGGTCGGCGTTCTTGAGCTGGCGCTCGATCAGTTCGTCGAGCATCGGGCCCGCTGCACCCAGCTTGCGGCGCCCCGCTGCCTTGGCGGGCGCTGAAGCGAGGTGGGCGAAGCGCACCGCGGTGCGGATCTGGGCCGGCGTGAGACCCTTGCGCGCGGTCAGGCGCGCCACCAGCGCGTCCGACACCGGGGCGCCCTCCAGCGTCTTGCGCACCAGCTGTTCGCGCGCACCGGGCGGCGGGCTCTTCAATTCCAGGTGGTAGGCAAAGCGGCGGCGGAACGCCGGGTCGATCTGCTCGATGCGGTTGGTCACCCACACCGTGGGCACCGCGTTGGATTCGAGGATCTGGTTCACCCAGGCCTTGCCGCTGACGCTGGCACTCGGCGGCGCGCTCACCTGTTCGGCCCGCGCCATGTACTGCGCGGCCTCGCTGCTGATCGGCGGGAACACGTCTTCCACCTCGTCGAACAGCAGCGCCGAATGCGCCGTGCCTTTGAGGAACACCTGAGCGATCTGCAGCGAACGGTAGCGGTCGCGACCGCTGAGCGCATTGCCGTCGCGGTCGGCGTACTCCACCTCGAACAGCTCCAGCCCCGCCGCCTGCGCCACCACGCGGGCCAGCTCGGTCTTGCCGGTGCCGGGCGGGCCGTAGAGGAGGATGTTCACGCCCGGCTCCTTGCGCGCCACCGCTTCGCGCAGCAGGCCGCAGAGCAGTTTGACGTCATCGCCCACGTAGTTGAAGTCGGTGGTGTTCAGCGTGGAGCGCGCCGCCGGCCGGGTGAAAACCGCCATCAGCTCGCTCTCGCTGCGGTACTCGCGCATCAGCACCGGCGGCAGCTTTTCGCTCACCTTCATCAGGTCGGCCAGGTCGGTGATGTTGTGCTCGGAGATCAGGTTCTCCACCATGCCGATGCGCTCCAGACGCGAACCGGCCCGCAGCGCTTCGCCCACTTCGCTGGCTTTCACGCCCGCCACGTCGGCAATCGCCGCATAGGCCTCGGGCGCGTTGTTCACCTTGAATTCCACCAGGATGGAGCGCAGGTCGCGCTGGTAACGCGCCAGCGTGCCGTAGAGCAGCAGCGCGCGTTCGGCGCGGTTGAGCTGCAGCAGCCCGGCCAGCGCGTCGATGTTTTTCTCGACCAGGGTGGATTGCTTCTTCAGTGCCTGACAGAGCCATTCGCCGGTGACGGCCAGCACCGACAACAGGTCTTTCGGTGACTCTTTGGCGTATTCGTCCAGATAGAAAAACAGCGTGCCTTCTTCATACGGACCGCGCCACTGACCGTAGCGCTCCATGAAAGCGGTGGTGGTGAGCTTGCCGTGACCGCTCCAGAGTTCGTTGTCCTTGCAGCGGCGCTCCAGGAATTCGCGCACCCTGGACAACACGGTCTGCGGCCAGACGAGGTGGCGGCCGGCCAACGCGAGCAAGGTGTTGAGATCGCGCCGCACATTGAAACGCGGCCCCTGGCGCGCGGCCAGCGTGAGCACGAAGTGCGAACACATGAGGTCCAGCACCGGCGCATGGCGCAGACCGGGCGGTACGAACACCCGCGCGTCCAGCGCCACCGCGTGGCGGGGCTCGCGGGCTTCGGGCACGGCACGTGTCGCAGGCACAGCGGGCTGCAACAGGCGTTTGCTCATTCAGACACCTCCAGTCATCACAACAGGGGACGCGCGGCCGGGAACCCCGGCTTTGAGCGGACCATAACCCAGCTTGATGCTTCATGGAAGCGGTTGATGGAGCATCCGTGACGGATTTGTGGGGCTTTTCCCGAGGGTACCGCCCGGCACCGAGCGTCTACCATCGCGACATGCTGAACCGACATGACATCGAAGCCGCCGCGCAGCGGCTCGTGGGCCAGGTGCTCGACACGCCTTGCGTGGAATCGCGCACGATCTCGCAACTCACCGGCTGCCAGGTGTTCCTGAAGTTCGAGAACCTGCAGTACACCGCCTCGTTCAAGGAGCGCGGCGCCTGCAACAAGCTCTCGCAACTCACGCCGGAGGAGCGGGCGCGCGGCGTGGTGGCCATGAGCGCCGGCAACCACGCCCAGGGCGTGGCGTACCACGCTCAGCGCCTGGGGCTGCGCGCGGTGATCGTGATGCCGCGCTTCACGCCGGGCGTGAAGATCGAACGCACGCGCGGTTTTGGCGCCGAAGTCGTGCTGCACGGCGATACGCTCGACGCCTCGCGCGCCCACGCCCGCGAACTGGCCGCCAGCGAGGGTCTGGTGTTCGTGCACCCCTACGACGACGAAGCGATCGTGGCCGGCCAGGGCACCGTGGCGCTGGAGATGCTGCGCGCCCAGCCCGACCTGGAAACGCTGGTGATCGCGGTCGGCGGCGGCGGCCTGATCGCCGGCATGGCCACCGCCGCCAAGGCCATCAAGCCCGGCATCCGCATCATCGGCGTGCAGGCCGAGCGTTTCCCGGCCATGGTCAACGCCATCAAGGGCACGCACCTGCCGCAGGGCAGCAGCACCATCGCCGAAGGCATTGCCGTGGGCACGCCGGGTGACATCACCACGGCCATCGTGCGCGACAAGGTGGACGACCTGGTGCTGGTGGACGAGGGCGACATCGAGCAGGCCATCGTGATGCTGCTGGAGATCGAGAAAACGTTGGTGGAGGGCGCGGGCGCTGCCGGCCTGGCCGCGGTGCTGAAGTACCCCGAGCTGTTTGCCGGGCAGAAGGTGGGGCTGGTGCTGTGCGGCGGCAACATCGACCCGCTGCTGCTGGCCTCCATCATCGAGCGCGGCATGGTGCGCGCCGGGCGGCTGGCGCGCGTGCAGGTCAACGCCCGCGACGTGCCGGGCAATCTGGCGCGCATCACGGCCATCGTGGCCGACGCCGGCGCCAACATCGACGAGGTGCACCACCAGCGCGCCTTCACTCTGCTGGCGGCTCAGAACGTGGCGATCGAACTGGTGCTGCAGACGCGGGGCCGGGAGCACATCACGCAGGTGATCGAGCGGCTGCGCGAAGCCGATTTTGAAGCCACCCTGCTGTGATCACGAGCCCAACCCCATGACCGACACTCCACCAATCACCACCGAGACGCTGGAAGCCGCACTGCGCGACTGGTTTGCCCCCTGGGTGCAAGAGCTCGGCCTGCGCGTGGAACGCTTCGGCCACGGCGAAGCCACCTTGCGCCTGCCGTTTTCCGAGCGGCTCGCGCGCATCGGCGGCATGGTCTGCGGCCAGGCGCTCATGTCCGCGGCCGACACCGCCATGGTGCTGGCCATCGTCACCCAGCTCGGCAACCGCCAACCCATGACCACGGTGCAACTCAACACGAGTTTCCTCAAGCCATTGTCCGGACAGGACGCGCTGGTCACCGCCCGCGTGATCCGGGCCGGCAAGAACCTGGTGTTCGGCGAGATCGACATCGTGGCCGCCGGCGACGGCAAAAGCGTGTGCCGCGCCAGCACCACCTACGCTCTGCTGTAGGCCTTGCGCGCATCCCGGCCTGTACCCGCAAAGCCCGAGCCACTAGAATCGCGCATAAGTTTCATCAAACATCCCGGAGCAATCCCATGGCGCACACCGAACACCACAGCCCGTCTGACCAGCCGCAGGACGTCGTCGAGTCCATCGTCCCCCTGATGCCCATCGTGCTGCCCGTGGCCGGCGCCGTGCTGATCTTTTTGCTGGCGTTCATCGCCGTGTTCATGGCCTGATCCAGCCCACTTGCGCGACACCAGCCGGAGGCCCGCCAGGGCCCCCGGCTTTTTTTCGTGCGATCGGTCACGCGATCTCAAAATCAGACATGAGGTTATGCAGGTTTTGCATGTAACTGAACGGTAACTGACCCGGCGTCTTCTTAAAATCGAAACACAGGCCGACACGCGGAGTCAGAACCCGGGTTCACCCACCCGCCTTTTGCCCAACTCGCTGCACCCGCCAACCGCATCGCAGCACCGGAGCCGACCACCCTTCTTCGCACAAGGGAACTTGCACAGCCGCCCGCCCATCCTCTTGTGGCCAGCGGCTGTTGGTGTCTCTTGGGGCAGCCGTTTTACAAACTTCTGGAGTCTGATCCATGAACTCTCCCGTGATGCAGGGCCTCAATCTGAACGTGCCCGCCTACGTGAAAAACGCCAAACTGGTCGCCTGGGTGGCCGACATGGTGGCCCTGTGCAAGCCCGCCAGCGTCTACTGGTGCGACGGCAGCCAGACCGAATACGACCGCCTGTGCCAGGAGCTGGTGGACGCCGGCACCTTCAAGAAGCTGAACCCGGCCAAGCGCCCAGGCTCCTTCCTCGCCTGGACCGACCCGTCGGACGTGGCCCGCGTGGAAGACCGCACCTACATCTGCTCCGAGAAGAAGGAAGACGCCGGCCCGACCAACAACTGGATGGAACCGGCCGAGATGCGCCAGACGCTCAATCCGCTGTTTGACGGCTGCATGGCCGGCCGCACCATGTACGTGGTGCCGTTCTCCATGGGCCCGCTGGGTTCGCACATCGCGCACATCGGCATCGAACTGACCGACAGCGCCTACGTGGTGGTCAACCAGAAGCTGATGACCCGCATGGGCAAGGCCGTGTACGACGTGCTCGGTGCGGATGGCGCCTTCGTCCCCTGCATGCACACCGTGGGCGCGCCGCTGGCCGCCGGGCAAAAGGACACCACCCCCTGGCCTTGCAATCCCAAGACCAAGTACATCGTGCACTACCCCGAGACCCGCGAGATCTGGTCTTACGGCTCGGGCTACGGCGGCAACGCGCTGCTGGGCAAGAAGTGCTTTGCACTGCGCATCGCTTCCAACATGGGCCGCGACCAGGGCTGGCTGGCCGAGCACATGCTGATCCTGGGCGTGACGAATCCGCAAGGCAAGAAGTACCACGTCGCCGCCGCGTTCCCCAGCGCCTGCGGCAAGACCAACTTCTCCATGCTGGTGCCGCCGGAAGCCGGTTTTGCGGGCTGGAAAGTCACCACCATCGGCGACGACATTGCCTGGGTCAAGCCGCACGCCGACGGCAAGCTCTACGCCATCAACCCCGAAGCGGGTTACTTCGGCGTCGCTCCCGGCACCAACATGCACACCAACCCGAACTGCATGCGCTCACTGAACGAGAACGTGATCTTCACCAACGTGGCGCTCACCGATGACGGCGACGTGTGGTGGGAAGGCATGGAGAAAGACACCGGCGTGATGCCCGATCACCTGATCGACTGGCAGGGCAATCACTGGACACCCGCCATCGCCAAGGAAAAAGGCAGCAAGGCCGCGCACCCGAACTCGCGCTTCACCGTCGCCGCGACCAACAACCCGGCACTGGACCCGCAGTGGGACGACGCCAACGGCGTGGCGATCGACGCCTTCATGTTCGGCGGTCGCCGCAGCACCACCGTGCCGCTGGTGACCGAAGCGCGCAGCTGGACCGAAGGCGTCTACATGGCCGCCACCATGGGCAGCGAGACCACCGCCGCCGCCTTCGGCGCGCAGGGCGTGGTGCGCCGCGACCCGTTCGCCATGCTGCCGTTCTGCGGCTACAACATGAGTGACTACTTCCAGCACTGGCTCAACCTGGGCCAGCAGCTGCAAACGCAGGGGCATGCGCTGCCCAAGATGTTCTGCGTGAACTGGTTCCGCAAGAACGCCGCTGGCCAGTTTGTCTGGCCGGGCTACGGCGACAACATGCGCGTGCTCAAGTGGATGATCGACCGCATCGAGGGCAAGGCCCAGGGCGAGGCCACCATGTTCGGCACCGCGCCGGCCTATGCCGAAATCAACTGGACCGGCCTGGATTTCAGCGCCGAGCAGTTCAAGACCGTGACCAGCATCGACAAGGACGCCTGGGCCGAAGAGTTCAAACTGCACGACGCCCACTTCGAACAGCTGGCCTACCACCTGCCCCCGGCCTTGGTCGAAACCAAAGCCGCCCTGGAAAAGCGCCTCGCAGGCGTCTGACACCCGGACCTACCCGCCGCCCAGCCGACGTCCGCAGGGAACAGGTCACGGGCCCGAAGAAGCCACCGCACCCGGTGGCTTTTTTTTGTGCACGGCCGGGCATGCCCCGGCTGGAGGCCAACGGCTACGGGTGACGCAGGTGCGAGGCGGTTCCACGACCATCGGTCAGCCTTTCGGGGAAACGGCCCCAGGCTGGACCGGACGGTTCTTCGTCCAGATCGCGCTGGCTGGACTGCACCAGCTCGGCCGTGGCCCGGTGGTCGGCTCGCGCCGACTGCCACAGGCAAACTTCGGCACGGGCTTCCCTCAGGGCCAGGGACCAGCCCTGCGCCGAACGCCATGCCGTGCGTGCCAGACGGCGGGACGGTGTGGCCAGCAGAGCGGAACCGGACAGCACGACGATCCACAACGCCACCCAAGCCAGGAACAGGTGGTCATCGGCCCATGGGCCGATGAGGCGCCCGGTCACAACCACCAGGGCCGCGACACCGGCGGCGAGCAACAAGGTGGCCAGGCCCCGCACGCCGTCCAGGCGGTGGCGAAGACGAGAGCTTTGGAGGGGCGCGACCGGGTCCACGGCCAGGGCCGGCGGCACCTGAGAAAAGACGGAGCTCATGGGGCGTTCTTCCTCGGCAAACGATGAGGGGCGAGAACCGGCCTGTTCACACGTAAGGCAGGTAACCGGCGTGGCGGCGCATTTCGGACTGGGCCAGGCGGCGCAACGCCACCGGCGATGCGAGCCCGGTCTCCAGCCCCATCGGGGCCAGCGCCTGGCTGAAATCGTGCGGTGCCAACACGGGTTCGACCACCGTTTCCGCGGCACGGGCGCGCGCCTGGATCAACTCGGCCTTCAACCTCGGATCGAGCTTGGCGAGCTCCCAGAGGCGGGCTTCGGCGCGGGCCTCGGCCAGCGAACGCGACCACCCGTCGAGCGAGCCCAGCGTGCTGAGAGCCAGGCGGCGGGCCGTGCCGGCGAACAGCACCGACCCGGCAAAAATCACCACCCACAATGCCACCCACCCCAGGAACAGGTGCCCATCGGCCCAGGTATCGATCAGCCGATCGGCCAGCACCACCAGCGCGGCCACGGCAGCAGCCAGCAACATCGCGGCCAGGCCGCGGGCGCCGTCAGAACGGCGCTCGGGCCTGTACTGACCAGGGGCTGGGGCGGCAACGTCCGGGCCCAGCGAGGCGGGAGAGGGAGAGAAAACTGTGCTCATGGCGGACTCCTTGGAAAAGCAAATGTCTTGTGGACAAATGAATACTAGGGTAAACCCGCATGTCATGCCAATTTATTTTTGTGATGCATTACATTCACCGAACATATGAATGAGCCGAACTTCCGCACCCTGGACCTGAACCTGCTGCGGGTTTTTGACGAGGTGATGGCCGAGCGCAACCTCACGCGCGCTGCCCACAACCTGGCCATGACGCAACCGGCCGTTAGCAACGCGCTCAAGCGTTTGCGCGAGACGCTGGGCGATGACCTGGTGCGGCGCTCTGGCTACGGGGTCGAGCCCACGGCCGCGGCGCTGGCGTTGTGGCCGACGGTGCGCGACGCCCTCGGGCTGTTGCGCGAGTCGCTGTCGCCGGGCGGTTTTATGCCTGGCAGTGCGCACAACGCCTTTGTGATCGCCATGGCGGACGCCACCGCCGCGAAGATCGTGCCCGGGCTGGTCAACATCCTGCAGAACGAAGCGCCCGGCGCCAACCTGCGGGTGCTGCCGCTGACCACGCGCGATCCGCGCGAGCTGCTCGAATCCGGCTCGGCCGATCTGGCCATCGGCCACTTCCCGGGCGTGCTGGCCGAACTCAACGCCACCCACTTGCAGGAACACACCCCGCGGTTCCTGCATCAGCGCCTGTACGACGGTGAGTACGTGGTGGTGATGCGGCGCGGCCATCCCCTGGCCGGGCAGCCCATGGACCTCGATACCTATTGCGCCGCCCGCCACCTGCTCGTGAGTTTTTCAGGGCGACCGTTCGGCTTTGTCGATGAGGCGCTGGCCGCCCGTTCGCTGCAACGCCGGGTCGTGCTCACGGTGAACCAGTTCTTCACCGCCGGGCGCGTGGTCGCCACCACCGACCTGCTGACCGTGCTGCCCCGCCACTTTGTGGAGGCGACCGGCATGGAGGGTGATCTGGCGCTGTGCGAGCTGCCGCTGCCGGTGCCTGCGGTGCACGTGGACTCGCTGTGGCACCGTCAGGCCGCACACAACAGCGCTCACCGCTGGCTGCGCGACGCGGTGAAACGGTCATCGGTACGGGGTTTTGAGAGCGATGCCCCGACCCCCAAGACCCGGGCTTGATCGGGCCTGCCCGACAATGCGGGCATGAAGATCCAGCTTCTGAGCGACCTGCACCTGGAAGCCGACCCCGGCTTCATCGCCACACCCGCACCCGGCGCCGACCTGCTGGTGCTGGCCGGCGACATCGGCTCTTATCAGCGACGCAAGGACGGCAGCGCCATGGCCGAACCCGACTGGGGCCTGCAACGCTTTTCGCCCTTGCCCGGTTTCGCCGGCTGGCCTGTGCCGGTGCTGTTCGTGCCCGGCAACCATGAATACGATGCGCTCGATGTCGACACCGCCCACCGCGATCTGCGCGCCACCTGCGATCGCCTGGGCATCCAATGGCTGGAACGCGAGACCGCGGTCATTCAGGGCGTGCGCTTCGTCGGCACCACCCTGTGGAGCGACTTCGACGGTCTCGTGGCCCCGGGGAGTCCGCTCACCGAGCGGCTTCGATCACGCCACAAGGCCTTTCGGGCCGCCAACTTCTACCTGAGCAAGATGGAAGGTCAACGCGGCGGCTCGCTGTTCGACGCCGAGGCGATGCGCACCCTGGGGCTGGACTGCCAGGCCTGGCTTCGCAGTGCGCTGGGCCGGCCCTTTGACGGCAGCACGGTGGTGGTGACCCATTTCGCGCCCACCTTGCACAGCGTCGACCCGCGTTACGGTCTGAGCCCGGGCACAGCCGGTTTCTGCAACGCGCTCGACGATCTGCTGCCTCTGGCCGACCTCTGGCTGCACGGCCACCTGCACTGCCCGACCGACCTGCAGGTGGGCCGCTGCCGCATCGTCGCCAATCCGCTGGGATACGCCAGCAAGGAGGAGCAATCCATGTTCAGGCCCACACTGATCATCGATGTGGAAAACCGGTAGAGAGGCGCGGCAGGCAAGGCGTACACTGGGTTCTTAAGACCCTACCAGGAGATGCACCATGAAGATTCTGCTAGCCGTTGACGGCAGTCCGTTCACCAAAAAGATGCTCGCCTACCTGACCACCCACGACGAGGTGTTCAGCGCTAGGAACGAATTCACCCTGTTCACCGTTCAAGCCCCTCTGCCTCCCCGGGCGCGGGCCGCCGTGGGTGCCGACGTGGCCAACGGCTACTACGCCGACGAGGCCGAGAAAGTCACCGCTCCGGTGGTGAAATTCCTCAAGCGCCACGGCATAGAGCCCGGTGTGCTGCACAAGGTGGGAAGACCGGGCGAGCAGATCGCCAAGGCCGCCACCGACGGCAAGTTCGACCTGGTGATGATGGGCTCGCACGGCCACAGTGCGCTGGGCAACCTGGTCATGGGCTCCGTGGCCACGCAGGTGCTGGCGCACTGCGATGTGCCGGTGATCTTGATTCGGTGAATCCACCCCCCCGCGCCGCCTGCGGCGTCACCCCCCAGGGGGCGGCACTGGCGGCCCGGCAAAGCCGGTTCCGCGGGGCCCTGAAACCAACTCCCCCTCCAGCGTGACACGCGTTCACCCAGGATGCGGTGGAACCGGCTTCGCCGGGCCACTCGCATCGCCCCCTGGGGGGTGGACTCGCCGCCAGGCGCGGCGCGGGGGGAGTTATCTCTTCCTCAAACCGTCGAAGCAGGTGCTCAGGACCAGGTCGATGATCTGCGTGTCGCTGTACAGGCCCGAGCCTTTGAGAAAACCCAGCACCGGGTCGCAGGCGCGGGCATACAGCGTGTAGAGCACCGCGATCGGCGGCAGCGCCGGTGATCCATCCCCCCAGTCGATCGCTCACGTCCATCAGGCCGTCGACATAGGCTTTGTTGGTCGTCAGGGCGGTGCGCAGGCTGGAGTTTTCGCTCGGCAGCGAAGGCATCTCGCCCGCCAGCTGCACCTCCATGGTCCAGCGCGCCACGCTGCGCAGCAGCTCCAGCGGCGGGCGCTGCACATCCAGTGAGTCGAGGAAGGCCCGGGCCCGCTCCATCACACGCACCATGGCCGCAGCGGCCAGGTCTTCCTTACTGGGGAAGTGCTTGTACAGGCTGGCTTTGGCGATGCCGACCTCGGCCGCCACCTCGTCCACCGTCATGGCTTCGAAGCCTTTCTCGGCCAGCAGGCGGTTCACCGCAGCGACGATGGCATCTTCCCGCGCAATGTGCATCTGTTGACGGAAGCTGCGCTTGGCGGGCAATTCGGGAGACGTTTTGAGGATGGCGGTGGACATGAAAGACCTTTTGGTACGTGAGAGATTCTGCCCGATTTCGACGATCTCGTCGATAACCCCACTGACAAGTTGTGTTACAGACTAGTTGGTCACGTTTTGTCCTTATTGGGTTACTCTTGCGTCCGCCGGCTGAATTCGCCGGGCTTTGGGCCTTTTGCCCAGCGCCCGGCGAGGCTGTTGGTTCGAAGACCGGTCCGGTTCTGCTTCTGTCCCCAACCCGGGACACCCCCCGTCGGTCCGTCTCACCCTTCCTCAACCTCCCTGGAGTTCCCCATGAAAAAGACCCTCATCGCTTCCCTGATCGCTTTCGGCGCCCTCACCTCCGCCCACGCCAAAGACATCGTCGACACCGCCGTGGCCGCCGGCTCGTTCAAGACCCTGGCGACCGCGCTGCAGGCCGCCGGTCTGGTGGACACACTCAAGGGCAAAGGCCCGTTCACCGTGTTCGCACCGACCGATGAAGCCTTTGCCAAAGTGCCCAAGGCCGACCTGGACGCGCTGCTGAAAGACAAGGCCAAGCTGACCGCCGTGCTGACCTACCACGTGGTGCCGGGCAAAGTCATGGCCAAGGATGTGAAAGCCGGCAAGGTGAAAACCGTGCAGGGCAGCGAACTGACCGTCAGCACCACGGGCGGCGTGAAGGTGGACGCAGCCAATGTGGTGAAGACCGACATCGTGGCCGACAACGGCGTGATCCACGTGATCGACTCCGTGATCATGCCGAAGTAAGGGCCGCAAGCACGCCTTGCCAAGCCCCGCCCCGGCGGGGCTTTTTCACGCCTTCACGGGGCGCAGGTTCTGCGCGGCCGAGGTACGCAACGCGCTGCTCAGCGCGTCCAGCACGTCGGAGCTGAGGTTCCAGCAGTGCCAGTACAGTGCCACGCCCAGCCGGTGGCGCGGTGTGAGGTTGACACCCGCAACTCGGGCAGCACGCTCACGCCCCAGCCCGCCTGCACCGCGCGCACCTGGCCTTCGCTGGACGGCACGAACAGCTGCTTGAGCATGACGCGGGGCAGGCCGAACGCCTGCTCCACAAAACCATGTTGCAGATGGTCCTTGCGGTTGAAGGCGATGAAGGGCAGCCTGTGGAAGTTGTGCGCGTTCAAGCCCTTGGGGCAGTGCGCTGCGGCGTAGCCGGCGGCGGCCACCGCCACGTAGTCCATGGTGCCCAGCGCCTCCATCTTGCAGCCGCGCAGCGCCTGGCCGAGCGAGGTGACGCAACCCAGCACCTGGCCTTCGCGCAGCCACTCGTGGGTGAACTCCTGGTCGTCGGTGATGATTTCGATCGGCAGGCCGCTCTGCGCCAGCGCGTTGAGCGCGGGCAGCGCCCAGGTGGCGATGCTGTCGGCGTTGATGGCCACCGAGATCCGTTCCTCCTCACGCCCGCCACCGGTGGAACTGGGCGCGAGTTCCTTCAGGTCTTTTTCCAGATCGGCACGCAGCAACCGCATCATCTTTGCGTGCTTGAGCATGAGCTGCCCGGCCTGCGTGGGCTTGAGCGGCCGGCTTCGCACGATCAGCACCGTGCCGACCTGTGCCTCCAGCGCGCGCAGGCGCTGCGACACCGCCGACTGGGTGATGGACAGGCGCTGCGCCGCGCGCTCGAAGCCGCCTTCTTCAATGATGGCGGCGAGGCATTCCAGGGCGTCGGGATCGAAGGTGCTCATGGCGGGACGGCAATGAAAAGGCGATCGACTTGCATTAGCCAATCTGATATCAAAGATTTTAGGTTAATTTCGCTTCACTTGCAGCCGGGTTTTTCCCATACTCGCGCCCAGTTGTCCCATTTTCTGGAGCGGAACATGCGAGTCGTTGTTTTGGGTGCCGGCATCATCGGCGTGAGCACCGCGTGGCACCTGCTGCAGCGCGGACACGAAGTGACCCTGGTGGACCGCCAGCCCGACGCCGGGCTGGAGACCAGCTTTGGCAACGCGGCCCAGATTTCGGTGAGCTACTGCGAGCCTTGGGCCAACCGGGCCGCGCCGCTGAAGGCGTTGAAATGGCTTTTCGACGCCGAAGGCCCGCTCAAATTCCGGCCGCAGCTGGACCCGGCCCAGTGGGCCTGGGGCCTGCAGTTCCTGGCGCAGTGCAACGACACCGCGTTCGAACGCAACGTGGCGCAGCTGGTGGCGCTGGGCAGCTACAGCCACGCCGCACTGAAAGACGTGGTGGCCAGCACCGGCCTGCAATACAACCGCCTCACCAAGGGCATCGCCCACTACTACACCAGCCAGAAGTCGTTCGACGAGGCCGGCAGCGCCGCCGAACTGATGCGCCGCCACGGCGTGAACCGCAAGCTGGTCACCAAAGACGAGCTGCTGCGCATCGAGCCCGCGCTGCGCGGCTTTGCCGACCATATCGTCGGCGGCACCTACACCGAGAGCGACGAATCCGGCGACTGCCTGGCCTTCACCCAGCAGCTGGCGCAGCGCTGCCGCGACCAGGGCATGCAGTCCCTGATGGGCCACGACATTGAACGCCTGCAAGCCAGTGGCGGACAGATCAGCGGCGTCACGGTGCGCGACCGCAGCACCGGGCGCTCGCGCGCACTGCAGGCCGATGCCTATGTGGTGGCGGCCGGCTCGTACACCACCGCGCTGCTCAGGCAAGTCGGCGTGCGCGTCCCGATCTACCCCGGCAAGGGCTACAGCGCCACGCTGAAATTGCTCAAGCCCGAAGCCGCTTCGCAAGTGAGCCTGCTGGACGACCAGCTCAAGATCGCGATCTCGCGCCTGGGCGACCGCCTGCGCGTGGCCGGCACCATCGAGCTCGGCGGCTTCGACCTGTCGCTCGACACGCCGCTGGCGCGCACCCGCGCCGCCATGCTGGTCAAGCGCATTGAAGAGGTGTTCCCCGGCGTGGCCGACACGCGCCTGCCCGAAGAAGGCGGCGACCCGCAATTCTGGACCGGCCTGCGCCCCGCCACGCCGACCAACATCCCGCTGATCGGCCGCACGAAGGTGGGCAAGCTGTGGATCAACGCCGGCCACGGCACGCTGGGCTGGACGCACGGTGCCGGCTCGGGCAAGGCGCTGGCCGAACTCATCAGCGGTGAAGTGCCGGCCATGGCTTTCGGTTTCTGTGGCCTCCCGACGCACGGCCGCCTGGTGCCGACGCCCGCCTTGGCATGACCCCCACGGTCGGCAAAGCCGCTGGCCATGGATCACATTCCATGGTTGCGGGCCACGCCGGCGACGCGCCCTGCCAGGCGGCGCTGCTCAACCGCTCTTCTTGACCTTGACCGGCACCACCGGAGGCGTGGGTTTCTCGGGAACAATGCGCTCGCTCTTCCAGCGCAGCAGGTCCAGCCACATCTGGCGCATTTCGGCGTCGAGCGGCGTGCGAAATGCGCTGTTGAGTTCGATGGTGACCACCGGCATGCCTTTGTGGACACCCCCGAAATTGCCCAGGCTGCCGGGAAAGATGCCGACCTGGTCCAGGTAGAGGCGGCCCAGCCGGGCGGGCGGCACCGACGGGCCGTCGAAGTCCAGCACACCATAAGGCGCATGGATGCTGACGATCAGGTCGGGCTGAAAGCGCTCCATCTCGTCGTGCAGGTATCTCGACTCCGGCTCCGACAGTGGATTCGGTCCCGGCCAGCGGCGCGGGTCCTTGCGGGTGCGCTGCTCCCAGTAGATCTTGGCATCGCGCTTCCAGTTGGGCGTGGGGAAGTTGCGGTTCAGGTCCACGCCGTTGGCGTTGATGCGCTTGGCCGGGCGGGCCATCAAACCGTCGGGGTTGAGCGCGGGAATGAAGCGCCAGTGCGCGTTGGAGGGTGTTTCCACCGCGCGCTGTATCCAGTGCAGCGCCAGCGAGGCGGACGACAGCTCGTCACCGTGAATGGCACCCACCACCAACACCCGGATCTTGGCGTCGGGCGCGATCACGTCGCGCGCGTACAGCGTGCGGCCCTGGACCGAGCGGCCCTCGGTGGGCTGGAGCTGGGCCGCGTTGCACAGCAACGATTTGACGTTGGGCAGGCGGGCGACAAATTCGGTGCAGGGGCCTGTACCGCTCGCTCCCGCGCGAACCCCCGTGGCGGCGGCCTGCGCCAGCGTGAAGGGGGCGTGCAGCGCCAGGCCCAGCGCCGCCATCAGCAGCGCGCCACGGCGCGCGAGCCTGCCGGCCCGGACAGGCACGTCGGATCGGGTGCAGAGACTGGACATGAGCGGCATTCTAGGGACCCCGGGCGAAGTTGAGCCGCCACGGCCGCCCAGGTTGCATGCCTTGCCCGGCGCACCGCGCTCCGGGCGCTCAGTCGTCCTTTTCGCCCGGCTCGTACAGCGTCTCTCGGCCCATGCGGTCGAGGATCAGCTCCGCCGTCCAGGGCAGCATGAGCGCGCCGCAGCGGCTGTCGCGGTACAGGCGCTCCAGCGGCAGGTGCTTGAGCATGCTCTGGCCGCCGCAGGTTCGCAGGGCCAGGCGCGCGATGTCGTTGGCGCCTTCCATCACGCTGTAGTGCGCGGCGTACAGGCGCAGCTTCTCGTCTTTGCTCGGGTTGGGTTTGGCTTCTGCGATGGCGCGCGCGAAGATGCTTTTCATGTTCTCCAGCTGGATGCGCATCTGCGCCACCGCGATCTGCTTGGTGGCGAACTGGCGACGCTTGACCGGTGGCTCACCCGGCACCTCGCCGCGCAGGTACTGCACCGTGAAGTCGTACGCCGCATTCGCCACGCCCAGGTAGGTGGGCGAGAGCGTGAAGAACATGGCCGGCCAGGTCTGCGCGCCCTTGAAGTAGATGCCGCGCGGCATGAGCTGTTCGGCGTCGCTCACGAACACGTCCTTGAAAGCCAGGTTGCGGCTCACCGTGCCGCGCATGCCCAGCGGGTCCCAGTCGCCGCTGATGCTGAAGCCTTCGGACGTGGCGGGCACGCTGATGTAGAGCGTGTCTTTGGCATCCGGGTGATCGTCCCCTTTGTCTTCGGTGCAGAGAATGCCGTAGTAATCGGCCGCGCCAGACAGGCTGGCCCAGATCTTCCGGCCGTTGATGAGCCAGCCGCTCTGTCCGCCCTGAACCACCTTCTTCGCCGAGGTGCCGAAGGGCGCGCGCCCGGCGGCGGCGGCCGTGCCCTCGCTGAAGGGCTGGGCGTAGAGCGCGCCGTCGTTGACGATGCGGCCGAAGTGCAGTTCGCGCCGGGCCGCGTGTTCGCTGCGCTCGGCGTCGCTCATCGGGATGCCGTCGGCCAGCACACCGGTCCACATCGTCGAGCAGATGTGCATGTTCCAGGTCAGCGCGGTGGCGCCACAGAAGCGCCCGATCTCGGCGGCCACCATCATGTAGGTGGTGTAGTCCGCGCCCAGGCCGCCGTGCGACGTGGGCACGCAGAGCTTGAGGAAGCCGGCTTCGCGCAGGTCCTGGTAGTTGGCGAAAGGGAAGCTGGCTTCGGTGTCCCACTGCGGGGCGCGCGCGGCAAACTTGTCGCGGCCCAGCGCGTGCGCCTTGGCCAGCAGCTCGCGCTGCAGCGGCGTGAACGGCATGTCGCCCACCGCGGGGGTGAAATCGAGGCCGGTGGTCGGGTTGACGGGTCGGTGGCTCATGGGTTTGGTCTCCTGCTGTGTTCGGTCCGGGTCAGTGGGTGTCGGGCAGCGGCTTCGGCGCGGGTTCGCGCAGGAAGTCGATCAGCAGCGCGTCGAATTCCTCCGGCGCTTCCAGGTTCATCAGGTGGCCGATGCCGGCGAGTTCGGCATAGCGCGCGCGCGGGATCGCTGCCGCCATCTGCTTCAACACTGCGGGCGCGGCCACACGGTCGAACTCGCCGCCCACCAGCAACGTGGGTACGCGGATGTGGGCCAGCGCGGCCTGCCGGTCGAAGGTGACGAGGCATTCGAGCGCACGCCGGTAGGTGGCGGCGGGCACGCTGGCCATGCAGTGCTCGGCCAGGCGCAAGCCCTCGGGCAGCGAACCCGGGCCCGCCATCTGCGGCACCAGCCGGGCGGCCATGTCGGCCATGGTCTGGCCCGCGTCCAGCGGCGCGGTGCGCTGGCCGATGAATTGCTGCGCCCAGGCCTCGGCGCTGCGGCCGTCGGAGCGTTTGCCGAACGCGGCCGAGGTGCCGCAGAGCACCAGCCGGCGCACCAGGTCCGGGCGGCGCGCCACCACCTCCTGCGCCACCATGCCGCCCATGCTGTGCCCCAGCAAAATCACGCTGTCGGTACCCAGCGCCTCGATCAGTGCGATGCAGCTTTCGGCCAGCCCCTTGAAGGTGTAGGGCTCGATGGGTGCGCTCTTGCCGTAGCCCGGCATGTCCCAGGCCACGGCGCGGTAGCCGTGACCAGCCAGGGTTTCAACCTGCGGCGCGAACGCGAGGTGGCCGCCGCCGACGCCGTGCAGCATCAACACGGTCGGACCGCTGCCGAGCGTCGTGAAAGTCGGCAAGGTCATGCTTCGATCACCCGGCCAGCGTCCACCACCGTCACACCATCCAGCGCCACCGTGCAGCCCCGCATCGGCCAGTCGAAATGACCGCGGGTGTAGCGCCCGGCGGTTTCGTTGGCGCCGGTGCTGTAGAGAAAATTGCCGGCAAAGGCGCGCAACTCGGTGCCGTTGAAGTCGCGCTTGTCGTAGAGCGCCATGCTGTCCCAGCGCGCGGCATCGCACAGGCCGTAGCCCACATGCGACACCGCGTAAGCCTCTTTCTCGCCCCAGGCCGCGAAGTACGAACGCAGCAGCTCGGCATCGACCCCGCTGCCCTCGATGCGGGTCACGTGGTCGTTTTCCACCGTGAGCGTGATGGGGCGCTCGATGTAGCGCTTGAAGGTCAGGTTCACGTCGCCCTCGGCCAGCACCAAGGTGCCGTTGACGCTGCCCGCCGCCGGAAAGCCCAGCACCAGGCCACCGGGCCAGTGCGTCAGCGTGCCGGGGCGCGTGGTGCTGCCCCAGTTGCCGCCCACCACCGCGCCCTGCAGCGCAATGTTCAGGTCCGTGCCCGCCGCGGAAGTCACGCGCATGGCCTTCGCAGCACGCAGGCGCTTCACGTGCGCCTTCACCCGCGCCTCGGTCGCGTCGTCGGGCAACAGGCGGGCCAGCGCCTCGGGGTGTTCGTTGCTCACGTAGACGATGCGCGGCTGAGTGCTGCCGTTGCCCTGCAGGATGGCCGGCAGCTCGGGCGCGTGCATCAGGCCCTCGACCGTGCAGTCCACCACCAGCGTGCAGGCCTGCAGCGCCGCGATGACCGGGCCGAGCTGCTGGATCGCAGGGCTGGCCCCGGTGGAGCGCGTGACCGGCTCGCCGCGGCTGAACACCGATGGCAGCGTGATCGTGAAGGCCTGGGCGCCGACCCGCGCCGCCGCCAGGCGGGCCAGCTCCGCCAGCACAGGCCGGCTCTGGGATTCCTGGAGAATGGCCACGCTGTCACCGGCTTGCAGCGCGCAGCGGCGCAGAACGGCCTCAAACGCGTCGATCCACGCGGGTTCTGTCCGCTCCTGCAACATGGTGTCTCCTCAAATAGTTGGTCGATCCGTGAACTTTGCGCCACGGGCAAACCATTATTCATACATCTTCATATAAATTCCCGGCATGTCCCCTGCCCGTCAATCCGGCCACCATGCCCGGCCGCCCGACTTCTCCCAGCGCGAGTTTCGCGCCTCCCTGGGCATGTTCGCCACCGGCGTGACCGTCGTGACCGCGCGCAACGCGGCCGGTGAACTGCTGGGCCTGACCGCCAATTCCTTCAACTCGGTGTCGCTGGACCCGCCGCTGGTGCTGTGGAGCCTGGCAAGCGCAGCCGGCTCCATGGCCGCTTTCTCCAACGGCCTGCACTACGCCATCAACGTGCTGGCGGCCGACCAGCAGGCGCTGGCCGAACAGTTCGCCGCGCGCGGTGCCGACCGCTGGGCCGGCGTGGCCTTCACCGAAGGCATGAGCGGTGCGCCGCTGCTCGCCGGTGCCGCCGCCTCGTTCGAGTGTTTCAACCGCAGCCAGTACGCCGAGGGCGATCATGTGATCTTCGTGGGCGAGGTGGAGCGCTGCAGCCACCGCACGGGCGCGTCTCCGCTGCTGTTCCACGGCGGTCGCTTCTACACCGAGCACCCCCTCTGACGTTGCGCCGCGAGGCCAGCCCGGTCGGGGCCAGGCCAGCCGCCCTGCCCATGGCTTCGTCGACATGTGACGCACAGCCAGCACGACGGCGCTGAGCACAGCCCCTACCATCTGCACCCATGACCGCCGTCCAACGCAAAGACCACCTCGACACCTTCGCCATCACCTTGCTGGTGGCGTGCTGCGCTTTCTGGGGTTTCCAGCAGATCCTGATCAAGTTCGCCAGCCGCGAGATACCGCCGCTGTGGCAGGCCTCGCTGCGCATGGCCGGCGCCACCGCCTTGCTCTGGCTCTGGTGCCAGTTCCGCGGCGTCAAGCTGTTCCAGCGCGACGGCTCGCTCAAAGGCGGCTTGCTGGTGGGCCTGCTGTTCGCGGCCGAGTTTTGCTTCATCTACCTCGGCCTGCAGTACACCAGCGCTTCGCGGCTCACGGTGTTCCTCTACACCAGCCCGTTCTGGGTGGCGCTGCTGCTGCCGCGCTTTGTGGCCGCCGAAACGCTGCGCAAAGTTCAGTGGATCGGCCTGCTGATCGCCTTCAGCGCGGTCGGTGTGGCGTTCAGTGAAGGCTTCCTGCACAGCTCTCCGGTGGCCGGGCAATGGCGGGGCGACGCCATGGGCCTGGCCGCGGGCATGTTCTGGGGTTTGACCACACTGGCTATCCGCACCACCAAGGTGGCCACCGTGCAGGCCGAAAAATCGCTGTTCTACCAGCTGGGCGTCACCGCGGTGGTCTGCCCCGTGGTGTCGCTCGCCCTGGGCGAAACCTGGGGCTTCGACTACTCCGCGATGGTCTGGGGCTCGCTGTTCCTGCAGACCGCCGTGGGCGCGTTCGCCAGCTACCTGGCCTGGATGTGGATGCTGCGCCACTACCCCGCGACGCAGATGTCCACCTTCACCTTCCTCACACCGCTGTTCGCGCTGATCTTCGGCGTGGTGCTGCTGGGCGAACCGCTGACGCTGCAGCTGGTGCTGGCGCTGGTGGGCGTGGCGGCGGGGATCGTGCTGGTGAGCCGCAAGGCTTAGGACCGACCTCAGGTTCAGGGTTAGTGCCCAGCAGGCACCGGTCAGATCGAACGATTTCAAAGGTTCACCGAACGGCTTGCCGTGCCCGACACGAAGCCAGCAGTCACCCCTTCTTCGCCAGCCCCAGCCGCTCGATGGTGGCCTTCTCGGCCTTGAAGGTGCGCTCGGCGTAGGCGGTGTAATCGGCGGTGCTCATGTAGATGTCGGGCATGAAGAACCTGTCCAGGACCTCTTGCACCTTGGCGTCTTCCAGCGTTTTCCTGAAGGCATCGTGCAGCACCTTGACGATGGACGGGTCCATGCCCCTGGGGCCGCCGATGCCGAACGGCGATTCGGTGATGGTGTCCCAGCCGCTTTCCTTGACCGTCGGCACGTCGGGGAAGGCCTTGTTGCGCTTGCTGCCCAGGGTGGCCAGCAGGCGCAGCTTGCCGCTCTGCACGTGCGGCGCAAATTCGGTGGTGCCGCTCATGACGCGGATGTGCCCGCCCAGGATGGCCTGCATGATTTCGGCCGAACCCTTGAACGGGATCGGGTTGAGCTGGATGCCGGCCTTGTCGCTGAACTCTTCGATGGCCAGGTGCGGCGTGGTGCCGGTGCCGGTGTGGCCGTACTCCAGCTTGCCGGGGTTGGCCTTGGCGAAGGCCACCATTTCCTTCAGGGTCTTGAAAGGCGACTCGGCGGTGCAGGCGATGCCGAAGGTGTACCCGGTGAGGCAGACGATGTGGGTGATGTCCTTGACCGGGTCGAAGCTCATGGTCTGCATGTGCGGCAGGCGGTAGATGCCCAGCGGCAGTTGCGTGAGGGTGTAGCCGTCGGGCTTGGCGTTGACCATGGCGGCCGCGCCCATGGTGCCGCCGGCACCGGGCTTGTTCTCCACCACCACGGTCGCACCCATGGCCTTGCCCGCGCTCTCGGCAAAGGCGCGCATCACCGCGTCGCTGCTGCCGCCGGCGGGCCAGGGTGCAATCAGCGTGATCGGCCGGTTGGGAAACTTGTCCTGCGCCAGCACGTGCGCGGGCAGGATGGCCGGCGCTGCGAAGGCGGCGACCGTCGCCATGGCCTGGCGGCGATTGAGGGCTGCGGGGCGGCGGGGAAGGTTCATGGGTGTCTCCAGCAAGGGTGGTTCGGCGAACCCGCAACATAGCCCGCCCAACGCCCGCTGGGAACCGGGGCAGCCCCATGGCGGCCCCGGATTCGGTCGCGCCGGCGACCGCTGGCACCCAGCCTCAGGCGCTGCTGCGCGCTTGGTGCGCCGCCGCAAACGCGACGTACCAGTCCAGGCAGCCGGGGTTGGCCATGGCTTCCCGGTTGATCACCTTCTCCAGTGGCTGGCCGAGCAGCAGCTTCTTAATCGGCAGCTCCTGCTTCTTGCCCGACAGCGTGCGCGGGATCTCGGCCACCTGCAGCACGGCGTTGGGCAGGAAGCGCGGCGAGAGCGCGGTGCGGATGGCGTGGCCGATCTTCGCGGTCATCGCATCGTCCAGCGTGAGCCCCGGGCGCAGCACCACGAACAGCGGCATGTAGCTCTCGCGCCCCAGGTATTCGAGGTCCACCACCATCGAGTCCAGCACCTCGGGCAGGGCTTCGACCGCGCTGTACAGCTCGCTGGTGCCCATGCGCAGGCCATGGCGGTTGATGGTGGCGTCCGAGCGGCCGTAGATGACGCAGGAGCCGTCCGGGTGGATGCGCAGCCAGTCGCCGTGGCGCCAGACGGCGCCGGCTCTTGTATCGAGATCACCGCCACCGGGTTTTCGGCCGTGGCCAGCGGGATACATGTCGAAGTAGCTGCCGATCAGGCGCTGGTGGTCGGTGTCGCCCACGAAGTACAGCGGCATGGACGGGATGGGCTGCGTGCACACCAGTTCGCCCACGGCGTCGATGACCGGCTGGCCCTGTTCGTCCCACGCCTCGACCGCGCAGCCCATCAGCCGGCACTGCATGCGGCCGGGGGTCTGCGGCAGTTCGCGGTGACCGCCGATGAAGGCGCCAGCGAAATCCGTTCCCCCTGAAATGTTGCACCACCAGATGTCGCGCTGGGCTGCTGTCTGTGCGATGGCAGCGAACTGGCGCGTGCCCCAGTTCTGCGCATCCTCCGACAGCGGCGAACCGGTCGTGCCCAGCGCGCGCACCTTCGACAGGTCGCCGCACGCCGACAGGTCCACGCCCGCCTTGAGGCAGTTCGCAAAAAACGCCGCACCGGCGCCGAAGAAGGTCACGCCCTGCTCGGCCGCAAAGCGCCAGAGCACGGTCCAGTCCGGCTTGTCTTTGCTTCCGCCGGGGTTGCCGTCAAAGATGACGCAGGTGGTGCCGTTGAGCAGGCCGCTGGTCTGCGCGTTCCACATCACCCAGCCGGTGGAGCTGTACCAGTGGTAGCGCTCGCCCCAGCTGTTGGGCGCGTAGCTGCAGCCCACGTCGTTGTGGATGGTCTTGAGGGCGAGCGCCACAATGACGGTGCCGCCATGGCCGTGCACGATGGGCTTGGGCAGGCCGGTGGTGCCGCTGCTGTAGACGATCCACAGCGGGTGGTCGAAGGGCAGCCACAGCGGCTCGAACGCGGCGGTGGCCGCGTCGTTGCGCGCCACTGCGGTGCTGAAGGCGGTGCAGGGCTGGGCCGATTCCAGCGCGTTGTCCACCGCGGCGGGTTCTTCGGCGAGGTTGGTGTGCAGCACCACATGGCGTACGGTGGGCAGGGCCGCGCGCAGCTCGGCCACCACGGCCAGGCGCTCGAAGTCCTTGCCGCCGTACGTCACACCGTCGCAGGCGATCAGCGCCACCGGCTCGATCTGTCTGAAGCGGTCGAGCACCGCGTTCGTCCCCATGTCGGGCGCGCACACGCTCCACACCGCGCCGATGCTGACCACCGCGAGAAACGCGACCATGGTCTCGGGAATGTTGGGCAGGTAGGCGGCCACGCGGTCGCCGGGCATCACACCCTGTGCCCGCAGGTGCAGCGCGAGCGACGCGACCTGGCGCCGCAGCTCGGGCCAGCTCAACTCGACACGGCGGCCCTTTTCGTTGCAACCGATCACCGCCGGGAACCCCGCGGCGTGCGCCGGCTGCACGTGGCGGAACACCTGTTGTGCGTAGTTGACCTGTGCACCGGGGAACCAGCGCGCGCCAGGCATCACGTTGCGTTCGAGCACCGCGGTGTGTGGCGTGGGCGAGCGCAGGTCGAAATAGTCCCAGATGCTTTGCCAGAACGCGTCCAGCTCGGTGGTGGACCAGCGCCAAAGCGCGTCGTGGTCGGCAAAGTGCAGGCCGCGCTGCTCGGCCAGCCACTGCTGGTACAAGCGGATCTGGGGAACAAAGGGGGCGGGCGGCTGTGTGCGCATGGGGGTCGCTCTGTGGTGGGCCCTGGGGCCTGTTGTCTCCGTCAGGCGCAGGGTATCAGCGCGCCGCGGGCGGCGCCGTTGCAGCGGCGACAGCCTGCGGTATAACCCGCCGATGACACTGCCCACCCCCACGCTGGAACCCGTCTTCGACCTCACTGTCTTTGTGGCCACGCCCATCGAAGCCGGCACCGTCACCGGGCTCAACAGCCGGGGCCGGCGCCGCATCATCCCCATCAACGGCGGTACGGTGCGCGGGCGAGTCAACGGTGCCGTGCTGCCCGGCGGGGCCGATTTCCAGCTGGTGGTGAGCGACACCTGCGCCGACCTGGACGCACGCTACCTGCTGCGGCTGGACGACGCCGGCTGGACCGGCGCCCACGTGTTCGTGCAGAACCGTGCCCTGCGCCGCGCCAGCGCCGACGACACCGCCCGCCTGGTGCGCGGCGAGCCGGTCGACCCGGCGGCCATCTACTTCCGCTGCGCGCCCACCTTCGAGGTCTCGCACACCGCGCTGGCCTGGATGACCGAGAGCCTGTTCGTCGGCACCGGCGCGCGCTTTCCGGACCGGGTGGAGATGCGCTTCTTCCGCGTCGCCTGAGGCGGCTCCTGCATCTTGTCGCGCACCGGATCGGGTCGCGCGCGTTCCTGCGCGCAGAATCTCCCCCGTTCCAACCACATCAACAACAACAGGAGTTCCCATGGGCCTATTGAGCTGGACCGAAAAACCTTCCGCCACCCTCGCCAACGGTGGCGTCATCGGGCCCGACGAGCGCCTGCCCTGGCCACAAACCGGCGTGATGGGTGTTCAGCACCTGATCGCGATGTTCGGCGCCACCGTGCTCGCGCCCATCCTCATGGGTTTTGACCCCAACGTCGCCATCCTCATGAGCGGCATCGGCACGCTGATCTTCTTTGTCATGACCAGAGGCCGGGTGCCGAGCTACCTCGGCTCCAGCTTTGCGTTCATCGGCGTGGTCATCGCCGCCACCGGCTACACCGGCGGTGGCCCCAACGCCAACATCGGTGTCGCGCTCGGCGGCATCATCGCCTGCGGCCTGCTGTACTTCGTCATCGGTGCCGTCGTGCAGGTCATCGGCACCGGCTGGATCGAGCGCTTCATGCCGCCGGTGGTCACCGGCGCGGTGGTGGCGGTGATCGGTCTCAACCTGGCCCACATCCCGATCAAGAACATGGCACCCACCAACTTCGACGCCTGGATGCAGGGCATCACATTCGTCAGCGTGGCGCTGGTGGCCGTGCTCAGCAGCGGCATGGTGCAGCGCCTGCTGATCCTGGTGGGCCTGGTGGTGGCCAGCGTCATCTACGCGGTGCTCACCAACGGCTTGGGCCTGGGCAAACCGCTGGACCTGAGCGGCATCGCCAACGCCGCCTGGTTCGGCATGCCCAACTTCAGCGCGCCGGTGTTCAGCGCCAACGCCATGCTGCTGATCGCGCCGGTCGCCATCATCCTGGTGGCCGAGAACCTGGGCCACATCAAGGCCGTGACCGCCATGACCGGCAAGGACATGGACCGCTACATGGGCCGCGCCTTCATGGGCGACGGCGTGGCCACCATGGTCGCCGGCAGCGCCGGTGGCACCGGCGTGACCACCTACGCCGAAAACATCGGCGTCATGGCCGCCACCAAGATCTATTCGACCGCCGTGTTCCTGGTGGCCGGCTGCATGGCCATCCTGCTCGGCTTCAGCCCCAAGTTCGGCGCGCTGATCCAGGCGATTCCGCTGGCCGTCATGGGCGGCGTGTCCATCGTCGTGTTCGGCCTGATCGCGGTGGCCGGCGCCAAGATCTGGGTCGACAACAAGGTGGACTTCTCCGACAACCGCAACCTGCTGGTGGCCGCCATCACCCTGGTGCTGGGCACCGGCGAGTACACGCTCAAATTCGGCGACTTCGCGCTCGGCGGCATCGGTACCGCCACGTTTGGTGCCATCCTGCTGTGGGCGTTGATCGGAGGCCAGAAGCGATGAGCCGCATCTGGACACAAGACATCTCGGTGCAGGTGCTGACGGGCATCCACGTCGGCACCGCCGTGCAAAACTTGGACATGGAGTTCCTGGAGGTCGGCGACTACTTCATCATCGCCCGCCTTCAGCTGCCCGCCCGGCCACCGCGCCCCTAGCCGGCGCCTGGCGTTTCACTTTCGCCCGGCTCGGCTGCCAGCAAACGGAGAATGTGCTCCGTCACTTGCGTCACCCTCATCGGGTCGCTGTTCAGGTCGGCCACGATATCCGGCGTGGCAGTCGTCAGGCTCAGGCCAGCCCACTGGGCGACCTGTTCGGCGGTGGCACTCACATACGCCATGCTCCAGTCGCTGAAGAGCGCCGCCGGAATCTCGCCCTGCTTCAACACCGTGACCGATTCGTGCCGCACGTCTCTGGCAATCCGCCCCATCAGCTGGCGAACTTCTTCGGCGTCGCCTTCCAGCACCTGCAAGAAGAATCCATCGACATACACCAGTGCGCCTGTGATGCCCACTTCGGCATTGCTCTCTCGGGCGCTCTCCAGGATGTCCTCCAGGTCGTCCATCTGCATGGGCGTCGCGGACTCAGAAGAGTAGATGACTTGGTAGGGCATGTGACGATCCTGGCAGCGGGCGCTTTACGGGAACGATGGTGCGATGCTTCCCGGCGGACGGAGCCGCTTGGGCAGTGAAGGGCGATCGGTGCCTGCATGTGTGGCCTAAAGTCTGCCATGCGGGGCGGCCGAAGGCTATGGCCTTTGCGCGCCCTGCTCAACCTCCAGGGCCGAACAGCCACCGTGGGTCGGCTCAGGACACCCGCTCGCAGCGGCCTTCGGCAGTGGCGAGACCCCGGAAGTCGCTGCTCCAGGTCTGCGCTGCGGTGTCGATGCGGATGCGCTCGTTGTCTTGCGAGGTGAGGATGAGCGTGCCGGCGATGGCGAAGGTGTAGACGGCCACGCCGTCGATCTGTACGGTGCGCACACGCTGGTTGTCGTAGGCAATGTCGACCGTGCGCGTCCAGGGGCTGCGCGCGGGCAGGTAGACGGCTTCGCACACCAGCGTCACGCGCTGCTGTGCCGCGGCCACCGGCCCGGTGGCCGCGGCCAGCAGGGCCCAGACCACGGCGCGCACGGGTGTCACTCCGCGCCCTTGGCCATGCGTTCGCTCTTCCAGTACACGTCGTCGCCGCCGTTCATGCGGTTGAGCACGCGCGCCAGCACGAACATCAGGTCGCTCAGGCGGTTGAGGTACTGGCGCGGCGTTTCCTTGATGGCCTCTTCGTTGCCCAGCGCCACCACGGCGCGCTCGGCGCGGCGCGCCACGGTGCGGCACACATGGGCCTGCGACGCGGCGCGCGTGCCCGCGGGGAGGATGAATTCCTGCAGGCGCGGCAGCTGTTCGTTGTTGGTGGCGAGCGCTTCGTCGAGCGCGATCACGGCTTCGGGCTTGAGCAACTCGAAGCCGGGGATGGAGAGTTCACCGCCCAGGTTGAACAGCTGGTGCTGGATCTCGACCAGCAGGGTGCGCACGTCGGCGGCCATGTCTTCACAGAGCAGCACGCCGATGTGCGAGTTGAGTTCGTCCACCTCGCCCATGGCGTGCACGCGCAGGCTGTTCTTGGAGACGCGGCTGTTGTCGCCCAGACCGGTGGTGCCGGCGTCGCCGGTGCGGGTGGCGATCTGTGTGAGTCGGTTGCCCATGGTGGTTCCTTTGCGGGGTGTGTTGGGGGAGATTGTGCGGGAACCCGAACAAGCCCGACGCGAAGAGGGCCGCGTTTCGCCGCCGGGCCGCCCCAAGGCGAAACAGCCCCCTCGGGGGGCAGCGACCCAACCGAAGTGCGGAGCCCCGGTCCGCGCCGACCAAGGCGCGGAACGCAAGGGGGCCCGGTAACACCATGAAGGGAAATGTGTCTCAGGCAAGTGGAATGTGCGTGAGGCAACAGCAGGCAATAACGCTGGCCTTGAGCGGCTGCAGCCGGTGCAATGGCGGTCCTTTCAACTTTTCGGGAGCATCCCCATGACCGCGAAACGCAAGAACCTGATCGCCAACTTCGAAGCCCGCAGCGTGATGCTGATCGCCGGCTGGACACTGGGCGCCGCCAGCGCCGCGATGGCGCAGAACATGCCGGCCCGGCCGGCCGCACCGAGCGATGCGGACATCAGCGCCACTTTCAAACAGGCCGACAAGAACGGCGACGGCAAGCTCAGCCGCGAAGAAGCCGCCGCGCTGCCCGCGGTGGCCGACAACCACGACAAGGTCGACGCCAACGCGGACGGCAGCATCAGCGCCGACGAGTTCGCCAAGGCCATGAAGATGTAGGGCCTGCCGTCGGTGGGGGTAGCGCCGCGGGGCACTGTTCAAACCGGCTTCACGGGCTAAACTGCCGGCTCGTCTGGCTGCACCCTGGCAGTCATGGCCCGCGCAGGAGACAACGCCCATGAACGCCCCCACTTCCCCCACCCACCTCGCGCCCGCCCTGCAGCTGCGTGAGGTGCCCGCGGCGCTGATCGAAGCACTGCAAACGCGTTTTGGTGCCCAGTGCTCCACCGCGCTGGTGGTGCGCGAGCAGCACGGACGCGACGAGTCCATTTACGACGTGCCGCCGCCCTCGGCGGTGGTGTTTGCCCAGAGCAGGCGGGATGTGGCCGATGCGGTGAAGCTTGCGGCTCAGTACAAGGTGCCGGTGATTCCGTTCGGCGTGGGTTCTTCGCTCGAAGGCCATTTGCTCGCCGTGCAGGGCGGCATCAGCATCGACGTCAGCCGTATGGACCAGGTGCTGTCCATCAACGCCGAAGACCTGACGGTGACGGTGCAGCCCGGCGTGACGCGCATGGGCGTGAACAACGCGGTGAAAAGCGAAGGCCTGTTCTTCCCGATCGACCCGGGCGCCGACGCCTCCATCGGCGGCATGACCGCCAC
>LNFM01002531.1_pt1 | contig 38196 bp, 42 predicted proteins | sample 596031 | NCBI WGS metagenome assembly LNFM01 (sample SAMN04254537, study PRJNA301005) | activated carbon metagenome | isolation source: dual media filters at the Ann Arbor, Michigan drinking water treatment plant | place: USA: Ann Arbor | reverse complement strand
ACGACGCGCTCGGCCGCGTCTTCGCCTATCTCGAACAGACCGGGCAGTGGGATGACACGACCATCATCTTCACCTCCGACCATGGCGAGCAGCTCGGCGACCATTGGCTGCTCGGCAAGCTCGGCTATTTCGACCAGAGCTTCCGGATTCCGCTGGTGGTGAAGGGCGCGGGCGCGCAGGCCGGGCTGATCGACGACACGCTGACGGAAAGCGTCGATGTGATGCCGACCATTCTCGACCTGCTGGGCGGCGAAGTGCCGCGCGCCTGCGACGGGCGTTCGCTGCTGCCAGTGCTGGCCGGCCAAAAACCCGCCGACTGGCGTGAGCTGCACCACTACGAATACGATTTCCGCGACATCCACTACTCCCAGCCCGAGACGGCGCTGGGCCTGACGATGGACACGTCGAGCCTCTGCGTCGTGCAGGATGCCGACTATAAATACGTCCACTTCGCCGCCCTGCCGCCGCTGTTCTTCGACCTGAAGCGCGACCCGAATCAGTTCGAGAATCGCGCCGAGGATCCGGACTACGCCGCCCGTGTGAAGGACTACGCGCAGCGCGCCCTGTCGCTGCGGCTTCGCCATGCCGAACGCACCCTCACCCATTTCCGCGCCACCCCGCAGGGCCTGGACGAGCGCCGCCCGGCGCCGCCCGCGCTGCGCGCCGCTGCCGAATAAGGAGCCATCCGATGCAGATCTCCCGCCGCTTGATCCTCGCCACGCCGGCCTTGGCGCTGCCGCGCTTCGCCATCGCGCAAGGCGACAACCGCCCCTCCATCACCATCGCCGTGCAGAAGGTGGTGAACAGCAACACCCTCGAAGTGCTGCGCGAACAATCGAATGTGGGGGAGCGGGTGTTCTTCTCCTCCCTGTGGGAAGGGCTGATCGGCCGTGACTGGCTCGGTCAGCTCGGCGCCGTGCCAGGCCTGGCCACCGAATGGCGCCGCATCTCCGACCAGGTTGTGGAGCTGAAGCTCCGCCCCGGCGTGCGCTTCCACAATGGCGATGAGATGACGGCGGAGGACGTCGTCTTCTCCTTCTCCCGCGACCGCATGTTCGGCACCACGCTGGCCACCGCGCAGGGCCGCACCATCCCGATCGGAGAGGGCATGCCCGCACCCCGCGCCGGCAAGGAATTGCCGCCGGAGGTGCCCGCCGTGGCGCGCCGTTCCTGGCCGGCGCTGGAACGTGTGGAGGCCGTGGACAAGTACACCGTGCGCTTCCACAACGCGACGCCCGACGTGACGCTGGAAGGCCGCCTCTCGCGCTACGGCAGCGAGATCATGAGCCGCCGCGGCTTCGACGAGGCGTCGAACTGGCTGGAATGGGCGCGCAAGCCGATCACCACCGGCCCCTACATGGTGGCGGAATATCGCCCGGACGTGTCGCTGACGCTGGTGGCGCATGACGCCTACTGGGGCGGCCGCCCGCCGCTGCGCCAGATCCGCTTCGTCGAGGTGCCGGAAGTTTCTTCCCGCATCAACGGCCTGCTCTCCGGCCAGTACCAGTTCGCCTGCGACCTGCCGCCGGACCAGATCCCGGGCATCGAATCCAACGCCGCCTTCGACGTGCAGGGCGGCACCATCCTCAACCACCGCCTGATCTGCTTCGACAAGAATTTCCCGGCCCTGCGCGATGCGCGCGTGCGCCGCGCGCTGACGCATGCGATGGATCGCCAGGCGATCGTGGACAGCCTGTGGGCCGGGCGCACGGAAGTGCCGAAGGGCTTGCAGTGGCCATACTACGACCAGATGTTCCACGCGGATTGGTCCGTGCCTGCCTTCGATCCCGCACTGGCGCGCCGCCTGCTGCGCGAGGCGAATTATCGCGGTGAGCCGATCCCCTATCGCCTGCTGAACAACTACTACACCAACCAGAACGCCACCGCGCAGGTGCTGGTCGAGATGTGGCGCCAGGTCGGCCTGAATGTGCAGATCGAGATGAAGGAGAACTGGTCGCAGATCCTGGAGCGCAGCCCGACGCGCGCCATCCGCGACTGGTCCAACAGCGCCCCCTTCAATGATCCGGTCTCCTCCATCGTCAACCAGCACGGCCCGAACGGCCAGCAGCAGCAGGTTGGCGAATGGACGAATGAGGAGATGAACCGCCTCTCGGTCGAGCTGGAAACCAGCACCGACCGCCCGCGCCGCCGCGCCGTGTTCCGCCGCATGCTGGAGATCACGGAACGCGAAGACCCCGCCTACACCGTGATCCACCAGAACGCGACCTTCACCGCCAAGCGCAAGGACATCCGCTGGAAGGCAAGCCCCGCCTTCGCGATGGATTTCCGCGCCACCAACTGGGGGGCCTGAGCCGTGCTCCGCCGCCGCACCCTGCTGGCCGCGCCGCTGGGCGCGGCGGCCCTTTCCGCACCGGCACTGGGACAGGCCGATACGAGGCCTGTGATTACCGTGGCCGTGCAGGATATCGCCACCTCCAACATGCTGGAGATGCTGGCCGAGCAATCCAATGTCGGCACGCGCATTTTCCGTAACTATGTCGAGCCGCTGGTCGATACCGACTGGATCGGCGACATGTCGATGAAGCCGGGGCTCGCCACCGCGTGGCGCCGGATCGATGACCGCACGGTGGAGTTCACGCTGCGCGACGGCGTGCGCTTTCACAATGGGGATCCGCTGACGGCGGAGGAAGTCGCCTTCTCCTTTGGGCCGGAGCGCATGTGGGGCGGCGGCCCGGAAGGCGCCAAGGCGCCGCCCGCCGGCGCGGCACAGACCGCACGCCGCATCTTCCCGGGCTTCGAGCGGATGGATGTGGTGGATGCGCGGACCGTCCGCTTCATCAACCGCACGCCGGATCTGACGCTGGAAGGCCAGATGGCGCGCACCGCCGCCGTCATCGCCAATCGTCGCGCCTTCGAGGCGGCGCCGAGCTGGCAGGATTGGGCGCGCAAGCCCATCGGCACCGGCCCCTATTTCGTCGCCGAGTACCGTCCCGACCAGGCGCTGGTGCTGGAAGCCTTCGATCAGCACTGGCAGGGTCGCCCGCCGATCCGTCGGCTTCGGTTCGTGCAGGTGCCGGAGGTTTCCTCCCGCATCAATGCACTGCTCTCGGGCGAGGTTGATTTCGCCTGCGACATCCCGCCCGACCAGATCCCGCAGATCGAGCGCAATGCGCGCTTCGAAGTGGCCGGCGGGCCGATCAACAACACCCGCATCATCTGCTTCGACCAACAGCATCCCGTGCTCGCCAATCCGCTGGTGCGTCGCGCGCTGACGCACAGCATCGACCGACAGTCTATCGTGCAGGCACTGTGGTCCGGCCGTGTCGATGTGCCGCGTGGGCTGCAATGGGATTTCTATGACGACATGCTGGTGGCGGATTGGCAGGTGCCGCGCTTCGACCTGGCCGAGGCACGTCGCCTGCTGCGCCAGGCGAATTACCGGGGCGAGGCGATCCCCTATCGCTGCCTGAACAACTACTACACCAATCAGACCGCGACCGCGCAGATCCTGGTCGAGGGCTGGCGCGCCGCGGGTGTGAACGTCCAGCTCCAGATGATGGAGAACTGGGGTCAGATCACCGGCCGCGCGACGCAGCCCGGCATCCGCGACTGGTCGCAATCCTCCTCTCTGCCTGATCCCGTCGCCCAGATGGTCCCGAACTACGGCCGCGGCGGCGCGCCCTGGGTGCGTGGCGAATGGCGCAATGAAAGCTTCGGCACGCTGGCGGCAGAGCTGCAATCCAGCACGGACCGTCCGCGCCGCCGTCAGGTCTGGGCGCAGATGCTGCAGATCATCGAACGTGACGACCCTGCCTATACCGTCCTGCATCGGAACGGGAATTTCACAGCCAAGCGTCGCGACATCGCCTGGCGCGCCGCGCAGTCCTTCACCATGGACTTCCGCGCGAGCAATTGGGGAGCCTGACCATGACCACCCTCACACGCCGCGGCGCCTTCGGCCTCGCCAGCGCCTCGCTGCTCCTGCCGCGTTTCGGCATCGCCCAATCCGCGCAGCGCCCGACCATCACCATCGCCGTGCAGAAGCTGGCCAACACCAACACGCTGGAGCCGCTGCGCGAGCAATCCAATGTCGGCACCCGCACCTGGCACAGCTATGCCGAGACGCTGATCGAGCAGAGCTGGACCGGCGACCTTGGCCTGAAGCCGGCGCTGGCCGAATCCTGGCGCCGCATTGATGACCGCACGGTGGAGCTCTCGCTGCGCCGTGGCGTGCGCTTCCATGATGGGCGGGACATGACGGCGGAAGACGTCGCCTTTTCCTTCAGCGCGGAGCGCATGGGCTGGGGCATGACGGTGGAGCAGGCGCGCAACCTGTTCGCCGTGATCCCAGGGCAGAATCCCGGCCGCACGCCGCCGCCGGAAGTGCTCGCCGTGGCGCGACGCAGCTACCCGGCCTTCGAGCGCATCGAGATCATCGACAGCCACACGGTCCGTTTCGTCAACAAGGTGCCTGATGTCACGCTGGAAGGCCGCATCAGCCGCAATGTCGGCGCGATCTTCTCCCGCCACGCCTTCGAGCAATCCGCCTCCTGGCTCGATTGGGCACGCCGCCCGATCGGCACCGGCCCCTATCGCGTGGCGGATTTCCGGCCCGACCAGTCGCTGATCCTGGAGGCCTTCGACGACTATTGGGGCGGCCGACCGCCGATCGCGCGGCTGCGCTTCATGGAAGTGCCGGAGGTCGCGTCGCGCATCAACATGCTGCTGTCCGGCGAGGCGGATTTCGCCTGCGACATGCCGCCCGACCAGATCGTGCAGATCGAACGCAATCCGCGCCATCATGTGGTCGGCGGCCCGATCATGAACCACCGCCTGACCGTGTTCGACAAGAACCACCCGGTGCTGGCCAACCCATTGGTGCGCCGCGCCTTCACCCACAGCATCGACCGCGACGCCATCACCGCCGCGCTGTGGGATGGCCGGGCGCCTGTGCCGAAGGGGCTGCAATTCCCCTTCTATGGCGAGATGTTCCACCAGGATTGGGAAGCGCCGAGATTCGACCTTGCCGAGGCCCGGCGTCTGCTGCGCCAGGCGAATTATCGCGGCGAGCCGATCCCCTATCGCCTGCTGAACAACTACTACACCAACCAGACGCCGACGGCGCAGATCCTGGTCGAAGGCTGGCGCCAGGCCGGGTTGAATGTGCAGATCGAGATGCGGGAGAATTTCCCGCAGGTGCTCTCGCGCGAAGGCAGCCGCGCCGTGCGCGACTGGTCGAACAGCGCCAGCTTCAACGATCCCACCGCCTCCATCACCGCGCAGCACGGGCCGCAAGGCCAGCAATGGCAGATCGGCGAATGGCGCAACGAGGAATTCGGCCGCCTGTCCGAGGAGCTGGAAACCAGCACGGACCGTGCCCGCCGCCGCGTGGTGTTCCGCCGGCTGCTGGAGATCGCGGAGCGCGAGGACCCCGCCTATACCGTGCTGCACCAGTCGGTGAACCTCACCGCCAAGCGTCGCGACATTGCCTGGAATGCCGCGCAATCCTTCAGCATGGATTTCCGTGGACGGAACTGGGGCGCATGAGCGCGCCGCTCGTCTCCCTCAAGGGGCTGCGCGTCGCCTTCGACGAACAACTCGCCCTGCGCGGGATCGACCTGGATGTGGCGCCGGGTGAATCGGTGGGGCTGGTCGGGGAATCCGGCTGCGGCAAATCCGTCACCTGGCTCGCGGCGCTCGGGCTGCTGCCTGGTCGCGCGCGCGTCACCGGCAGCGTGAAGCTGGATGGCCAGGAATTGCTGCATGCGCGGCCGGATGTGCTGGACCGCGTGCGCGGCGGCCGCATCGCCATGATTTTCCAGGACCCGGCCAGCAGCCTCAACCCGGTGCACCGCATCGGCAAGCAGATCACGGAGGCGCTGCGCCTGCATCGCGGCATGGATGGTCCGCAGGCGCGGGCAGAGGCGAAGCGCCTGCTGGATCAGGTCGGCATCCCGGACGCCGCGCGGCGCCTCGATGCGTGGCCGCATGAACTTTCCGGCGGGCAGAACCAGCGCGTGATGATCGCCATCGCACTGGCCGGCCGACCCGAATTGCTGGTGGCGGATGAACCCACCACGGCGCTGGACGTCACCATCCAGGCGCAGATCCTGACCCTGCTGCAGGATTTGCGGAAGGAGACGGGCATGGCGCTGGTGCTGATCTCCCATGATCTGGGCGTGGTTGCCGATAGCTGTGATCGCGTCTGCGTCATGTATGCCGGCCGCATCGTCGAACAGGCACCGAGTGCGCGATTGTTCGAGGCACCGGCGCACCCCTACACCCGCGGCCTGCTGGGCGCGCTGCCGCCGCTACACGGCCCACGCCGCAAACTGTCCGCCATTCCGGGTGGCGTGCCGGAGCCCTGGGCGATGCCGCCCGGCTGTGCCTTCGCGCCGCGCTGTTCCATGCATGTCTCCGCCTGCGATGCCGCGGTGCCGGAGCCGGTGGGGCTGGCACGCGGCCACCGCGCCGCCTGCATCCGCGCGACCATCCCCGTTTCCCAGGACCAGGTGGCCTACGTATGAGGACCGGCGGAGAACTTCTCGTCGCGACGGACATCACGCGACGCTACGCCATGCGCCGCGGCGTCTTTGGCAAGTCGGTTGAAGTGCGCGCCGTGGATGGCGTATCGCTGAAGGTCGAACGCGGCCGCACGCTGGGCCTGGTCGGCGAATCAGGCTGCGGCAAATCCACCACCGGGCGCCTGGTGCTCGGGCTGGAGAAGCCCGACAATGGAAGCGTGGCCTTCGACGGCCAGGCCATGCCGGCGCCGAACACCGAAAACTGGCGCAAGGCCCGCGCCCGCATGCAGATGGTGTTCCAGGACCCGCTCGGCGCGCTGGACCGACGCCTGCCGATCGGCACCCAGGTGGCGGAGCCGTTGGAGATCCACAGGATCGGCACGCCGGCCGAGCGCATGGAACGCACGGCGGAGTTGCTGCGCGGCGTAGGCCTGCGGCCGGACCAGGCCGCGCGCTACCCGCATGAGCTGTCCGGCGGCCAGCGACAGCGCGCCGTGCTGGCTCGCGCGCTCGCCACCAACCCCGCTTTGCTGGTCTGCGACGAACCGATCAGCGCGCTGGATGTCTCGATCCAGGCGCAGGTGATGAACCTGCTGGTCGATCTGCAATCCAGCCTCGGCCTCGGCATCCTGTTCATCAGCCATGATCTGCGCGCTGTGCGGCAGGTCAGCCACCGGGTCGCCGTGATGTATCTGGGTCGCATCGTGGAGGAAGGCGAGCCGGATGAGGTGCTGCACGCGCCGGCGCACCCTTATGCGCAGGCGCTGGTCTCCGCCATTCCGCATCCCGGCAAGGTCGGCCGCGGCATCGTGCTGCAGGGTGATCCGCCCAATCCGGCGGACCGTCCCACCGGCTGCGCCTTCCACCCGCGCTGCGCCTTCGCCACCGCGCTGTGCGCGCGCGAAACCCCCGCGCTGAAGCCGCGCAGCGGCGATGGCCGCATGGTGGCCTGCCATGTCGCGCAGGGCGACGTCGCACCCGGCACCGGCATCATGAAGGAAGCCGCCTGAGATGATCCGTTTCCTCGGCAGCCGCCTGCTGCGCGCCGCCATCACCATCATCATGGTGGTGACCTTCGCCTTCATCGTGCTGCGCCTGTCCGGCGACCCGGCGCAGATCATCATGGGCGCCGATGCGCCGCCCGAGGCGGTGGATGCCTTCCGCATCGCCTGGGGCCTCGACCAGCCCGTGCTGCTGCAATATTTTCATTACTTTGGCGCAATCCTGCAAGGCGATCTTGGAAGGTCGATGCGCGACGGGCGCGATGCGATCGTGCTGGTGACGGAGCGGATTCCGGCGACGCTGGCGCTGACCATTCCGGCGCTGGTCATCAAGCTCGGCCTCGGCATTCCCGCCGGCATCACCGCGGCGCTGCACCGCAATTCCTTCATCGACCGCGCGGTGATGCTGCTGGCTGTCGCGGGCTTCACCGTGCCGTCCTTCGTGCTCGGGCTGTTGCTGGTGCTGGTGTTTGCCGTGCAGCTCGGCTGGCTGCCCTCTGGCGGGCAAGAAAGCTGGCGGCATGCGATCCTGCCGATCATCACCATGGGCGTGGGCGGTGCTGCGGTGCTGGCGCGCTTCACCCGCAGCGCGATGCTGGAGGTGCTGGGCCAGCCCTATATCCGCACCGCCTCCGCCAAGGGCGTGCCGTGGCGCGCGGTGGTCTGGGGGCATGCGCTGCCCAATGCCGCCATCCCCACCGTGACCATCATCGGCTTCATGGTCGGCAGCCTGATCGCCGGCGCCGTGGTGGTCGAAAGCGTCTTCTCCTGGCCCGGCGTCGGCCGCCTGCTGGTGGTGGCCGTGGCGAACCGGGACCTGGCGGTGGTGCAGTGCATCCTGCTGCTGGTCGCGGCCACCATGGTCACGGCCAACCTGATCGTGGACCTGCTGTACGGGCTGCTGGACCCGCGGCTTCGCAACCAGCCCAAGCGCGCGACGGGGGCCGCCTGACCATGTCCGAAATCACCGCCCCCGCCGTTCTCACCACCGCCCCACCCCGCAAGGCGCGCACGCTGCCGCCGCCGATGGTGCTGTTCGGCCTGGTCTGGCTCGCCTCCATGCTGGCCGTTGCGCTGCTGGCCGATGTGATCAGCCCCTATGCCTACACCGCGCTCGATCTCCGCAACCGCCTGTCGCCGCCGGTCTTCATGGGCGGCACCTGGCTGCACCCGCTGGGCACGGATGAGCTGGGGCGGGATGTGCTGGCGCGGCTGATCTACTCGATCCGGATGAGCCTGCTGATCGCCTTCGGCGCCACCATCATCGGCGCGGTCGTCGGCACCACGCTCGGCTTCCTGGCCGCGCATTTCCGCGGCCTGGTGGAGCAAGTGGTGCTGGCGCTGGTGGATTTCTCCGCCAGCCTGCCCTTCCTGATCCTGGCGCTGTCGGTGCTGGCCTTCTTCGGCAATTCGATGGTGCTGTTCATCTGCCTGCTCGGCTTCCATGCCTGGGAACGCTACGCCCGCATCGCGCGCGGCCTGGCGATCTCGGCCAGCGGTCAGGGCTATGCGGCGGCGGTGCGGCAATTGGGCGCCTCGCCCTGGCGGATCTATGGCCGGCATGTGCTGCCGAACATCGCCTCCACCCTCATCGTGTCCATGACCCTCGCCTTCCCCGAGATCATCCTGCTGGAATCGGGGCTGTCCTTCCTCGGCCTCGGCGTGCAGCCGCCGGCGACCTCGCTGGGGTCGATGGTGGGCTATGGGCGGGAGTATCTGACCCGGGCGCCGTGGATCCTGCTGGCGCCCGCCTTCACCATCATCCTCACCACGCTCTCCGTCTCCCTGCTCGGGGATTGGCTGCGTGACCGGATGGACCCGACTTTGCGCTGAGGGCTGCTAAGGGGCGTGCTGCCAGGCCGCCCCATCCAGCAGCCGGTCGATATGCAGCCGGGCCTCGGCCAGCAATTGCGGCAGGCCGCGGGGCACGCGGTTGCGCAGCACCGTATCGCCGCCGCGCCGCGGCAGCACGATCCGCAGGCGCCAACCCGGGCCATGCGGCGCGGACAGGATGCGGTGGCCACGGTAGATGGTGGTGCGCGCTGCCATGGAGAGCCTCGACAACCACCTTGCTTGTCCAAAGCTTCCGCCAGGCTGGCCTGGGGGGTCAATCAGAATCTGAAGGGTATGACCACATGCCGCGTTTCGTCCTGATCGCCCTGGATGGGCTGCGCCCGGATATGGTCTCGCAGCAGGCCACGCCGAACCTTGCGGCGCTGGCCGAAGCCGGGACGCGCTTCGCCCAGGCCCGCAGCGTCTTCCCCAGTGAGACGCGGGTGGCCACCCCCTCCCTCATCACCGGTTGCCGTCCAGGCGGGCATGGCATGGTGGCGAATACGCTGTTCGATGCGGCCGTGGCGCCGGACCGGCTGTTGCGGACCAAGCTGGTGGAAGACGTGCTGGCCATGGCGCAGGGCGCCGAGAGCCCGCTGGAGCGTCCGAGCCTGGGGGAGCGCCTGGCCGAAGCCGGGCGCAGCTTCGCCCTGGCCAGCGCCGGCACCGCGGGCGCCGCGCGGCTGCTGCACCCGGCAGCCGATCGCCTCGGCAGTTTTCGCTGGAATGTCGAGGATACGGAGGGTGCGACGGCCGCGCTGATCCGCGCCGAGATCGGTACGACACCGCCGCATGCCGTGCCCAATCTCGGCCGCATCGCCCATGCCGGGCGGGTGCTGCTGGAGCATGTCCTGCCGAAGCTGCGCCCGGATGTGGCGCTGCTCTGGCTGTCCGAGCCGGATATCGCCTTCCACTATGCCGGACTGCTCTCGCCGGAGGCACGCGCCGGGCTCACCGCCGCGGATGCCGTCATCGGCCAGGTGATGGCGTGGCGGGATGCGCAGCCGGATGCGGCGGAGATCGCCATCATCGTGCTGTCCGACCATGGCCATGTCACCGGCCGCGGCAAGCTGTCACTGGCCGCCGAGCTGCGCCGCGCGGGCTTTCGGGCCGGCACAGGCATGGCATCCGATGTGGATGTGGTCGTGGCGCCGGCGGCCGCGCCGGGGATGTGGTTCCGCGACCCCGCGCTGGCGCCGCAGGTAGCGGATTTCCTCGCGGCGCAGCCCTGGGCCGGCCCGCTGCTGGCGCGCGACCCCACCATCCTGCCGGCCGGCCAGGCCCTGGCGCTATCCGTGCTCGGCAGCGGCCATCGCCGCAGCGCGGATCTGGTGGCGACCTTCGCCGGCAGCGCGGAAGCGGATGAATGGGGCCTGCCCGGCCACGCGCCCTTCGATGCGCCGGATGTGCCGGAAGGCGGCGGCATGCATGGCGGGCTGCACCGGGCGGAGCTGGCCACGGTGCTGGTGATGCAGGGCGGCCCCTTCCGCCGCGGCGCCGTGGCGCAGGCCCCGGCCGACCTGACGGACATTGCGCCCACCGTGCTGCACCTGCTGGGCCTGGGGACCGAAGGCTGCGAGGGCCGGCCGCTGGCCGCTGCCTGGGATGCGGCACGCGACGCCAAGCCGCTGGCCGAGCGGCTGGAGATGCCGCGCGGCTTCGTGCTGGAGGCAATGCGGGCCGAGCCGGGCGGCCGGCTCTACCCGACCGGCATGATCAGGGGTTAGAGTGTGATCGTCCGAGGTGGACTCACCGAAGGACGTGAATCACACGACAAAACAATAGCGTAGAGTCTGTCAGGCGCTTCTATCCGCGCCTGACAGACTCTAGCGGATTGGCGGCGCGTACATCAGCCCGCCACGAGTCCATAGATCATTGATGCCGCGCGCCAGGCCGACCGGGGTGTTGCGGCCGAGATGGCGTTCGAAGATCTCGCCGTAATTCCCCACCGCCTTGATGGCATTGTAGGCCCAGCGGCGATCGAGGCCCATGAAGGGGCCGTGGTCGCCGGAGACGCCGAGCAGGCGGCGGATCTCGGGGCGCGGATTGGTCAGCATCTCATCGACATTGGCCTGGGTCACGCCCAGCTCCTCCGCCTCGATCAGCGCGAAGACGGTCCAGCGGACGATGTCGAACCACTGGTCATCACCATGGCGCACCGCGACCGCCAAAGGCTCCTTCGAGATGATGTCCGGCAGCACGACATGCTCCGCCGGGTTCCGCAGGGCGGAGCGGATGCCGGCGAGCTGGGAGGCATCGGTGGTGAACACGTCGCAGCGGCCGGATTGGTAGGCGATGCGCGTTTCGTCATTCTGCTCGAACACCACCGGCTGGATGCTCAGCCGGTTGCTGCGCGCCCAATCGGCCAGGTTCAGTTCATTGGTGGTGCCGGAGGTGACGCAGAAGGTGGCGCCATCCAGCTGCGTGGCGCGCGTCACGCCCAGGCTGGTGCGCACCAGGAAGCCCTGACCGTCGTAGAAATTCACCGCGGTGAAGTTCAGGCCGTTGGCGGTGTCGCGCGACTGCGTCCAGGTGGTGGTGCGCGGCAGCACGTCGATCTGGCCGGATTGCAGCGCCGGCAGCCGGGCGGCGGAGGTGACGACGACGAAGCGCGCATGGGAGGCATTGCCGAAGACGGCGGCGGCGACCGCGCGGCAGGTATCGCCATCCAGCCCGGTATAGATGCCGCGGCTGTCCATCACGCCGAAGCCGGGTGCGCCGGGATGCGCGCCGCAATCGACGGAACCCTTGGCACGGACCGCCGCCAGCGTCGGGCCGGGTGCGGCCATGGTCTGTGCCAGCGCGGGCAGCGCGAGCGACAGCAGCAGGCCGGCGGCGGCCATTGTCCTGGTGATCATCGGTTCTCTCCATGAACACGGCGCGCGGTCCGTGCGGCCGCCATTTGCCAGGCCGCCACGCCGCCGAGCACGCCAAAGGCGAGCAGGCAGCGCGGGCCGTCGTTCAAAACGTGGCCGAAGGCCGCGACCAACCCCGCTGCGGCCATCAAGATGCGCAGCAAGGCCCCGGTGCGGGCCATGAGGTAGCCGGCATAGGCGGAGGTAATCAGCGTCAGCGCGCCGATCTGAATGGCGGTCGCCAGCAGGATATCCGGCAGGGAACCGCGCATCATGATCCCGGGGTCGTAGATGAAGGCGAAGCCCACGGTAAAGCCGGCGATGCCGTAGCGCGTGGCGTGCACGCTGGTCATGGTGGGGCTGGCCTTGGCGATGGCCGCCGCGGCGAAGGCCGCCGCCGCAACCGGTGGCGTCGCATCCGCGATCACTGCGAAGTAGAAGATGAAGAGGTGCGCCGCCAGCATGTCGACGCCCAGCGGGCCGCCCAGTTCCAGCACCTGCGGCACGCCGATCGCGGCCGCGATGATGTAGCTCGGCGTGGTCGGCACGCCGAGGCCCAGCACCAGCACGGTGGTCGCCAGCAGGATCAGCAGCAGCGCCAGGTCCCCGCCCGCCAGCCCCTTGATGATGCCGCCGAAGGCCACGACCATGCCCGTGGCGGTCAGCGCGGAGACGACGATGCCGGCGCCGGCGATGGAGACCGCGAGCGGCGCCATGGTGAGCCCCGCCTGGGCCAGCGCCTCCAGGATCTGCCACAGGCTCATCCGCGTCCGCTTGCGGATCATCGCGACCAGAACCATCGCGACGGTGGCGCAAAATGCGGAAAAATTGCCGGACCAGCGTTCGGTCATCAGCCATACGAGCACCGCGATCGGCAGCACCAGATGCACATCCGCCAGCACTTCGCGCCAGGCGGGGATGTCCTTCGCGGCCATCGCGGTCATGCCCGCGCGCTTTGCCTCGAAATGCACGGCGGCGAGGATGGCGAAGTAGTACAGCACCGCGCCGATGGCCGCCGCCACCAGGATGTCGCCGTAGGGGATATTGGTGATCTCGGCCATGACGAAGGCGGCAGCCCCCATCACCGGCGGCATCAAGGCGCCGCCAACGCTGGCCGCGCTCTCGATCCCGCCGGCGACGGCCGGCTTGTAGCCGATGCGTTTCATCAGCGGGATGGTCATGGCGCCGGTGGTGATGACGTTGGAGACGGAGGAGCCGCTCATCGTCCCGAACAGGCCGGAGGTGATGACGGCAACCTTCGCCGGCCCCCCGGTATAGCGCCCAGCCAGCGCCGCGCCGAGGTTGGAGAACAGACGCCCGGTGCCGCTGCCCTGCATGAAGCTGCCGAACAGGATGAAGACGGCGATAGTGGTGGCGACGATGCCGGTGAGCGGCCCGTAGATGCCGCCCGCGGTGGGCACCAGCCAGGCGGATTCGATGATCTCGGCCGGGGTGAAGGGGCGTGCATTCAGCACGCCGGGCAGCAGGTAGCCCCATTGCATATAGGCAAGGCAGCCCAGCACCATCCAGGCGAGCCCCGGCTCCACCGCGCGGCGCGTCGCCTCCAGCAGCGTCACGATGGCGACGATGCCGAGCACCATCATGGGCGTGGTGAAAGGGTCCACGTATTCCATGCGGTCGGCGACCGTCATCCAGTTCCACATCACCCAGGCATGCGGCACCGCGGCCGCCACCGCCCAGATCCAGTCGAGCACGGAGGGCCGATGCCGCGGCGAGCGGGTTTTCGACGCCGGGTAGAGCAGGAACAGCAGCGGCGTGAACACCAGCAGGTGAAAGCCGCGCATCTGGATCGGCTCGGGAAAACCCGTGCCGCCGAAATACAGGTGGACCGCGGCAGCCGCCGCGGCCCAGCCCCAACAGACCCACTTCAATGGGCCGGCGAGTTCACGCATTCTTCCGCGCCAGCCCTGCCGTTACTCAGGCCGGCATCACGCCGGCTTCGCGGAAGGCGCGCGCGGCACCCGGGTGCAGCGGCACGCCATTGTACTTCCAGGCCACCGCCGGGTCGAAGGCGCCCATGCTGGCGTGGATCTGCGTCAGCCGGGTGCCGCGGTTCTTGATCAGCGTGCGGGTGATGCCGTAGGCCACCGGCTCCGGCAGCGTCTCATGCGCAAGGATCACGCTGTCCATCGTCGTCACATTCAGATCCGCACTTTGCAATTGCGGATAGGTGCCGGCCGGCAGCACACCCTCGGCATAGGCGTAGGTGTCGATCAGGTGCTTGCGGACATCGTCGGGGAAGCCGACGAGCTGCGAGGCACGGCGGCCCTGGCCGATCTCGGTCAGGATCGCGGCCGGCTTGGCCAGCGCCGCGTAAAGGTAGTCCACCTGGCCATCGGCATAGGCGGCGCCGATATCGGCGTAGCTGCCATTCAGGTAGCGGCCACCCTCGCTGCGGATCCTGTCCGGGCTGGTGCCCAGGAAGCGCAGGATGCGCTGCAGCGTCATTTCATCGGTGGAGGACCGCTGCGGGCAGGCGATCTTCAGGCCGCGCTGGGTCAGGATTTCCCGCATCCCGGCCGGGCCGCCGGCCCCGACGGCGCGGACCAGGTTGTGTTCGGTCGGGCTGTAGCCGGAGCCAAGGCTGCGCAGCCGCTCATGCTTCGCCGTATAGGGCTCCTCCCCCCGCGCGGCGGCGGCGGTGAAGGCATCGATGCCCCAGCCGAGCTGCGACTGGCCATTGTTCACGCGGGTGGAATTGGCCAGGCCACCGCCGGGCACCACGCGGATGCGGATGCTGGGATTTTCCTCGCCGATCAGGGAGGAAAGGCCGGCGGCCATGGTGTACCAGCCGCCACCGACGGAGCCTGCCACCCATTCGAAGGTCTGCTGGGCCTGGGCGGTGCGGATGAAAGGCGCGGAAAGCGCGGCGGCGCCGAGCAACAACGCGCTGCGGCGCGGAATCATGATGGCCATCGAGGGCCTCCCCCTTGTCTGCCGGGGGATCATGCGCGCCGCGCCGCCCGGCTTGCAACCGGGTCAGAGGCGGGTTTTGCGGGCTTTGGGACCGTGCCTGCTCAGCTTCGCAGCAGGAAAGGCCGCGCCGCCTGCATCGCCGGCCCGCAGCGTGGCGTGGTCTCGGCCAGGACCGCCTCCGGCTGGACGGTGCCGATCCAGGTGCCGAAGCCGGTACGGATGGCCCACCAGGGATCCTCCGTCGCGCGTTGCAGCAGCATCGGCGCGGCCGCCGTGCCGCAGGCCACCACCTGTGCGACCACGGCGGGCGGCGCATTCGCCTCCGCCAGGCGGGACTGCACCTCCGCGGTCAGCGGATTGATCAGGAAGGCGGCAATCAGCCAGGCCATCAGGTCGCCGAGCATGGGCGACCCCGGGCATCGAGGTGTTGGAACGGCATGGGCTGAAACCTCCACGAAGGGAGGTCCGACATCACGCGGCTGCGTCAGAGGGGCCCGGACCTCCGGCGCATTTGGCGGCGATGGGGGGCTGCTTCAAGGGCGGTTGCGCCCGGGCTCTGGCACGACGCATGCTAGGGACGGAGCAATCGATTGCCGGAGAGAACAATGTATCGCCGCAGCCTGCTGACCGGACTGGCCACCGCCGCCCTGCCCGTCACGCTTCCGGCCCCCGCCCTGACCCAGGGCACCGCCGCCCATACGCTGCGCTTCATCCCGCAGGCGGATGTCACCACGCTCGACCCGCTGAACACCACCAGCTACGGCGTCCGCAACCACGGCCATATGTGCTGGGACACGCTGTACGGCCCCGACACCAACTTCGTCATGCGCCCGCAGCTGGCCGAGGGCCATGTGGTGGAGGATGACGGGCTGCGCTGGGTCTTCACCCTGCGGCCTGGCACCAAGTTCCATGACGGCACGCCGATCCGCGCGCAGGATGCCGTGGCCTCCATCGCCCGCTGGTCGGCGCGGGATACGCTCGGCCAGACGCTGCGCGCGCGGACGGAGGCGATGACCGCGCTGGACGACCGACGCTTCGAGATCCGCCTGAAGCAGAAATTCGGCCCGATGCTGGAGGCTTTGGGCAAGCCCTCCTCCTACCCCTGCTTCATCTTCCCCGAGCGCTTCGCGACGGTGGACCCGACCACCCCCTTCACCGAGGTGGTGGGCAGCGGCCCCTACCGCTTCGTCGCCAGCGAGCGGCTGTCCGGCGCCCGCGTGGTCTATCAGAAATTCGCCGACTACGTGCCGAACCCGAACCCGCCCAGCCTGCTCGGCGGCGCCAAGATCGCGCATTTCGAGCGGGTGGTGTTCAACGTCATCACCGATGCCGGCACGGCTGCCGCCGCCATCCAATCGGGCGAGATCGACTGGTACGAACAGGTGGCGCCCGACCTGCGGCCGCTGCTGGCGCGCAACCGGGACATCACGGTGGAGCGTGTCGATTTCGGCGGGCTGATGGCGCATCTTCGCTTCAACCACCTGCATGCGCCCTTCGACGATGTGCGGGTGCGCCGCGCGCTGCTGCATTCGATCAACCAGGCGGATTTCATGACCTCCATCATGGGCACCGACCGGGCGCTGTGGTCGGATGGCATGGGTGTCTTCCCGCGCTCCTCGGCGCTGGTGAATGACGAGGGCCTGTCCGTTCTCACCGGCCCGCGCAGCTTCGACCAGGCGCGGGCTGCGCTGCGCGAGGCCGGCTACGCCAACCAGCCGGTGACGGTGCTGCACCCGACCGATGTGGTGAACAACAACACCATGACCACGGTGCTGACCGATGCGCTGAAGCGGTCCGGCCTGAATGCCGAAAGCGCCACCAGCGACTGGGGCACGGTGTTGCAGCGCCGCGGCCGGATGAACCCGCCGAATGAGGGCGGCTGGAATGCGCTGATCGTGCTGTTCGGCGGCATCGACCTCGGCAATCCGGGCGTCCACCCGCTGCTGCGCGCCAATGGTCGCCAGGCCTGGTTCGGCTGGCCCACCAGCCCGGCGCTGGAAACCCTGCGCGACGAATGGCTGGAGGCGCCCAACCTTGAGGCGGCGAAAGGCATCGCGCGGCGCCTGCAGGCGCAGTTCTGGCAGGATGTGCCCTTCATTCCGCTCGGCCAGTATTTCGTGGACAGCGCCTGGCGGCGGAACATCTCGGCGCCGCAGAAGGGCATGGCGCTGCCGATCAACGTCCGGCGAATTTGATGGCTTGATGATTGCATGTGTGCAAGGATTTCCGCCGGAGACCTTGCGCCCATGCTATTCCGCCGCCCGCTGCTCGCCGCCCTTGCTGCAACCCTGGCCGCGCCATCCGTGGCGCGGGCGCAGGGATGGTCCCCGGACCGGCCGATCCGCCTGCTGATCGGCTTTCCGCCCGGTGGCGCCTCCGATGCCGCCTTGCGCATCATCCAGCCCAGGCTTTCGGCACGGCTGGGCCAGAATGTGATCATCGAGAACCGTACCGGCGCCGGCGGCAACATCGCGGTGGAGGCCGCGGCACGGTCGCAGCCGGATGGCACCACCCTGGTCTCCGCCAATATCGGCACGCTGGCGGTGAACCCGGCCCTGCTGCGCATCATGCCCTTTGATCCGATCGCCGACCTCGCGCCGCTGTCGCTGCTGTTCAACGCCACCAACGTGCTGGTGGTGCCGGCTGCCAAACCCTATCGCAGCGTCGCGGACATATTGGCCGCCGCCCGGGCGCGGCCGGAGACGCTGACCTACGGCACCGGCGGCGTCGGCTCCCCCGGCCATCTCTGCGGCATCCTGCTGGACAGCATTGCAGGGGTGCAGACCATCTCCGTGCCCTATCGCGGCGGTGGGCCGCAGATGCTGGGGCTGGTGGCCGGCGAGCATGATTTCTCCTTCTCCCCCATGGGCACGGTGACGAGCCATATCGCCGCCGGCACCATCCGCGCCCTCGCCGTCGCCACCCGATCGCGCGCGCCGGAACTGCCGGAGGTGCCGACCATGATCGAAGCGGGGCTGGCGGATTTCGAGGTGTTGAACTGGGACGGCGTGCTGGTGCCGAAGGCCACCCCGGCCGCCATCCGCACCCGCCTGGGCGACACGCTGCGCACCGTGCTCGCGGACCCGGAGGTGGTGGTGGAATTCGGCCGCCGCGGCCTGACCCCGCGCCCGACCAGCGAGGCGGATTTCGCGGCACAACTGGCCTCGGACAGCCAGAATTGGCAGCGCCTGATTCGCGCCGCGGGCATCGAGCCAAGCTGAAGGTTTGCGGCTGCCGCATCGCGTGGTGTATCGCCACGTGATGCTTCGACAATTCCTGCAATTCTACCGCCCGCATCTGCGCCTGGCGCTGATAGCCTTCGGCTGCGCCGCCCTCTCCGGCGTGCTGGAGCTCGGCTTTCCGATGGCGGTGCGCGCCTTCATCGACCATCTGCTGCCGCAGCAGGATATGGGCGTGATCGGCCTCGCGGTTGCCGCGCTGCTGGCGATCTACCTGATGAATGCGGGGCTGATGGCGGTGGTCACCTATTGGGGCCATGTGCTCGGCATCGCCATCGAGACGGAGCTGCGCCGCCGCGCCTTCGACCAGCTGATGCGCCTGTCCTTCCGCTTCTACGACAACCAGAAGACCGGCCACCTGGTCGGCCGCGTGACGAAGAACCTGGAGGATATCGGGGAGGTTGCGCATCACGGGCCGGAGGATCTGCTGGTCGCGGTGCTGACCTTCCTCGGCGCCTTCGCGCTGATGCTGCTGGTCAGCCCCGCCCTGGCGCTGCTGACGGCGGCGATCGTGCCGCTGGTTGCCTGGGTGGTCGCGCATTACGGCGGGCGGATGACGCAGAACTGGCAGGCGCAGTTCGGCCGCGTCGGCGCCTTCAATGCGCGCATCGAGGAAGCGGTCGGCGGCATCCGCGTGGTCAAGGCTTTTGCCAACGAGGCGCACGAACAAAAGCTGTTCGCGGCCGACAATGCGCAGTACCAGCGGACCAAGCTGGACGCCTATCGCATCATGGCGGTCAGCATGACGTTGAACTACCTGGGCATGCGGCTGGTGCAGCTGGTGGTGATGCTGGCGGGTGCGGCCTTCATCGTCGCCGGCAGCCTCACCATCGGCGATTTCGTGGCCTTCCTGCTGCTGGTCAACGTGTTCTACCGGCCGCTTGAGAAGATCAACGCGGTGATCGAGACCTACCCCAAGGGCCTGGCCGGCTTCCGCAGCTACCTCGACCTCATGGCGATGCAGCCGGAGATCGCCGATGCGCCGGATGCGCAGGCCGCGCCCCCGCTGCAAGGCGCCGTGCGGTTCGAAGGCGTGACCTTCGGCTACACGCCGAACCGCCCGGTGCTGCGCGACATGTCGCTGGAGGTGGCGCCAGGCCAGACCATCGCCCTGGTGGGGCCTTCAGGCGCCGGCAAGACCACCATCTGCTCCCTGCTGCCGCGCTTCTATGATGTGGAGGCCGGGCGCATCACCATCGATGGCATCGACATCCGCCGGATGACGCTGGCCTCGCTGCGCGGGCAGATCGGGCTGGTGCAGCAGGATGTCTTCCTGTTTGCCGGCAGCATCCGCCAGAACATCGCCTATGGCCGCCTTGGCGCCAGCGAGGCGGATATCCGCGACGCCGCCCGCCGCGCCCGGCTGGATGCGCTGATCGCGGACCTGCCGGAGGGGCTGGACACCGTCATCGGCGAACGCGGCGTGAAGCTCTCGGGCGGCCAGAAGCAGCGCCTGGCGATCGCGCGGATCTTCCTGATGAACCCGCCCATCCTGATCCTGGACGAGGCGACCAGCGCCCTGGATACGGAGACGGAGCGCGCCATCCAGCAGGCGCTGGCCGAACTGGCCCAGGGCCGCACCACGCTCGTCATCGCGCATCGCCTGGCGACCATCCGCGATGCCGATCGCATCCTGGTGGTGACGGAGCAGGGCATCGCCGAGCAGGGCTCGCACCAGGAATTGCTGGCGGCGAACGGCCCCTATCGCCGGTTGCACGAGGCGCAGTTCGCGGAGGCGTCCTAGACCCAGCCGGACCGGCGCTCGCAGGCCTCACGCGCGCGCGGATTGGCGCGTTCCCACTGGGTGATGGAGCGCGTCTCATTGCTCGACATGCGGTCGTTCATGCAGCTGCAATAGCTGCGCACCACGCTCTGCGGCACGCGCGCCTCGCGATTGTCGCGCAGGCACTGGTTGATCCAGCGCCGGTCATCGGCGGAGGACGAGCTGGCGGTCGCGGAGCATCCCGCGCCCAGCGCGAGGGCCAACAGAAGAACAAACTTCACGGCGCGGTTCCGATCGGGAACCGGAACCGTTGCATGATGGTTTTCGGCCGTCCAGCGCCTCAGCGCAGCCGGCGCCGTTCCTCCTCGATCCGGCGCTGCTGCTCCTGCAACTGCCTCTGCTGTTCCGCCAGCTGGCGGTCGCGTTCGCGCAGATCCTGCTGGCGGCTGTCGCGACCACGCAACTGCTCGCGGTCCTCATTGCCGCGGCGGCTGTCGCGTTCCTGCTCCCGGCCGCGCTCATAGGCCTCGCGCTCGCGCTGCTGCTGGTCCTGCTGACGGCGGTTGTCGTTCTGGTCGCCGCCGCCCTGGAACTGGCGCAGCACCTCGCCGAGCTGGTTGAGGTCCTGCGCCGCGACGGGCGCGGCCAGAAGGCCGGTGGCGAGCAGGGCGCCGCAGGCGAACAGGCGGCGGCGGATTTGGCTCGGCATGGCGGCGGCTCTCCCGGTGTCTGGGAAAGCAACGCGCCAGCACCCCTGTCGTTGCGCTCAGCAGGCCTCGGCGCGGAAGACGCGGGAGGGGGTGACGAATTCCTCCTGCGCCGCAACGGTCAGGATCTCCCGCGACCCGGCCTCCGCCGTGCGCCGCAGCAGCCCGTAGATGGACGATGCGGCGGCGGAGAGCGCGACGGAAGGCTCGCCCCAGCGCAGCCGGTGGAACAGGAACAGCGCCGCGATCGCATCCCCCGCGCCATTCACCGAGATCGGCAGCAGCGGCGTGCGGATGCGGAAGAAGCGCCCGCCCTCCCCCACCAGCAGGTCCATGGCCTCCGCCGGCGTATCCTCGACGCGGAGCGAGGTCACCAGCACGCAGCGCGGACCCTTGGCCTGGAGCGCGGTGATCGCCGCCTTGGCGCTGTCGAGCCCGGTGATGGCGTGGCCGGTCAGCCATTCCAGCTCGAACTGGTTGGGGGTCAGGATATCGGCTGCCGGCACGCCGCGGTCGCGCATGAATTCGGGGATGCCGGGGCGGACGAAGACGCCGCGGCCGACATCGCCGATCACCGGGTCGCAGCAATACATCGCCCCAGGATTGGCCGCCTTCACCCGGGCCACGGCGGAGACGATGGCCTCGCCCGTCCCGGGATCGCCCATGTAGCCCGAGAGCACGGCATCGCAGCGTTCCAGCGCGCCGCGCTCCGCGATGCCCAGAACCAGCTCCTCGATCAGCGCACTCGGAAAGACCTGGCCGCGCCAGGCGCCATAGCCGGTGTGGTTGGAGAACTGCACCGTATTCAGCGCCCAGACCTCCGCCCCCAGCCTTTGCAGCGGAAACACGGCGGAGGCATTGCCGACATGGCCATAGGAGACCCAGGACTGGATCGACAGGATATTCAGCGGCCGGCCCGCATCGGCCGGCGAAACCGCCTGGTTCATGCGCAGCGGCCCCCATCCACCGGCAGCAGCACGCCGGTGATGAAGTTGCTCGAGTCTTCGCCCAACCAGACACAGGCATTGGCGATATCCGCCGGCGTGGACATCCGGCCGAGCGGGATGGTCGCGGTGAATTTCTGGCGCGTCTCGGGCGTGTCCGGCCCGCCCATGAATTCGGTCAGCAGGCCGGTCGCGCTCATCACCGGGCAGACGGCGTTCACCCGGATGTTGTCCTTGGCGAATTCCTGCGCCATCCCCTGGGTCGCCGTGTTCAGCGCGCCCTTGGTGGAATTGTACCAGGTGAGCCCGGGCCGGGGGCGGATGCCGGCCGTCGAGGATATATTGATGATGGAGCCGCCGCGGCCCTGCTTCTGCATCACCGGCACGGCGGCGCGTACCATCCAGAAGATGGATTTCAGGTTCACCGCATAGACGCGGTCGAACTCCTCCTCCGTCACCTCCAGGATCGGCTTGTTGCGATGCGTAGTGCCGGCATTGTTCACGACGATGTCGAGCCCGCCGAACTCCTCCACCGCCTTGGCGACCAGGGCCTGCACATCGGCCTCGCGGGAGACGTCGCCGCCAATGGCAGTGCCACCGATGTCTTCCGCAACGCGAGTCGCGCCCGCGACATTCAGGTCGGCGCAGATGACCCAGGCGCCCTCGGCGGCGAAGCGGCGGGCGATGCCCTCCCCGAAGCCGGAGGCGGCGCCGGTGACGATGGCGGATTTTCCCTGCAGGCGCATGTGATGGGTCCCCTGGATCACGGCCGAGGGTCCATCAAACGGCGCGGCACCTCAATGGGCATGACCTGCATGGTCGCCATGCGTAGCGCTGTTCCCACCGCGCAGCTCCGCCAGGGCGGTGCGGGCGGTCAGGATGCTGGTCTGGAGGACCAGGGCGGACATCAGCGCAACCACGGCCAGGCCCGGCCAGCGCGTGCCCGTGCCGAAGACGCCGGCGGCCGCGAACGCCACCAGGAACCCCCGCATTGATCAGGATGATGATCCAGAGCTCGCGCCGGAAGGCCGGGTCGTTGCCGGCAAAGACGTGGTCGTGACCGAGGGCGTCATGGGGCATGCCGCCCATTTCCGCCCGCCCCAGGGGCGCCGCAATCTGCGGGGCCGCATTCGGCTATACGATAGCGGCATTTGGTTGTGTCGTAACGCGATTGCGCCCAGGGCGCATTGGTGCGGTTGCGCCGGCGGGGGGTGTCCTCTATAGCCCGCCCTCCCGCGCCTGCCGGTCGCTGTCGGTGGGCCCATATGCGCGAGCACAATGCGATGAAGCCCGACATCCACCCCGAGTACCACACCATCAACATCATCATGACGGATGGTACGACCTTCACCACCCGGTCCTGCTACGGCAAGGAAGGCGACACCATGCGCCTCGACATCGACCCCAAGTCGCATCCGGCCTGGACCGGCCAGCAGCGGGTCATGGACACCGGCGGCCAGATCGCCAAGTTCAACAAGAAGTTCGCTGGCCTCGGCGTCCGCAAGACGGCCTGATCCGGCGCGGGTTCCAGGGTTCAGGATCGGCGCGCCCCGGGTCTCCGGGGCGCGCCTTTTCGCGTTCATACCCCTCTTGAACGGCCTGGGCGCTTTCACCAATTCCTGCGTTGCCGTGGGTGCCCGATCGGGGCCGATGGCGCGGAAACCGGACAACGCAGCCCGCAAGGCGGGGGCAGAAACCCGGTGATCCGCTGTGCAACGACCTTGCTATCGCAGGAGGTCTTTCGTGAACACGCTCGATTTCTCTCCCCTGTTCCGCTCCGCCATCGGCTTCGACCGCATGGCCCGCCTGGTTGAAAATGCCCGCGCGGCGGCGGAGGGGCCCAGCTACCCCCCCTACAACATCGAGAAAACCGCCGAGGACAGCTATGTGCTGACCATGGCCGTCGCCGGATTCGGTCCGGATGACATCGAAGTCACGGCGCATGAAAACACGCTGACCGTGTCCGGCAAGGCCGCCCCCACCGCGTCCAGCCCGGAGAATGGCCGGCTGCTGTATCGCGGCATCGCCGGCCGCGCCTTCGAACGGCGCTTCGTCCTGGCCGATCACATCGTGATCGAGGGCGCGGAGCTGGAGCACGGCCTGCTGCATGTGGCTCTGAAGCGCCAGGTGCCGGAGGCGCTGAAGCCGCGCCGGATTGCGATCCAGGCCCCCAAGACCCAGCGCGTGCTGGAGAATGAGGCGCCGCAGGCCCAGGCGGCCTGACGGGCCGAGCCTTGAATTCGGGGCCGGCGGCGCAATCCGCCGGCCCCAACCCCTCATCGCGGCGGCTTGAAGAACAGGTCCGCCGCGGCGCGGCCGGCCTGGCGCTTGCCGATCTCGGCCTCCGCCCGGCTGATTTCCGCCCGCAGCTCGCCGATGTAGGCGCGGAGCTCATCCACGTCCCATCGGTCCATCACCGGCCGGGTGAAGCGCGCCTGCGGGCGCGGCCCCTCTTCCTCCATCATCCATCCTGTCTCCTTCTCCGGGCTGCAAGGCTTTGACCCGGCCACGCCCCCTCTCTATATCCGATCTGACGAGGCGCGGGCGCCCCGGCGGAGCGGTTGCCTGCCCGGGTCGCGGGCCGAACCACCTAAGGGTCCCATCATGAAGACGCCCCTGATGCCGAAGGCCACCGCCGTGTGGCTGATCGAGAAGACGTCGCTCTCCTTCGAGCAGATCGCAGATTTCGTGGGCATGCACCCTCTGGAGGTCCAGGCCATCGCGGATGGCGAGGTCGCGCAAGGCATTGTCGGCTACGACCCGGTGGCGAATGACCAGCTGACCCGGGAGGAAATCATCCGCTGCGAGGCCAATCCGGCCGGCCGGCTGGTGCTGACCGAGCGGTCCACGCCACTGCCGAAGCAGCGCAACAAGGGCGCGCGCTATATCCCGGTGGCCAAGCGCACGGAACGGCCGGATGCCATCGCCTGGCTGCTGCGCAACTACCCGCAGCTCTCGGACCCGCAGATCGTCAAGCTGCTGGCGACGACGAAGGAAACCATCGCCAAGGTCCGGGACAAGACTCACCCGAACACGGCCAACATCAAGCCGCGGGACCCGGTGACGCTGGGCCTGTGCACGCAGACATCGCTGAATGAGGCGGTCGGCACCGCCAATGACCGGGCCGGCGGCCCTGTCGTGGCGCCGCAGCCGATGGATGACGCAGCCGCCTGAGGGGGCGCCTCCCGCGGCGTCATGCCGCGGGAGGCTTGGCGTCACGCCCGGTCTTTAATGGACCGAGGCGCCCTTCAACTTTTCCATCTCTTCCTTGAGGCGCAGCTTTTCGCGCTTCAGGCGCATCAGCGCCAGATCATCCGGGCGGGGGCGTCCGCCCTCCTCCGCAATACGGGTTTCGAGCGTGGCGTGCCGCGCCTCAAGGGAGCGGATACGGGCAGCCTCGGCCATGCGCAATCATCCTTGTCCGTTGCCTTTGCGGGGCAGCGGCGGCACGATCCACGCCAGGGGCGGGCGCCGCAGGGAGTATACAGGCGGCAGAACCGACCCCGGGCGCGCAACCGTCCCTTCTGCGCCCGCACATGTCATGTTATGCGGAAGGGGCGCGCTTTCCAGCGCCAAGTTTGAGACATCCAACCATAATATTCGGGGGCGCATGCAGGCCGACCGTGACAGCCTCCTCCGCCGTCTGCACGAATTGCGCAGCGAGCATCGGGACCTGGATACCGTGATCGCCCGCCTCGATGAGGCCGGGACCGATGCCCTGCAGCTGCAGCGCCTGAAAAAGCGCAAGCTCAAGCTGAAGGACGAGATCACCTGGCTGGAAAGCCAGTTGGTCCCCGACATCATCGCCTGACCAATCCAACCTGGCCCACCCAGCCTGCCCCGCCGACCAAACCGCAAGACCGCCGAGGTGCCGATGAGCGAAGTGAACGACCCACAGCCGCGCGTGGGCGTCATCATGGGCAGCACCTCGGATTGGGAAACGATGCGCCACACGGCGGAGATCCTGGCCCGGCTGGGCGTGCCGCATGAAACCCGCGTGGTCTCCGCCCACCGCACACCCACACGCATGTATGACTACGCCCAGGCCGCCGCCGGGCGTGGGTTGAAGGTCCTGATCGCGGGCGCCGGCGGGGCCGCGGCGCTGCCGGGTATGGTCGCCTCCCTCACCGCGCTGCCGGTCCTGGGCGTGCCGGTGGAAAGCCACGCGCTGAAGGGCATGGATAGCCTGATGTCCATCGTCCAGATGCCGGGCGGCATCCCGGTGGGCACGCTGGCCATCGGCAAGGCCGGCGCCATCAATGCCGGGCTGCTGGCCGCGGCCATCCTGGCGCTGGAAGATCCGGCCCTGGCCGCAAGGCTGGCGGCCTTCCGCGCCGCACAGACAGACGCCGTGGCGGAGTCGCCGATTTGACCCACCCGCTTCCCCCCGGTTCCACCATCGGCATCCTCGGCGGTGGGCAGCTTGGCCGCATGTCGGCGCTGGCCGCCGCAGCGCTGGGCTATCGCTGCCATGTCTTCGCGCCGGAAGATGACAGCCCGGGCATGCAGGTGGCCGCTGCGCGCACCATCGCGGCCTACACAGACGAGGCCGCCCTGGCCGCCTTCGCGGCGGCGGTGGATGTGGTGACCTTCGAATTCGAGAATGTGCCGGCCGCCACGCTGGATGCGATCGCCCCGCTGGTGCCCTGCCGGCCCGGCGTCGCGGCGCTGCGGATCGGCCAGGACCGGATTGCGGAAAAGCAGTTCTTCGAACGGGCCGGCATCCCCGTGGGCGCCTGGCGCGCGGTGCACAGCCTGGCGGAGCTGGAGGCCGGCATCGCGGAACTCGGCCTGCCCGCGGTGCTGAAGACCACCCGCATGGGCTATGATGGCCGCGGCCAGGCCGTGCTGCGCACCCCAGGCGATGCGGCCGCGGCCTTTGCCCGCCTGGCACCGCACCCGCTGATCCTGGAGGCCTTCATCCCCTTCGCGAAGGAGGTCTCGGCCATTGCCGCGCGCGGCGTGGATGGGCAGGTGGTGACCTTCGATGCGGTGGAGAACCGCCACGCCCACCATATCCTGGACCTGACCTTCGCCCCGGCCCTGGTGCCGGAGCAGGTGGCGCAGCAGGCACGCGCCCATGTGGCCGCGCTGGCCACGGCGCTGGATCTGGTGGGCGTGCTGGCGCTGGAGCTGTTCCTGCTGCCGGATGGCAGCTTGCTGGCGAATGAAATGGCGCCGCGGCCCCACAACTCCGGCCACTGGACCATGGATGCCTGCCACCACGGGCAGTTCGAGCTGCATATCCGTGCCGTGGCTGGATTGCCGCTTCCCGAGCCGGGCCGGCACGCCGATTCGGTGATGAAGAACCTGGTCGGGCCGGAAAGCTACGCTGCTTGGCCCATCCTGGCAGCCTCGCCAGACGTGGCGCTGCATCTCTATGGCAAGGCGGAAGCCCGACCCGGCCGGAAGCTCGGCCATGCCACGCGGCTGCTGCCATCCGGCACGTTGCGTGACAGCCCGGATGCGGCGCTCCTCTCGCCGCTGTGACCCAGCAGCCACAGATCGATGTGGCTTTACGGTCACAGATCAGCGAAGAGCTCAGAACAACGCTGACCCCGCTCGAAAAGCTGTGTAGAAGGCAAATATGAATGCTGGGTTGCGGAATCGAGCCGAACTGGCCCGAACCTCTCGCCAGCCGGTGACAAAATTGTCTTTGAGGAGAGTCTCATGGCCCTGCGTAAGCTTCTTCTGGCCGCCACCATTCTGGCGCTTCCGGTCGCTGCCCATGCGCAGCCCATCACCGGCCTGTATGTCGGTGCCGGCGCCGGCGTGAACCTGCGCCAGGAATCGGATGTGACGCTGTCTTCCCGCATGGCCAGCGTCGTCGGCGCGCCGCGCACCGGGACCGTCGAATTCAACTATGGCTATGTCGGCGTGCTCAGCCTGGGCTACGGCTTCGGCAACGGCGTCCGCGCCGAGATCGAAGGCTCCTTCCGCACCAATGAGGTGGACGACGTGTCCGGCATGGGCGTGCCGCGCAACGGCCGCGCCAATGGCCGCGCTTCCACCTATGGCGTGATGGCCAACGCGCTGTACGATTTCGACCTCGGCCCGGGCAGCTTCTTCACGCCGTATGTCGGCGTCGGCGCCGGCTACCAGTGGGTGGACAACGACATCCGCGGTGGCGTGAACAGCGGCGCCGTGGTGCGCGCCGAAGGCACGGATGGCCAGTTCGCCTACCAGGCGATCCTGGGCGCCGCCTTCCCGATCGCGCAGGTCCCGGGCCTGGCGATCACCACCGAGTACCGCTTCATGGGCACGCTCGACAACGAGATCGATGCCCGCCGCTCCAACTCCGGCGCTGGCACGGCGGAGATGGACAACTACAACCACAGCCTGCTGATCGGCCTGCGCTACGCCTTCGGCGTGACGCCGCCGCCGCCGGTCGTGGCCCCGGCCCCGGCCCCGGCCGCCGCCCCGGCGGTTGCCCGCACCTACCTGGTGTTCTTTGACTTCGACCGCGCTGACCTGACGGACCGTGCCCGCCAGATCATCGGTGAGGCCGCGACCAACAGCCAGAGCACCGGCACCACCCGCATCGAGGTCTCCGGCCACGCCGACCGTTCCGGCACGCCGCAGTACAACCAGCGCCTGTCCGAGCGCCGCGCCACCGCCGTGGCCGCCGAGCTCGAGCGCCGTGGCGTGCCGCGCGCCGCGATGGCCATCCAGGCCTTCGGCGAAAGCCGCCCGCTGGTGCCGACCGCGGATGGCGTGCGCGAGCCGCAGAACCGCCGCGTCGAGATCGTTCTGCGCTGATCGCAGGCGCCTCACGCAGCAAACGAAACGGGGGGTGCCGCAAGGCGCCCCCCTTTTCTTTTCGCGGGCACTCTTTCCTTTTCGCCTGACGCGGGGAAGTCTGCGCGCATGATCCTCATCGGCCGCAACATGTCCCCCTTCGTCCGCCGTACGGCGGCGAGCCTCAACCTGCTCGGCCTGCACTATGTGCAGCGCCCCTTCAGCACGGCGCAGAACGGGGAGGAGATCCGCAGCTTCAACCCGCTGGGCCGCGTGCCCGCCCTGGTGATGGAGGATGGGGAGGTGCTGGTGGACAGCGTGGCCATCCTGGATGCGCTGGATGACCTGGCCGGCCCCGACCGCGCCCTGGTGCCGCCCTCCGGTGCCGCGCGGCGTTCCGTGCTGCGCGCCGTGGCGCTGGGTGTGGGTGCGACGGAAAAGGTGGTCGGCGCCTATTACGAGGCCCGGCGGCCGGAGGCGGTGCGCTGGGCGGAGGCCCAGGCAAAGCAGGTCGCCCAGGCGCAGGCCGCCTTCGCGGCGCTGGACCGCCTGGCCGAATCCGGCGGCTGGCTCTGCGGCGAAAGCCTCAGCCTGGCCGATGTGACCGCCGTGACGGGCCTGGATTTCGCCGACATGGTGCTGCCCGAGCTGGCCGCGGGGCGCTTCCCGGCCCTGGCCGCGCTGCGCGACCGGGCCAACGCCATCCCGGCCATCGGCGAGACGCGCTTCCGCGGTTGACCAGCCTATCGATTAGGCAGTTCAGGCCGACCGGTCTGCACATCGGGCATCAAGGAGTCCGCCCGCCTCAAAACGCGGCAGATTTTATGTTGCAGTGCAGCATTTTCACGGGTAGGCAATCCATCGGGAGTACCGCTTCAGACACGGCCATGACGGCAGTGAAGGAGCGTGTGCACTATGAGGATCGGATCACCCACTCGGCGGGGCTTCATCGGCGGGGCATTGGCTGCCCCCCTGATCCTGCGCCCTGCCCCGGCCCGGGCGATGGAGCCGGTCGATATCGAGCTGGTTCTCGCCGTGGATGTCAGCCGCTCCGTCGATGAGCAGGAGCAAGAGCTGCAATTCAAGGGCTACGCCGCCGCCTTCCGCGACCGCCGGCTGATCGAGGGCATCGCCGGCGGGCCGATCGGGCGGATTGCGGTGACGCTGTTCACCTGGTCCGACTGGCATATCCAGGAAATGCTGGTGCCCTGGACGGCGGTGGATGGTGCGGCCTCGGCCGAAAAGCTGGCCCAGGCGCTGGATTCCGCGCCGCGCCGCACCTGGCTGTATACCTCGATCTCCGGCGCCATGGATTATGCGGCGGGGCTGTTCGGCCAGGGCTATGAGGGCACGCGGAAGGTGGTCGACATCTCCGGCGACGGCATCAGCAATTCCGGCCGCCCGGTGGCCGATGCGCGGGCCGATGCGCTGGCCAAGGGCATCGTGATGAACGGGCTGGCGGTGCTCGACCGTTCGCCGCAGCCCTGGGCCGCCGGCATGCCACCACTCGATGACTACTACCGGGACGAGGTGATCGGCGGGCCGGGCGCCTTCCTGATGGTGGCGGAGGGCTTCGACGCTTTCGAGACGGCTGTGAAGCGCAAGATCATCCGCGAAATCGCCACCGCGCCGCCACCCGGCCCGCTGGTCGAACGTGCCTATGCCTGATGGGCCCCGCGCCCGGGCCTTGGCCCGGGCGGGCAGGAAAGGCGAGGATCAGCAGCGCCAATCCGTGCGGTCACCCTCGATCAGCCGCAGGCTGGCCTCCCAGGCCAGCATCATGATCGGGCTGTTGGGGTCGCGGCCATACTGGCTGGCGGTGCGCAGCCGCACTTCTTCCGGCGGCAGGATCAGCTTGGCGCCGCCCGACAGCGCCGCGACCTGCGCCTGGCAGGCGCGCTCCAGATAATAGATCTGGTTCCAGGCCTCGGGGATGCTGCGGCCGGTGACCAGCAGGCCATGGTTCACCAGGATCATGGCGCTGTGCTCGCCGAGATCGGCCACCAGCCGGTCCCGTTCCTCCAGGTCCAGCGCGATGCCCTCATAGCCATGATAGGCGAGGCAGCCGTAGAATTTCAGCGCATGCTGGCTGATCGGCAGCAGCCCGTGTTCCTGGGCGGAGACGGCGATGCCGGCGGCGGTGTGGGTGTGCACCACACACAGCGCATCCTCCCGCGCCGCATGGATGGCGGAGTGGATGACGAAGCCGGCCTTGTTCACCGTGGTCGGCGCGGCGGGGTGGTGCGGATCCACCACATTGCCGTCCAGGTCGATCTTCACCAGGTCGCTGGCGCGCATCTCGTGGAACAGCACGCCGTAGCGGTTGATCAGGAAGTGGTGCTCGGGGCCTGGGATGCGGGCGCTGATATGGGTGTAGATAAGGTCCGTCATCTTGTGATGCGCGACCAGGCGGTACAGCGCGGCCAGGTCGCAGCGGATCTTCCACTCGGCCTCGTCGATCCCGGCGGGGATGCGGCTGGGGGTGTTGATGTCCATGGGGCGGGGCCTTCCGAATTTCAGGCGACAGTATTGGCCAGGATGCCGAGGCCGGAAACCTCGAACTCCAGCGCATCGCCCGGCACCAGGAAGCGCGGCGGCGTCTGGGTGGCGCCGGTGCCTTCCGGGGATCCGGTGGCGATGACGTCGCCCGGGACCAGCGGCGTGATGGTGGAAAGGTAGGCGATGATCTGCTCCACGCCGAAGAACATCGCACCCGCCTTGCTGTCCTGCACGGTGCGGCCGTTCAGCCGGGTCTGCAGGCGCAGCTCCCGCCAGTCCGCGACTTCGTCGGCGGTGGTGACAAACGGCCCCCAACTGCCGGACTCGAAAAAATTCTTGCCGGCGGTGACGCTATGCGCCTGCCAGTCGCGCACGGAGCCATCGTTCAGGATGGTGTAGCCGCCGACATGGGCCAGCGCCTCGGCCTCCGCGATGCGATGGCCCGCCTTGCCGATCACCACCGCCAATTCGCATTCATAGTCGAATTGCGGCGAGACGCCGGGCGGGCGCAGCGCCGCGCCATGCGCGACCAGCGCCGCCTGATGCTTGAGGAAGTAGGAGATATGGGCCGGCCCCTTCACCTCCCCGCCCAGCGGATGGGGCTTCGGGTAGTTCAGCCCGATGCAGAACAGCCGGGCGGCGGGCAGCGGCGCGGTGATGGTGACGGCGGCCAGCGGCCAGCGCCCGGCCTCGGCCGGCGGGCCATCGCGAAGCACCGTGGCGAGGTCGGGCGCGCCGGCGAAGCCGACAACCTGGTTCCCTTCCAGCCGCCCGGTATGGGCCGCGCCGTCGGCGGTGAATGCGAGCAGTTTCATATGGCGGGTTCCTTGCGGCGGCGGTCCCAGATGGCGGGCTGGACCAGATGCGGCGGGCGGCGACCGGCCAGCACATCCAGGATCTGCCCGGCGCATTGCAGCGCCGTCGCCCGCATCGCCTGTTCGGTCACGCCGCCGATATGCGGGGCCAGGATGGTATTGGGCGCGGTCAAAAGCGGATCCGTCGCCGGGGCCGGCTCCGTCTCGAAGACATCGATCGCGGCCCCGGCCAGTGCCCCGGCCCGCAGCGCCGCCGCCAGCGCCGCGCCATCCACCAGGGCGCCGCGCGCCGTGTTCACCAGCAGCGCATGCGGCTGCATATGGGCCAGCGCCGCGGCGTCGATCATGTGGCGGGTATCGGGGCGCAGCGGGCGGTGCAGCGAAACGATATCGGCCCGTGCCAGCAGCGCCTCCAGGGTGCCCGCACGCTCCGCGCCATCTTCCAGCAACACGGAATCGGCAATGCCGGGGGAGAAGACCAGCAGCTTCATGCCGAAGCCGTGCCGGGCGATGCCGCCCAGCATGCGGCCGATGGTGCCGAAGCCGGCCAGGCCCAGGGTGCGGCCCTGCAGCTCCATCATCCGCGCCTCATAGCGCAGCCGCCAATCCAGGCCGCGCACCGCGGCATCGGCCGGGATCACCTGGCGGGCCAGCGCCAGGATCAGCGCCATGGCGTGTTCGGCGACGGACCGCGCATTGGCGGTGGGGGTGAAGATGGTGGGGATGCCGAGCGCCGCCGCCTGGTTCAGGTCGATCTCATTGGTGCCGACGCCATGATTGGCGATGACGCGCAGACTGAACGCGGCCTGCATCGCCGCCGCATCCAGCCCCGCGCTGCGGGTGATGACGGCAACGCAGCCTGGAATCTCCCGCGCCACCGTCGCCATGTCCGGCGCCGTGGCAAGGCGCGGCGTGACGCCGCCCTCGCGCAACCTGTCGAGGCCGGCCGGATGGATGGGCTGGATGATGAGGCAGTCAGGCACCTTGCCTCACACCACCGCCGTCATCCCGCCATCCACATACAGCAAGTGGCCATTGACGAAATCCGAGGCGCGGGAGGCCAGGAACACCGTCGCCCCCACCAGCTCCTCCACCTTCCCCCAGCGCCCGGCCGGCACGCGCTGGCACAGCCAGTCGGTGAATTTCGGATCATCCACCAGCGGCTTGGTCAGGTCGGTGGCGAAGTAGCCCGGCGCCACGGCGTTCACCTGGATGCCGCCCTTGGCCCATTCGGCGCAGAGCGTGCGCGTCATCATCCGCACCGCGCCCTTGCTGGTGGCGTAGGGGGAGATGGTGGCGCGGCCGAGCTCCGACTGCACGCTGGCGATGTTGATGATCTTGCCGTGGCCACGCTCCAGCATCCGCCGCGCGCAGGCCTGGGCCATGAAGAACACCGCCTCGACATTGGTGGACATCACCTCCCGGAAGGTCTCGGGCGTCACGGCGGTGGCGGGGAAGCGGCGGTTGATGCCGGCATTGTTCACCAGCACCTCGATGGGGCCGAGGCGGGTCTCGATCTCCGCGATCGCGGCATCCAGCGCATGCGGGTCGGTCACGTCGAAGCCGGCCTCGGTGACGTCGAGGCCCTCGGCGGCGAGGGTGCGGGTCGCCTCCCCCAGCACCTTCGGGTCGCGCCCGTTCAGCACCACGCTGGCGCCGGCCTGGCCCAGCCCGCGCGCCAGGGCGAAGCCGATGCCGCGGCTGGAGCCGGTGATGAGCACCCGCCGCCCCTTCAGGTCGAACAGCCCTTGCGTCATTCTTGTCTCCTGCCCTTCACTCAGGGCGAAAATGCGGGGAAACGGGATGTCGGACAAGCCGGGGCTGCTGGTGGTGGGCGAATTGCCCGATTGGGATTTTTCTGAACTCGCCGCGCGCTTCACGCTGCACCACTACTGGAGCGCCCCGGACAAGGCGGCGATGCTGGCCGCGGGCCGGGACAGCATCGTCGCCATCTGCACCAAGGGCGAGATCGGCGCCGATGCCGCGCTGATGGATGCGCTGCCGCACACGCAGATCATCGCCTGCTATGGCGTCGGCGTGGATGCCATCGACCTCGATGCCGCCCGCGCCCGCGGCATCCGCGTGACCAACACGCCGGATGTGCTGACCGAGGAAGTGGCCGACATGGCCATGATGCTGATGCTCGCCGCGGCGCGGAACCTGCGGCTGGGCGAGGCCTGGGTGCGGGATGGGTCCTGGCAGGCGAAGGGCGCCATGCCGCTGACCACGCGCATCTGGGGCAAGCGGCTGGGCATCGTGGGGCTTGGTCGCATCGGCAAGGCGATCGCGAAGCGGGCGGAGGCCTTCGGCATGTCCATCGCCTATTCCGGACGGGCACCGCAGCCGGGCCTGCCCTATACGCATTACCCGACGCCGGCCGCACTGGCGCCGCATGTCGATGTGTTCTGCGTCTCCGCCGCCGGCGGCGCGGCCACGCGCGGGCTGGTGGATGCCGCCGCGATCGCCGCGCTGAACCCCGGCGTGGTCTTCGTCAACGTCTCGCGCGGCACGGTGGTGGATGAGGCGGCGCTGCTGGCGGCGCTGCGGCAGGGGCGGATCGGTGCCGCCGGGCTCGATGTGTTCCTGAACGAGCCGGCGATCGACCCGGCCTTCCTGACCTTCCCCAACGTCGTGCTGCAGCCGCATGCGGCCAGCGGCACGGTGGAGACCCGCAAGGACATGGGCCGGCTGATGCGCGCGAATCTGGAAGCGCAGATCGATGGCCGCCCCCTGCTGACGGCGCTTGTCTGAGCGCCCCCTACCCCTCCAGCGTCGCCTCCAGCGTAATCTCCGCATTCAGCAGCTTGCTGACCGGGCAATTCGCCTTGGCCGTCTCCGCCAGCTTCTGGAAGGTGGCCTCGTCGCAGCCCGGGACGCGGGCCTTCAGGGTCAATGCGACGCGGGCGATCTTCCAGCCGCCCTCCACCTGGTCCATCCCGACCTTGGCCGACGTGTCCATGCTGGTCGCCTTGAGGTCGGCGCCGGCGAGCTGGAAGGCCAGCGCCATGGTGAAGCAGCCGGCATGGGCGGCGGCGATCAATTCCTCCGGATTGGTGCCGGGGCTGTCGGCAAAGCGGGTGTTGAAGCCATAGGGCACGTCCTTCAAGGCGCCGGATTGGGTGGAAACCTGGCCGGTGCCATCCTTTCCGCCGCCTTCCCAATGAGCGGAACCGCTGCGTGAAATGCTCGCCATGCTGGCGCTCCTTCTGGTGTCGCAGCGGCAGATGGGGCGGCGCGGCCCGGATCCCGCATGACAAAGCCGCGCGCGCCCACCTTGCCGGCGGCGCGCCCCACCTGTAGGCGAGGAAAAAGTCCTGCCTGGAGAAACGCCCATGCCTGTCGGTTTCCGCATCCTGCCGCGCAGCCGCGCCGTCGCCCCCGCCTTGGTCGAGCGCTTCCGCAAGCTGCCCGTGGCCAATGTCTCCGACAGCATGTCCCGGATCTTCGCCGCCGGCCCGCGGCTGCGGCCGATGCACCAGGGCGGCGTGATGGCCGGCCCCGCCTTCACCGTGCGCAGCCGCCCCGGCGACAATCTGATGGTGCACAAGGCGATCGACATCGCCGCGCCCGGCGACGTCATCGTGGTGGATGCCGGTGGCGACCTGACCAATGCGATCATCGGTGAGCTGATGCTGGCGCAGATGGTGCGCCGCAAGCTGGGCGGCATCGTCATCAACGGCGCCATCCGCGACAGCGGCGCGCTGGCGAAGCAGCCCTTCCCGGTCTACGCCGCCGGCATCACCCATCGCGGCCCCTACAAGGACGGCCCGGGCGAGATCAACGTCGCCATCGGCTTCGAGGGCCTGGTGATCGAGCCGGGCGACATGATCCTGGGCGATGAGGACGGCTTCGTGTCCATCCCCTACGCCGATGCCGAGAAGGTCTGCGTGGCGACGGAGGCGAAGCACGCCGCCGAGACCAAGCAGATGGCGGAGATCGAGGCCGGCACCATCGACCGCGCCTGGGTCGATGCCACGCTCCGCAAGCTGGGCTGCGAGGGCGTCTGACGCATGAGCGCGGCGGTGCAGGTGCCGATACTCGGCCCTGCGGCGCCGCGCGGGCTGTGTACCGATTGTGGCGTCTCCCGCATGGCGGACGCCAAGGCCTGCGGACGGGCCTGCCAGTTCATCCAGCCGGATTATGCGCGGCTCGAAGCCCAGGTGCATGGCAGGGCGCGCGACCCATCCCGGCCGGATGAGCTGCATTTCGGCCCCTTCCGCCAGATGTTGCGGGCGCGCCTCGCCGCGCCGCGCCCCGGTGCGCAATGGACCGGCATCACCACCCGCCTGGCGGAGAAGCTGCTGGAGGCCGGGGCGGTGGATGCCGTGCTGGCCATGGCGCCGGACCCGGACGACAAATGGCGCCCGGTGCCCGTGCTGGTGACGAAGCCGGAGGGCATGGCGCAATGCCGCGGCATGCGGATGGGCTACGCGCCGCTGCTGGCGCTGCTGGAACCGGCGCGCGCAGCCGGGCACAAGCGGCTCGCGATCATCGGCATCCCCTGCCAGGTCTATGCGCTGCGGGCGCTGGAGGCGGAGCTGGGGCTGGAACGGCTCTACGTCATCGGCACGCCGTGCTCCGACAACACCACCACCGAGAATTTCCACCAGTTCCTGGCGCTGCTGGACGCCGACCCGGCCAGCATCACCTATCTGGAATTCCGCGCCGATTTCCATGTCGAGCTGCGCTTCGCCGATGGGCGGGTTCGCGAAATTCCCTTCCTGCAACTGCCGATCAGCCAATTGCCGGGTGATTTCTTTCCCCTCACCTGCCGCAGCTGCGTGGACTACACCAATGTGCTGGCCGACATCACCGTGGGCTACATGGCCGGCGAGGGTGACCAATGGCTGCTCGTGCGGAATGCGCGGGGGGCGGAGCTGCTGGCACTGCTGGGCGATGAGGTCGTCACCAGCACGCCTGGCAGCGCGGGAAAACGCGCCGGCGCCGTGCGCGGATTCCTGGCGAATACCGAACGCGCCGCCGGCGGGCTGCCGCTGCGACGCATGCCGAATTTCCTGCGCGGAATCGTCGGCTGGCTGATGCCGCGCATCGGCCCGCGCGGTCTGGAATTCGCCCGCGCACGGGTGGAGATGAAGGCGGTGGAGACGGTGCTGCATCTTCGCCGCCAGCTTCCCGCACGGCTCAAGAACATGGTGCCGCCGCATGTCTGGGCGCTGGTCGCGCCCTATGGCGTGCAGCCGCGGGAGGATGAGCGCGCCCCGCCGGCTACGACACCGCCGGCGGCATCTGCGGACCGGGCGGGCTGATGCTAGGCACTTCCGGATACTGTCCCGGATAGGGCAGGTCCGGCCCCGGCGTCGGGGTGGATGGCGGCATGCCCGGCGGCGGACCCGGCAGGGTGTCAGGCTCCGGCGGAGGAAGCTCCCGCTCCGGCATCGGCGGGTTCACCGGCGGCAGGCCGGGCAGTTCGGGCGGCGGCTGGTTCGGATCGGTCTGGGTCATCCCGTCTCAACGCAGAGGACGCCGCCGCGTTCAACGCGCTTGCCACGCAGCGCAGCGCATCACGACGCTCGGCGTCGATGGTCCGTTTCATCCTGCGCCGGTTCACCGTCGCGATCCTTGTGGCCCTGACGGTTCTGACGCTGAGCTTCCTGCTCACGCGGCTTTCGGGCGACCTCGCCATTTCCATCGCCGGCCCGAATGCGACGCAGCAGGATGTGGAGATGATCCGGCAGGCCTATGGGCTGAACCGGCCCTTGGCGCTGCAGTATTTTGACTGGCTGCTCCGCGCGGTGCAGGGCGATTTCGGCGAGAGTTTCTTCTTCAAGGACCGCGTCGCCAACCTGATCGCGCATCGCCTGCCCATCACGCTGACCCTCGGCTTCGTCGGGCTGGCGCTGGCGCTGGTGGTGGCCCTGCCGCTCGGCATCATCGCCGCGGTGCGGGAAGGCAGCTACGTGGATCGCGGCGTGATGCTGGTGGCGCTGATCGGCCAGGCCATGCCGTCCTTCTGGCTCGGGCTGATCCTGATGGTGGTGCTGGGGCTGAACCTCGGCTGGCTGCCGATCTCGGGCACGGGCGGGTGGGAGTACTGGCCTGCCCCCATCAGGTGGTCCGGGGTGAAACTTCATGCATCGCCGGCTTGTTTGCCACGTGCGGGGTGACCGGCGTGGCGGGTTGGGTCTTTGCTGGCGGCCAACTCTTGGCGCTGGGGGCTGGGGGCTTGTACCCAAGCGACGAGTGCGGACGCACCGTGTTGTAGTGCTGACGCCAGCCTTCGATCACGACCCGCGCCTCCGCCAGCGAGTAGAATATTTTCCCGTCTAGATGTTTGGTCCCAGGCTTTAATGGTACATTCTTGTCGCCTGGATGGAGGGATGCGCTATGGGCCAAGTTCTCCATGGGAGCGCCACCACGACAGAGGCGGTCCGTCGAGCGATACAGCATAGTCAAGCGAGC
>LNFM01002530.1_pt1 | contig 38199 bp, 34 predicted proteins | sample 596031 | NCBI WGS metagenome assembly LNFM01 (sample SAMN04254537, study PRJNA301005) | activated carbon metagenome | isolation source: dual media filters at the Ann Arbor, Michigan drinking water treatment plant | place: USA: Ann Arbor | reverse complement strand
CGCGCAGGTCGCCGTGGCGCTCGTGCTCCTCGTTGCGGCGGATGTGGTGCCGGTCCTCGGCGATGTTGGCCAGGTGCGAGAAGTAGCTGAAGGCGCGGATCACCGTCACCGTCTGGTCGGCCGACAGGTTCTTCAGCAGGCGGTCGAGCACGCGTCCGGCGCTGGCGTCCTGCTTCAACCGGTAGGCCACGGAGAGCTGTCGCACGCGCTCGATGAGCTCGAAGGCTTCGGTGCCTTCCTGTTCCCGGATGACGTCACCCAGGATGCGGCCGAGTAACCGGATATCCTCGACCAGCGGTCGGTTCTTCTCGGCCGCATCGTTGCTCTCCCTCTTGGGAGAGGTCTTGGATGGCGCTTTCGCACGGGACTTGGCGGCGGTGGTGGTGGGCACGGCGTTCCTCCCCAGGATGTAACTCGATTACCAATCCTACATGCAAGAGCCGTGCCCTCGCGGCGGTCGGCGGGCCGCGCGCTCTGGCGATAATGGCGTCCATGAGCGCACCCATCGTCATCGCCACCCGAGAAAGCCGCCTGGCCCTGTGGCAGGCCGAACACGTCCAGAGCCTGCTGGAGCAGCGCTTCGGACTGGCCGTCGAATTGCTGGGCATGACCACCAAGGGCGACCAGATCCTCGACCGCGCCCTGTCCAAGGTCGGCGGCAAGGGCCTGTTCGTGAAGGAGCTGGAAACGGCGCTGGAAGAAGGCCGGGCCCACCTGGCGGTGCACTCCCTGAAGGATGTGCCGATGGACCTGCCGGCCGGCTTCGTGCTGGCCTGCGTGATGGAGCGCGAGGATCCGCGCGATGCCTTCGTCTCCAGCCGCTACCCCGACGTCGATGCGCTGCCGCAGGGCGCCGTGGTGGGCACGTCCAGCCTGCGCCGCGTGGTGCAGCTGATGGCGATGCGGCCCGACCTGGTGATCGAGCCGCTGCGCGGCAATCTCGACACCCGCCTGCGCAAGCTCGACGAAGGCGGCTTCGACGCCATCGTGCTGGCCGCGGCCGGCCTGAAGCGCCTGGGACTGGCGTCGCGCATCCGTTCGGTGTTCGATCCCGACCGCATGATCCCCGCGGCCGGGCAGGGCGCGTTGGGCATCGAGGTGCGCGAAGACGCTGTCGAACTGCGGCAGCGTCTGGGCTCGCTGGTGCACACGCCCACCTGGCTGTCGGCGCATGCCGAGCGTGCCGTCTCCCGCGCCCTGGGCGGCAGCTGCAGCATGCCGCTGGCCGCGCACGCGGTGTGGCGCGACGGCTGGCTGGTGATGGACGCCGCCCTGGGCGACGCCGTGGAGGTGCGCCGACCGCTGCTGCGCACCCAGGTCCGCGGCCAGCCCGCCACCGAGGCCGAAGCGCGTGCCCTGGGGGAAAGCGCCGCCGCGGCGCTGCGCGAAGCCGGCGCCGGCGCCTACCTGCCGACCTGAGCATTGCCGCGGCGATGCGGATCATCGTCACCCGTCCTCGCGCGCAGGCCCAGTCCTGGCTGCAGGAACTGCAGGCCCGGGGCCTGGACGCCGAGGCCTTGCCGCTGATCGAGATCGGCCCGCCCGCCGACCCCTTGCCGGTGTTGGCGGCCTGGGCCGGGCTGGACCGCCTGGCGCTGGTGATGTTCGTCAGCGCCAATGCCGTGCAGTGCTTCTTCGATCTGCGGCCGGCCGGGGCGCCCTGGCCGGCCGGCCTGCAGGCGGCCAGCACCGGCCCCGGCACGACGGCCGCGCTGCGGCGCGCCGGCCTGCACGATGCGCAGATCGTCGAGCCGGCGGCCGAGGCGGGACAGTACGACTCCGAAGCGCTCTGGGCGAGGATCGCCGACCGGCCCTGGGCCGGCCTGCAGGTGCTGGTGGTGCGCGGCGAAGAAGGACGCGACTGGCTGTCGGCGCAGTGGCGCGAGCGCGGCGCCGAGGTGCACTTCGTGGCCGCCTACAGCCGCCTTGTGCCGCACTTCGATGAGCGGGAGCAGGCGCTGCTGGCCCGCGCGCTGGCCGAGCCGGACCAGCACCTGTGGGTGTTCAGCAGCAGCGAAGCGGTGCAGAACCTGGCAGCGGCCCTGCCGGCGGCCGACTGGTCGGCTTGCCACGCGCTGGGCTCGCATCCGCGCATCGTTCAGGCGGCACGCGAGCTGGGGTTCGGCGCGGTCGACGAGGTGGTGCCGACGGCCGCCGCCGTGGCGTCGGCCGTGGTCGCCCGGGCGGGGGGGCCACCGCGGCCGGTCTGACGCGGAGGCCGTCCGTACAATCCTGCAGGTGGTCAACGAACCGCCTCTCCTGCCCCCCGTGAACGAGCCGCCGCCGGCCTCGTCGCCGGCGGCTTCATCCCCGGCGCCGCCGCCAGCGGTCGCTGCGGCCGCGCCGCCGCCGGCGTCCGGGCTGCTGTCCGCCGGGGGCTGGTTGGCCCTGGGGGCCGCGCTGCTGGCCGCGCTGTCGACCGCAGCCCTGGTGTTCGCCTGGAACACCCAGCAGCGCGTCAAGTCGCTGGAGGCCGAGCTCGTCAAGCGCCAGCAGGAGAGCAGCCAGCAGTCGGCCGAGGCCGGCCTGCTGTCGCGCCAGGCGCAGGACCTGGCGCGCGAGGCGGCTGCCAAGCTGGCGCTGCTGGAGGCGCGCGTGGCCGAGACCTCGATGCAGCGCTCGCAGCTCGAAGACCTCATCCAGTCGCTGGCCCGCTCGCGTGACGAGAACGTGCTGGCCGACGTCGATGCCGCCTTGCGCGTGGCTCTGCAGCAGACGGCCATCACCGGCAGCGCCGAGCCGCTGCTGGCCACGCTGCGGCAGAGCGACGAGCGCCTGGCGCGCTACAACCAGCCGCGCCTGGAGCGGGTGCGTCGCGCCATCGCCCAGGACCTGGACCGCGTGCGCGCAGCCGGCGTCAGCGACATCACCACGTTGACCATCCGCCTGGACGAGGTCATCCGCCAGGTCGACGACCTGGCCCTGCTGTCGGCCGCTGACCGGCGCGGCACGGTGCGCCCGGTGACGCCCGTGGCGGCGCCGGCGGCGGCGGCATCGGCGCCCGTCACCAGCTGGACCGGCATCGCGCGCGAACAGTGGGGCGCCATGCTCGACGACGTCTGGCAGGAAGTCCGATCCCTGGTGCGCGTGACCCGCATCGACAACCCCGAGGCCATGCTGGTGGCGCCCGAGCAGGCCTTCTTCCTGCGCGAGAACCTCAAGCTGCGGTTGCTCAATGCGCGTCTGGCCCTGCTCAGCCGCCAGTTCGACACTGCGCAGTCCGACCTGCGAGACGCGCAGTCGGCGCTGGAACGCTACTTCGACAAGAACCAGCGCCGCGTGGTGCAGGCCACCGAGCTGGTGCGCCAGGTGGCCACGCAGTCGCGCCAGGTGACGGTGCCGCGGCCCGACGCCACGCTGGCGGCCATCGCCACGGCGACGGCCGGCCGCTGAGTCACGGAACCGGCGGAGGCAGGCATGCGCGGTGTCGTCTGGCTGATCCTGTTGTTCACCGTGGCGGTGGTGGCTGCCACCACGCTGGGCAGCAACGACGGCCTCGTCACCATCTACTGGAGCGGCTGGCGCACCGACCTGTCGCTGAACCTGTTCGTGATCCTGGTGATCGGCGCCTGCGTGCTGCTCACCGCGGCGGCGCAGGCCATCGGCGCGCTGACCTCGCTGCCGCGCCGTGCCGGCGAATGGCGCGCGCTGCGCAAGGAGCGTGCGGCACAGGCGGCGCTGCGCGAGTCGCTGGCCGAGTTCTTCAGCGCGCGCTACAGCCGCGCCCAGCGCGCCGCGGCGCGCGCGCTGGCGCTGCAGAGCGACACGCCGCAGCTGAAGGACGACACCGAATTCGCGGTGCTGACGCGGCTGCTGGCTGCTGCCAGCCACCACCGGCTGCAGGATCGCAAGCAGCGGGACGGCCTGCTGGCCGAGGCCTTGCCGCAGGGCGGGCGTGCCGCCAGCCGCGCCGACGACGGCGCACGGCTGCTGGCGGCGGAGTGGGCGCTGGACGATCGCGACACCGACAAGGCCCAGGCCCTGCTGGGCGATCTGCCGGCCGGCGTGGCGCGCCGCACACAGGCGCTGCGCCTGAAGCTGCAGGCCAGCCGCATGGCGCGCGAACCCATCGCGGCCCTGCACACGGCCCGGCTGCTGGCCAACCACAACGCCTTTTCGCCGGCGGCCGCGCAAGGCTTGCTGCGCTCGCTGGCGTTCGAGGCCATCGACGGCACGCACGACCTGCAGCAACTGCATCGCCTGTGGGAACAGCTCGATGCGGCCGACCGTCGCGACCCGTTCGTGGCCGCGCGTGCCGCCTTGCGCGCCGGCGCCCTGGGGGCCGACGAAGAAGGGCGCAACTGGCTCAAGCCGTACTGGGATCGGCTGGCTTCGCTGGAGCGCGACCAGCGGGAGCAGGTGGCCATCGCGCTGATCGAGGTCTGCGAAGGCATCGGCAGCGACTGGCTGCCCCGCCTGGAGGCCGCTGCGCAGGCCTTCGGCCACGAGCCGGCCGTGGTCGCTGCCGTCGGCTGCGCCTTTGCCGAACGACAGCTCTGGGGCAAGGCCCGCCGTCTGCTGGAACAGGCCGCCGCCGCACCCAGCCTGCCTGCAGCCCTGCGCCGTCGGGCCTGGCGACAGCTGGCGGCGCAGGCCCGCGAAGAGGCCGACGACGAGCGTGCCCGCCGCTGCGAAACGGCTGCGGCCGCACTCGATTGAGTGCCCCGAAAGATCAAGCACGGCGTTTGATGCTAAACTGCGAGGCTGCGCGGCTGTAGCTCAGTTGGATAGAGTACTTGGCTACGAACCAAGGGGTCGTGGGTTCGATTCCTGCCAGCCGCACCAGAACTTTCGTTCTAGATCAACAGCTTAGAGATTTCGGTCTCTAGGCTGTTTTTCTTTGCGGCGGAGGCTTGCGACTGAATGCCGAGCGGAAGCTGGTCGGAAGCCGGGCGGATGCCGACCGGATCCCCGCGTGCCGGGCCAGCGTCGTGCGCTCAGCCGGGCGCTGCCGTGCTGCCTCGCTGGACCAGCTCGAAGGGCAGCAACTGGTGGGGCACGTGGTCGCGCCCTTCCAGCCGGGCCACCAGCTGTTCGGCAGCAGCCGTGCCGATCTCGACCACGGGCGTGCGCACGCTGGTCAGGCCGGGGGTCTGGGTGGCCCCCAGGTCGGTGTTGTCGACGCCCGTGATCGACATCTGGTCCGGCACCACGACGCCCGCGGCGCGGCAGGCCATCATGGCGCCGACGGCAAAGACGTCGTTGGTGGCGACGACGGCCGTGGGGCGGCGGTCGGGCGGCAGTGCGAGCAGGCGACCCATGGCCGATCGGGCGGAGTCCAGTGCGATGGCGCCGTAGGCCGTGCGTTCTTCGGGCAGGTCCAGGCCCGCTTCGGCCAGCGCATCGCGCACGCCGGCGCCGCGCTCGCGCGCGCGGTCGTTGCCCTGTACCGGCGCGCTCAGCAGGCCGATGCGCCGGTGGCCCAGGGCCAGCAGGTGGCGCGTGACCTCGGTGGTGGCCCGGCGATTGTCGAAGCCGATGCTCGGGTGGTGGCGCGCATGGTCGACGCCCCAGGTCAGCACGTACGGACGGCCGTAGTCCTCCAGCATCGAAAAGAGCGCCGGATCGTGGTCGAGGCCCACGAACATGAAGGCGTCCACGCCGTGCTGCACCAGCTGGCCGGTGATGCGCAGCTCGGCGACGAGGTCGTAGTGGTGCTCGGCCAGCACCAGCGAATAGCCACAGGCGTCCAGCCGACGCTGCAGTGCACTGGTGGTGCGGGCGTACAGCGCGTAGTCGAAGGACGGCACGACCGCGCCGATCATGCGCGTGCGCTGGCTGCGCAGGCTGCGTGCGGCGCCGTGCGGCAGGTAGCGCAGCTTGGTCACTGCTTCCTGCACGCGGGCGCGTGTTTCCGGGTCGACCTGTGCGGGCTGGTTCAGCGCGCGCGACACCGTCGCACTGGACACGCCCGCCAGTCTGGCGACATCGCTTGCGTTGGCGCGCCCGACTTTCGTGGTCTGGGGCTTTTCCTCCATCGGGACATGATAGCGGCGCAAACGATTACACCCGGCGCCCGGCCCGAGATTGTTCCTACCGTGTAAGTACCTATGCCTGACCGCTATCGGAGCTGCGAACGGACTGTTAACGTCGCCGATGAAAACGAATACATCCGACGAGGTGAAGCCATGATCGATGCACACGACCCCACGCGCCGCGGCGCTCTGCAACGTGGTTTGGCGCTGGGTGCCGCCGCGGCGGCCGCGCCGTGGCTGGCCACGTCGGCGTCTGCCCAGGCCGACGACCTGGGCCCTTACCGGGCCGCCAAGATCAACTGGCGACAGGCCGAAGGCGAGTCCATCAGCGTCGCCGTGATCCCGGCGGGCTACTTCGAGAACCTGATCACCCTGACGCCGCAGTTCGAGGCGCTGACCGGCGTGAAGGTCCGCTTCGAGAAGGTGCCGCCGGGGCAGATCCGCCAGAAGGCGATGCTGGACCTGTCGTCCAAGACCGCCACCTTCGCCACCCACGCCGCCGACCCGATGTACTACCCGCTGTACACGGCCAACCGCTGGGTCGAGCCGCTCGACCGCTACCTGAACGACGCCACGCTGACCGACGCCGCATGGTTCAACTTCGGCGACATCCTGAAGGCCTGGCGCGACGCCAACTCGGTGGATGGCAAGCCCTATGGCATTCCGTTCGACGGCGAGGTCACGGTGCAGGTCTATCGCAAGGACCTCTACGACGCGCGCGGCTTGAAGCCGGCCGACACGCTGGACCAGTTGCTGGCCAACGCCAAGGCGCTGACCGACCCGGCCAACCGCATGTACGGACTGGCGCTGCGCGGCTTTGCCGGCGCCGGACAGAACATGTACGTCTACCCGTCGATCTTCCGCAGCTTCGGGGGCAGCTGGTTCAACGGCAGCAACCTGGTCGTGAACTCGCCGCAGGCCGTGGCGGCGCTCGAGTGGTACGTCAATGCGCTGACCCAGTACGCGCCGCCGGCGGTGCGCAACTGGAACTGGCCCGACATCGCCGACGCCTTCTCGCAGGGCACGGTGGGTTGCTACATCGACGCCCACTCCTCGGCGTCCGTCATCACCAACCCCGAGAAGAGCAAGGTCGTCGGCAAGATCGGCTACGCACGCTGGCCCAAGGGCCCGAACGGCAAGCGTGTGACGTCCATCTGGAACTGGGGCTTCCCCATCAACGCGGCGCTGTCCGACAAGCAGAAGCGCGCCACCTGGCTGTTCATCAGCTGGGCCACGTCGGCCGAGACGCAGGCGCGCACCTCCTGGAAGTTCGCCGGACCCGGCAAGCGCTCGGGCCTGAACCGCAGTTCCCTGTGGCGCGCGCCGGAGTTCGCGCAGGCCATGCAGGGCGCGGGTGACAACTTCATCAATGCCGCCCTCGAGTCGCTGGACCAGGACACCGACGTCGAATGGCGTCCGCGCCTGCCGCAGTGGCCTGCCGTCGGCGAAGCGATGGCCACCAGCATCCAGGCTGCACTGGTCGGCCAGAAGAAGCCCAAGGAAGCGCTGGACGAGGCGCAGGCGCGCATCCAGCAGGTTCTGAGGGGTTGACGCCGCCGCTTGCCGGATCGATGCCCCGGTCCCCGTCGAGCTTCGAGCAGCGCGAACGCCGCTTCGCGCTCGCGCTGCTGGCGCCGGCGCTGCTGCTGCTGCTGCTCATCACCACCGCGCCCCTGGTCTACCTGCTGTGGGCCAGCATGCAGCGGCTGGACCTGGGCATGCCGTGGCTGTCGGGCTTCGCCGGTACCGCCAACTACGTGAAGATGGGCGGCGACCCGAGGTTCTGGAACTCGCTGACCTTGACCGTCGTCTACACGGGGTCGACCGTGGTGCTGCAGGTGCTGGTGGGTCTGGCGCTGGCCTTGCTGGTGCTGCAGATCCCGAAAGGGCAGGCCCTGTTCCGCATTGCTGCCATCCTGCCCATCGTGCTGGCGCCGGTGGTGGTCGGGCTGTTCTGGCGCACGCTGGTGCTGGCGCCCGACTTCGGTCTGGTCGACCTGGTCACCCGCGCCCTGGGCCTGGGCAGCCACAACTGGCTGGGCGACCCGCAGCTGGCGCTGATCTCCGTGATCGCCATCCACACCTGGCAGTGGACCCCCTTCGCCTTCCTGGTGCTGCTGGCCACGCTGGCCACCTTGCCGCCCGATGTCTTCGAAGCCGCGCGGCTCGACCGCGCCGGCGCCTGGCAGCGCTTCCGCCACATCACGCTGCCGCTGATCCGGCCGGCCATCGTGATGGTGATCATCCTGCGCACCATGACCGCGCTGTCGGCCTTCGCCGCCATCTTCGCGGCCACCGGCGGCGGGCCGGGGTCGTCGACCGAGATCCTGAACCTGTACGCCTACCGGACCTCGTTCACCGAGCTCAACATCGGCTACGGCGCATCGCTGGCCACGGTGCTGCTGGTCCTCACGCTGGCGGTCTCGTTCCTGCTCTTCAAGCGCCGCCGGGGGCGTGAATGAACGGGGTCTCCCGACACACGCTCACGCGGCGCATCGCCCTGGCCGCGGTGGCCGGCCTGCTGCTGTCGGTATGGGCCTTCCCGGTGCTGTGGGCCCTGCTCACCTCGTTCAAGAGCGAACGCGACGTGCTGGCCTACCCGCCGGTGATCTTCTTCGAGCCGACGCTGGCGCACTACCGCGAGGTGCTGTTCGGCGCTTCGTCGATCCTGCCCAACCTGTGGTCCAGCGTGGTGGTGGCGTCCTCGGCCACGCTGCTGACCATGCTGCTGGCCCTGCCGGCCGGCTACGCCATCGCGCGGCTGCGCTACCCGGGCAAGCGGGCCAGCGGCTTCTATGTGCTGGCCACGCAGATGCTGCCGCCGGTGGGCCTGGTCATCCCCTACTACCTGGCCCTGCAGAAGGTGGGCGCGCTCGACACCTACTTCGGCATGGTGCTGATCTACCTGACCTTCTCGCTGCCCTTCGCGATCTGGCTGATGGTGTCCTACTTCGAGGACATTCCCTTCGAGATGGAGGAAGCGGCCCTGCTGGACCGCGCCGGCCGCCTGCGCGCCTTCTGGCACGTCGTCCTGCCGCAGGTGCGGGGTGGCATCGCGGTGACCACCGTCTTCGTCTTCCTGAACGCCTGGAACGAGTTCCTGTTCGCGGTGGTGCTGGGCGGCAACAAGGTGCGGCCGGTGACGGTCGCGATGTTCAACTTCATCTCCGTGGAACAGACGCAATGGGCCAAGCTGGCGGCGGGCGCGATGGTGGCGATGGCGCCGGTGATCCTGATCGGCCTGCTGGCGCAGCGCCACATCGTCAAGGGCCTGACCGTGGGCGCCGTCAAGGGTGGGGGGCGCCGGTGAAGGACAGTCATCGCGGCGGCGTCTCGCTGCAGGGCGCGGTCAAGCAACATGGCACGCTGACCGTGCTGCACGGTGTGGACCTCGACATCCACCCCGGCGAATTCTTCGTGCTGCTCGGCCCCTCGGGCTCGGGCAAGACGACCACCCTGCGCGTGCTGGCCGGCCTGGAGTCGATCAGCGCCGGACGCGTGCTGCTCGACGGCGAGGACGTGACCCAGAAGGATCCGGGCGAGCGCGACGTGGCCATGGTCTTCCAGAGCTACGCGCTGTATCCGCACATGACGGTGGCGCAGAACATCGGCTTCCCGCTCAAGATGATCGGCATGGCCGCCGACGCCATCGCGCGCGCGGTGGCCGATGCCGCGGCCAAGGTCAGCATCGGCCATCTGCTCGACCGGCGCCCCGGGCAGCTGTCGGGCGGCCAGCAGCAGCGCGTGGCGCTGGCCCGGGCCATCGTGCGCGAGCCGCGGCTGTTCCTGCTCGACGAGCCGCTGTCCAACCTCGATGCGCGGCTGCGCCTGGAGACCCGCGTCGAGCTGAAGAAGCTGCAGCGCTCGCTGGGTGTGACCGCCGTCTACGTCACGCACGACCAGGAAGAGGCCATGACGCTGGCCGACCGCATCGCCGTCTTCATGGACGGCCGCATCGTGCAGGTCGGCACGCCGCAGGGCATCTTCGGCCGGCCTTCGCATGCGTCGGTGGCCGGCTTCATCGGCACGCCGCCGATGAACCTGCTGCAGGCCACCTGGTCCGGCCAGGCGGTCAGGGTGGGACACAACGGCCACGTGGACATCGATGCGGCGGCGCCTGCCGAACGGGCCGTCACGCTGGGCGTTCGGCCGGGCGACCTCAGGATCACCGACAGCGGTCTGGCGGCCGAGGTCGAGCTGGTGGAGGAGCTGGGCGACAGCCGGATCGCCATCCTCCACGTGGGCGAGCAGCGCGTGAAGCTCAAGACCGACAGCCCCATCGAGCTGCGCGAAGGCCAGGCCGTGCACCTGGGATTTGCCGCCAAGGCGGCGCACCTGTTCGACCGCAGCAGCGGCGAACGACTGAACTGAACGAGACTGCCATGAGCAAGCGACCGAACATCGTCCTGATCCTGAACGACGACATGGGCTACTCCGACATCGGCTGCTACGGCGGCGAGGTCGAGACCCCCACGCTGGACCGCCTGGCCGCGGGCGGCCTGCGCTTCTCGCAGTTCTACAACACGGCGCGCTGCAGCCCGTCGCGGGCCTCGCTGCTGACCGGCCTGCACCCGCACCAGACGGGCATCGGCATCCTGACCTACGACTCGGGTCCCGAGGGTTATGCCGGCAACCTCAACCATCAGTGCGTGACCATCGCCGAGGTGCTGAAGGGCGGCGGCTACCGCACCTACATGAGCGGCAAGTGGCACGTGTCGAGCAACCTGAAGCAGCCCACCGACTCCTGGCCGATGCAGCGCGGCTTCGACGCCTTCTACGGCACCATCATCGGCGCCGGCAGCTTCTACGACCCCAACACGCTGACGCGCGGCAACGTCAACGCCGAACACGAGGCGCGCGCCGACGGCTTCTTCTACACCGACGCCATCAGCGACCAGGCGGTGCGCTTCATCCACGAGCACCGGGCCGAGCATCCAGACAAGCCCTTCTTCGAGTACGTCGCCTACACCGCGCCGCACTGGCCGCTGCACGCGCACGACGAGGACATCGCCAAGTACAAGGGCCGCTTCGATGCCGGCTGGGACGCCTTGCGCGACCAGCGCCTGGACCGCCTGGTGCAGGCCGGCGTGCTGGCCGACCACTGGAAGCTGACGCCGCGCGACCCCTCGCAACCCGCCTGGAGCGAGGCCGAGCACAAGGGCTGGCTGCTGCGCTGCATGGAGGTGTATGCCGCGCAGATCGATCGCATGGACCAGGGCATCGGCCGCATCGTGCAGGCGCTCGAGCAGCACGGCCAGCTCGACGACACGCTGATCATCTTCCTGGCCGACAACGGCGCCTGTGCCGAGGACATCCCCGAAGGCGTGACCATCGACGAGCTGGTCGACAAGCTGATGATCGCGCGCAAGCACACGCGCAGCGGCGAGCCGGTGCACTTCGGCAACGACGTGAACCGCATGCCCGGCCCGGAGAACACCTACCAGAGCTACGGCACGGCCTGGGCCAACCTGTCGAACACGCCGTTCCGCCTGTACAAGCACTGGATCCACGAAGGCGGCATCTCGACGCCGCTGATCTTCCACTGGCCGGCGGGCATCACGCAGGGCGGCGCGATCCGCCACACGCCGGGCTACCTGCCCGACGTGATGGCCACGCTGCTCGACGTCACCGGCATCGCCTACCCCACGCAGCACGAAGGGCGCAGCGTGCTGCCCCTGGAAGGCCATTCACTGCAGGCGGCCTTCGAGCGCGATCTGGCGGAGCGGCCACCGATGTTCTGGGAGCACGAGGGCAATTCAGCGATCCGCATCGGCCGCTGGAAGCTGGTGCGCAAGCACCCCGGCCCCTGGGAGCTCTACGACATGGTGGCCGACCGCACCGAGCTGAACGACCTGGCGGCCCAGCAGCCCGACCGCGTGTCCGCCATGCGCGCCCAGTACGAGGCCTGGGCGCAGCGCTGCGGCGTCAAGCCGCGCGAGCAGATCGTCGAGCTGATGCGCAGCCAGGGTGTGACGCGCGCGTTCTGGGAAGACGAGTGAGTCGGCGAGTGAGCCGGCGATGAACGGCCGCTCCTGCTGCATGCCGGCTCCGGCCGCGGGGGCTGGGCTGGCGGCGCCCCTGTCGGTGCCGGTGTCGACGCCGGTATCGGCCGACCCGGTGGCCATCGACTGGATCGCGCTGGCCGGCGGTAGCTTCCGGATGGGGGCCGACGATGCCGACGGCTATCTCGAAGACGGCGAAGGACCGGCCCGGGACGTGCACGTCGGCGCCTTCGAGATCGCCGCCACCACCGTCACCAACGCGCAGTTCCGCGACTTCGTGCGCGCCACGCAGTACGTGACCGAAGCCGAGCAGATCGGCCATTCGCACGTCTTCTACCTGCAGGTCGAGCCCGCCGTGCGGCAGGCCGTGCGCCAGCTGCCGCGCGGCCTGCCCTGGTGGCTGCCGGTCGAGTTCGCCTGCTGGCAGCGGCCCGAGGGGCCGGGCTCGTCGATCGACGGCCGGCTCGACCACCCGGTGGTGCATGTCTCCTGGCACGACGCGCAGGCCTACTGCGGCTGGGCCGGCTGCCGGCTGCCGACCGAAGCCGAATGGGAGGTCGCGGCGCGCGGCGGGCTGCACGCAGCGCGCTTTCCCTGGGGGGACAGCACGGACTTCGAATCGCGCTGCAACGTCTGGCGCGGTGACTTTCCGGCCCAGCCTGCGGCGGGCTGGCGGCCGGGCCCGGTGTCGGTACGCGCGCTGCCGCCCAACGGCCACGGCCTGCACCATGCCACCGGCAACGTCTGGCAGTGGTGTGCCGACTGGTTCAGTCCGACCTACCACGGCGATACGCCTGTCACGGACCCACGCCAGGATCGCATCAGCGGGCGGCGCTCGATGCGCGGCGGGTCCTTCCTGTGCCACGCGTCCTACTGCCACCGCTACCGTGTCGCGGCGCGCAGTTCGAACGCACCGTCCAGCACTTCCAGCAATTGCGGCTTTCGTGTCGCGCGTTGAAGAAAGAGTCACCATCATGCAGACGATTCCCCTGTCCCGCCGCGGCCTGCTGGCCCTTCTGGCCGCCGCCTGCAGTGGCGCTTCCCGGGCACAGGCCGGCTTTCCGTCGCGCGCCATCCGCGTCGTCGTGCCGTGGCCGCCTGGCGGCCTGGTCGACACCGGGGGCCGTGTGGTGGCCGAAGCCCTGATCAAGGCCTTCGGCCAGAGTGCGGCGGTGGAGAACATCGCCGGCGCGGCCGGCACGCTGGGGGCCGACCAGGTGGCCAAGGCCGCTGCCGATGGTCACACGCTGCTGATGGCCACCAGCTCGATCGCCATCGACGTGGCCGGACAGCGCCGGATGGCCTTCGATCCCTTGCGCGACCTCGCACCGGTGGCGCTGGTGGCCGACACGCCTTCGGTGGTCGTGGTGCCGGTGGCGTCGCCGGTCAAGACACTGGCCGATCTGCTGGCCGCCGCGAAGGCCAGGCCCGGCGAGCTGAACTACGGCACGCCCGGTGTCGGCAGCCCGGCACACCTGTTCACCGAACTGCTGGCCCAGAGCGCCGGTCTGCAGCTGGTGCACGTGCCCTACGGCCGCTCGCCGGCGATGAACGACCTGCTGGCCGGCCGGCTGCAGCTGATGGTGGCCACCGGGCCGGCCTCGCTGCCGCAGATCCGCGCCGGCCAGTTGCGCGCGCTGGCCGTCACCGGGCGCGAGCGCTTCGCGGCCTTGCCCGAGGTGCCCACCGTGGCCCAGGCCGGTGTGCCCGGCTACGAGGCCGGTCAGTGGCTGGGCGTGTTCGCGCCCGCCGCCACGCCGCGGGACATCGTGCAGCGCCTGGCGGCCGAGATCGGCAAGGCCCTGGGCCAGCCTGCCGTGGCACAGATGCTGCAGCAACGCGGCATGGAGCCCAGGAGCGGGGGCCCGGAGGAACTGGCGCGGGCACTGGCCGACGACGTCGGCAAGTGGACGAAGGTGATGCGCAGCGCACAGATCAAGCTCGAGGGCTGATTGGTGGTGACGGGCTCGGCCATGAAGCGTCCCAACATCCTGCTGCTGATGGCCGATCAGCTGACGCCCGGCTTCCTGCCGTTTCACGGCAACGCCGTGGTGCAGGCGCCTGCGCTGGCGCAACTGGCAGAGCAGGGCGTGGTGTTCGACGCGGCCTACTGCAACTTCCCGATCTGTGCGCCATCGCGCTATTCGATGCTGTCCGGCCGGCTGCCGCACGCCATCGATGCCTTCGACAACGCCAGCGAATTCGCCTCCGAGGTGCCCACCCTGGCGCACTACCTGACGGCTGCCGGCTACCGCAGCATCCTGGCCGGCAAGATGCACTTCGTGGGCGCCGACCAGCTGCACGGCTATGCCGAACGCCTGACCACCGACATCTACCCGGCCGAGTTCCTGTGGGTGCCCGACTGGTCGAAGAGCCCGGCGCAGAGCAAGCCCACCGGCGTGGGCATGGGGCACGTGGTCGACGCCGGTCCGAGCCTGCGCAACATGCAGATCGACTACGACGAAGAAGTCGAGCAGGCCGCGGTGCAGAAGCTGTTCGACCTGGCGCGGCTGAAGGAGCGCAGCGGCGCCGACCAGCCCTTCTTCATGACGGTGTCGTTCACGCACCCGCACCCGCCCTTCGTGGCGCCGCAGGCGCACTGGGACCGCTACGACCCGGCCGCCATCGCCATGCCCACGGTGCCCGAGATCCCGTATGCGCAGCTCGATCCGCACAGCCAGTGGCTGTACCTGGCGCACGGACAGGACAAGCACCACATCACGCCCGAGCGTGTGCGCCGCGCGCGGCAGGCCTACTGCGCGATGATCAGCTACGTCGACGAGAAGATCGGCCGCGTGCTGGGGGCCCTGCAGCAGGCGGGCTTCGGCGACGACACGCTGGTGGTGTTCTGCGCCGACCATGGCGAGATGATGGGCGAGCGCGGCATGTGGTTCAAGCAGACCTTCTACGAGCCGTCGGTGCGCGTGCCGCTGGTGATGCGCTGGCCGGGCGTCACGGCGCCCGGACGGCGACCCGGCCCCTGCTCGCTGGTCGACCTGCTGCCCACCCTGCTGGACGTCGCGGCCGAAGGAGAGGGCGGCGTCCGCGTGATGCCGGTCGATCCGCCCGACGGCCGCAGCCTGCTGCCGGTGCTGCGCGGCGATCCTGGCCACGGCGGCGACGTGATCGCCGAGTACTCGTCCGAAGGCGTGATGGCGCCGTCGCGCATGCTGCGCCGGGGCATGCACAAGTTGATCTTCACCCGCGGCCTGCCGCCGATGCTGTTCGACCTGGCGAGCGACCCGCTCGAGTTGCGCGACCTGGCCAGGCAAGCGGGGTCGGCCGATCTGCAGGCGCAGCTGCAGTCACGCCTGCTGGCCGACTGGAGTCCCGACGACACCGATGCCCGCATCCGGGCCAGCCAGCGCCGGCGCCTGTTCCTGCGTGAGCTGGGTTTGCGGCACGGTGCCTTTCCGTCGTGGAGCCACGAAGCTCGGCCGGGCGACAAGGCGCGCTTCGTGCGGCCGTCCACCGCCGGCGGACTGGTCGGGCCCAAGCCGCGCGCGCGGTTTCCTTTTGTCCAACCCACGCCGCCCGACAAGACCGGTTGATCGCCCGCCTGCGGCGCACCCTGGCGTGCAGGATCCGGCGGGCGCCGTCACGGCAGGTCGACCCCGACGGCCCTTGCAGCCGCACGCACCTGCGCCGGCCAGTTGATCATCCCCGGGTCGCGGCCGCTGGCCATGCCCAGCAGGTAGGCGGGTTCGGTGCCCACGTTGCGGAAGCCCCTGGAGACGCCGGGCGGGATGCTGATGGTGTCCCAGGCTTCCAGGCTCACGCTGCGTTCGCCCAGCGGACCCCAGAACACCTCCCAACGGCCGGTGAGCGCGACGAAGACCTCCTGCGTCAGGTGGTTGTGCAAGGGCGCGGACTTGCCGGGCTCGCAGAGCACGAGGTTCATGTGAAAGCCCTCCGCCGCCAGGGGTGCCGCGGGTTGTTGACCCAGCACGCGGAAGGTCGTGCGCTCGCAGCCGGGGATCGCGGCGTCGATGTAGTCGTCCGTCGGCCGCAGGGCGTGGAACCGTGCCACGCGCGATTCCATGTCCTCGACCGTCGGGTCGGCGTCGGTGATGGGGGCCGTGGCGGGAGCGGGAACGTCGATCGTCACGATGCCTTCCTTGGTGGGTGTCCGGCTGGAGCCCTTCGAGTCGGTGCCGATGTTTCGCCCGGATCCGGTCGGCGCCCCGTTTGCGGCCTTCACTGAGCGATGGCCTTCAGGATGCCGTAGGCGATTCGCGAGGCCTGGTCGGACCCGCGGTGGACATCGGCCAGAACGTCCTCGATGGTGGCCGTGCCCTGCAGGCCGAGCCACGACGCCACCTGGGCCGGCGTGGGATGAAGGTAGGCCATCTTCCAGGTGCTGAACAGGGCCTGGTCGACCTCGGCCTCGTGGAAGACGTGCATCGATGAATGCCGGCTGTCCTGGGCGATGCTGTGCATGAGGCTCTTCACCGTGGCCTCGGGGCCTTCCAGGATCTGCAGGAAGACGCCGTCGACATAGATCAGCGCTCCCGTGACGCCGCGCTTCTCGTTGCCGACCCGCGCATCGACCAGGATCTTCTCGAGTTCATCCAGGGGCAGGGGCGCCACCGCCTGTGAGGAGTAGAAGACTTGATAGGCCATGGCTTGCTTCTCCGTCTCGATGGACGTCATTGTGAGCCCAGCGCAGGCCAGCGGATGGTGTCGATGCAGGCGACGGTCGCGGCCCCGGGGTCGCTGTTCCGGGTCTGCACCCCTTGGCGCCCGACGTCACCCTCTCGCCTGGCACCGGCCGCCAGCGTCACGGTGCTGACATCGATGCTTCACGCCGATGTCATCTGGGCTTCGGACACTCCCTGCGTTTCCAATCCCGCACGAGAGAGCAGACGATGGCCCATCACCCCGATGAACTGAGCAATACCTCCGACAACGAACACTTCCAGGAGGTGCTCGCTCGGGCATCGGCCTCTGGCATCACCCGACGAAACCTGATCCGCGGGGGCGTCGGCCTGGCCGCCCTGGGCAGCCTGCCGATGCTGGGCGCCTGCGGCGGCGGCGACGACGGCCCGACCGAGAGGGCGCTGGGCTTCACCCCTGTCGGCAAGAGCCTGCTGGACAACGTGGTGCTGCCTGCGGGCTACACCTACACCGTGCTGCACGCCACCGGTGACCGCCTGGTGTCCAGCATTCCCGCCTACTCCAACCGCGGCACCGAGACCGACGAGTGGAGCATGCGCGTGGGTGACCACCACGATGGCATGGACCTCTACTACATCGGCAGCGACGGCAGATACACCACCTCCGACACCGGACGTGCGGTGCTGGCGGTCAACCACGAAAGCTCGGCCGACGCGCACTTCTTCCATGCCAACGGCCAGACCAGCAACGGCCAGTCGGGCAAGAAGTTCTCGCAGTTCGGGGAGTGGGACCTGGGCACCCGCCCGGCCTCGGAAGTGCTCAAGGAGATGAACCACCACGGCGTATCCGTCGTCGAGCTGCGCAGGGGCGCCAGCGGCTGGACCTACGTGGTGGACTCGATCTACAACCGTCGCGTGACGGCGCAGACTCCCATGCGCATCGGCGGCCCGGCCGCCCACCTGGCCGACATCCGGGCCTTCATGGTGACGGCCTACGACCCCAGCGGCGCCACCTCGCGCGGCACGCTCAACAACTGCGGCCACGGCATCACGCCCTGGGGCACCTACCTGGCCTGCGAGGAGAACTGGGCCTTCTACTTCAACATGCCCGCCGGCTCGCCTGCGGTCGATGCCAAGACCAGCGAATCGCGCCGCCGCTATGGCGTGGCACGCGCCGGGCTGGCGGCGACGGCCACCAGCGGTGTTTCACAAGGCTGGTACACGCCGTCCGAGACCGACGACCGCTTCACCCGCTGGAATCCGGCGCCCAAGGGCGCCAGCGCGGCTGCCGACTTCCGCAACGAACCCAACACCTTCGGCTACAGCGTCGAGATCGACCCGCTGTCCAGTTCCACGCCGGTCAAGCGCGTCGCGATGGGTCGATTCGCGCACGAGGGTGCGTGGTGCGGCCTGCCGGTGGTGGGCAGGCCGCTGGCCTTCTACCAGGGCTGCGATTCGCGCAACGAATACATCTACAAGTTCGTCAGTGCGGCCAACTGGAGCGCCAGCGACATCGGCGGTGGCCTGGCTGCCGGCGACAAGTACCTCAACGAAGGTCGGCTGTTCGCCGCCAAGTTCAATGCCGACGGCAGCGGCGAGTGGATCGAGCTGAGCATCACGAACCCGCGCATCGCCGCCTACACGGTCTACCCGTTCGCCAACCAGGCCGATGTGTTCATCAACGCGCGCCATGCCGCCGACGCCGTCGGTGCCACGAAGATGGACCGTCCGGAGTGGGGGGCGGTGAACCCCGCCAACGGTGAGATCTACATGACACTCACCAACAACAGCGCCGCCAACCGCACGCCCAACAGCACCGATGCCGCCAACCCGCGCGCCTACGCCGATGCCGACGGCAGGCGCGGCACCGGCAACCCGAACGGCCACATCATCCGTTTCCGGGAGCGGGACAACCTGTCGACCGCCACCGCCTTCACCTGGGACATCTTCCTCTTCGGGGCCGAAGAGGACATGCCGCCGAACGTCAACCTGTCGCGCCTGACCGACAAGAACAGCTTCTCGTCACCTGACGGCCTGTGGTTCAGCAAGACCACCGGCATCTGCTGGATCCAGACCGACGACGGCGCCTTCACCGACGAGACCAACTGCATGCTGCTGGCGGCCATCCCGGGCACGGTCGGCGACGGCAGCAGGGTCACGGTGCAGAACACCATGACCGTTGCGGGCGCAACGGTGACGGCCAACCAGGACACCTTCATCGGCGCCGCGCTGGGCGAGGCCAAGCTGCGCCGTTTCCTCGTCGCACCCCTGGGTGCCGAGGTCACCGGCATCACCGAAACCGCCGACGGCAAGACGCTGTTCGTCAACATCCAGCACCCGGGCGAGAACACGCGCGCCATCGGCAGCGCTGCGAACTTCAACTTCGAGAGCCAGTGGCCCGGCAACCAGGGCTACGGACCGGCCGGCCGGCCGCGTTCGGCGACCATCGTCATCACGCGCACCGACGGCGGCGTCATCGGCGTCTGAGTGGGATCGGGCCGCGCCGGGTTCGGCCCCTCGCGGGGCGCAGGAGCCTTGGGGGCGTCTCGATCTCTCTGGTGAGGGTCGCAGCGTGCTCGCTGTGGGGCCGCAGGAACGTCAGCGGGCGGCCTGCGCCTCGAGTTCGCTCTTCAGGCCTTCGGGCAGCTTCAACTGGCGCGCCAGTTCGTCCAGGTAGGCACGTTCCATGGTCGTCGTCTCGTCGACCACCAGCACGCTGGCGAGGTAGATCTCGGAGGCCATCTCCGGCGTGGAGGCGGCCGCAGCGACATCGGCCGGATCGATGGGCCGGCGCAGTTCGGCGTCGACCCAGCGCCGCAGCTCGGGGTCGGCCTGCAGGCGGTGCAACTCGTTCTCGACCATCTCGCGTTCGCGCTCGTCCATGTGGCCATCGGACTTGGCCGCGGCGATGATGGCCTTGAGCACGGCCTGGCCATGCTGCTCGGCCTCGGGCGCCGGCAACAGGTGCATGGGTTGCATGGCCGCCGGGGGCTGAGGCGCTGCGCCGCCCTGCATGGGCGACGGCGCGTTCGTGCCGGCACCGCCTTGTGCGGCCTGCTTGTCCTGCCAATGCTGGTAGGCCTTGAAGGCCATCACGCCGAGGGCCGCCACGCTGCCGTACTTGAGGGCCTTGCCGCCAAGCCGGCGGCCGCCCCGGCTGCCGAGCAGCAGGGCCAAGGCGCCGCCGGTGACGGCGCCGGCGGCGAAGGGCTTGGTGCTGCTGCCGCCGGCGACCGACTTGGTACCCTGGCCGGCCTGATTCAGCAGCGAACCGCCCGACTTGAGCAACTGGTCCAGCATCGACATCGCGTTCATGTGTTTCCTCGTTTGCAGTGCCGAATGCACTCCGGATGAGACTGTAGCGGGGCGGGGTTTCCCTGAGGCCGGGTCCGGTCAAGGATCGGCGCCGGCGGCTGGTGTCAGCGCAATCCCACAGCCGCAGAGGAGGAACGCTGATGTCGACGACGTCGGCCGGCGCGCACCATGCAGCGCATCTCCTGAAAGGACCACCATCATGAACTTCCACCCCTCCCGCATCACCCTGGCCCTGGCCGCAGCCGGCGCCTGCCTGGTCACTCCTCTGGCCGTGAACGCGGCCGACAAGGCCACCGAAGCACAGCGCACCGCCGTCGTCGCCCCCTCGGACCGTTCGACGTCCAGCGATCGCGCGAACGCGAAGACCGTCGACGTCGAGAAGGACCGCCTGCAGACCGAACTCAAGACGGGCGAGGTCAAGGCCTTCTATCCCAAGGCGCTGAACGAACGCGGCTTCACCGTGACCTCGATCAATGCCGACAAGGCCGATGGCGTCGAGTACGAAGTCGTCAAGGGCAACAAGTCCTACGAGGTGCATGTCGAGTTCGACAACGCCGGCAAGGCCCGCAAGGTCGACGTGACGCCCAACATCTGGCGCACCGAGGCCACCAAGACCGCACTCAGCGGCAAGACCGTGCCCATGGCCACCCGGGTCGAGAAGGGCAACGAGGCCTTCAGCGACCGCACGCGCATGAAGACCTGGAGCAGCGAGAAGGAAAAGCTCGAGAAGACGCTGGCCCTCGGCCAGGACAAGGCCTATTACGACCAGCAGCTCAAGAAGCTGGGCTACCAGGTGACCTCGGTCAACGACGCCGACAAGGACTACGTCGAGTACGAGGTGGTCAAGGGCGGCGACAGCTTCGAGGTGCAGATCGACTTCGAGAACAGCAAGTCCAGGAAGGTCGACGTCAGCACCAACGTCTGGCAGAGCGAAGCCACCGAGCGCGCAATGTCGACCAGCAAGCGCTGATCGAGCCCGGAGCACCCATGAACCGCATCATCTGGCTCGTCGGACTGGTCGTCATCGTGTTGTTCATCCTGGGCTGGCTCGGCCTGCGCTGAGCCTGCCTGCCCGGCAGCCGGATGGCCTGAAGCAGAATGCCGCTTTCCGGGCGGCTTTCATGAACAAGGCATTCACCAAGGAGCCGGAAGGCGACACCGACGACGATGACGGCAGCCCCGGGCTGCCGCCGTTGCCGCCGGGCGCCCGCAACTACCTCACGCCTGCCGGGTATCGCCGGCTGCGCGAGGAACTGATGTCGCTGCTGGACGACGAACGTCCACGCATCGTCGAAGTGGTCTCGTGGGCCGCCAAGAACGGTGATCGGTCGGAGAACGGTGACTACCTCTACGGCAAGAAGCGTCTGCGCGAGATCGATCGGCGCATCCGCTTCCTGACCAAGCGGCTGGACATCGCCGAGGTCGCCGACCCGTCGGCACACCACGGCAGCGATCAGGTCTTCTTCGGAGCCACGGTCACCTACTCGAATGCCCGGGGCGAAGAGCGCACGGTGACCATCAAGGGCATCGACGAAGCCGACAGCCTGCAGGGCGAAGTGAGCTGGATCTCCCCGGTGGCGCGCGCGCTGCTGAAGGCGCGCGAGGGTGACGAGGTGCCGCTGGTCACGCCCGCCGGCGTGGAGCGCATCGAGGTGGTCGAGGTGCGCTACCCCTCGCCGCAGGACCCGGGACCGGCTAGGGCTTGACCCGCCACACGCGCAGCACTACCGGTGCCCGACGCAGCGTGCGGATGACGTCGGCCAGGTGCTGGCGGTCGCGCACGCTGATGAGGATGCGCAGCTCGGTCGTCTCGCGCGCCGGTTCCTGCCCCATGTCGAGGTGCGTGATGTCGGCCTCGGACGAGGCCACGGCAGCGGCCACCTGGGCCAGCACGCCCTTGCCGTCGGACACCAGCACGGTGAGGCTGGTCTCGAAGGTGCGTGTGGGCTCGTCGGCCCACTCGACCTGGATCCAGCGCTCGCTGTCGCGTTCGAACAGGCGACGCCCGGTGGCGCAGTCGGCCGTATGCACCAGCAGGCCTTCGCCGCGGCCCAGGTAGCCGACGATCTGGTCGCCGGGGATCGGACGGCAGCAGGGAGCGAGCTGCACGGAAGCCCCTTCACTGCCGTCGACGAAGACCACGCCCTGCGTGGTCGCCGCATCGTCGGCAGCGTAGCGGCCCATGGTGAGCGTGACGGCGTCGGGACGGATGCCGCGTTCGCCCAGCGCCTGTGCCAGCCGCTTGGCCACGATGATGGCGATCTTGCGTCCCAGGCCGATGTCGACCATCAGCTCGGCGCGGCTGCGGTTGCCGCTCCAGCGCGTGATCTGCTGCCAGATGGCGGCGCCGCTGGCGTCCGTCGGATCGGCCGAAGGCAGGGTCAGTCCTTCGGCGCGCAGCGCCTGGGCCAGCATCTTCTCGCCCATCGAGCGCGACTCCTCGGCTTCCATGGTCTTCAGGTAGTGCCTGATCTTCGACCGCGCACGGCCGGTGCGCACCATGTTCAGCCAGCCCGGGTTGGGCTTGGCGCCGGGCGCGGTGATGACCTCGACGACGTCGCCGCTGTGCAGTTGCGTGCGCAGCGCCACCGGCTCGCCGTTGACCTTGGCCGCCACGGTGTGGTCACCCACGTCGGAGTGGATCGCATAGGCGAAGTCGACCGGCGTGGCGCCGCGCGGCAGTGCCAGGATCTTGCTGCGCGGCGTGAAGACGTAGACCGCGTCGGGGTAGAGGTCGATCTTCACGTGTTCCAGGAACTCGGCGGCGTCGCGCGTCTCGTCCTGGATGTCGACCAGCGACTGCAGCCACATCGCACCCAGCTTCTGCGGGTCGGTGGCAGCACCGTTCTTGTCGCCGGTCTTGTAGAGCCAGTGCGCGGCGATGCCTTTCTCGGCCACCGCGTGCATGGTGTGCGTGCGCATCTGGAACTCCACGGCCGTGCCCAGGGGACTCACCAGCGTGGTGTGCAGCGACTGGTAGCCGTTGGCCTTGGGGATCGCGATGTAGTCCTTGAAGCGGCCGGGCACCGGCTTGTACAGCTGGTGCAGCACGCCCAGCGAGAGGTAGCACTCGGGCAGGGTCTGCACGACGATGCGGAAGCCGAAGATGTCGTTGACGTTGGCGAAGCCCGTGTGCTTCTCGCGCATCTTGCTGTAGATCGAATAGACGGTCTTCTCGCGGCCCGAGACATGCACCTTGATCTTCTGTGCCGCGAAGGCGGCCAGCACGTCCTTCTGAACACGCTCGACGATGTCGCGACGGTGGCCCCGCGCGCGCTGCACGGCCTTGCTCAACGCGGCATGGCGCCAGGGGTGCAGGTGCTGGAACGACAGCTCCTGCAGCTCGCGATAGGTCTGGTTCAGGCCCAGCCGGTGTGCGATGGGGGCGTAGATCTCGAGCGTCTCGCGGGCGATGCGCTGGCGCTTGCCGGGCGCCATGGCCAGCATGGTGCGCATGTTGTGCAGGCGGTCGGCCAGCTTGATGAGGATGACACGCACGTCGCGCGCCATCGCCAGAAGCATCTTGCGGAACGACTCCGCCTGGCTCTCTTCACGCGTGCTGAAGTGCAGCTTGTCGAGTTTGGTGAGTCCGTCCACCAGCTCGGCGGTCTGGGCGCCGAACTTCTCGATCAGCTGGACCTTGGTGACACCCTGGTCCTCGATGGTGTCGTGCATCAGCGCGGCCATGATGGCCTGCGCGTCGAGCTTCCAATCGGCGCACAGGCCGGCCACCGCGATCGGGTGGGTGATGTAGGGCTGGCCGCTGGCGCGGAACTGGCCGAGGTGGGCCTCGTCGGCGAACTTGTAGGCCTCGCGCACCTGGCGAAGTTCGACCTTGGTGAGGTAGGCGAGCTTGTCGGTCAGCGCGGCGAAGGACGAGGCCTCGGTCGGGGCTTCCGACACGGCGGCCAGACTGGAGCGCTGCAGCCCCTGCAGGGCTGCAGGCAGCAACTCTGCAGCCAGCGAGCGTATCCCCATCACCCGAGCTTAGCGCAGAGCGCCAGGCCGACGGGGCGAGGGGTCGCGCCCGGCATCCCCGAGCGATGGGCCGCGCAAGAATGCGAAAGGCGCCCGGAGGCGCCCTGGTGTGGCCAGGGGCGCCCGGAAGCACCCTGGCCCGACGTCAGATTCCGACGTTCAGACCGGCACCTTGCGAAGCATCTCGATGCCGACTTCGCCGGCGGCGATCTCGCGCAGCGCGGTCACGCCGGGCTTGTTCTTGGTTTCGACCTTGGGCGCGTGGCCCTGGCTCAGCATGCGCGCGCGGTAGGTGGCCGCCAGCACCAGCTGGAAGCGGTTGGGGATCTTCTCGAGGCAGTCTTCGACGGTGATGCGGGCCATGGGCGTCTCTCGGTAAGGGGTGGAGCGGGCTGCTCGAACGGGGATCGCCCGGATCGGGTCAGATCAGGTTGAGGGCCGCGAACACTTGGGAGCGGCTTCTCATCTGGGCCGCGTACTTCAGGCGCTGGGAGTGCACGACCGTCTTCAGGTCGAAAAGCGCCGTCTCGAATAAAGCGTTGATGATAACAAAGTCGAAGTGCCGGGCCTGCGCCACCTCGACCCGTGCGTTGTCCATGCGGGTGGCGATGACCTCGGGCCGGTCTTCGCCGCGCCTTTGCAGGCGCTGCTGCAGTTCGTCGAAACTGGGCGGCAGGATGAAGATCAGTACCGCATGCGCGAAGAGCTGCTTGATCTGCAGCGCGCCCTGCCAGTCGATTTCCAGCACCACGTCCTCGCCCTTGCGCAGCCGGCTCTCGATGGCCTTGCGCGAGGTGCCGTACAGATTGCCGTGCACCTGCGCCCACTCGAAGAAGTCGCCGTGGTCGACCATGTCGCGGAACGCCTGTTCCGTGATGAAGTGGTACTCGCGGCCGTCCTGTTCCTGCCCACGCGGCGTACGGGTGGTATGCGAAACCGAGACCGCCAGATGGGAATCGAGCTCCAGCAGGGCCTTGACCAGACTCGATTTTCCGGTGCCGCTGGGAGCCGCGACACAAAACAGATTGCCGGGGGTATCCATCCCCCGGCATTCTAGGTAAGTCAGGCCGTTCGGCGGCGAGGGCGCATCCTGGGCTGGCGCCCTGTGCGCATTCTGCGACTTACTTCTTGATGGCGAGTGCCATCTGCGGCGGCGTCAGCTTGCCGCCACGCGCCATCATCGGGGCCTCCAGGCCAGCGCGCTCGCCGCTGAGCACACGCAGGCCGTCGGCGCCCAGGGCCTGGCGGACTTCGGCGCGCACGGCGTCGCGGCTACGGGTGCTGGCGAAAGCTGCCGACTCGTTGCGCTGGAACTCGTTGGTGTCCAGGCCGCCGGCGGCGCGTGCCTGGGCCAGGTCGGCCCGCACTTCGGCGCGGGTCAGTTCCGACACGGCGGGCAGTTGCACGTTGTCGGTGGCGTCCTGGGCGAAGGCGCTGCCGGCGGCGGCAAACGAGAGGGCGAAGGCGGCGATGAGGGTGGTGGTCTTCATGATCAGGTCCTTTGGGTGGTCAGTTGGTTCGGGAGGGTCGGTGCAATCAGGTCGATGACTGGGCGGGGCGGCTGCCCCTGGGGGTGGCACCCGCGCAGTCATCGCCGCGGGGATTCCGGAGTCGGGGATGGATCAGCGGGTGGCGATGGCCATCTGCGTCGGCGCGACCTTGTTGCCCCAGGCCGGCGACTGGCGTTCGAAACCGGCACGCTCGCCGCTGAGCACGCGCAGGCCGTCGGCGCCCAGGGCCTGGCGAACTTCGGCGCGCACGGCGTCGCGGCTGCGGGTGCTGGCGAAAGCTGCCGACTCGTTGCGCTGGAACTCGTTGGTGTCCAGGCTGCCGGCGCCGCGTGCCTGGGCCAGGTCGGCCCGCACTTCGGCGCGGGTCAGTTCCGACACGGCGGGCAACTGCACGTTGTCGGTGGCGTCCTGGGCGAAGGCGCTGCCGGCGGCGGCAAAGGAGAGGGCGAAGGCGGCGATGAGGGTGGAGGTCTTCATGATCAGGTCTTTCAGTGGAGTTCAGGGAGGTTCAAGGTGGAAGGTTCGTCGGGGCTTTCGGCCCCGGGAGGGCGGCAACTGCGCCGTCCTTGAAATGAATTGTGGAAACCCGGAACCACGCTCTCCGAACAGCCAGATGACAAATTGGTAATCCAGCAAGGACCCGAAAAATGAGACCATTTCGCCCGTTGCGCTTTCGGGCGCCTGCCGGGAACACCAAGACATGCGACTGCTGGTCGTCGAAGATGAACTGAAGCTGGCCCAGTACCTTCACAAGGGACTGAGCGAGAACGGCCATGTCGTCGACCTGGCCCACGACGGCATCGAAGGCCGTCGCCTGGCCGTCGGCGGCGAGTACGACCTGGTGCTGCTCGACGTCATGCTGCCTGGCGTCGACGGCTTCGGCGTGCTGGCGGCGATGCGTGCCGAGGGACGTTCCACGCCGGTGCTGATGCTGACGGCGCGCGACAAGGTCGAGGACCGCGTGCGCGGCCTCGAGCGCGGCGCCGATGACTACCTCGTCAAGCCCTTTGCCTTCTCGGAACTGCTGGCACGCGTGGGGGCCCTGCTGCGTCGCGGCGCGGCCAGCCCCGGGCCGCAGACCACCGAACTCAGGCTGGGCGACCTCGAACTCGACCTGCTCGCGCGACGCGCCACGCGCTCGCAGCAGCGCCTGGACCTCACGGCCAAGGAGTTCAATCTGCTCACGCTGCTGCTGCGCCGGCGCGGACAGATCCTGTCGCGCACCACGCTGGCCGAGCAGGTGTGGGACATGAACTTCGATTCCGACACCAACGTCGTCGAAGTGGCGGTGCGTCGTCTTCGCTCCAAGCTCGACGATCCCTTCGACTCCAAGCTGCTGCACACCGTGCGCGGCATGGGCTACGTGCTGGAGGAGAGGGCCTCATGATCCCGTCATGCCGCGACGGCAGCGCCTGCAGCCATTCCATCAGCCGACGCCTGTCGAAGAAGCTGGCGCTCTTCACCATCGCCGTGCTGGGCCTGCTGTCGATATCGATGTGGTGGTCGGTGGAGCGGCTGATCATGGAGCGCAACGAGCAGGACCTGCTCGGCCGCTGCTCGCTGATCTCGGGCATCCTGGCGCTGGAAGCACGCAGCGGCGGCGAGGCGGCGGTTCTGGCGCGCCTGCAGTCCGATGCGCCGATGCGCGCCGACACCCGGCTGGAGGTCTTCCATGCCGACGGTCGACCCCTCTTCGCCGACCCCATGACGGCGTCGCTGCAGGCGTCCTCGCACGTGCGGACGCACGAGTTTCGCGTTCCCACGGCCTCCCTGCCCGGCGGAGAGCTGCAGGCGCGCTGGACGATGGACTACACGCGAGACGCCCGCATGGGCAAACGCTGGGCGCTGGCGTTGACGCTGATCACGCTGGCAGCCGGCGGCCTGGTGGCTCTGGGCACAGCCTGGCACGTGCGGCGCCAGTTGCAGCCGCTGCGCAGCCTGGCGGTGCAGACGCGTGCCATCTCGCCGCAGCACCTGCACCAACGCCTGTCGCTGCCCGATCCGGCCGAGGAACTGGCGCCCTGGATCGATCAGTTCAACGCCCTGATGGACCGCGTCGAGCAGGCCTACGGCCAGCTCGAGGGCTTCAACGCCGACGTCGCCCACGAACTGCGCACGCCGATGGCCACGCTGATCGGTCAGACCGAAGTGGCGTTGTCGCGCGAGCGTCCGGTGGAGGAGCTGCGCGAGACCCTGCTCAGCAACCTCGAAGAGATGCAGCGTCTGTCGCTGATGGTCAACGACATGCTGTTCCTGTCGAGCGCCGACCGCGGCGCGGTGGCACGCCGCGGCGAGCCGGTCAGCATCGCGGCCCTGGCACTGCAGGTGGCCGACTTCCATGAAGGCACGCTCGAGGAGGCCGGCCTGGTGCTGGACGTGGTGGGCGACGCCACCGTGGCCGTCGACGAACCCCTGGTCAAGCGTGCGCTGTCCAACCTGCTGGGCAACGCCACGCGCTTCGCCGAACGAGGTTCGACCGTGCGCGTGAAGATCGACGCCGCGGCGCCCGACCAGGTGCAGGTGGTGGTGCAGAACCGCGGCGAGACCATCGAGTCCCAGCTGCTGCCGCGCCTGTTCGACCGCTTCTTCCGCGGCGACAGCTCACGCTGCTGCGACGAGGAGCAGCATCACGGCCTCGGTCTGGCGATCGTGGCCGCCATCGCGCGCATGCACTCCGGCCGCACGCTGGCGCAGTCGCAGGCCGGCCTGACCGAAGTCGGGTTCACGCTGGCCACGCGTTGAGCGGGGCCAGCGGCGGCGGGCAGCCCGTGGCGCGATCACTGCAGATCGTGTTGTGACGATGCACACTCAGCCGCGCTGGACGAACGGCAACCGCATCATTGCACCACCAGTTCGACGCGCCGATTCTTGGCCCGACCCGCGTCACCCACATTGCTGGCCACCGGCGCGTAGCTGGCAACGCCGGCAGCGCTCAGGCGTCTCGGATCGACCTTGTGGGCCTTCACCAGCGCGTCCACCACCGCTTGCGCGCGCGCCCGCGACAGCGCGAGATTCGCCTCCAGTGCGCCCTGGTTGTCGGTATGGCCGACGATGTGCACCCGCAGCGCCGGTGTGCCCTGCAGCAGTTTGGCCATCTCCTCCAGTTGCGCCTTGCTCTCGGACTTGATCTCGGACTTGCCGGTGTCGAAGTGGATGCCGTACAGCGCCATCCTGCCGTCGACCTGAAGACCCCGCGCCATCGCATTGGCGTCCACCGTGACCTTGCCCGTCTCCATGGTCTGGGGCTGGACGATCTGGACGACGGTGGCGACGTGCCTGTCTGCCAGGGCCACCAAGCCCTGTCTGGCCGACAGCACGGCCACGTGCAGGGTCGCGCCCTGGACGCGGAGCGTGCCGTACCACCAGCGCACGGAGTCGACGTCGAACCACTGATCGGCCATCGTCTTCGTGTCCCAGCTCTCGATGGTCCCGGTGGCAAGTTGCTTGCCCTGGCTGCCCTCGAACGAGCGGAAGCCACGCGCACCGCAAGCCGGCATCGCGCAGGCATCGCGGCGAACGGCGCCCGCCCTCTCCAGGGCCTGCTCGTAGTTGCGCTGCACTTCGAGCACCGAACGACCTGCAGGCGCCAGGTAGAACAGCCGGGTGATGCGGCCTTCCAGGTGCGCGACTTCCCCTTCCTTCGGGCCGACCGGCACAGCGGTGGCGTCGAACGCCTTGTTCTCGATGGCCATCAGCCAGGAGCCCGCGTAACGGCTGATCGACGGGTGATCCTTGCCCCCCGCCACGTCGGCCGGCATGGCCTGGCTCAGTGCCAATGTGGGCAGCAGGCTCAGTGCGAACACGAGGAACCATCGGCAGAGCTTCATGTGCGTCCTCGCTTCCAGTGGTGGTCAGCGCCTGCCTGGCATCTTCTCGCATCGACGATGCAACTTCAACGTGGCCCGACGCGCCTGCGCATCGCCCGCCCGCGCACGCCTCACGGCCTTCGCACGCGCGAACCCGGCGCGATGGTCGGCGGCGCCGCGTTGAGCGTCTCGATGGCGAAGCCGGCGGCGGCCTTGTAGCGCGCCATGAAGGCCTCGCGTTCGGCGGCCGGGATCACGGCGTCGATGTCGTCGAAGACGCCGCCGCAGCGCTCGTCGACCAGGCCCAGCAGACCGAAGGGCCCGCTGCCGCGGTTGCGCAGCACCAGGGCCGAGATGTCGGCGCAGAGCTTGTGGTCGTAGGCCTGCAGCGCGGCCGGCGTCACGCCGTGTTCGAGCATCGACGCACCCAGCACGCGCGCGTCGACGATGGCCTGGCTGGCGCCGTTGGAGCCCACCGGGTACATCACGTGCGCCGCGTCGCCCATCAGGGCCACGCTGCCGTCGACCCAGCTCGGCACCGGGTCGCGGTCGATCATCGGGTACTCGAAGATCTCCCGGGCGCCACGCAGCATCGCGGGCACGTCGAGCCAGCCGTAGTCCCAGCCCTCGAAGTGCCGGCTGAAGTCCTGCAGCGCGACGCGGCGGTTCCAGTCGCCCTGCGTCCAGCCCTGCGAGTTGTCGACGGTGATCTCGGCGATCCAGTTGATGGTGGCCAGGCCGCTGCGCGGGTCGGGCGGCGAGATCGGGTAAAGCACCACGCGGTGCTGCAACGAACCCACGCCGACGAAGGACGCGCCGCTGCGGATGGGCAGGCCGGGCGAGGTGCCGCGCCACATGATGGCGCCGCCCCACTGGATGGGTGGCTGCTGCGGGTACATCTGCGCGCGCACGGCCGAATGCAGGCCATCGGCGGCCACCAGCAGGCAGCCTTGCACCTCGCTGCGGCGGCCGTCGCGCGTCTCGATCAGCGCCGTCACGCCGTGTCGGTCCTGCCGATAGCCCGCCACGCGTTCGCCCAGCCGCACCGCGCCGGCGCCCAGCCGTTCGAGCACGGTGCGGTACAGCAGCATCTGCAGTTCGCCCCGGTGCACCGAGTACTGCGGCCAGCGGTAGCCCGCCAGCAGGCCGCGCGGCTCGGCGTAGACGTCGTTGCCGTTGCGGCCCACCAGGGCCCACTCGCGGGCCTGGATGCCGATGGTGTCCAGCAGCTCGTCGTTCAGGCCCAGGTCGTACAGCTCGCGCACGGCGTTGGGCTGCAGGTTGATGCCCACGCCCAGCGGCCTGAGTTCGGCCACCGCCTCGAAGACGACACACGGCACGCCGATCTGCTGCAGGGTGAGCGCCAGCGCCATGCCGCCGATGCCGCCGCCGGCGATCAGGACGGGACCCGGGTTCGATGAATCAGCCATGCGGCGGATTGTCATTCAAGCCCGGCGTGGCCCCCGGCGCCCGGGCCACGGGCAAACCCGGCGCGCTTGCCACAGAATGCGCTCTGCACCCTGACCCAACGAGGAGACCGCATGATCAAGTTCTATTACAGCCTGGCGCCCAACCCGATGAAGGTGGCCCTGCTGCTCGAAGAGACCGGCCAGCCCTACGAGGCTGTTCCCGTGGACACGCGCAAGGGCGAACAGCACCTGCCGGCCTTCACCGCCATCAACCCCAACGCCAAGGTGCCGGTGATCGTCGACGGTGACGCCACCGTCTTCGACAGCAACGCCATCGTGCTGTACCTGGCCGAGAAGAGCGGCCAGTTCCTGGGCGACGGCACGCCGGCCTCGCGCGGGCAGCTGCTGTCCTGGCTGATGTTCATCGCCAGCGGCATCGGTCCGTTCTCGGGGCAGGCCGTGCACTTCAACCACTACGCGCCCGAGAAGGTGCCCTACGCCATCAACCGCTACGACTTCGAGGCCTGGCGCCACTGGAACATCGTCGAGGCCCACCTGGCCGAGCGCGAGTGGATGCTGGGCGACCAGTACACGCTGGTCGACATGGCGCTGTGGGGCTGGCTGCGCGCCTTGCCCTTCGTGCTGGGCGGCGCCGAGAGCTGGGCCCGGCTGCCGAACACCAAGCGCCTGTACGACGCCATCAACGCCCGCCCTGCCGCGCAGCGCGTGGAAGCCCTCAGGGCCCGCCACACCTTCAAGGCCGAGATGGATGCCGAGGCGCACAAGGCGATGTTCCCGCAGAACGAGCGCCTGAAGGCCTGAGGGGCATGAGGGCCGACGCTTCCGCGGCAGCGCCCCTGCCGCCCGCGGCCTACACCGTGCTGTCGCACCGCAAGGTGCAGGCCAGCGAGCTGACGCGCGGCCCCTGGGACCCGCAGCACCAGCATGCCGGCCCGCCGATTTCGATGGTGTGCCGTGCCATCGAGGCCGTCGCGCGCGACCACGGGCTGCCCCACATCGGACGCCTGACGGCCAACCTGCTCAGGCCGGTGCCCATCGCCGAGCTGGAGATCGAGGTCGAGACCGACTATGCGGGGCGCAACGCGGCGCACTGCTCGGCCCGCCTGTGGGGCGGGGGCAAGGAGCTGGCGCGCTTCACCGCGTTGGCCCAGCGCGAGGTCGCGCTGGTGCTGCCCCATCCGCTGGACGGTCACCCGCTGCCGCAGGCGCCGAAGCCGCCTGCTGACAGCACGGCCGGACGCATGCCCTTCGGGCATGGCACGGTCGGCTACGCCGATCTCGTCGAGAACCGCATCGCCAGCGGCCGCATGTTCGGCGGGCGCTGTGCGACCTGGTTCCGCTTGCGCCGGCCGCTGGTCGCAGGCGAGGAGCCCAGCGGCTACCAGCGCGTGGCGGTGGCGGCCGACTCGGGCAACGGCATCTCGGCGGTGCTGGACCTGGCGCACTACAGCTTCGTCAACTCCGACCTCACCATCAACCTGCTGCGACAGCCGGTGGGCGAGTGGATCTGCGTCGATGCACGCACGCTGCTGGCGCCCAACGGCTGCGGGCTGGCCGAGTCGCAACTCTTCGACGAGGGCGGCCTGATCGGCCGCGCGACGCAGAGCCTGGTGGTGCGCGCCAGGGCCTGAAGGCGGCGCCTCCGCCTCAGGTCCCTGCCGACCAGCGCTTGATCCAGGGCGCCAGGAACTCCGCGAACCCGGCCGCTGCCGGTGACAGGGCCCGGGTGGCCGGTGCGTAGAGGCAGACCTTGCGCACCGACTCGGGGTGCACGACGCGCTTCATGACCAGACCGGCCGGCCGGGCCAGCACGCCGACATAGGCCGGCGCCAGCGTGACCGCCAGCCCCTGGGCAGCGATGCCCAGCGCCGTCGAGATGTTGTCCACCACATCGACCGGGGTCACCCGCGTGCCTGCGGGCACGTCCTGGTGCATCTGCGCCACGTTGTGCTCGTGGTCCCGGCCCGCCGACACGATGGCCACCCCGGCGAGCTCGGCCCAGCGCAGCGCGCGCCGGTGCCGCGCCAGGGGATGGCCGGGGGCGCACCACAGGACCCAGGCGCTGTCGAACAGCGGCGTGGCCGCCACCGTCTCGCCGGTGTGGCGGTCGGGCCCGATCGACAGGTCGACGTCGCCGTCGGCCACGCGGTCGACCAGCTGGTCGACGGGCACGTCGCGCACACGCACCACGACCTTGGGCTTGGTCAGCTGGTAGTCGCGCATGGCCATCGGCAGGGCGGTCGAGGCCAGCACCAGCGGCGCGCCGATGCGCACGACACCGGTGGCCCGGTTGCGCACGTCGTCGGCGGCGCTGTCGGCGGCGCGCACGTGGCGCAGCAGGGTGGACGCCGAACCCAGGAAGTCCCTGCCGGCGCTGGACAAGGCGACCTTGCGCGTGGTGCGGTCGAAGAGCCGGAAGCCGAGGATGGCCTCCAGCTCGGCGATCAGCTGGCTCACGGCCTGCGCCGTCAGCCCCAGGCGCGCGGCCGCCACGGTGAAGCTGTGCGCATCGGACACGGCCATGAAGGCCTCGATCTGGCGCAGCGTGAAGCGGGTCAGCGGCATCGCCGGATTATCAAGCAAGGCTTGACAAAGGTCCACGAAGCATTGGTTGTGATCGGGTGCCCTCACGCAGACACTCTGCGCCCCATCAAGACGGCCCTCGCAGAAGGTGCCCCACCCCTCGGAGACCGACCATGAACCTGCCAGCCCGACGCCCGCGCCACCCGCTGCCACCTGCCCAGCGGCCCAGTGCACGATCCACCTTGAAGATGGCGGCACTGGCCGGTGCGCTGGCCGGCGCCGCCGGTCAGGCCGCCGCCCAGGACCCGCTCACCACGCGCTGCGAGTCGGCGCCGATCGCCGCCTTGTTCAAGGTCTTCGGCGACACCGGCCGCATGCCGCCCGACCTGGGCCGCTTCCTGCAAAGCGCCGCACTGCAGAAGATCGAGCCCTACAAGGCCTTCGACAACGTGTACTACGTCGGCATCTGCTGGGTGTCGGCCTGGCTGATCACCTCGCCCAGCGGCCACGTCCTGATCGACGCGCTGTACGGGCCCTACACCGAGCCCATGCTGGACAACATCCGCAAGCTCGGCTTCGACCCCAAGGACATCCGGCAGGTGATGATGACGCACGGCCACTTCGACCACGCCGGAGGTGCCGTGACGCTGAAGGCAGCCCTGCCGGGGGCGCGCTTCGCGATGACGGCCGAGGGTTGGCGTGAAGCGGCGGAGTCGGCCGCAGAGTCGGCATCCCGGCCCAACCGCTGGACCATGATCGACAAGGACATGGTGCTCACCGACGGGCAGGTGCTGCAGGTGGGCGACATCCGGCTGCAGACCTTCGAGACCCCCGGCCACACCATGGGCACGGCGTCGTTCTCCTTCGACGCCTTCGACGGCGGGCGCCGCCACCGCGCCTTCACGGTCGGTGGCCTCGGACTCAATGCGATCAAGGGGCCGGAGCAGGTCGAGGCCTTCATCGCCAGCATCAAGCGCATCCGCACGCTGACCGAGGACCCGAAGGATCCCGTCACCACCCACCTGACGACCCATGCCTTCTCGAACGGCCTGACCGAGGCCAAGGAGCTGTTGAAGGCGCGCAAGCCCGGCGACGCCCACCCGCTGGTCGACCCGCGGGGCTTTCGCGAGCAGCTCGATGCGCTGCAGGCCGGGGCCGAGCAGCGCCTGGTGGCCGAGCGCGCCAAGAAGCCGAACTGAGCATGGGTCTGCCCGACCTGCGCGCCGCCTTCCCCGGCCGCTTGTTCGATGACGAGGCGGCCATGGCGCCCTTCCTCACCGACTGGCGGCGCAAGTGGACCGGCCGTGCGATCGCCGTGGCACAGCCCGACACGGCCGAAGGCGTCGCGGCCGTGCTGCGCTGCTGTCGTGCCCACGGCGTGGCCGTCGTGCCCCAGGGCGGCAACACCGGCCTGTCGGGCGGCGCCACGCCCGCTGCAGAAGGCCGCAGCCTGGTGCTGTCCACGGCACGCCTGCAGCGCATCCGGGCGCTCGATGCGGTGGGCCAGACGGTCACCGCCGAGGCCGGCGTCACGCTGCAGCAGCTGCAGGACGCAGCCCGCGAGTCGGGCCGCCTGTTCCCGCTGAGCCTGGCCGCGCAGGGCAGCTGCACGATCGGCGGCAACCTGGCCACCAATGCCGGCGGCGTGCAGGTGCTGCGCTACGGCAACGCACGCGAGCTGTGCCTGGGCCTGGAAGTGGCGACGGCCGACGGCGAACTCTGGAACGGCCTGCGCCCGCTGCGCAAGGACAACACCGGCTACTCGCTGCGCGACCTGTTCATCGGCAGCGAAGGCACGCTGGGCGTGATCACCGCGGCGGTGCTGAAGCTGTTCCCGCTGCCGGCCGGGCAGGCGGTCGCCTTCGTCGCCGTGTCCACACCTGCCGCAGCACTGGGCCTGCTGTCGCTGGCGCAGCAGCGGCTGGCCTCCGAGCTCACGGCCTTCGAGCTGATCAGCGAGACCTGCCTGCAGCTGGTGGAGCGCCACGGGTCGGCCGCCCGCCGCCCCCTGGCCGCGACATCGCCCTGGTACGTGCTGTTGGAGGTGAGCAGTGCGCAGGGCGAGCAGGCGGCGACCGCGGCCATCGAGTCCGTGCTCGAGGCGGCGCTGGAGGCTGGGCTGGCCGAGGATGCCGCGCTGTCCACCAGCGTCGCGCAGTGCCGCAGCCTGTGGGCCCTGCGCGAGGACATCTCGGAGTCGCAGGGTGCCGAGGGTCCGACCATCAAGCACGACATCGCCTTGCCGATCGCACGCATCCCCGACTTCATCGAGCGAACCGATGCGGCCCTCCTGCGCCACTTCCTGGGCCTGCGCCTGGTCGTGTTCGGGCACCTCGGTGACGGCAACCTGCACTACAACCTGTCGCCGCCGGCAGCGGGTCTGCCACGCGCCGACTTCGCCGCGCTGGAAGCGCCGATCAACCGCCTGGTGCACGACGCCGTGGCCGATGCTGGCGGCTCGATCTCGGCCGAGCATGGTCTGGGCGTGCTGCGCCGCGACGAGTCGGCCCGCTACAAGCCCGCCGTCGAGCTGCGCCTGATGCAGGCCATCAAGCAGGCGCTCGATCCCTCGAACCTGATGAACCCGGGCAAGTTGCTCGTGTCGACTCTTTCCTGTTCCCAAACACAACACCGATCGGAGACCTGACCATGCAACGTCGACATTTCCTTCTGAGCTCCACCGCCGCAGCCGGCCTCGGCCTGACCGGTGCCGGCAGCCTGGCCCAGGGGCTGCCCGAGACGGCGCGCATCTACGCCGGCTTCGCCGCCGGCGGCACCGTCGACGTCACGGCCAGGCGCATCGCCGAGAAGCTGCGCGACGTGCTGGCCAAGACCGTGGTGGTGGAGAACCGCACCGGTGCCGGGGGCCAGATCGCGTTGTCGGCGCTCAAGACGGCGGCACCCGATGGCCTGACGCTGCTGGTCACGCCGATGTCGATGCTGGGCATCTACCCGCACACCTACAAGAAGCTGCCCTACGAGCCGGCGGTCGACTTCCAGCCCGTATCGCAGGCCGTGCGATTCGACTTCGGCTTCGCCGTCGGGCCGATGGTGCCCGCCACCGTGAAGACGCTCGGCGACTTCGTCGCCTGGTGCAAGGCCAACCCCAAGGACGCCAACTTCGGCAGCCCCGCTGCGGGCTCGGTGCCGCACTTCGTAGCGGAACTGTTCGGCCGCGCCGCCGGCATCGACTTCAAGCACGCCCCTTATCGCGGCACGCAACCGGCCATCGCCGACATGATGGGCGGGCAGGTCGCGTCCGTGTCCGGCCCGGTGGGCGAGTTCCTGCAGCACCTGGCCACCGGCAGGGCCCGGCTGCTGGCCACGTCCGGCGCCACCCGCAACCGTTTCGCCCCCGACGTGGCGACCTACGCAGAGCAGGGCTTCAAGGACATCGTGTTCGACGAATGGTTCGGCGTCTACATGCCGGCCAAGGCGTCGCCCGAGGTGCTGAACCGCACGTCGGCCGCCGTGCGGGCGGCGCTTTCTGCTCCCGATGTGGTGGAGGCGCTGGCCAAGATGGGCCTGGAAGCGCGTCCCGGCTCACCGGCCGATCTGGCCGCGCTGCTGAAGAAGGACAGCGATCGCTGGGCACCGCTGATCAGGCAGATCGGGTTCACGGCCGAGTCCTGAGATGAGCTCTCCGCTGCTTCAGGTGGAGGGCGTCGGCGTATCGCCCGACCACTACATCGACGGCCGCCGGGTGGCGTCGGCGACCACCTTCGAGGTGTTCAGGCCCATCGATCAGCAACTGCTCGGCCGGGTCTGCGAAGGCGAGGCCGAACACGTCGAGTCGGCGATCCAGGCCGCCCGTCGCGCGTTCGGGCCCTGGGCCGCGCTGACGGCCGCGCAGCGCCAGCCCTTGCTCGACCGCTTTGCCGAGGAAATCGGCAAGCGTGCCGACGCCTTCAGCGTGCTGGAGAGCAACGACGCCGGCGTGCTGCAGTCGCGCATGCGCCACGGCGTCGTGCCGCGATCGATGCTCAACCTGACCTGGTTCGCACGGCATGCACTGGGCCTGCAGGACAGGCCGATCGAGACCGAGCAGGCCAGCCACCGGGTGCGCCACGACCCGGCCGGCGTGGTGGTGATCATCACGCCCTGGAACTCGCCCCTGCTGCTGTCCACCTGGAAGCTGGGGCCGGCGCTGGCTGCCGGCAACACCTGCATCCTGAAGCCGCCCGAGTGGGCGCCGCTGACCTGCTCGCTGCTGGCCGACGCCGCGCATGCCGCCGGGCTGCCGCCGGGGGTGTTCAACGTCGTGCAGGGTGCCGGCGCCAGCACGGGTGCAAGACTGGTGGCCGACCCGCGCATCGCGCGCGTGTCGTTCACTGGCAGCGTGCCCACGGCCAGGCTCATCGCGCAGGCGGCGGGGGCCAACCTGGTGCCCTGCAGCCTGGAACTGGGCGGCAAGAGCCCGTTCATCGTGCTGGCCGATGCCGACCTGGAAGGCGCCGCGGCCACCGGCGCGCTGATGTACAGGAATGCCGGACAGGTGTGCCTGGCGGGCACGCGCTTCCTGGTGCACGAGGCGGTGGCCGAACACTTCGTCGTTGCCCTGCGTGCCCAGGTCGAACGCCTGCGTGTCGGCGACCCGCGCGAGCCCGACACCGAGGTCGGCCCGATCATCCACCCGCGCCAGGTGGAGCGTGTGCTGGGCTACGTGCAGCGGGCCGTGGACGGTGGGGCCCGGCTGCTGTGGGGCGGCAGCCGGCATGCCTTCGGTGCGCAGTACGTGCAGCCCACCCTGCTGACGAACCTGCAGCAGGACGACGAGATCGTGCAGAACGAGGTCTTCGGCCCGGTGTTGACACTGCAGACCTTCGCCGACGACGACGAAGCCTTGCAGATGGCCAACGGCACCGACTACGGCCTGGGCGGCGTCTGCTACGGCGCGACCGAACACGCCATCGCGGTGGCCGAGCGCGTGCGCACCGGCTTCATCTGGGTCAACAGCTTCGGCATCCGCGACCTCGAGGCGCCCTTCGGCGGCATCAAGCGCAGCGGCATCGGCCGCGAGGGCGGCGACTGGAGCTTCGAGTT
>LNFM01002529.1_pt1 | contig 38209 bp, 39 predicted proteins | sample 596031 | NCBI WGS metagenome assembly LNFM01 (sample SAMN04254537, study PRJNA301005) | activated carbon metagenome | isolation source: dual media filters at the Ann Arbor, Michigan drinking water treatment plant | place: USA: Ann Arbor | reverse complement strand
ACCGATTCTTGCAGCCCGGTAAACAGCGCGCGGGCGATAATGGCATGGCCGATATTCAGCTCACGGATATGCGGTATTGCGGCCACTGCGGCGACATTTTGATAATTGAGCCCATGTCCGGCGTTGACCTGTAACCCGGCTTTCACCCCATGCTCTACGGCAGATTTAATACGTTGTAATTCTTGCAGGGTAGTCGCCTGATTTTTGGCATCGGCATAATGGCCCGTGTGAATCTCAATGGCGGGGGCGCCCGCACGCGCCGCCGCATCAACCTGGGCGAGATCGGCATCAATGAATAATGATACACGGCAACCTGCTGCGTGCAGACGGGCGCAAGCTTCGGTAATACGCGGCAGTTGCCCGGCAACATCCAGCCCACCTTCGGTAGTGAGTTCTTCGCGGCGCTCGGGCACCAGACAGCAATCGGCGGGCTTGATGCGCTCGGCGATACACAGCATGGCATCGGTAACGGCCATTTCAAGATTCATGCGTGTCAGCAGGATGTCTTTTATTATTTCAACATCACGTTCCTGGATGTGACGGCGATCTTCGCGCAAATGCAATGTAATGCTGTTCGCGCCAGCCTGCTCAGCGTCAATCGCCGCCTGCACCGGATCAGGATAACGCGTGCCACGCGCCTGCCGTAACGTGGCTACGTGATCAATATTGACGCCCAATAAAATATCGCGCGATAAATTTTCGCCTAATAAATTTCCATATGGGGGAGACATAAATACTACCTTAAGAGATTACTGCGTTGACATGATGGCTTGCATTTCATTATAAAGCTCCCGGCTACGTAATGGCTGCCGGCCCAGATGCACTGCCAGAAGTTTACGTAACAGTTTCTTTGCCTCCTGCAATACATCACCCTGGCTCAATTCATTATGCGCCAATCCCAGCAGGGTATGCCCATGCAGCACGATACCCAGGGTGTTGGCGATATGCGCTGCGGTAACGCACTCCATACGTTCCGGGCCTTTTTCCAGATGGTAGCGATACAGACCCTCTGCCGCTACAGGCTCGCCTGTTATCACATCACGATCCAGCACCAGCCCGTAGCCAATGTCCTGCAATAATTCTTTTTCAAAGATGCGCAATGCCTGTTGCAACGTAACATCATCCCCCAGGACAAGTTTTCGCAAGGCAATATCATAACTGTGAAATGATGCCGGGTGCGGATCATGGCGATGCAATAAGCGCAGCAGTAATTCATTGAGGTAAAAACCGCTCATCAAGGCACGGCCGCCGAGATGGGCGCCACCACCTTCTTCCACATTGACTTCGGCCGTGGTTAGCGTTCCCAGATCACCTTTGCTGTACCACGAAATTAACAGCGGGCGGAACGGTTGCAACACACCGCGCAGGCGTGACTTGGCAGAGCGCACACCGCGCACCACCAATCCTATCCTGCCATGGTCGGGCGTAAACACTTCCAGCAGCACGCTGGTGTCGCGGTAGGGCGTGCTATGCAATACATAGGCGGGCTGCAGGATAACATGGTTTCTGGAGTGGATCATCTGTACCATCCGAGCCTGAATTTACAGGGACGACCTGAACTTATGTATCATCATACCCGAGGCTGCGCAATGCGCGCTCGTCTTCAGACCAGCCTTCCTTGACTTTGACCCATAAAGTTAAAAAAACCTTATTATCAAAAATGCGTTCCATGTCCTGCCGGGCTTGCGTGCCTACTTCTTTGAGCACGCCGCCGTCTTTGCCGATGACGATGGATTTCTGGCCTGGCTTCTCCACCCAGATCAGCGCGGTAATATTTATTATGCCAGCCTCTGCGGAAAATTGCTCGATAGAGACAGTCAACGAATGTGGCACTTCCTGCCCCAGGCGCCGGGTCAATTTTTCGCGCACCAGTTCAGCGGCAAGAAAACGCTCGCTACGGTTGGTGACCTGGTCTTCAGGGTACATATGCGGCGCAAGCGGCAATAAACGCAGGATTTCCTGCTCCAGAGCTTCAACATTGGTGCCGTGTCGCGCGGAAATCGGGATGATCTGCACAAAGTCGTGGTTCTCGCGCATCCCTGCGCCCACCCCACTTGGGCATCCTGCCCGGCGCATATAACCGGACACTTTTTGCAAGTGCGGCAACAGGGTTTCCTTGTCGGTGATTTTATCCACTTTATTCACCACCAGAATCACCGGGACATTTTCTTTTTTCAACCGCTCCAGCACGTCCTGATCTTCAGGCGTCCAGCGTAAACCTTCGACCACAAACAGGGCCACATCCACATCCTTGATGGATGATGCGGCAACGCGATTCATGTAACGATTCATGGCACGCTTGCCGCCACGATGCAAACCCGGTGTGTCGACATAAATCACTTGCGCCTCAGGGGTAGTTTTAATCCCCAGAATGCGGTGTCGCGTAGTTTGCGGCCGACGCGATGTAATGCTGATTTTTTGCCCGAGAATATGGTTCAGCAGTGTTGATTTGCCAACATTAGGGCGGCCGATAATCGCGGCATAGCCGCAGCGGCTGGTAATGTTGTTGGGCTGGTCGGTGCTTTTCATTATTGCTTTACTCACAGCCTAATAATTTCAACGCCTGTTGCGCTGCAGTTTGTTCTGCCACGCGGCGACTGTTGCCTTCACCATGACAGGGCAAGATGCCTTCTACAACACACTCAACCTTGAAAATCTGCAGATGGGCATTACCTTCAATAGCGGTTACGGTGTAAGAAGGCAAGTGACGTTTTTGCGCTTGCAGATATTCCTGCAAACGGGTCTTAGGATCTTTGGGATGGGTTTCGGGCGAGATGGTTGCAAGGCGCTCCTGATACAGCGTTTGCACCAGCCCCCGGCAAGCATCAAAGCCTTTATCGAGATAGGCAGCGCCAATCACCGCTTCCAATGTGCCCGCAAGAATCGACTCACGGCGAAACCCACCGCTTTTTAACTCGCCGGAACCCAGCCGCAAGAAATCACCCAGATTATACGCAGTGGCCAATACCGCCAGTGCGCTGCCGTTCACCAGATTGGCGCGCGCCCGGCTTAACTCGCCTTCGCTGGCCTGGGGAAAGCGCCGATAGAGCTCATCAGCAATCAGAAAATTCAGGATCGCGTCGCCGAGAAATTCCAACCGTTCATTATTATGGCTGCCGACACTGCGGTGCGTGAGCGCGCATTCCAACAAGTCGGGATCCAAAAAATAATAACCGAGTTTGCGGCTTAACACTTCCAGCGAAACATTGCCAAAGCCCGCTCCCGAGCCTGTCAAGGAACGGTTACCTCAACACGGTTATCCTTGAAATTACCGATGATATCAATATTACCAAACAGCGGCACACGCGCTTCATAGGCGATCTCTATGATCACTTTTTTGCCTTCTTTGGTAATGGTAATATCATCTTTGGTAACGCGGTGGACCTCATTGATGCTGAAGCGTTTCAAAATCGTATCTTCAATTTCCGCGGTGCTTCTACTGGCGGTTTCCGGCTCACCCTGGATCGTTTTCAGAATGGATGTCACAGAATAGTATTCAATATACATGGGTATCAGCTTTACGCCAATTGCGGTAAAAAAAGCAATCATGCCAATGATCAAGATAAAACCAATGGCTGTCATTCCTTGCTGCTGCTTCATTAATACGTCCTCCCTTAATCATCCACTACAGGGTTATTTAACCTGTGACCCAATACGGCTCCATCCCACGCCACCATTTGCAGAATCCCAGCTCATCCAGATCATGAAGGCTTTGCCCACCAGATTTTCCTCGGGGACGAATCCCCAAAAGCGACTGTCGTTACTATTGTCACGATTGTCGCCCATTACAAAATAATGCCCTGCTGGCACCTGCACCTCGCCTTCAATGGAAGGCTGGTTGGGTACAATGAGAATATCATGGGGCGCATCACCCAAACGCTCCATGCGCAACTCGGCACCCGACATGGAAATCCCGGCGCCGACACCGGTATAACTGTTCTTGAATTCCTGCACGACAGGCTGTCCATTCACATACACCTGTTTCTGCACATAACCAATGCGGTCACCCGGCAATCCTACCACGCGTTTAATGTAATCGACCGACGGATCTTTGGGGTAGCGAAACACCACTACATCCCCGCGTTGAGGTACATTCATGTCAACAATTTTTTTATTTACCACAGGCAAACGAATGCCGTAGGTATATTTGTTTACCAGTATAAAATCACCCACCAGCAGCGTCGGCATCATGGAACCTGACGGTATGCGGAAAGGCTCCATCAAAAACGAGCGCAATAACAGCACAATCAAAATGATCGGAAAAAACGAACGCGCATATTCTACTAATAGCGGTTCTTTGGCGATTTTTTTAATCGTTTCACCGTGCAGCTTGCCCTCGGAAGCCTTCACCACTTCTTCCAGACCGGGTTCGGTGGCAATGTGTTTCAGCACGCCTTTATCCAGCGACGCGCCTGCCGTTTCAAAATAACTGGACAAGGCTTTGCGACGCCGGGGCGCGCCAGTAAACGCATCTACAGCCCAAATAACGCCCGTGACCACTACTGCGCCAGTCATAATCGTTGGAAAATCAAAATTCATTATTTCTTACCTATATTTAACACGGCCAGAAATGCTTCTTGCGGTATTTCCACCGAACCGACCTGCTTCATACGCTTCTTGCCTTCTTTCTGCTTTTCCAGGAGTTTCTTCTTGCGGGAAATATCGCCGCCATAGCATTTGGCCAGCACGTTTTTGCGCATTGCTTTAACAGTTTCACGGGCAATCACATGCGCGCCTACCGCCGCCTGAATAGCCACATCAAACATCTGCCGGGGAATCACCTCTTTCATTTTTTCAACCAGGCCACGGCCACGATAATTACTCTGGTCACGGTGCACAATCGAAGACAGCGCATCGACTTTTTCACCGTTGATCAACACGTCCAGCTTCACCAGATCCGCCACCTGATGGCGGTCAAAGGTGTAATCCAGCGAAGCATAGCCACGGCTCACGGATTTCAGTCGGTCAAAGAAGTCCATCACCACTTCGTTCATCGGTAATTCATAGGTCAATACTACCTGGTTACCGAGATATTGCAGCTTCTTCTGCGCGCCACGCTTTTCAATGCACAGCGTAATCACGGCGCCCAGATATTGCTGCGGCACCAGAATATTGGCGAGAATGATCGGTTCACGCATCTCTGCAATCTGCCCTATGTCCGGCAGCTTGGAGGGGTTATCAACCTTCAATATTTCACCTTTCTTGGTCAGCACTTCATAAATCACCGTGGGCGCGGTGGTGATCAGGTTCAAATTGTATTCACGCTCCAGGCGTTCCTGGACAATTTCCATGTGCAACATGCCGAGAAATCCACAGCGAAAACCCAACCCCAGCGCCATGGAATTTTCCGGTTCATAAAACAACGAAGCGTCATTCAGCCGCAGCTTGGACAAAGCTTCACGAAACGCTTCATAATCTTCGGGCGAAATTGGGAATAACCCGGCAAACACGCGGGGTTGAATCGCTTTGAAACCAGGTAAGGGTGACTCTGCCGGACGCTCGGCATGCGTCAGGGTATCCCCCACCGGCGCACCATTAATGTCCTTGATGCCAGCGACAATAAAACCGACTTCACCGGCGCTGAGTCCGTCCGTCTCTTTACGTTTGGGCGTAAAAATACCTACTTTTTCGACAAGATGCGCCTTACCGGTAGACATGACCTTGATTTTTTGCTTGGGTGTGAGCCGCCCATTTTTGACCCGCACCAGCGACACCACGCCCAGAAAATTATCAAACCAGGAGTCAATAATCAGTGCCTGCAAGGGAGCTTCAGGATCACCTTCTGGTGGGGGAATGCGTGCAACAATCACTTCGAGCAATTCGGGCACACCCAAACCGGTTTTAGCGCTGACCCGCGCAGCATCGGTGGCTTCGATACCGATAATTTCTTCGATTTCCTTGATGACACGATCTGGCTCCGCCGAAGGCAGGTCGATTTTATTCAAGACCGGCACCACTTCCAGGCCTTGCTCCATGGCGGTGTAGCAATTAGCCACGCTTTGCGCTTCCACGCCTTGCGCGGCATCCACCACCAGCAGTGCGCCTTCGCATGCCGCCAGTGAGCGTGATACCTCATATGAAAAATCCACATGCCCCGGCGTATCAATAAAATTAAGCTGGTAGGTAATGCCGTCATGCGCCTTATAGTGCAGTGAAACGCTCTGGGCTTTGATGGTAATGCCGCGCTCGCGTTCCAGATCCATGGAGTCCAGAACCTGGGCAGACATTTCCCGCGCGCTCAGGCCGCCACAAATCTGGATCAGGCGATCAGACAGCGTGGATTTTCCGTGGTCAATGTGCGCGATAATCGAAAAGTTGCGGATATGCTTCATGGTTGGGGTCGACAAAAACTGAATAAATCGGAGGCTCCGCGTAAAGCTGGAGACTAATTCCACGTTAACCCGGTATTCTATACTTTTTTTTCCTCTACTTAAACCTTGTGTGACACTACAACCATAGTATTCACATGGTTTTAATAGGTTTTTCAAGGAATTTAAGGGACTAAAAATAACACGGGGCGCATCAGCGCCCCGTGAACACACACCCTTAAAGACTATTTTTTGCTGTCTGGGGGTATTTTCAGCGCCATCCAGATCGGATCACCGCGACGCTGCACGAGCAGCGGAATCGCTTTTCCAGTGGGCAATTCGGCCACCAGGCGTTTAAATTGCGCGACGTTTTCAAGAGTGGCGCCATTCAGACTCAGCAGAATATCGCCACTCCGCACCCCTGCTTTCTGTGCCGGGCCTTCCTTGATCCGCTGTACCACCACACCGCCTTTACCACCATTATCCAGTTCTGCACGCTGCCTCTGGCTCAGCTCAACGACGGCCACACCGAGACGCTTCTCTATTTCGCCCTCAGGGGCGGTAGAGGCTGACGACACCTTGGGCTCCTCTTCTGCGGGCAACTCCCCTATGCTGACCTTGAGAATTTTGGGCTTGCCCTGGCGAATCACCTTCACCGTTACTTCCTTGCCAATGGGGGTGACGCCAACCAAAGGCGGCAGGCTTGAAGATTTGGTAACTTCCTTACCATCAAATTCGACAATCACATCACCCACTTCAAATCCGGCGCGTTGTGCGGGACTGTCCGGCATCACGCGCGCAGCGGCGGCGCCGCCCGGTTTTTTCATGCCAAACGATTCAGCGAGGTCACGCGTAACATCCTGCACCAGCACCCCGAGCCAACCGCGCGTAACATGACCGCGCGACTTAAGCTGGTCAACCACATCCATGGCAAGATCAATGGGGATAGCAAATGACAGGCCCATATACCCGCCAGTGCGGCTGTAAATTTGCGCATTAATGCCTACCACTTCACCATCGAGGTTAAATAACGGCCCACCCGAGTTGCCGGGGTTGATGGCGACATCGGTCTGGATAAACGGCACATAATTTTCACTCGGCAAATTACGGCCCAGTGCGCTGACAATGCCCGCAGTGACGGTATGGTCAAAATCAAACGGCGAGCCAATAGCCAACACCCATTCACCCACTTGCAATTCTCTGGAACGCCCGATTTTGGCTACCGGCAAGTTGTCAGCTTCAATCTTCAGTACGGCAACATCGCTGCGATTATCAGTGCCGATCAACTTCGCCACCAGCTCGCGACGGTCACTCAGGCGCACCACAATTTCATCAGCGCCTTTGATGACATGATGGTTAGTTAATACATAACCATCGGATGAAACAATAAAACCAGAGCCCAATGATTTTTCGTCGAGATCTTCAGGCATGTCATTTTCTTCACCCCTATCTCCCTCCTTGTCATCAAAGAAACGCCGCAGAAAATCTTCTGGCATGCCTTCCAGGCCCTTGCCATGCGGGTTTTTCGAAAGCCCGCGCTTCTGTACCTTTTGCGACGTGCTGATGTTAACAACCGCCGGGCTATTTTCATCAACAATCCTGGTGAAGTCAGGTAACTCACGCGCCTGTACAGATGCCATCGACAACCCGAGCACCATGGCTGGAATCAGCAAACCTTTTGCCAACATCACTACAGACTTGGCAACAATGTGTTTTATACCGTATGTCATAATATCTCTCGCCTCGCCCCTGTATCTAAAATACGCCGTTTCGCGGCATCACTTCTTGAACCTAAAATAAAAATCCCTGCAGCAAGCTGCGGGGTATTTCCATGTCATTCCGACCCCCCGCGAAAGTGGGGGAAGAAATCTTAAGCAAGATCCCTCGCTTCGCTCGGGATGACAGTAAACGCAGCAAGCTGCGGGGAGAGCGTAGCGAGGGGCCCAAACCCGAAGAGATTGAAAGCAACACTGTGCGGCTAGCGTGGCTTCGGCGAATTTAGAGAGGTCGCCCCCTGAAATGATTCACCAATCATACGCACTGCGGCCACTGGCACTTCACCCACTACGGTAACCTGGTGATCATTCACCCTTCTGGCAAAGGCATTGACTGCACCCATGCGTGACACACCTGTGAAAGGTATTTTGTCATGTGGGGCATTCTTTTCCATGAAAACAGAAACTGATGCAAGGCCGTCTGTAAACACCATATGCTCTACCATGGCACCGCTCTTGTTCATACGGCGATTGTGTTCGACCAATATAAAACCATTCGGCATTTTACTGATCTTCCACCCCTCTTCAGCCGGCAGCACCGGAAAGGCAGAAGATGGGAGAGCAGCATGGGTTTCTTCTGTAGCAGGTGGTGCGTGTGCTCCACTCTCAGGCGTTGACTCATCCCCGACCGAGGACGGAGGAATATCCAGCGCCATGATGCGGTTTTTATCCAGAAGGCCAAACGTAATAAATATGATTTGCTCAAGAGGCACGCCTTCTTCACCGAGTAATTCCGACTGGAGCAATAAACCCGTCTGATGATCAAGGGCAACGCGGTAACCATAACGATAAATATCTTTGGGTACAATATTAATTACACGCACCCGGCGGTTGGCTGTTCGCGCATCGCCACCCACTGAAAAGGTGTAATATTTTTCGATTTGCGCAATTTGTTCAGGGGTTTTTGACTGGATGGAACGGGCCGACACCTGCTTGTCTACCCTGATTGGTTTTTTATTATCCGCACTGATATGCGCGACACCCTTGCGATCGCGGACAATTTCCCGTACCGGGCCATTCAGTGAAATAATGCGTTCCCGCTCGCCGCGTTCATCGGCCACATGAATAATTTTCATGGTCATGACCTGTTCGCCGCGCCGATACATAAATGTACCTTCATAACTAAGCGTTTGTCCCGCACGGGACATTTTATCAAACCATTGACGAACTTCGGCACTCGACTCACCAGCCCACGCCGGAACGCTGGACATTACCACCAGCAGCAATAGTGCATACGCAGAAAAATAAACAGGGGCTGGCGTTAAAGGACGCTTTACAGCAAGTATCATCACTCAGACATCTCGCGATACGGGAATATGCCAGTATCAGTTGTTTGCGGCATGCGCTGCATTATGAGCCTCACACACTGCATCATTCTTTGGGAGCATAGCCTACTATCCGTACGTAGGGCAGCATTTGACCCTGCATCAGCGTGGTATTCGAATATTTGCTGTGATCTTCGAGATAGCCTGCGAGCCGGGGATTGGCTAACGCCGGGTCTGTCATTTGAGGCGCTACAGGCGCGGGCGCCATTACAGATTGAGGCGATATCATTGAGGCACTATTTTGCAACGGCGCCATCACCAGTTGTTGGCCGGTGGGATTTACACCACTGGTCATATTAAAACTGACAATAGCCACCATCGCTACGGACGCGGCGATCGCCATGCCCACCAGGGGTTTGAAAAATGCAGCGGCGGCTCTGCCTTTGATATATCGGTGGGTGTGTCGGTAAGTATCGAGGGATATCGGCAAGGGTGCTTCGGCGTCTATGATCTTTGCTACGCGGGCGGCCAAATCATGTTTGATGTTATCAGGAAGGTTATTTCGGCCGTTATTCCTCAGGGCGTCGCCAATCAGATGATAACGTGTCCAGCAATTCCGTAGCGATGGGTCATGCGCCATGCGCGCGGCGAGTTCGTCTACTTCAGGCGCGCTCAACTGGTGATCCATCAGCGCCGAAATTTTTTCATTCAACTTGTCTGTCATACTCTTTCCTCATCCCCGATCAATCGGGATCCGTTGATTCCAGCAAGGGCCGCAATTTGATATTGATAGCCTCCCGCGCCCGGAAAATTCGTGAGCGGACGGTGCCTACCGGACACCCCATCACCTCGGCGATTTCTTCATAGCTCAGACCTTCAAGTTCCCGCAAGGTAATTGCGGTGCGTAAATCTTCAGGTAGATGCTCAATCGCCTCAAAAACAGTTTTCTCGATTTCATCACGCATCAGCAGATGCTCGGGCGTGGCATTATCCCTAAGTTCTGTTTCACCCGCAAAAAGTTCCGCATCCGCTATTTCTATATCGGCACCCGGCGGCCGTCGGCCCTGGGCGATCAGATAATTTTTGGCGGTATTAATGGCGATGCGATATAACCAGGTATAAAACGCACTTTCGCCACGGAAGCCCGGCAAAGCACGATAGGCCTTGATAAAAGCTTCTTGGGCTACATCATAAACTTCACTGGAATCACGAACATAGCGCGATATTAATTTGACAATTCTATGCTGATATTTTAATACCAGAATATCAAATGCCTTTTTATCGCCCTTCTGAACAAGCTCAACCAGCCGCTTATCGGTGTTCTCTTCGCCCATTCGGGCTTATCCCCTTTTGCGGGAGTAAACTCCCCCCGCTTATATCCGTAGACAGCGCAGATGTTATGGAGTTCGCTCAAACGCGTGAAATATTATATTCTTGCATATACCCCAAATCTTTCATAAATTCAGGATCAGGGCGCCTTTAAACACCCGCACAGACCATTGCATGTGCCTACACACCACGGATTATGCCCCTAAATCATGAACTTGCCAACCCGATTATGTCCCGATTTATGTTAAGCCCCGAAAATCAGTCGACCCCCGACACATCTTTTGATGTGATTGTTATTGGCGGTGGTGCGGCAGGGTTGAGCCTGGCCCTGCATCTGGCGCCGCAAGCGCGCATTTGCCTGATGACCAAAGGTCCACTCACCGAGGGCGCCACGCTGTATGCCCAGGGCGGCATTTCAGCGGTGCTGGATAAGCGCGACTCCATTCAATCGCATATTGCCGACACTCTTGATGCAGGCGCGGGCCTGTGTGATGAGGACGTGGTGCGCTTTGTCGTCGAACATGGCCGCGAAGCCGTGCAATGGCTGATTGATTGTGGCGTGCCCTTTACCCGTCAAGCCACCACTGGCGGCCACACAGGCTATCACCTGACCCGCGAAGGTGGACACAGCCATCGCCGCGTCATCCATGCCGCAGACGCCACCGGTCGCGCCGTGGAAACGACGCTCGAACAACAGGCGCGGCAACATACCAACATCAGCCTGTTCGAACATCACATCGCTATTGACCTGATCACTGGCCGCAAGCTCGGTCTTGCCCCTGATAAATATACGGGCGACAGGTGCATGGGCGTGTACGCGTTTAATCGCCAAACCCACCGCGTGCAGGCGTTCAGCGCCCGCTTTGTGGTGCTGGCGACTGGCGGTGCGGGCAAAGTATATCTCTACACCAGCAATCCCGATGTCGCCACTGGCGATGGCATCGCCATGGCGTGGCGCGCCGGGTGCCGGGTGGCGAACATGGAGTTTGTGCAATTTCACCCCACATGTCTATACCACCCCAAGGCGAAATCATTCCTGGTCACCGAAGCGGTGCGCGGTGAGGGTGGCAAACTGCTGCTGCCGGATGGCAGTCCCTTCATGCACAAGTTCGATGCGCGCGGCGAACTCGCGCCACGCGACATCGTGGCGCGCGCCATTGACCATGAAATGAAACGTACTGGCAGTGATTACGTGCTGCTGGACATCAGCCATAAATCTGCGGATTTTATTAAACAGCATTTTCCCAACATCCAGGCACGCTGCCTGGAGCTGGGCTATGACATGACCAAAGAACCGATTCCTGTTGTGCCCGCCGCGCACTACACCTGCGGCGGCATTATGACAGATATGCACGGCCGCACCGATATTGATGGCCTGTACGCGATTGGCGAAACCGCTTTCACCGGCCTGCACGGCGCCAACCGCATGGCCAGCAATTCGCTGCTGGAATGCCTGGTGTTCGGCAAAACCGCCAGCGAGCATATCCAACAACGGTTGGCACACACACCCGCACCGTCACCCCTTCCGGCATGGGATGAAAGCCGCGTTACAGACTCCGACGAAGATGTGGTAGTCGCACACAACTGGGATGAAGTGCGCCGTTTCATGTGGGATTACGTGGGTATTGTGCGCACCGATAAACGCCTGGAGCGCGCCAAAAGCCGCGTTGACTTATTGCTGCGGGAAATCAATGAATACTACGGCTATTTCCGCGTCACTAATGATTTGATTGAGTTGCGTAATCTCGCACTGGTGGCGGATCTCATCATACGCTCCGCCATGCTGCGCAAAGAAAGTCGCGGCCTGCATTACACGCTGGATTATCCGGCGCCTGATAACAGCAGGTCACCGGCAAATACGGAGTTGATCCCGCCAAATTATACTGGCGAAAAATAACAATCCCAGCAGCAAATTGCGGGGGTATTTCCCTGTCATTCCGAGCGCCGCGAAGAATCCTTGAAGATCCCTCACATTCGTTCGGGATGACAGGGGAATGGCAATAAACGCAGTTACAACTGGATAGTTTTAGCGGTAAGATTCTTGCCGGTCTTCTGGAAAGTAACGGTGACCTGCTGATTCTTGCTAATGCCTTTCAGCAGATCAGGGGTGGTTACAAAAGTGATCGGGTGTTGGGTTTCAGCGTCAATCATGGTAAAGGTATTGGCGCTGGCATTAACATCCGTCACCACGCCGATATGGGTATTCGAGCCAGCCATGCTGCATGACCAGGCGGGACTGGCGGCAAAGGCAACAATTAGGGACAACGCAGTAGCAGTAATCAATTTTTTCATGGCGGTGATCCTTATGGGTAAAGGTAAGCAATTAGCCTATACCTTATTTTCAAGAACTTCAACCATCAGCCTGCACTAAAAATGGTCAGTAAAAAACACCTCGTCGAGCGTCAATTGCCCACCGCGTGGACGCGGTTCATGCACCCTTTTACCTACGGTAATCATCATGCAAATCGCATGATCGGCAGGCAGGCGTATGAGCTTGGCAACTCCCTCAAAATCAAAGCCATCCATCGGGCAAGAGTCATATCCCATGTCTTTGGCGAGCAGCATGAGATTCATTGCCGCGAGTGAACACGAGCGCATGCCTTCGTCGCGCTGCGCCTGTTCGTTGCCCGTGTAATAGTCGCGGATGCCCGTGGCCATGTGATCCTGCACGTGTTGCGGTGCGTTACGCCAATAACGCTGCGGGTTTTTATCCCACGCCTTTAAGTCCATGCACAGCACCAGCAACAGCGAAGCGTCCGTGACTTGCGCCTGGTTCCACGACAGCTTGCGGATTTCCGCACGCATCGCCGCATCCCGCACCGCCACAAACCGCCAGTGCTGAATATTAAATGCGGTGGGTGACAGCAGGGTATATTCCAGCAGATGCCGTATTTCATCTTCGCTGATGCGGTGATTAGCATCATACATTTTCGCCGAGCGACGCGCTTCTATAGCCTGTTTTACTTCCATCAACCGTGCCCTACTCTCTATCGCTTATGCTGTGTTGCTGCGGCCTGCAAGGCGCGCCGTATAATTTCTTCGCTCGTCAGTCCGGCTGCATTAATGCCCTGTATCATGCGGCTGGCTTCGGCAGGTTTGTAACCGAGTGAGACCAGCGCACTGGTTGCATCATTTTCCGGCGCATCGGTAACTACCCCAACCTTAGCAACATCTATTATTTCTGTGGCCGACCCTGCGCCCAACACTTTGTCACGCATTTCTATAATCAGCCGTTCAGCGGTCTTTTTTCCTACGCCGGGCAAGCGCGTCAAGGTGGCAATATCGTTATCGCGCACGCAACGCGCAAATGCATCTGCGGCGATGCCTGACAAAATAGTTAATGCCATTTTAGCGCCGATGCCATTCACCTTGAGTAATTGCCGAAACAAAACACGCTCACGTTCAGTGGCAAAACCAAACAACAGATGCGCGTCTTCACGCACGGCCAAATGTGTATGCAAGGTAATCTCACTGCCCACGGGCGGCAATTCGTAAAACGTGGTCATGGGTGCTTCAATTTCATACCCCACGCCTTGCACATCAAGCAGCAAATGCGGCGCCTGCTTCCAGACCAGCATGCCGCGCAAACGTCCGATCATCGTAATCTCCCCCTGCGCATACCTTGCAATGGACTTGCAGCCTGCGTGGATCTGCTGATCTGCCGCAAGGTTTGATGCGTGTGGCTATGGCATAAGGCGCACGCCAGCGCGTCGGCAGCATCCGCTTGTGGCACGCCTTTTAACTTAAGCAACGCCACCACCATGTGCTGTACTTGCGCTTTGGCGGCGTTGCCTTTGCCGACAATGGCCTGCTTGATTTGCGTCGGCGAATATTCATAAACAGGCAGCGCTTGCATCACGCCCGCACAAATTGCCGCGCCCCGCGCCTGCCCGAGCTTAAGCGCAGAATTAACATTGATCTTCATGAACACCTGCTCGATTGCCATTACTTGAGGTTTATGCAGATCAATAATGTCACGTATACCTTCATAAATGGTTTTAAGACGCTCCGGCAGCGCGTCATTATTTTGCATGCGCACACACCCACTGGTGACATACCGGATCCGGCTACCTTGCACATCAATGATGCCAAAACCCGTGATACGGGAACCAGGATCTATACCGAGAATGCGGAGTGTCATTGCGCCTATGTCGTTTACAAAACCTCAAACATGCGCTGCAATGCAAGGCGTGCTTCATCTGCTTCCTGTTGCGGAACGCGGATGCGGTTTACGACATGGCCATCCACCAGATTTTCCAGCGTCCACACCAGATGTTGCGGGTCAACACGAAACATGGTGGAACACATGCACACGGTGGGTGACATGAAGTGTACGGACTTACCCTGATGCTTGTTACGTTCGTGCAAACGCTGCACCAGATTCAATTCTGTGCCCACCAGCCAGCGCGTACCGGGCGCGGATTCGGTAACGGTAGTGATGATGTATTCTGTGGAACCCACGTAATCAGATTTCTCACACACCTCGAAGGAACACTCAGGATGGGAGATAACCTTTACGATCTCGTCAGGATAACGCGCGCGGAATTGATCTATATGCTGCGGCTTGAACATTTGATGCACGGAGCAAAAGCCTTTCCATAAAATCATTTTGGCATTGCGAATCTGATCTGGCATCAGTCCGCCCAGCGGTTTATTGAAATCCCACACCACCATGTCATCCAGCGGAATGCCCATGCGGTAGGCGGTGTTGCGGCCGAGATGCTGGTCGGGGAAGAACAATACTTTTTCACGCCGCGCAAAAGACCATTCCAGCACATGGCGAGCATTGGTTGAGGTGCAGACAATGCCGCCATGACGCCCACAAAATGCCTTTAAATCAGCGGCGGAATTAATATAGGTAACGGGTGTAATCTGTTCGTCAGGGCTGATAACCTCGGCCAATTCACGCCAGGCGCGCTCGACCTTGGCAAGGTTCGCCATGTCCGCCATGGAACATCCGGCCGCCAGATCAGGCAGAATGGAAATCTGATCGGGGCGCGATAAAATATCCGCCACCTCTGCCATGAAATGCACGCCGCAAAACACAATGAATTCGGCATTGGAGTTGGCGGCGAGGCGCGATAGCTTTAAGGAATCGCCGGTATAATCCGCGTGACGATGCACTTCTTCGCGTTGATAATGATGCCCAAGGATCACCAGCCGCTCGCCCAACATCGCTTTTGCGGCGCGAATGCGTACGTCACATTCCTCTTCGGAAAGCGTGGCGAACTGTTGAATTGCAAGTGCTGTGGCGGCCATAAACTTTACCTCGCTTTGTATATTTCAGGAGCCCCTGAAGCGTGTCATTTCGAGCGCAGCGAGAAATCCCGGAAGATCTCTCACATTCGTTCGAGACAAGGATTTCTCGCTGCGCTCGAAATGACAGATCAAATCAGCGTCTCCTTAATTGGGCACTGCCGCCGTGCGCAAGCGTATACCCAACTCGCGCAGATGCTTATCTGCCACCGGTGAAGGCGCTGATGTCAACGGACACGCGGCGGTTTGGGTTTTGGGGAAGGCCATGACGTCACGTATCGACTGCGCACCGCTCATTAACATGATCAAACGATCCAGGCCAAAAGCGATACCACCGTGTGGTGGGCAGCCGTAGGTCAACGCATCCAGCAGGAAGCCAAACTTGTCGCGCGCCTCTTCTTCGCCAATGCCTAAAATACGGAATACCGCCGACTGCATTTCGGAACGGTGGATACGGATAGAACCACCACCCGCTTCAGTGCCATTTAACACCATGTCATAGGCACGCGACAACGCCGCGCCCGGATCCGCCTCAAGCTTTTCAATATCATTTACAGTGGGGGCGGTAAACGGATGATGCAAGGCCGACCAGCGTTTTTCCTTTTCATCCCACTCAAACATGGGGAAATCAACCACCCACAACGGCCGCCAGCCGTGCTCTACCAGCCCGCGATCATGGCCGACCTTGATACGTAGCGCACCCAATGCTTCGTTGACGATATTGGTTTTATCCGCGCCGAAAAAGATCAGGTCATTATTCTGTGCGCCGGTGCGTTCGAGCATCGCGGCGATCACGTCATCGGGCATGAATTTCAAAATCGGCGACTGCAAACCTTCGCGGCCTGCGGCACGGTCATTGACTTTGACATAGGCCAGCCCCTTGGCGCCGTAAATCGCAACGAACTGGGTGTAATCATCAATTTCTTTGCGGCTCAGCGCGCCACCGCTCGGTACGCGCAAGGCGGCGACGCGGCTTTTCGGGTCATTGGCCGCGCCCGAGAACACCTTGAAATCGACATTTTTCATTAAATCGCCCAAATCCACCAATTCCAAAGGAATGCGCAGATCGGGCTTGTCGACACCAAATCTCGACATCGCTTCGGCATAAGTCATGCGTGGTATCGGATTGGGCAAAGCGACTTCCAGCACTTCACTGAATAATTTGCGTAACATGGTTTCCATGAGCGCCATGATCTGATCTTCGTTCATGAACGAAGTTTCGATATCCAGTTGCGTGAATTCCGGCTGGCGGTCAGCGCGCAAATCTTCATCACGGAAACAACGCACAATCTGGTAATAGCGATCCAGGCCGCCCATCATCAGTAATTGTTTAAACAACTGCGGTGATTGCGGCAACGCAAAAAACTCGCCCGGATGGGTGCGGCTCGGCACCAGATAGTCGCGCGCACCTTCTGGCGTGGACTTGGTGAGAATCGGCGTTTCAACATCCATGAAACCTTGATCATCAAGAAAACGCCGCATGTTAGATGCAACTTTGGCACGCATACGCAAGCGCTGCAACATTTGCGGGCGACGCAAGTCTATGTAGCGATAACGCAAGCGCACTTCTTCGCTGACTTCCACATCATCACTCACTGAAAATGGCGGTGGCTCTGCGCGGTTTAAAATCTCCAGCGCTTGCGCAACAATTTCAACCTGCCCGGTGGGCATGTTGGCATTTTCAGTGCCCGCAGGACGGCGGCGCACCGTGCCTTTAACCTGCAACACATATTCACCGCGCACGCGTTCGGCACTGCTAAATGTTTCGGCCATGACGGGCTGGAAAGTTGCTCCTGCATTTCCAGCACTTCCGTCATCCCTGACGGTCGGATCGAACACCACCTGCACCAGACCTTCACGGTCGCGCAGGTCAAGAAAAATCACGCCGCCATGATCACGACGGCGATGCACCCAGCCGCATAATTCGACTTGCTGGCCTAGTAATGACTCATTTAATTGCCCGCAATAATGGCTACGCATGATACTTTTCCTGATGATTGTGTAATTTTAATCCTGGAGTATTGTCATTTCGACCGCAGGGAGAAATCCTTGTCTAGAACGAATGTGAGAAATCTTTCAAGATTTCTCGCTTTGCTCGAAATGACACACATCTACATTTTCTGCTCTGGCATGACGGCAGCACTGGATTCGACCACACCCGATTTATCCCATTTTGGCACGACCGCGCCCATCGAAATAATCATCTTCAATCCATCATCCACACTCATGTCCAGCTCCACCACTTCACGGCGCAACACCATGAGAAAAAACCCTGAGGTAGGGTTGGGCGTGGTGGGCACGTAGACATTAATCACTTCTTCGCCAGTTTTGGACTGCGCTTCACCCACAACGGTGCCAGTCTGAAATGCCAGCGTCCATATACCCTTGCGCGGATATTCGATCAGCAAGACTTTGCGAAACGATTGCCCGCCAGAGGTAAATACCGTTTCGGTAAGCTGCTTGACTGCGGAATAAATCGGGCGCACCAGGGGAATACGCGCCAGCGCTTTTTCCCACAACGCCACCAGGCGCCGGCCAAAAAAATTGGCTACCACCACGCCCGTAAGCAACACTACCGTCACTGACAATAACACACCCAAACCGGGGATATGAAAACCAAACACCACATCAGGATGATAGGCCGCTGGCAACACCAGCAGGGTTTGATCCATCATATCAACCAGGAGTTTGATCACCATCACAGTCACCCCCAAGGGCAACCAGATCAACAGCCCGGCAATTAAATAACGGCGCATAACATACCTTTAATCACGTGGCGCACCTATTCAGATGCCGTGGTTTTGGTGCTCGGCGCGGCGGCAGGAGTCACCGCTGCCTCTTTTTTCTCTTCTTTCTTTTCGCCCTTCTTCGCGCCGCCCTTGAAATCGGTTTCGTACCAGCCGCCACCCTTTAAACGAAACCCGGCAGCAGACACCAGTTTCTGCAATTGAGCCTTGGCGCACACAGGACACTCCAGCAACGGGGCGTCACTCATTTTCTGTATGGCTTCGAACGCATGTCCACATGCCGCACATTGATACTCGTAAATAGGCATAGCTACAAAAAACCTCCGGAACTCTTCAGCAAACACACTAACAATCAAGATATTAGGCGCTTTATTCCAGCGCCCCAAGCAACCTTGAATTGTACCACTTTATCAATGTCCCAGATGATGCTTTCCGTGATAGCCAGAAATAGTGGCGGCGATTTTTTTTAAAAATATTACATTAATCAATATTTTGCATATATTCTGTAGCGCGGATGGAACAGCATGATCTAAGCCAGATGACTCCGCACCCAGCGTACCAGAGCGCTTAAATCCATCGCCCCGGACTGGCGGGCGATTTCCTGGCCTTTTCTGAAGATGATCAAGGTAGGAATGCTGCGAATTCCAAATTCACTGGCAATCCCTTGCTCTGCCTCGGTATTCAACTTGGCCAGACGCGCCTGCGGCTCCAGTTGAGCCGCCGCCTGCTCAAAAATCGGCGCCATCATTTTGCACGGGCCACACCACGGCGCCCAGAAATCCACCACCACCGGTATGTCACTCCTGGCGATATGCTGGTGAAAATTAGCGTGCGTTAAAACCAGTGCTTGTGCGGTAAATAAAGGCCGCTTGCATTTACCGCATTTTGCGCCTTCATCTAAACGGGCACGCAGCAACCGATTGGTGGCATCGCAATGAGGGCACACCAGATGCAGGGATTCGTTTGTCATATATTCAGAGCCTTACCTATTCGCAGTAGTTCAATTGCCGTTAAAGCTTAATATAAATGGGGTTCCACGCAGGCTAAATCAAGACACGGTGGCTGAGGCGATGCGCGTGAGAAATATTCAGTAACGTGTTTTAACTCCGTACCATACGCGTCCCACTATTTCATGCAAAGCAAGATTGGATATATCCAGGGCGCGTGCCGTAGGGATCCACCCATACCCGCCTTTTTCCAGCGGTGAAGGGGTGGCGAAGGCGGTGGGCGCGGCGGTGATTTTAAGGCCGGTCTTGTTAAAAACATCGACGGAACGCGGCATGTGCCAGGCATGGGTGACGAGATAAATATGCTGAATATTGGCTTTAGTTAATAGCGTCTGGCTAAACATGGCGTTTTCGCGGGTGGTATGGCTTTTATCTTCGACCCATTGCACGGGTATATGAAAATCATTTTCCAGCGCGGTTTTCATTAAATGCGCTTCGGGGATAGCTTCACTTAATGGCGCGCCCCCGGTGACCAGCACCGGCAAGCGGGTTAGGCGGTGTAAATAAGCGCCATAGCGGATGCGCTCCAGCGTGAATTTCGACACGGTATCCGCGCCTGAATATTCGGGTGCGCGGGATTTTCGTCCGCCGCCGAGAATGACGATGGCAGCAGCGTTATTGCGCTGCAAGTCGGCGGGGGTTAATGCGGGATGGGGCTGCTGCAAGGTATTCATGAGCGCGTACGCAACCCAGGGCGTGCTGATCAAATAAAATGTGCTGAATGAAAGTGCGATTAAGGTTACGGCGGTTTTTCGCCATTTGCTTAACAGTAAAATAAAACCGGTTGCCAATATAATAAAATTGATGGCAGGTGGAAATAATATTATCTCAAGCGTACGAGTGAATAATACGCTCATGCGGGGGGTTCGTCGGCTATTCCGCCGGGTATATTAATGGCGTTGGCAATGGCTGCAACGCGCTGGCGACGCAGGCGTTCGACAAGCGTAGCCCCCGTAAAACCCGCATCAACCAATGCTTGTGCATCGACACTCTGTATGGCGCGGAATGCGGCGCGGAAAATGGCGGCTTGCGGATAAGGCGCGTCTTCGTAGCCGGGCCTGCCGCGTGCATCGGCTTCGCAGGCGATGACAAAATTTTCAAAGCGCTGCGGGCGGCGCATGGCGTCAAGCGCGTGCAGGGTATCGCATAATGTGCTGGGCCGCAACTCAGCCGCGCGGTGGCAATGAGTATGATATTTTGCGGTGAGCACGGCGAGATCACGGAATTCATTTGGCACGCGCCAGTGTTTGCAGAAGGCTTTAACCAGGGCGACGCCACGTGCTTCGTGACCGATGTGGCGCGGCCATTCCGCAGGCGGCGTGGTGCCTTTGCCCAGATCGTGCATCAAGGCAGCAAAGCGCACGCACGGCTCGGGGGACAGGCGCGCGGCCTGATCAATCACCATCATGACATGCACGCCGGTGTCGATTTCGGGGTGATGCTGCGGCGGCTGGGGCACACCGAACAGGCGGTCGATGTCGGGAAATAATCGCGCCAGTGCATGGCAGTCACGCAGCGTTTCGAAAAAACGCGAGGGCGTGGCTTCGGCCAATGCCCGCACCAGTTCGGCCCAGATGCGTTCGGGCGCCAGCGTGTCAATTTCGCCAGACTCGACCATCTGACGCATTAATGTATTGGTTTCATCCGCAACACGAAATCCCAGCGCGGCAAAGCGTGCGGCGAAACGCGCCACGCGCAGGATGCGCACCGGGTCTTCGCTGAACGCGGGGGATACATGGCGTAACACGCGTTGCTTAATGTCTTCGACGCCACCAAACGGATCTATGAGCGTGCCGTCTGGCGCTTGGGCAATGGCGTTGATGGTGAGGTCACGGCGGCGCAGATCGTCGATCAAGCTCACATCGGGGGCGGCGTGTACGCTGAAGCCTTTATAGCCCGGCGCAGTTTTACGCTCGGTACGCGCCAGGGCATATTCTTCGTGGCTGTGGGGATGCAGAAATACCGGGAAGTCCTGCCCTACTTGTTTGTAACCCAGCTCAAGCATCTGCTGCGGCGTGGCGCCGACGACGACCCAGTCGTGGTCTTGCACCGGTAGGCCGAGTAATGTGTCGCGTATGCAGCCGCCGACTTGGTAGATTTCCACGTTATGTCTCTAAATAAGGTGTTGTGTTGCTGCGCAACGCTTGGCGGGTTGCAACCCGCCCTACATTTACTCGAAATGACAGGCAAGCAAGTAAACCTAATCGCGCCCAGCGCCACGCCGATAATCATAATAACGGGAGCGCTGGTCACGGCGGTCAAGATATACCGGTACCACGGCTTCCAGTGCAGTGCGGTGCGCGCCAAAGATGGCCGGAAATTCACCCTGGCACACACTATCTGTTTTCATGGACAGGTAATTATCGCGGGTGAGTGGCCTGCCTGGGAAAAATTCCATCAGGCTGGCCATAACACGCGATGCGGCAGGGCCCAGCCCGATAATACGGCGATGCACACCCAGCACTTGCGCGGTGTATTCCATCAACTGTTGCATAGTATAGCTCTTGGGGCCGCACAGGTCATAACGCTGGCCAATTGTGGAATGATCGTCCAACGCAACCATGAAACAATGCGCCACGTCACCGACGAATATCGGGGAAAACCGCGCGGCCGCACACGGCACAGGCACTATGGGGGCGAGCTTGATGATCTGGGCAAAGCGATTAAAAAAATGGTCCTCAGGGCCAAATATAACCGAAGGACGAAAACTGGTAACCTGCAAGCCTTGCACTGACGCGCCATGCACCAATCCCTCGCCTTCGCCTTTGCTGCGCAGATAATGGCTCAAACCGCGCACGTTGGCATTCAGCGCGCTCATGTGCAATAAACGCCGCACGCCGTGCGCCATGCAGGCCTGTACCACCTTGCGCGGCAGATCAACATGCACAATATGAAAATCGCCACGACGCTTTTCGTTAAGTATCGCCGCCAGATTAATGACAGTGCCGCACCCATCAAAATATTTATGCAGCACTTGCGCGTCATGGATATTGGCTTCGATCATTTCCACGCCCGGCCACACCAGCAAATCACGGTGGCGCTCACGGTTACGTGTGAGCAAACGCACACGACAGCCCTGTTTTACCAGTTGATTGACGAGATGACGCCCCACAAAGCCAGTGCCGCCCAGCACACAAATATCGCGTTTTTTTGTTTCTGACTGAATCTGTACTTTCAACGAAAACCCCCTTAATCAGCCGTGTCCATGTGCCGCTAAGCTGGATATACTACACTAATCATTAATATAGTACGGTTGCCCTGACAGCGCCACTATTTTATGCATAATCCATACCACGCTGAATTGATTCAAGGGTGCCTCTATAGATTCGATCAAGGCGGGAGGGCAAGGCGGAAATGCGCGAAAAAGCGGAGTGTACACAAAGTACATGAGCATTTTGAGCGCATTTCCAACGCCGCCATCACGGCTTTAGCGAATTTATAGAGGTGCCCTCAACACGAGGATACCCGCATGGTTTTTAAATCCATCAACCCCGCCAACGGTAGTGTGTTATGGGAAATGCCCGCATGGGATGACGCGCAACTGGAGTCAGCCTTGCAGGAAACCGCCCATGCCAGTCCCGCCTGGGCCGCCACCTCCCTGGAAAAACGCTGCGAGTTGATGCGTAAAGCCGGGCAACTGTTGCGTGAACGTCGTGATGATCTGGCGCGCATTATCACCCTGGAAATGGGCAAGCTGATTAAAGAAGCGCGCAGCGAAATCGATAAATGCGCCTGGGTGTGCGATTATTACGCCGAACACGGCCCGGCGTTTCTCGCCGACGAGATGATTGCCTCGGATGCAGGCAAGAGCTATGTCGCCTATCAACCGATGGGCACCGTGCTTGCCATCATGCCGTGGAACTTTCCCTTCTGGCAGGTGTTCCGCTTTGCCGCGCCCGCGTTAGTCGCAGGCAATACCGGCTTGCTGAAACACGCGTCCAACGTGCCGCAATGCGCGCTGGCCATTGAAAAAATATTCCGCGATGCCGGGTTTCCCTTTGGTGTGTTCTGCTCACTGATGATACCCGCCAGCCAGGTAGAGCGCGTTATCGCCGATCCGCGCGTACACGCTGTGACGTTCACGGGCAGTGAACCCGCCGGACGTAAAGTCGCCGCGTACGCTGGCGCTCATTTGAAAAAATCCGTGCTGGAACTGGGCGGCTCTGATCCGTTTATTGTGCTGGCCGATGCCGACCTGGAACTTGCCGTACACAACGCCGTAGCCTCGCGCTTTCTCAACGTCGGACAAAGCTGTATCGCCGCCAAGCGCTTTATTGTGGTGGATGCGGTGGCCGATGAATTTGTCGCGCGCTTTAAAACGGCTGTAGAAAAATTAGCGGCGGGAGATCCCCTCAATGAAACCAGCACCCTCGGCCCCATGGCACGCCCCGATTTGCGCACTGAGCTGCATCAACAAGTAATAGACAGCATTGAGCAAGGCGCTGTGGCCGTCACAGGTTGCGCGCCTGTCCCAGGTGACGGCGCTTACTACCAGGCATCCATTCTCGACAACGTCACCAGCGTCATGCGCGCCTATCACGAAGAATTTTTTGGCCCAGTAGCGATTGTGATCCGCGCCCACAATGAAGAAGACGCCCTGCGCATCGCCAACGCCTCACGCTTCGGGCTGGGTGGCAGCGTATGGACGCGCGACAGCGCCCACGGCGAAGCTCTGGCACGGCGCGTCCACGCCGGCGCATGTTTTGTGAATGGCATGGTAAAGAGTGATCCGCGCTTACCGTTTGGCGGCACCAAAGCATCGGGTTATGGCCGTGAATTGTCGCATCATGGCATGCATGAGTTTTTGCATGCGAAGACTATATGGGTTAAATAACACTGAAGACGGCGATTTTCAATGTCATTTCGAGCACAGCGAGAAATCCTTGCCTCGAACAAAGGTGAGAGATCTTGCAAGATCCCTCTCTGCGTTCGGGATGACAATAAACGCAGCAAGCGTAGGATGCGGTGAACAACGTGAACCGCATCGGTCGTGCATCCCGCAATTATTATCCGCTCGCCTTGTAATTTGGACGCATCACGAACGATGCGGTTCGTACCTCACCGCATCCTACGCAACCTCAAGCCGCTTGAGCTTGAAACGCTCGGGGTGGATGTGGGCAAGGTCGTAGTGTACCTGTTACACCAGCCAGCTTTCCGCACTTCCTCCAAATACTTTCGATAAGCGTACTGCCATTACAGGGGAAATCCCACGCCTCCCGCTCACCAGCTCTGATAACGTGGTACGAGTAACTCCCAGGGCGGCGGCGGCATCCGTAATGCTCAACCCCAAAGGCTCAATGCACTGGCGCAGCACAACGCCGCCAGGGTGCGGTGGATTCTTCATCGACATGGTTAAACCTGCTGTTTGGCTTCCTGGATAATTTCGGCCATGTTGAACGGTATGGCATGGCCGCTTTCCTCTCCCTCAATGAGGGCGCGGCGCAGGACTTCAACTTTTTGCTCATGCTCTTCCAGCAGTCGCATGGCAGCACGAACGGCTTCGCTTTTGGATTCAAACCTGCCTTCCCTTATCTTGGTGGCAATGAATCCCTCGAAATGCTCGCCTAATGTAACACTCGTGTTTCTTGACATAGGATTACCTCGTCCGCTAAGTGTATTAATAATTAATACTATAGATGTGGGCACGCTGTGCAATAGTTAAAGCAGCTTTTTCTATGCGCGGGGCTTTTCTGCCTGTTGTACAGCTTACCCTTGATACAGCACAAAAAAAGAGAGAAGGGGGTTACCCTTCTCTCTCGATGCGATCCTTGCGCTAACCCAAAGGGTTAGAATGTTGGGGCTGTGCCAAACTCTGACAGAAGAACACTACCAGTACCCCACTCAAACGTGTTCGGCGAGGTCAAGTTGGAACCACTGACTGAAAGCCCTGAAAGGGTACCGTTAGCAAGCGCCACCTTTTTCACGCTTTCCGTACTAAACGCACCAGCACCGCCGATGTCCTGACCCGCCCATACCACTTGGATTTTGTCACCAGCGGCCCATGCCAGAGTCGTCGAATCCGTGGTGTTGGCAGCAAACTTGAAGCCGGGTGAGGCGGGTTGCGTTGTCACCGCAGTCTCAACCAAAGTGACGAAACGTTGACGGTCACTAGCAGCAGAGGCGCCACCGACATAGGCTATCTGGTCGATAGCCAGTGAGTCGGTAACATTCACGCCAGCCGTAGTCGTATTGGCGGTAACGCTAAAGCTGGTGAGGAACTCATCACCGCCTGCACCTGCACCTGCACCGGTATCATACAGCGCCAAGCCAAGAATGGCCTCCGATTTATTAGTACCCGGATTAATGGCCATTGACCCCGACAAAACCTGCGCTGTCGATGAAAAGCCAGTGGTAACAGAACCTGCCAGTGTCGCCATTCCTGTGCCAGGTACCTGACCTTCCTTGATCGTCATGGCAGAGGCCAGGCCGCCCGTACCGCCCAACAGCACATAATCTTCTGAAGCAAAGGTCAGACGAGCTAGCCCGGTACCGGTGGCGTCGTAGCCTTCACCGATCAAGGTTCTGACATAACGAGCTGCACCGATGGTCACCTCCTGCTGGAGAAAACCGGCACCGTTAGCCACTGTGACACAGACGCCCCCAGAAGGACAAACTCCCACTACCGTGCCTGCCGTGTCCACAGACCACCCCGCGTCTCCCGTATTAAAACCCGCCGGAGGCGCAGCCATGGCCGTTCCCGCCAAAATGAGCGCCAGTGAACTGGCTGAACTCATTGCTGTAATTACTTTACGTAGATTGCTCATAATTTATCTCCTCACTAGTGATTAACACATGGAGAGAGGCTCCTGCCGTTCTCGTTAATATAAATGGTACAAACCTTACGAAGGTAAGTACGCTCATTAAGGTTAACGGTCGGGCTGAATAAATCTTGAGCTTTATGTGCGTTAAATACTCTATCTCACCGGGATAAAACCAGGTTTTCAGAGTTTATAAAGTATTTAAATATATTAAAATCAGAATCTTATGTGATATTTACTGCAAGATACCAAGCGGATGCCATCAAGATTAAAATTTAATCGCGGGGGATCGGTAAGTGGCTGTAATTTCGGGCAATGACGCTGTGTTTGGTCTAATGAACAATCCGGATTAATTGTGGGTCGTACGCTTTTTGGCGCGTGGGTGGGCGCTGTCATAGACAGTGGCGAGGTGCTGGAAATCGAGGTGGGTATAGATTTGAGTGGTAGATAAATCCGCGTGGCCAAGCAACTCTTGTACGGCGCGCAAATCGCCACTGGATTCCAGCAGGTGGCTGGCGAAGGAATGCCGCAGCATGTGGGGATGAACATGGCCACCGCTGCCGTGCGTGGCCGCCCACTGACGCACGCGCAGTTGCACGGCGCGTGGCGTAAGGCGTGTGCCGCGCGCGCCGATAAATAACGCAGCTTCGCTGGGGGATGCCAAGGGAAGAGCGCCAGCGAAGGGTGCCACTAACGTGGTGCGGTGTTGCAACCAATGTTGCAAGGCAGTAATCGCATGGCTACCCACCGGCACGAGGCGGGTTTTATTGCCCTTGCCGGTGACGCGCACCATGGCGTCCGTCAGATCAAGATCCGTGCATTGCAGGTTGGTTACCTCACTGAGGCGCAAGCCGGAAGAGTACATTAATTCCAGCATTGCCAGGTCACGGATTAATAACGGTGACTGATCGGGGGGAATGGCATTCTGCGGTGATAGAGGGTTCTTTTGCGGCTCTGATTGTAGGTCGGGTTGAAACCCGACATGTCGGGTCTCAACCCGACCTATATCTAATAGGGAGTCCGGCTCTAATAAGCGCCCCATCTGATCGACATCCAGCGTTTTTGGCAATTTGCGCGGCGCTTTGGGCGCGCGTATGCCCACGGCGGGGTTATTCGGCAACACCCCTTCGCGCACCAGATAATCACAAAACGAACGCACGACAGAAAGCAGGTGTTGTATGCTGCGCGCGCCAAGACCCATGCGGTGCTGAGTGGCCGCCAGCGCGCGCACCTGATGCGCGGTTAATGCGCGCCAGTCATCAATGGCGTGATGCGCACAAAAGGCCGTGAGCTTGCTTAATGCCTGACGGTAGCTTTCAAGCGTGCGGAGCGAACAACGGCGCTCGTCACGCAGATGAGTGAAAAATTTATCGAGCCAGAGGGATTGGGTGTGGTGCATTCGGCGTGCGCATTTTAACTTACTCCGTCGCCAGATAAGGCCGCACGGCGCAACTGGTTATTTCGCCCATTTGTGACAGGAAGTGTGTGCCCATGCCGTGATGGAAACGCTCGGTGTCGTAGCTGCCGATGGCGACGATACCGGCTGGAACGCGCAACTGGCCAACACCAGTACCCCCTCCGGGAATGCCGGTTAGGGGAATCAACGCGGCGGAGGCCACGCTGCTGGCCTGGTCGCCAAACAGGTAGTTCATTTGTGTGGCGCCGAGGTGGCCGCACACGGGTTTGGCGTTTTTGAGAAAGCCTTTGAAGGCGTCCCATGCTACGTCATCCTTGTCGACAAACAACACGCCATTGGTCGCTTCCGGCATCCCTGCCTCACGCGACACTTGTACGTCCTGTACGGCGTCGGTGGCCGCATCGTTGAGGGCGACTTTGGGTTTGGCCATTAAGCGCATGACGACGGCATCGGCCTGAAAATCATTGCGCAGGCTCTCGTAAATGCCGATGAAAACGTCCTGCAAGGTGGTGCAATCCATCAACGACAACCCCAGGCGATGCATGCGTTCGCTGAGGCGGTCATTATCGCGTGCGATTTGCACCAGGTCATGTAACTGGCTTTTGAGATGGCGGTTATGTTCACGCAGGTTGACGACTTGCCGCTCAATTAGCGAGATTGCCGTGCCGCTGGAGTGATGCAGGGTCATGTCCATCAGCACATCCGGATGGCGCGTAAAAAATTCCGGCTGCGTACGTAGAAACTCTACGACATGTTGCTCTTCGATGGCGGCTGCCACGGCTGCGGGTGAATGCTGTTGTTTTGTCATAGTTCTATTTTTCCTTCAAAAACCGAAACGGCTGGCCCTGTCATCCATACTGGCCTTCCCTCTTCAGCCCATCTTATCAAAAGCGTGCCGCCGGGCAAGTCCACCGTGACTGTTTCATCCAGTAAACCTTGCTGACGCCCCACAGCAACGGCGGCGCAGGCACCCGTGCCACAGGCGCGGGTTTCGCCTGCGCCGCGTTCATACACCCGCAGGCGAATATGACCGCGATCAATAATTTGCATGAATCCGGCATTCACGCGACGCGGGAAACTTGCATGGCGTTCTATCTGCGGCCCGAGTGTAGCTACGGGTGCGGTATCAACATTATCAACTTGCATCACGGCGTGCGGGTTACCCATGGATACAGCGCCGATGCTGATCTGCTGCCCCGCAATGTCCAGTGTGTAAGTCGATGCCTGGGTGTCGGCAAGAAAAGGAATATCCGCCGTGGCAAACTGCGGCACGCCCATGTTGACGGTGATGAGGCCGTTCGCTTCAATCTGTGTGCTGATAATTCCCGCCTGGGTTTCGACGCTGATTTCGCGCTTGTTCGTGAGATGTTTATCCAGCACAAAGCGCGCAAAGCAACGCACACCGTTGCCACATTGTTCCACTTCGCCACCATCGGCGTTATAAATGCGGTAACGAAAATCAACACCGGGCACGGTGGGCGCTTCGACCAGTAATATCTGGTCGCAACCAATGCCAAAGTGGCGATCCGCGATGAAACGCAATTGGTCAGGCGTGAGCGTAACGGCTTGGGACAAGGCATCAATCACGACAAAGTCGTTGCCCAAGCCATGCATTTTGGTGAAATTGATCAGCATATTGGACGCTAGTTTAGCATGGATAACTATAAAAGCGACGTACTTACTTCCCCCGAATGTTGCTCAAGTTAACAACGTGTGTAGTGGTCGTTTGTTCGGGTTGGAGCGTGGCGTGTTCGATGTCATAGCGGTCATGCAACAAGGTCTGCAACGCGGCGAGCGTGGCCTGCCAGTGCTGCATGTCACGCATCGCCACATGGGCGGATAATGCGATGCGCCCCGAAGAGAGTGTCCAGATGTGCAGATCGTGAATGGATGCGACGCCGCTCACGCCTGCCATGGCACGGCCTACTTCAGACATATCCATGCCGACTGGTACGCCTTCCATCAATACGTGCAGGGCTTCGCGCAATAAATGAAACGAGGAAAAAAGTATCAATGCGCAAATCAGCAGCGATAAAATCGGGTCTATCGGCATCCATCCGGTAAAATAAATGACTGCGCCCGCTACCAGGGCAGCGACCGATCCCAACAGATCACCTATCACATGCAGCAATGCGCCACGCGTATTCAGGGTTTGCTCGCCGTGGCGCAACATCCAGGCTACGACCAGATTGACGATCAATCCCAGCGCCGCCACGGCCATTACCACGCCTCCGGCCACTGGCGTGGGGCTGCTGAGGCGCGCAATGGCCGCCACCACAATACTGGCCACCACTAAAAACATCAGCAACGCATTCGCTACGGCTGCGAGCACTTCGGCGCGCCCTAATCCATACGAATGACGTAACGAGGGCGGGCGTTTGGCGACCCAGGCGGCAAACGCGGCCAGACCAAGTGAGGTGGCATCAGACACCATGTGTCCGGCATCGCCGAGCAACGCCAGCGACCCCGACCACCAGCCCGCCAGCGCTTCGGCAAACGCAAATACCAGTGTCAAAACCAACGCCACCAGCAGTGAGTTGGTGACACGCTGGGGACGGTGATGGTGGTGCTCTGCGGGGTGATGAGTGTGCATAGGGCTCGTGGATAAATCAACTCCGCAACCTGCGGCTTGCAGTTATTTTACACCATTTGATAGGCGGCCATTCCTCTTACGCCCTATAATAGGCTTTTCCCAGCCATCACGAGGCATCACATGAACACGCACCGTCACTCCACAATCTGGCTAATCATCACGCTGCTCAGCCTGGCGAGCCTGCTGGCAGGCTGTGGTCAAAAAGGGCCACTGCGCTTGCCGGATGAAACACCTGTCGCCACCCAACAGAAATAATATATCCCATGAACCACTTTACCTACCGCAACGGGCGCTTGTTCGCCGAAGATGTTGACTTGAGCGCCATCGCCCACGCGCATGGCACGCCGTGCTACGTTTATTCACGCGCCACCCTGGAGCGCCACTGGCATGCTTTTGACCGTGCCTTTGCCGGCCACGATCATCTGGTGTGTTACGCCGTGAAAGCCAATTCCAATCTCGCCGTGCTGAATGTGCTGGCGCGGTTGGGGTCGGGGTTTGATATTGTTTCCGTGGGCGAGCTGGAACGGGTGCTACGCGCCGGTGGGCACGCCAGCAAAATCGTATTTTCCGGCGTCGGTAAACGTGCCGATGAAATGCGTCGCGCGCTGGAGGTGGGCATTTATTGTTTTAATGTGGAGTCTGTCGCCGAGCTGGAACGCCTCAACAGCGTTGCCGCCGAAATGGGAATACGTGCGCCAGTATCATTGCGCGTGAATCCCGACGTAGATGCGGGCACGCATCCCTATATTTCCACTGGCCTCAAAGAAAACAAATTCGGCATCGACATTGCCGATGCACCGTCTGCATATGCGCGCGCTGCGGCGTTGTCACACATCAACATCATTGGCGTGGATTGCCACATCGGCTCACAATTAACTGAGTCCACGCCCTTTGTCGATGCGCTGGAGCGTGTGCTGGGGCTGATCGATCAGTTAACTGCGCAGGGCATCAGCATTCATCACCTCGACATCGGGGGCGGCCTGGGCATTCCTTATCGCAATGAAACTCCACCCAGTCCGGGTGAATACGCGCAGGCCTTGCTGCCAAAATTACACGGGCGCAATTACAAAATCCTGCTCGAACCGGGCCGCGCCATTGTCGGCAATGCTGGCGTGTTGCTCACCCAGGTGGAATATCTGAAACACACCGCACACAAAAATTTTGCGATTGTGGATGCGGGCATGAATGATCTGATTCGTCCCGCGCTTTACAATGCGTGGCAGGAAATCGTGGCCGTTAAACAAAGTGCATCTGGAGAAACGCGCTGTTACGACATCGTGGGCCCAGTATGCGAAACCGGCGACTTCCTCGGCAAAGACCGCGAACTCAACCTGCAACCTGGCGACGTGCTGGCGGTGCGCTCTGCGGGGGCTTACGGTTTTGTCATGAGTTCCAATTACAACACCCGCCCCCGTGCAGCAGAAGTAATGGTAGACGGCGCGCAGACCTATGTGGTGCGCGCGCGGGAGACGCTGGATGAGTTGCTGGCGGGTGAAACGCTGTTGCCTGATTAAACCTGAAAACGGCCATTGAAACCTGCTGCGAGTCTTGTCATCCCGAATATTATCCCCTGTCATCTCGAACGTAGTGAGAGATCTTAATAACCTGTTTAAGATCCCTCACTACGTTCGGGATGACAGTTATTCTTACGTTCGGGATGACAAGACTGCATTGATTAAATCACACCCCCCGCAAACCCCTGCTGCCGCCACGCCTCATAAAGAATCACCGCCACCGCGTTCGATAAATTCAAGCTGCGATTGCCGGGGCGCATCGGAATGCGCAGCAAATGCTCGGGCGGCAAGGCATCGAGCAAGGCCTGCGGCAAGCCGCGCGTTTCAGGGCCAAACAATAAGGCATCACCTGACTGGAATAGCACATCAGCATAACCCTGCTTGCCACGCGTGGAACACGCCAGAATGCGTGGCGGCCGCACCGTGTCGCAAAAATCCTCAAAACTGGCATGCTGTTGCACACTGGTAAACTCGTGGTAATCCAGGCCGGCCCGGCGCAACTTGCTGTCTTCCAGATCGAAACCCAGCGGATGAATCAAATGCAGTTGCGCGCCCACGTTGGCACACAAGCGGATAATATTGCCGGTGTTGGGAGGGATCTCGGGTTGATGCAATACAACATGAAACATTATGAAAAACCTTATAAATCCAGACACAGTAATTGAACAGTAGCGATAGTGGCAAGCAACGGAAAAAGATATTAGAATGAAGCCAGGACAAGATGTACAACAAGCGTTCTCACGCCCGAAAACGCCATCGCTCTTCTTATTTTCCTCGAAGGAGAAAGTCTTTGAATACTAATTGCCCCCCAGTCTGGCCCAGCGTTTGGTTGGGTGATGATGGCATCATGCGCATTGATCATGGGCGAGAAAATCCCATTACTCTCGAATCCGTACGTTACGTCCATCAACAACGCATGGCGCTTTTACCGGAAAAACATCCCTATATGGTGCTGACTAAAGGCAGCGTCAAACTTACTCCGGAGGCCAAGACTTTCGTATCCAGCCGTGAAGTGTGCACCATCACCAGCGCTGGAGCAACCGTTACCACATCTTTAATTACCCGGCATTTTGCGCAGATATTTTTACGCTATTATCCGCTCCCCCATCCGCTACGGATATTTGCGACGGAAGCTGAAGCGGTAGCGTGGTTAAAAGACTTTGTTCGCCCTTCAGCGGGACATTGCATGGACTCTAACCCACTGCAGGGATAAAACCGATTTATTCATTATCATTATCGTGATCATCATCTCCGCCCATGCCCAGTTCCTTGATTTTACGTGTCAAGGTATTGCGTCCCCAGCCCAGCAGGCGTGCGGCTTCCTGACGGCGACCACCGGTGTGTTTCAGCGCGGTTTCAATCAGTATGCACTCGAACAAAGGCGTGGCGCTATCCAGCACACCGCTTTCGCCGCGCGCCAGGCGTTGCTCGGCCCAGTTTTTGAGCGCGGCTTCCCAGCCGTCACCGGACACCGCTACACTACTTGATTCCAGCTTCAATTCCGGCGGCAAGTCTTCGATATGAATCTCGCGGCCTGACGCCATAACAGTGAGCCAGCGGCAGGTATTTTCAAGCTGGCGTACATTGCCAGGCCACTCAAGGCGGCACAAAAACGCTTCGGCATCCGGGCGCAACACTTTAGGATCAACCTTCAATTCACGCGCCGCATTATTCAGAAAAAAATTCAGCAACAACGGCATATCACTACGTCGTTCGCGCAACGGCGGAATATGAATGCGGATGACATTCAGACGATGAAACAAATCTTCGCGGAACAACCCTTCGCGCACACGGCGTTCCAGGTCTTGATGCGTGGCGGCGATGATGCGCACATCAACCTTGATGGGAGTATGCCCACCCACGCGATAAAATTCACCGTCAGCCAGCACCCGCAATAAACGCGTTTGCAGTTCGGCAGGCATATCGCCAATTTCATCCAGAAATAATGTGCCGCTATCGGCCTGCTCAAAGCGGCCACGGCGCATGGTCTGCGCACCCGTAAAGGCGCCACGTTCATGGCCAAATAATTCAGACTCCAGCAAATCGCGCGGGATGGCCGCCATATTCAGGGCGATAAACGGCTTTGCAGCACGCGGGCTATGACGATGCAGCGCCAGCGCCACCAGTTCTTTGCCAGTGCCCGACTCGCCATTAATCAACACCGTAATATTAGAGCGCGACAAGCGGCCAATGGCGCGAAACACTTCCTGCATGGCGGGCGCTTCGCCGATAATTTCCGGCGTGTCCATGACTTTGCTGGGGGGTTGCGCGCTGCGATTACGCTGGTTTTGCTGGCAGGCACGCCGCACCAGATCCACCGCCTCATCCACATCAAACGGTTTGGGCATGTATTCAAAAGCGCCGCCCTGATACGCTGATACCGCGCTATCAAGATCCGAATGCGCCGTCATGATAATCACCGGCATCTGTGGGTAATCGACCTTGACCCGCTCCAGCAGTTTTATGCCATCCATGCCCGGCATGCGAATATCAGTAACGATCACATCAGGCCTGTTGTCTTCCAGTGATTCCAGTGCAGTAGTGGCGCTATCAAAACTGGTGACATCCAGATCGGCCTGGCGCAATGCGCGCTCCATCACCCAGCGTATCGCCCGATCATCATCAATTACCCAAATATGTTCCCGGTCACTCATTCGTATTCTCCATGTATCGCTGACACTCCGCGCCAAAAATTACTGGCACTCGGCGCCAAGCGTGGCAGCACCTATGCCAGTGGCAACAGCAACGTAAATATCGTCTGTCCCGGACGACTGGTACACTCAATTAAGCCCTGATGCTGATTAATCAGCGACTGCGCTATCGACAGCCCTAATCCGGTACCCTCGGGACGCCCCGTCACCATCGGATAAAAAATACTTTCCAGCATATCTGCCGGGACGCCTGGCCCGTTATCCACGATATCAATGCGCACCGCCAGCTTGTAACGCTGCTGATTAATGGTCGCCTGGCGCTGAATACGTGTGCGCAAGGTGATATCACCTGTATCGCCGATGGCCTGCACTGCGTTATGCACAATGTTCAGCACGGCCTGAATCAATTGATCCTGATCGGCTTGAAAATCCGGGATACTTGGATCGTAATCGCGGATGATGCGCACACCGGTCGGTGTTTCATTTAGCTCGCCAGTCGGCATACGATCCAGTACATCAGTGGATGCGCCCGCCAGCACCACGCTACGCACCCGCTCCAGCACATGATGAATATTAATCAGTGTCTTCTGCGGCAAGGTATTCGGCCCCAGCATGCGATTCACCAGATTGCGCAGCCGATCCGCTTCACCAATAATAATTCGCGTATATTCCTTAAGCGACTCATCGCTCAATTCACGCTCCAGCAATTGCGCCGCGCCGCGCAGCCCCCCCAGGGGGTTTTTGATTTCATGCGCCAACCCCCGTACCACAGCACGCGCTGCCTGATGCTGTGCCAGCAGATTCTCTTCGCGGGCAATGCGTAAATGCCGATCTACCTGCACCAGCTCCACGAGTAATCCTGTACCCTGCGGATCGCTCACTGGCGTCACCGTAAAATCCACCGTAATCGGCCGACCCTGGGTATGCCCGGCAGATCCACCGGGCAATAGCAGCGGAAACTCGTGCTCGGTAAACGGGTGCCCGCTGACCAGAGCGCCCCGCATGGCGGTAATCGCCATCTCGCCCATCGGCCCCGGTAACAGCTCCTGGGCGAGAATGCGGCTGGCGCGCCGCGCGCTCACCGCAAACAGCATCTCACCCGCCGGGTTCAGATAACTCAAACGCAACTCATCATCAAACAACAACAAAGTCGTATTTTGATTATCAACAATGCGCCGGTATACCGCGCTGGGGATCATGGCGTCGGGTAACATGTAATGGGGCAAAGCAAGAAGCGAACCATGCTATGGACAACCTCTTCAATTAATTTCAAAAAATCCCTGTAGCTTTAAAATAATTTAATATTATTCAATCTCTTATAAATTATAGAGAGTGCTCACCACTCCTACCACGGGGACTATTCCGGCGCAGAAATAAAGTGTCGGTCCCATAAAGATAATGGGAATTTATAAGGATTGCACCATTTTGGTGCTAAAAGGATAAAATAAATGCACAAAATATCTAAAGACGCCCCGTTGTGATGCACCCATAAAAAAGCCCTCACCATGTTGCATGGTGAGGGCTTTTACCAAACCAGATTAAGTAGCGCCGTATTACAAGCTGTAATACATATCAAACTCAACCGGATGCGTAGTCATGCGGAAACGCGTGACTTCCTGAAGCTTAAGGTGGATATATGCGTCGACCATATCATTGGTGAACACGCCGCCCGCCGTCAGGAAGGCACGATCCTTATCAAGGTGATCCAGCGCCATGTCCAGCGAGTGACAGACGGTGGGGATGTCCTTGGCCTCTTCTGGTGGCAGGTCGTACAGATCCTTATCCATTGCTTCACCGGGATGCAGTTTGTTCTTGATACCGTCCAGACCCGCCATCATCATGGCTGCAAACGCCAGATAAGGATTACTGGAAGCGTCCGGGAAGCGGATTTCAATGCGGCGCGCCTTGGGGCTGGGCACATACGGAATACGCACGGAAGCCGAACGGTTACGCGCGGAGTAAGCCAGCATCACTGGCGCTTCAAACCCCGGCACCAGACGCTTGTAGCTGTTGGTAGTGGAGTTGGTGATAGCGTTCAGCGCACGGGCGTGTTTGAAAATACCGCCGATGTAATACAATGCGGTTTCAGACAGGCCGCCGTAGAGGTTACCGCTAAACAGGTTTTGGCCACCCTTGGCTAACGACTGGTGAACGTGCATGCCGCTGCCGTTATCGCCGACAATGGGCTTGGCCATAAACGTGGCCGTCTTGCCATAGGCATGCGCCACATTCTGCACGACGTATTTGAGAATCTGCACTTCATCAGCCTTTCTCACCAGGGTGCTGAAGCGGGTGCCGATTTCGCACTGACCCGCAGTAGCAACTTCGTGGTGGTGGGTTTCAACGGACAAGCCCATATCTTCCAGCGCCAGGCACATGGCAGAGCGTACATCCTGCAGCATGTCAACCGGCGGTACGGGGAAGTAACCACCCTTTACGCCAGGACGGTGCCCGGTGTTGCCATCGGGGTATTTCTTGCCGGAGTTCCAGGAAGCTTCTTCGGCGTCGACCTTGCAGAAAGAACCGCTGATGTCAGCGCCCCAACGCACGTCATCGAAAATGAAGAATTCGGGTTCCGGGCCAAAGTAGGCGGTGTCGGCAATGCCAGTGGATTGCAGGTAAGCCTCGGCACGCTTGGCTAATGAACGCGGGTCGCGGTCATAACCTTTCATGGTGTGCGGCTCGAGCACGTCACAACGCAAAATCAGCGTGCTTTCATCAAAAAATGGATCCATGACGGCGCTTTCGGCATCCGGCATCAGCACCATGTCGGACTCATCAATACCCTTCCAGCCCGAAATCGACGAGCCGTCGAACATCTTGCCGTCTTTAAAGGCATCGGCATCAACGGTGGATGCCGGAACTGAAACGTGGTGTTCTTTGCCACGGGTATCGGTAAAACGAAAATCAACGAATTTAACTTCGTTGTCTTTGATCATTGCAAAAACTTTTTCTGCGGACATGTAAAATCCCCTCCAGGGCACTCTCTCAAAATTTAATTATAGAAATAAATTATAGACTTAGCATGATTCATGCCACCCAATAATTATTCATTCATTTCAGCGGGTTATTTCACGAGCAATCAAAGACGCAAAGGATGTTAGCACCAAAATGGTGCAGTTCCATCAAAATACAATCTATTTTGGTGCACGCTTGGTCGCCACGCACATTACGCATCCCAGCCAATGTTTTTACGAATCGTCGAAGATTACTCCCAACTCATCCAGATTGGCAAGTAGGCGCTCCAAAAATTGCTGGTTTTTTTATGGGTGTGGGGGTTAATGCGGTCGGGAGGGTTTGGCTTGCTCCTTGATCAGCAGTGCCCTGGCGGGATCTTGAGCGGTACTGCACACCACTTGATGGGCATGATGGCTGCCTGTATCGCTCCACAACTCATGAGCCACCAGCGGTTCCAGCAGAGATGGTTGGCCGTGCAAAGTACGCATGGCTTGCAATATGTCCATTAATTGCACAAAATCCTGGGCCAGATGTACATATTGATCCGGCATCATTTATCCGTGAGTCATGCAGCATATTTTACTCGCGCATCCTGAAAATATTTTTTGACACGCTCAGGGGATCTCTCCAA
>LNFM01002528.1_pt1 | contig 38211 bp, 39 predicted proteins | sample 596031 | NCBI WGS metagenome assembly LNFM01 (sample SAMN04254537, study PRJNA301005) | activated carbon metagenome | isolation source: dual media filters at the Ann Arbor, Michigan drinking water treatment plant | place: USA: Ann Arbor | reverse complement strand
ATGTCATGCGTCATCTGGCGCACGAGTTCGTACTGGGATTTCTCGGGGTGGTCCCGGAAGAGCTCCATGTAGCGCACGAGCAGATGGATGTTGACGGAGATCGTCAGAATCAGGGTCAGCGCGATGAAGTTCGACGATATGACGGTCAGGTCCCAGCCGGCATGCCCCAGCATGCCGATGGCGAGCACCACTGCCCCGATGCCGAAGATCACGATGTCGCCGCGGACGAAGGTGATCAGGTCGTCGGTGATCATCGAAATGCCGCCGAGGTGCACCTTGGCGTCCCCGCGATAGCGCTCCAGCACCGAGCGGATGCTCGCGACGGCGGCGTGATTGGCCTCGTCGATGGCGGCCTTCTGGGCTTTGTAGATTGGTTCGAGCCGGTTCAGGCGCTCCTGCTGGGCCGGTGACAGGCCCGCGGTGGCGCGCAGATAAACCAGGTCGCCACGTTCCATCTGGAGTTCGCGAAAGTCCGGATGGTCCTTCATGACGACCCGGATGGCGGTGGTGCGGCCATCGGCGCTGATCGCGACGTTCTTGTACAGCGGGCTCGTCAGCAGTTCATTGCGCGCGCGCTCGAAGTCGACGTCGGGCGATTCGAGCGTCTTGTACTTGGTGGCGACCTCGGACAGTTTGGCCTCGACGTTCTTGACCAGCGGCACATCCAGAATCGTCAGGACCGACTCGACTTCCGGCAGTGCCTTCAGGTCACCGCGCATCGACGCTATCAGCGCGCGCGATTCGGGGCTGAACAGCGACGCGTCGGGCGTGACCGTCACGAACAGGAAGTCCCTGGCCGAATATCGCTTGCCCAGTTCCCGGAAGCGCTGCAGATCGGCATCGTTCTCGAGCAGCAGGGAATCGGCCGAGGCATCGACCCTGAATTTCGGGATGCCGGTGGCGAAGGCCACCAGGATGGCGGCCAGCAGGATCAGGGTGCCCTTCGGGTTCGCGAGTACGACGCGATCGAAGAGCTCGGCAAGGGCTCTGAGCATGGGAGACGGCGCTGGTGTTATGGGTAAGTGAAGGGCGCCGCTGAGTCTATTAGAGACCGGCCGGCGCAGCCAGCCACTTTTGCAGCCTGCCCCCTGTCGGCCGGCGGTCGCACTTGAGCCAAATGGCTGCTCAAAGTTCGGGAATAGTTCCTGATTTGAACACGTCGAGCCTCCTGTGCATTGACGCTTCCGGTACGCGGAGTAGGCTTCGGCCTGCCACGAAGGGCAAATAATAATGGGTGGGGTCGGGCCTTCCGGGAAGGAGGGGCCGGGTCGTCAGACGCGGGGAAACAGTCAGCAGATGCAGCCTGAAGAGTCATCGCCAGCCACGACCGCGGTCAGTGAGCTGGTCGACGAGCGAGTGGCGGCGCGCCAGTGCCAGATCGCCGCCGAGAACGGGCGTTTCGCCTTGCTGCCGCTGGTGCTGTGCGCCGTGTGCTATGCCGGACTGCTCGGCCAGTTCATTGCGGTCGACGTGCTCAACGGCTGGATGCTGGCGATGGTGCTGCTGATCTCCGCGCGCGTCATCGTGCTGGTGGGCTTCGGCCGCGTCGAGAGCATCGGCCGCAAGCGCTGGCTCGTGTTCAATGCCTGCTCCCTGTTCGCCGTCGGTGCCGGTTTCGGTGTCAGCACGCTGTGGTTCACGTTTCCGCAGGAAACCTGGGTGCTCGCCGTCGTCAATCTCTGGCTCGGCGGGCTCGCCTGTGGCGCGCTGCTCGGGCAGGGCATCGTGCGCTGGCACGGGCTGGCGTTCGCCATTCCGGCGCTTGCGCCGCTGCAGGTGCGTCTGCTGGCGAGCGGCGATCCGACGCTGCTCGGGCTGGGCATCGGCAACATCCTGTTCTTCACCTACCTGTTCCACATCATCCAGCGCAGCCAGACCTACACCATTGGCGAGATGCGTCATCGCGTCGAAGTCGAGGCCATTGCCGAGCGCCTGGCGCAGGAGCAGGCCCGCAGCGCGGCACTGGTCGAGGACCTGTCGGCCGAAATCGCGCGGCGGCGCAAGACGCAGGCGGCCCTGATCGACGCCCGCAACCGGGCACGCGATCAGTCGAATCTCGATCCGCTGACGAGCCTTGCCAATCGCCGTGTGTTCGAACGGGTGCTGGACCGGGAATGGGCGCGCGCGCTGCGTGAGCAGCGGCCACTGTCGCTGGTGATCTGCGATCTCGACCGCTTTCGCCCCTACAACGAGAGCTATGGCCATCATGCCGGTGACAAGTGCCTGGTGCGCGTGGCGCAGGTGGTCAGCGGATTTTCGCGCCGCGCCGGCGACCTGGTCTCGCGCTTCGGCGGTGAAGAGTTCGCGGTGCTGCTGCCGGAGACGAGCGAGTTCGCGGCACTGGATGTCGCCGACTCGATCCGGTCGGGCGTTTACGAATTGACGCTGATGCACGGCGCCTCCGACGTCGATCGCGTGCTGACGGCAAGCTGCGGCGCCGCGACGATCATCCCGGCGCCCGGTCAGAAGCCGCAGGAGCTCATCGATGCGGCCGCCAACGCCCTGCAGCGCGCCAAGCGCGCCGGGCGCAACTGCGTGTTCACCGTCACCGGCGTGCAACACCAGGAAACCGACGAAGGCTGACGCGCGAGCGGCGCGTCTTGCGCCCGTCTTCGTCCGCCGCCAGCCGCACATGCTGTCCCCGGCGTTGCCGCGGCGTCGTCCGCGGTGTCATGATCTGGCTCCCCCGCTGCACACATCCTGGATAGGCGCCTGCATGGACTCGTCGCGCTCGGAAGAATTCAGTCGTTTCCTGCTCGAACTCGCCGACCTTGCGGGGCGTGTCGTGCTGCCCTATTTCCGGCACGAGATGGTGGTCGGTGACAAGGGCGGGCAGCGCTTCGACCCGGTCACTGAAGCCGATCGCGGCGCGGAGCGCGCGCTGCGCGAGGCCATTCTCGCCCGCTATCCGGATCACGGCGTGCTCGGCGAGGAAGACGGGGACACGCCTGGCGCAGGTCGATATCGCTGGGTGATCGATCCAATCGACGGCACGCGCGCGTTCGTCTGCGGCGTGCCGACCTGGGGCACGCTGATCGCGCTGTGCGAGCACGATCGCCCGGTGCTCGGCATGATGAGCCAGCCGTTCGTCGGCGAGGTGTTCATCGGGGGTGGCAACGAGGCCTGGCAGCTGCGCGGCGACGAGCGGCGTCGCCTGCGCACGCGCGACACGTCCGATCTCGCCGCGAGCTACCTGTTCGCCACCGCGCCGGAAATGTTCGCGGCGGACACCGAATGGCCCGCGTTCCAGCACCTCTCGCGTCAGGTGCGCCTGGCGCGCTTCGGCATCGACTGCTATGCGTACTGCCTGCTGGCGGCAGGGCATCTCGACCTCGTCGTCGAAGCCGGGCTCGGGTACTACGACATCGCGCCGATGATGCCGCTGATCGAAGCCGCCGGCGGCATCGTCACCGACTGGACCGGCGCGCCCGTCCGTGGCGGCGGGCGCGTGATCGCGGCGGCCAATGCGACACTCCACGGGTTGGCGCTCGCCGAGCTGCAGAAGACCACCGATGGGCGCTGAGCGCCGCTGCCGGCTCGCCGTCTGCATCGCACGCCTGCAGCCGCCGCAGCAGCGCCACGTCGACGCGCTGCGCGCGCTGGCCGCAGACCACGACGCCGTGTGGCTGGTCTGCGGCGGCGTCACGCAGGCGGCCAGCGTCGTCAATCCATGGACCTTCGACGAGCGGCGCGCGCTGCTCGCGCTCGCGCTGCCGCCTTCGCTCGACCTCGCATGCCTGGCGGTGGCCGACTGCTGGTACGACGATCGACGCTGGGCCGACGCGGTGCGCGAAGCCGTGCTGGCACAGGCGGCGCGCGCAGGCATCGACCCGGCGCAGGCCGACATCGCGCTGGTGCCGCTCGAACGCGGGTCGGCGTCGTTCTATGCCGCGTGCTTCCCTGAGTGGCGCGTGTGCGAACCCGGCGCGGACCTGCCGGCTTTCGACCGCACGTTGAACGAGCGCCTGCTCGGCGGCGACGCCGCGGCTGCACTCGACGCCAGCGTGCCGGTCCCTGTGCGGGCCGCGCTCGCCGCGACGCTCAGCGATGCCGTGCGTTGCGAACTGCGCGAGGAGATGGCGTTCATCACGCATTACCGTGACGCGTGGCAGACGGCGCCGTTTCCGCCGATCTTCGTCACGGTCGATGCGCTGGTCACGCACGGGGATCGGGTGCTGGTGATCCGGCGCGGGCGGCGTCCCGGCCACGGCCTGCTGGCTCTGCCCGGCGGTTTCATCGATCCCGATGAACCCCTGTGCGACAGCGCGCTGCGCGAACTGCGTGAAGAGACCGGCCTCGTGCTCCCCGCGTCGGCCTGCACCGCGGTCCGCGTTTACGATCATCCGCATCGCTCGCTGCGCGGACGCACGATTACGCATCTGCACCGCTACGTGCTCGCCGGCACGCAGCCGGCACCGGCGCTGGAAGCCGGTGACGACGCGGCGCAGGCGCTGTGGCTGCCGTTCGCCGACGCGCGCCCGCAGGCATTCTTCGAGGACCATTACGCGATGCTGCAGCTCGAACTCGGCCTGGCCTGAGCGTCGTTCGCGGCCATGAACGCGCGCGTCGTGCTCCTTCTGCTCGCGATGTGCTGTGGGAACGCGCGTGCCGAAGCGACTCTGCTGCAAACCCGTTTCGACGTCCTGGTGACGTCGCTCGACGGGGCCGCGCCAGCGGAGCGCGTCGCATTCGCGGAGGCGGCGCTCGCCGAGCTCATCGCCGCCTACGAGACCGAACTGGCGCGCAGCGCCGGCGGCGCTGCGCCGGGTGCGGATCAGGTCTGGCGCCGCGGCACCGCGGGCTACGTGGCAAGACTCCACGCGCTGCGCGATCACCTGCGCGCCGGCCCGACCGTCGACCTCGTGCGTGAGGCGCACGGCACGGTGCGTCTCATCCTCGGCGAGGAACAGGTGATGTTGAGCGCGCCGCGCGCCAGCGCACAGCGGACCCTGGAGGCGAGCATTGCCGATGCGCTCTGCAGCCGACGCGATTGCGCGGCGACGGCGGCGACGGTCGATGAAGTGGTCGTGGCCCGCGAACGCCAGATGCTCGGCGAGTGGGCGCTGGCCGACAAGGCGCCACCGATGTATTCGCAGCAGGACGGCCTGCACTGTGTCTTCGAGGACATGCGCCACCTGCGCCTCAAGCAGGTGGCCTGCGAGGCCGTGACGCGCGAACTGCGCCTGCTCGAGGAGTCATTGCGGGCGGTGTTGCAGCATGGAGGGCAGGTCGACTGGGCGACTTTGCGCGTGGGGCCTGCGCCGGGAGCCGGCGGCACGGTGGGCGGGACCCGCGTAAGCTATGGCGCGAACGGCCGATACTTCGAACTCGACCTGCCTCATCTCGCTGCTGCGCCGGCGGTGGTGCAGGGTGCGATTCCCTGGTTGCAGACCCGACTGCGCGGCCAGCATGCGACCTATGTGATCGCGACCCCGGAGCGTCTCGCATACCGGGTGTCGGACACCGACTGAGCCTCCAGTATCAATGAGAGAGATTATTGAGCCATGCGTGAGCTGATTTCCAAGCGAACAATCCCGGTGCTCGTCGCCTGTGGGCTGCTGATGGCTGCCGCCCGGGCCGACGAACGCTATCAGGCCGTGCCGATCGATTCGGGGACCGAATTCGGGACCGAAAAGGCGCTGATCGTCGACACCCTCGCCGGCCATATGTGGATCTGGACCGAGAGTCCGGCCACCGATGAGGAGCCCGGCGGGCGCTACATCATCTACCAGGGACAGTTGACGCCGGGCACCGAAATGGGCGAGGTCGTGCTCAAGCAGGAATGGCCGGTCGATCGGCCGTCGCAAATCAAGGTGGGCAAGTAGGCCGATGCCGCACGACCCGGTGCCAGGCTCGTGCGCGCACCGGCTGGCCGGCAAGCGCATCGTGATCACGGGCTCGAGCAGCGGCATCGGGCGTGGCGTCGCGCTGCGCTGCGCGGCCGAGGGAGCTGCGGTGCTCGTCGTCTACCGCCGCTCCCACGAGGCAGCGGCAGCGGTAGTCGAGGAGATCCGCGCGGCCGGTGGAGTGGCGTCGGCGTTCGGTGCCGATGTGTCGGATCCTGCCCGGATCGATGGCCTGGTCGCGGCAGCGGTCGACCGGCTCGGTGGCCTCGACACGTGGTGCAATTTTGCGGGTGCGGACATCCTGACCGGTGAAGGCGCGCGCGCGTCCGATCGGGACAAGCTGACGCGGCTCATCGACACCGATCTGCGCGGCACGATCCTGTGCGCGTGGGCAGCGGCAGACGCGTTGAAGCAGTCGCGCGGTTCGATCGTGAACATGTCGTGGGATCTCGCGCTGCGTGGCATGGGTGGTCGCAATCCGGAAATGTTCGCGGCCGTCAAAGCCGGCGTCACGGGCTTCACGCGCGCGCTCGCACGCTCACTGGCCCCGGAAGTCAGGGTCAATGAAGTCGCGCCGGGCTGGATCGAAACCTCCTTTGCGACCTCGGACATGGCGCCGGATTACCGTGCGGCAGTCGAAGCCGCGACGCCGCTCGCGCGCTTCGGGATCCCGGCGGACATCGCGGCCGCCGTGGTGTTCCTGGCGTCGGACGAGGCGTCGTTCGTGACGGGCCAGACGCTGAAGGTCAACGGCGGCCTGTCGAGCTGAACGCGCGGCGCGCTCAATCCTCGTCGCGCGCGAGCCGCAGGCCTGCGAACTGCCAGCGTTGCTGCGGGTAGAAGAAATTGCGATAGCTCGCGCGCAGATGATCGCGCGGTGACACGCAGCATCCGCCACGCAACACCATCTGGTTCGCCATGAACTTGCCGTTGTATTCGCCGACCGCGCCGGCCAGCGGCTTGAACCCGGGGTAGGGCGCGTAACTGCTCGCGGTCCATTCCCATACATCGCCATACATCTGCGTCAGCGGCTCATCGCCGGCGCCAGCCGGATGCAGCAGTCCATCGTCGACGAAGTTGCCTTCGAGCGCGACGCCTGCTGCCGCGTGTTCCCATTCCTGTTCGGTCGGCAGGCGCGCACCGGCCCAGCGTGCATAGGCATCGGCTTCGTAGAAACTGACATGACACACAGCGGCGTGGGGCGACAGCGGGCGCGTGCCGCCGAGCGTGAACTCGTCATACCCCTCGCGACCGCCGTCGCGCGGCAGCCAGTACGCGGGATGCTGCCAGCCTTCACGCTGCACCGTGGCCCAGCCGTCAGCGAGCCACAGCAGCGGATTGCAATAGCCGCCATCGGCCACGAACGCCGCGAACTCGGCATTCGTCACCGGGCGCTGTGCGAGCCGGTACGGTGCGAGCCAGGCCCGATGGCGCGGACGCTCGTTGTCGAAGGCAAAGGCGTCCGCCATGGCGCCGATGTCGATCAGACCGCCGGCAACGGATTGCCAGCTGCCGGCCCCGGTGACGGACGTCGGCGGTGGCAGTGGCAGGTTCGCATACACCGGCAGCAACGGGTTCTGCGCGAACAGGTGCTTGATGTCCATCAACAGCAGTTCCTGGTGCTGTTGCTCGTGATGCAGGCCCAACTCGACCAGTGCCGCAACGGCCGGCGGCAGGCCGCGTGTGAGATGCGCTTCGAGCCGTTCGTCGATTGCGTGCCGGTATGCCAGCACATCGCTCAGCGAGGGTCGCGTCAGCAACCCGCGCGAGGGACGCGCATGTTGACGCCCGATGCCCTGGTAGTAGGAGTTGAACAACACGCGATAGCCGTCGAACGGTGAGCGGTAGCCCGGTTCGAGCGCCTCGATGACGACGGTTTCGAAGAACCACGCCGTGTGCGCGAGATGCCACTTGGCGGGGCTTGCATCGGGCATCGACTGCGCGCAGGCGTCTTCCGGTGACAGCGGCGCGGCGAGCCGCGCCGTGGCCGAGCGCACCGCGCGATATCGCACCAGGAGTTGATCGCCGCGCGCGCTCAGCATCGGGCAGTCTCCAGCACATGACGGCTGTCACCGCAGGCGCGGCCAGCGGCGTCGTAGCGACGTTCGACGAAGACGAGGCGACCACCGTGTTCGCGCAGCACGACCGACGAGCAGCGCGTGCCATAGCCGCCCCCGTTGATGAAGATCGGGGCGAGCACGCGTTCCATGGCCACGCCGATGCCGGTGTCCGGCAACTCGTGGTCATCGGCGCCGGCATCGTCACACAGTGTGGCCAGCAGTGCGTCGATCAATGCCTCGCCGTCGAGCGCGCGATGGCGCCGGTACGCCGCTTTCAGGCGGGCGACCTTCGGCCATTCGTCATCGAGGGCGGCGTTGCTCAGGCCATAGACGCCGGGTCCGAGGTCACGCACGCGATTGTCCTGGTTGGACCATGCGCGCAGGTTCGTCGTGTCGGCGAAGATGAGATTGGCACCGGCGTAGTGCGCCGCGTTGGCAACGAGCCGTTCGCCATAATGCGCGGCAGCGTGGCGCTCGCGCAGGAAATCCGCGACCAGTGCGCCGCGCGACCGTTGGCCGGCCGCCTGGCCAGGCCGCCGCACATTGGTGACGGCGGCGAAACGGCCCCCGTGTTCGACGCCCAGCCACGTGCCACCCGCTTCGAGATCGCGACCGGCGACGACATGCGGTGCGTCGGGCCAGGCTGCCGCGACCGCAGACGGGCGGCTGTGAAACTCGTCCCGGTTGGCGGCGACGACGAGTTCGTAGTCGGGGTGATCGCGCCACGCGGCCAGCAGGATGCACATGGGCAGCCGACGGCAGCGCTGTCAGTAGTGCAGCAGTGCGTGCACGCGGCAGTTGCCGAGCGCCTGCCGCCCGCCGAGAAAATCGAGTTCGATCACGAACGCCGCGCCGACGATGCTGGCGCCGCTGTTCGCGGCGAGTTGCAGACTCGCGCTCGCCGTGCCGCCGGTGGCGATCAGATCATCGACGAGCAGCACCCGATCGGCGGCCGACAGCGCGTCCTGGTGCATCTCGAGGGCGGCAGAGCCGTACTCGAGGTCATAGGCCACCCGGTGCGTGGCGTAGGGCAGTTTGCCGGGTTTGCGCAGCGGCACGAAACCGGCACCGAGTTCGGCTGCGACGAGGCTGCCGAAGATGAAGCCCCGGGCCTCCATGCCGAGCACCACCGTCACGCCCGAGTCGCGAAAGGGCCGCGCGAGTTCGACGGTGGCCAGGCGCAGCAGCGCGGGGTCGCGCATCACAGGCGTGAGGTCCTTGAAGACGATTCCCGGTTGCGGGAAATCGACGATGTCGCGAACGCTAGCTGCAATCTGTTCCATGCTTGGGCCTGCCGTGCGGAGAGTGGGAATTCGATGGACCCGATGATACGGACATTTCACGCAAACCGGTGTCCGGCAGTCTGCGGTCCGCAATTGTCATCGATCGATACGGGCGCAGTACAGCGGCGGAAAACACGGATGCTGCCGCTTGCGGCCCTGCAGCTTATTCGGGAAAATTGCGGCAAAACACGCAGAGCGAGACGCCCCGGGGTCCGCTGCCCGCGACAAGGATCTGATGGCTGCGGCCATCAGGCTGTCAACGCTACACGCTACGAGGTCGGGGCTTCCCGATGCACGCCAATCATTCGGCACATGACGAAGAATTGAGGCTGTCGGCGCTGCGACGGCTCAACGTGCTCGAGTCGGGGCATGAAGAACGCTTCGACCGCATCACGCGTCTCGCCGCCCTGTCGCTGGGCGTCCCGATGGCCGCAATTGCGCTCGTCGATCGTGATCTCGTCTGGTACAAATCCACGCGCGGCCTGCCGATTCAGAGCCTGCCGCGGTCGTCGACGTTCTGTGATGGTGCACTCGAAACCGACGGGCCGACCGTCGTGCCGGATGCCACGGTCGACGCGCGCTTTGCGCGACTCCCGATCGTCGCCGGCGCGCCACATGTCCGGTTCTACGCCTCGCAGCCGCTGTATGCACCGGACGGTCGTCGTATCGGCGGTGTCTGCGTGGCCGACACGCAGACCCGCGCGTTCGGTGACGAGGAATTGCGGACGCTGCGCGATCTCGCGCGCATCGTCGAAACGGAGCTGCAGGTCGGCGTGCTCGTGCAGTCGCGCTCGGAGCTTGCCAACGATCTCGATGCCGCGCGCCGCCAGGTGTTCATCGATCCCCTGACCCAGACATGGAATCGCGCCGGCATCCTCGAAATCCTGCAGCGCGAACACGCCCGTGCGCGGCGCACGAAGACACTGGTCGGCGTCGCGATGGTCGATCTCGACAATTTCAAGGACATCAACGACAACCACGGTCACCTGACCGGCGACCGCGTGCTGCGGACCGCGGCTGAACGCATGATAGAGGCGGTGCGCCCGTACGACGCGGTGGGGCGTTACGGTGGCGAGGAGTTCCTGATCGTGCTGGTCGAACGCGAAGCGGGGCGGGTGGCGTCAATCGCCGAACGCGTGCGCGCGAACATCGCGCAGCGGCCGGTCAGCATGGATCGCAAGACGATTTCGATGTCGGCGAGCGTCGGGGTGGCCTGCAGCGAGAATCCGTTGGTGCAGCAGGACATTCATCACCTGCTGCAGCGGGCCGACGACGCGCTCTACAGCGCCAAGCGCAACGGCCGCAACCAGGTCGTGTTCGCGAACTGAGCGTGCCGACAGCGGTCAGCTCGGCCGACGCACCAGCAATTCCTGTCCCGGTTGCAGCTGTCGCTTGCGATCGAGTCCGTTCCACGCCACCAGTTGCTGCACCGAGACCTTGAACTGGCGCGAGATGGTCCACAGCGAATCACCCGACCGAACCTTGTAGCGCACCGTGCGCTCGGCCTGCTGGGCGAGTTGTCGCGCGGTGCCGGTGCGCGAGGGAATGCGCAGCTGCTGCCCGATACGCAGGTTGGCGCGCGCGCTCAGGCCATTGGCCGCCGCGAGCTGCGCGACCGTGAGATCATGGCTTCGCGCGATCGTCCACATCGAGTCGCCGCTGCGAACCTTGTACGCCGCGGCAGGGTGTTTGCCGCCGGACGCGCGTGAAGCCGGCGCGGTGGCGAGCTGCACCGGCGGTGGCGCGTGCCCGATGCCCTTGGCCGCCAGCGCACGCGCGTTGTCGAGGTAGTCGATCGGCACGAGGATGCGGGCCCGGCTCCGGCCGGTATGGCCGGTGCGGTAGGCCGCGTTGAGTTGGGCGAACGTGTCGGCGGGCGCGCCGAGTGCGGCGCGAAAACGCTTCAGATCGGTGGGCTGGCGCAGTTCCACGGCTTCGAAATAAGGCTGATCGGGCAGTGCCTCGAGGGTGAGGCCGTAGCGCTCGGGCGTCTTGAACACGAGCGACAGCGCCACCATTCGCGCGACCAGACTGCGGGTTTCGCGAGTGACGGGCAGCGCCCAGAAATCGGTGCTGCGGCCCAGCCGCCGCTGCTGTGCGAGCGCTTTTTCCAGGTTGCCCCAGCCCGCGTTGTAGGCGGCGATCGCCATCAGCCAGTCGCCGTCGAAGCGCTCCTGCAGCGCGCCGAGGTAGTTGAGCGCGGCGCCGGTCGAGCGCGTCACGTCCATGCGCCCGTCATAGGTGCGATTGATTTCGAGTCCGAACTTCGATCCCGTGCCGCCCATGAACTGCCACATGCCGGCAGCCCCGTACGGCGACTGGGTGTCCGTCCGGAAGCCGCTTTCGAGAATCGGCAGCAGGGCGAGTTCGCCCGGCAGTTTGCGCTGTTCGAGTTCGTTGACGATGAAGTGCAGGAACGGGCGGGCGCGCTGGCTGACGTCGCGCAGGTAGCGCGGGTGATCGCGGTACCACTGGAGTTCACGGCGGACATCGGCGTTGTCGACGGCGGTGAGGCGGAACTGGTGCCGGAGGCGTTGCCAGGTGTCGCCCACCGGCGCGGCGACCGGCTCGGGGCGCTCGCTGGCAACAGGTTTGGCCACGGGTGAGCGCGAGACGCTCGTCGCGGACACCGGACGGCCACGCGCTTCGATCGGCGCTGCCGCCACGGGCTCGGATGGCACGTCCTGGCGTTTGATCAGGCTACTGTTGCAACCGGCGAGCACCATCGTGCAAAGCGCCGCCGCAACCATCGCGAAATGGCGGTTTCCCCCACGCATGGGGGGATACTAGGCGCCTGCGTTTTCGCGCGTCAACCCTTGATCTGCCATTGCCCCTCGCGTCGCCGCATGCCAAAGTGCCTGCGGACCGGCCTTGCCGTGCAGATTCAAGTTGCTGATTTATATGAACGATGTGGCCGAGAAGACTGACCAGGCGCGAATGCCTGCCGGGACTGCCCTGCGGGCCTGGTTTGCGACGGGTCCGGGCCAGGCCGTCGCCGACGCCGAACTCGCGCTCGCCGGCGACGTGCTGCCGAACCTGTTCGGCTACCACATTCTGCAACTCGGCAACCCGTACGCGACGCCGATGATTGCGTGCAGCCGCATCCAGCACCAGGCAGTGCTGGCCAATGCGCCGCTCAGCGGCGTCGAGGCCCTGTGCTGCAGCGTCGATGCGTTGCCGATTCAGGCCAGCAGCGTCGATGTGCTGGTGCTGCCCCACGTGCTGGAGTTCGCCCGTAGCCCGCACGGCGTGCTGCGGGAGGCCGAACGGGTGCTGATTCCCGAAGGACACCTGGTGATACTCGGCTTCAATCCGTGGAGCCTGTTCGGCCTGTGGCGACTGGCCGCCGGTTGGCGCGGACGCCTGCCGTGGTGCGGACGCTTCGTCGCGATGCCGAGGCTGCGGGACTGGCTCGCGCTGCTGGGCTTTGAAATCGAGCGCGTCGAGAAGCTGTCGTTCCGCCCGCCGCTGCAGCGTCAGCGCCTGCACGACCGCCTCGAGTTCATCGAGCGTCTGGGCAGCCACTTCTGGCCCGTGTTCGGCAACGTCTCCTTCGTGCTCGCACGAAAACGCGTCGTGGCGGTGCGACCGATCCGGGCCAGCTGGGCGCGGCAGCGACGGCTGCCGGCGACCAGCGTCATCGAACCCACCACCCGCGAAGCCTGCGTGACGGAGCGCGAAGAATGAACGACGAAGCGGCAGACGAACTGGTCGTGATCCACACCGATGGCGCGTGCCGCGGCAATCCAGGTCCCGGCGGGTGGGGGGCGCTCCTGCGCTATAGAGGGCACGAACGGGTGCTGCGTGGCGGCGAGTTCGACACCACGAACAATCGCATGGAGATGCTCGGCGCGATCAGCGCGCTGGAAGCGCTGACGCGACCGAGCCGGGTCGCGCTGCACACCGATTCGCAGTACGTGCAGAAGGGCATCACCGAGTGGCTGCCGGGCTGGATCCGGCGCGGTTGGCGCACGGCCGATCGCAAACCGGTGAAGAATGCGGATCTGTGGCAGCGGCTGCAGGCCGCGGCCGCACCGCACCGGGTGTCATGGCATTGGGTGCGTGGTCATGCCGGTGATCCGGACAACGAGCGCGCCGACGCGCTGGCGAACGAGGCCATCGATGAATTGACGGGCGCCGCACGCGCGCGCAAGGGCTGAACAGGGCAGGGGAACGCATGCGACAAATCATTCTCGACACCGAAACGACCGGCCTCGCGCCCGAGGAAGGTCATCGCGTCATCGAAATCGGCTGCATCGAACTGAAGAACAGGCGGCTGACCGAGCACCGCTTTCATCACTACCTGAATCCCGAGCGTGAAATCGACGCCGGCGCGGCCGAGGTGCACGGGCTGACGCTCGACAAACTGCGCGAGGCGCCGCGTTTCGGCGACATCGTCGTGGAGTTCCTCGAGTTCGTGCGCGGCGCCGAGATCATCATCCACAACGCCCCGTTCGATGTCGGCTTCCTCGACGCCGAACTCGCGCGGCTGGGCGCGGCATGGGGCAGGCTCGAAGATTACTGCCGCATCTTCGACACGCTGAAGCTCGCACGCGAACTGCATCCGGGGCAGCGCAACAGCCTGGATGCCTTGTGCAAACGTTACGAAATCGACAACAACCATCGCACCTTGCACGGCGCGCTGCTCGACGCCGAACTGCTGGCGGACGTGTTCCTCGCCATGACCGGCGGACAGGGCGCGCTCAGTCTGGACGCAGGGCTCGTCGAGGAGCAGATGACGGGCGCGGAGCGCATCGCCGTCGCGCGCCAGTTGCCGCCGTTGCGGGTGGTGCATCCGCTGCCCGATGAACTCGCGGCGCATCGCGCCCGCCTGACGGCGATCGCGAAGCGCAGCGGCGGCAAGTGCCTGTGGCTGGAGCAGGAGGACGCGGCGGGCGCCGGGCCGGCTTGAGCGCGCTCAGGCGCCGGCCGCGGCGATCTCCGCTGCCGGCCACGGTGGCCGGCGCGGTGCGGATCAGGCGGCGCCCGTGGCCAGCTTCTGCAGTTCGCCGCTCTGATAGAGATCGAGCACGATGTCGCAGCCGCCGACGAGTTCGCCGTCGATGAACACCTGCGGGAACGTCGGCCAGTTCGAGAATTTCGGCAGGTGCTGGCGATATTCAGGCTCAGCCAGGATATCGACGCTGTGGAACGGCGTGCCGCAGGCGGCCAGCGCCTGCGCGGTGCGCATCGAAAAGCCACATTGCGGGAACTGCGGTGTCCCCTTCATGAAAAGCACGATCCTGTGTTCCGAGATCACCGACTGAATGCGTTCATTGATGTCCATGCTGCTCACCTCTCGTGATGATTGAAGGCTGTCGCCGTTGCGCCCGATTCTAGGCGCGCACTGCGCGGTATAAAAGCTTGCTCGGCCGGGGTCTTTAATCGCCTGCACCCCATCCGCCGCCGCCGGGCGTTTCGAGCCGCAGGCGATCGCCGCGCGCGACTTCGATTTCTACCCTGCCGGGCAGGGCGCGGTCATTCAGATAATTCCTGCCCGAGGCACCGGCGCCGCCGCCAGCGAGGCCCCACGGCGCCGTGTCGCGGCGGTCGGTCAGCAGCGTGACAGACGCCGGGGCCAGGAATTCGTATTCGCGCACCAGACCATCGCCACCGCGATGCCGGCCCTGTCCGCCCGATCCGCGACGCATCGCGTAGCGCATGATGCGGGCAGGATAGACGGACTCGAAGACTTCGATCGGCGTGTTGAGGGTATTGGTCATGTGCGTCTGTCGCCCATCGAGGCCTGGACCCTGGCTGCTCGCGCCGCCGCCGCCGCCGATCGTTTCGTAGTAGTCCCAGCGCGCGCCGCCCATGGCCACGTTGTTCATCGTGCCGGCGCTGGCCGCCGGCATCAGCGTCGGCGCGGCATCGGCCAGCGCCATCAGCAGTACGTCGACGAGCCGCTGACTGGTTTCTACGTTGCCGGCGGCGACGGCCGCGGGTGGCTGCGCGTTGACGAGACAGCCGGTCGGCGCCCGAATCGTCACCGGTCGCAGGCTGCCCGCACACGCCGGCGTACCCGCGGGCATCAGGCAGTAGAAGACGTAATAGACCGCGGCGGCCGTGACCGACAGCGGGCAGTTGATGTTGCTGTCGACCTGCATGCTGGTGCCCGTGAAGTCGACGACGACCGAGGACTCGCCGATGTCGACGGTGGCGACGATGTCGATCGGCCCGGTCGCGCGCGCGTCGGCATCCATTACGTCGCGTCCGCGATAGACGCCCGGCGCGAGCCGCCCGATCGCGCGGCGCGCCATCGTGGCGGCGTAGTCGTTCAGGTGATCGAACATCGCCCCGAGCGTGACGTCCGCGAGCGTGCCCGCCAGGTCGGCCAGTCGCTCCAGGCCGCGCTCGTTCGCGCTGCGCTGTGCCGTGAAGTCGGCGAGGGTCGAACGTGGATTGCGCAGACCCGCGCGCAGGCGCGACAGCAGTGCTGCATTGTCCTCGCCGCCAGCGACGAACCTGGTCGGCGCAATCACGATGCCTTCCTCGGCCAGCGTCCGCGACCAGGGCATCGAGCCGGGACGGGCGCAACCGATGTCCGCGTGGTGCGCGCGATTGGCGACGAAGGCGACGGGCGAACTGCCGATGAACAGCGGCGCCACCAGCGTGACATCAGGCAGGTGCGTGCCACCGAGAAAGGGATCGTTGACGATGAGCATGTCGCCGGGCTGCCAGTCGATCGCACCGACGAGGGACTGCATCGCGTAGGCCATGCTGCCGAGATGAACCGGGATGTGGGCGGCCTGTGCGCACAACTGTCCGCCGCCATCGAACACCGCGCAGGAATAATCGAGCCGGTCCTTGATGTTCGGCGACAACGCGGCACGCCGCAGGCAGGCGCCCATCTCTTCACACACCGCCTGCAGGCGCGCGGCGAAAAGGCTCAGCGCGATCGCACCGACTGCTTCGTTGGTCGTCATTTCATTCGTTGTATCAGACTTGAATCTTCCAGGGTCGTAACTGACAATGCCCGGCCTAAGATCGCCGTCCAGCGACGATTTCCACGGCCGCGCCAAGGGGAGTTAACGTCATGAATCCACTCGAGACCATTCAGGGCACCGTCATTGCCGGTGTCGTCCTTGCCATCATACTGGCCTATGTCGCAGCCCAGATAGCGGGCGTTTGACGCCCACCCGCCCAGGCCTCGATTCCGATAACAGACCGGAGATTCACCATGGAAATCGCTATCGCTGTCCGCTGGCTGCACATCGTGGCAGGCGTGATGTGGATTGGACTGCTGTATTACTTCAACTTCGTCCAGGTGCCGGGCCTTGCGCAGGCCACGGGCGAAGCCTCGTCCGGCGGCCCGGGGCCGGCGGCCATCACCAAGTACGTGGCGCCGCGCGCCCTGTTCTGGTTCCGCTGGGCAGCGCTCGTGACCTGGCTCAGCGGCGCCGCTTATCTCGAGGCGAGCCCCTATGGCCTCGCCGGCGCGTTCTCGCTCGGCCTCGCCGGTGAAATGCCCAGCGCGGCGACGACCTACATCGGGTTCGGGGCCTGGCTCGGTACGATCATGCTGTTCAATGTCTGGGGCCTGATCTGGCCGAACCAGAAGAAGATTCTGGGGATCAAGCCGGCGACCGACGCGGAGAAGGCCAAGGCGCGTCGCGTGGCCTTCCTGGCGTCCCGCACCAACACGCTGCTGTCGATCCCGATGCTGATGTTCATGCAGGCGGGCGCGCACGGGTTGCCGTTCTTCGGCTGATCATCGGACACAACCGACCGCACAGTCTGAGCCCAGCCTCACCGCTGGGCTCAGTCTTTTGGTGCCAACTGCATTCCGAACAATGTCGCCACGCCACCTCGTCGATCTCGCTGATCTGAGCCCGGCCGAGATCCGCGCCATCATCGCGCGGGCCACCGAGTTGAAGCAGCGGCGGGCACAAGGCGACAAGCCGCAGATCTTTCAGCACAAGGTGCTGGCGATGATCTTCGAGAAGTCGTCGACCCGCACGCGTGTCTCGTTCGAGGCGGCGATGATCGAAGGCGGCGGCGGGGCGATTTTCCTGTCGCCGAAAGACTCCCAGCTCGGCCGCGGTGAACCGGTCGAAGACACCGCGCGTGTGCTGTCGGAAATGGTGGACGGGATCATGGTGCGCACCTTCGCGCACGAAACGGTGCAGCGACTGGCCGCCTGCGCGACCGTGCCGGTGATCAATGGACTGACCGATCGTTCGCATCCCTGCCAGTTGCTCGCCGACCTGCAGACGTTTTTCGAGCGTCGCGGTGACATCGCAGGGCGCAAGGTCGCGTGGGTGGGCGATGGCAACAACATGTGCAACACCTATATCGAAGCGGCCAGCCTGCTGGATTTCTCGTTGACGGTCGCAACGCCCACAGGCTTCGAGCCGGAAGGGCTGCGCGCGGTCGCGGGTCATGCCGACATCCGGCTCGTCAACGATCCGTCTGCAGCGGTGGTCGATGCCGATCTGATCGTCACGGACGTGTGGGTCAGCATGGGGCAGGAGGACGAGGTCACGGCGCGCCGCGCCGCCTTTGCGCCTTACCAGGTCACCCCCGAACTGATGGCCCGTGCACGGCCCGATGCGCTGTTCATGCATTGCCTCCCGGCCCATCGCGGCGAGGAAGTCGCGGCGGCGGTGATCGACGCACCGAACAGCGTGGTCTGGGAAGAGGCCGGCAACCGGCTGCATGCGCAGAAGGCGCTGCTGGAGTTCCTGTTCGATCGATCGCGCTGAGCACTGCCGCGCATGCGCATCCTCGTCTGCAACGACGACGGCTACCGCGCCGACGGAATCCAGGTGCTGGGTGCAGCGCTGCGCAAGTTTGCTGATGTGACCATCGTGGCGCCCGTCGACAATCGGAGCGGCGCCAGTCATTCATTGACGCTCGATCGGCCGCTGCGCGCGAAGCATCACGGCGACGGTGTCCACGCGGTGGATGGCACGCCCACGGACTGCATCCACCTGGCCTTGCACAGCCTGCTGTCGACGCCGCCAGATCTCGTGATCGCCGGCATCAACGCCGGCGAGAACCTCGGCGATGATGTGTTGTATTCCGGCACCGTGGCCGCGGCAACCGAAGCCTGCCTGCTCGGGATCCCCGCGATCGCCGTGTCGCTGGCAGGCGTGGACCCTAGCCATTATGCTAGCGCCGCCCGCATCGCGGTCGACCTCGTTGCGCGTTTCGACGCCGACGGCCTGCCGCGGCACTCGCTGCTGAATGTGAACGTGCCCGATCTCCCGTACGATGCGGTGCAGGGCGTTCGGGTCACGCGCCTCGGCCAACGACACAAGGCGGCCACCGCGATCCGGCAGTTCGATCCCAGAGGTCGTCCGGTGTTCTGGATCGGACCAGCGGGTCCGCCCGGCGACGACGCGGGCCCCGGGACCGACTTTCGGGCGATCGCGGACGGATATGTGTCGGTGACACCGCTGCAGATGGATCTGACAGCGTATGGAATGATGGAAGCACTTGCGGATTGGCTGGGGAAATAACGTCGCTGCAATGATGGCCGACAGGATCGGGATAGGCTTGACCTCCCAACGGGCGCGCAATCGTCTCGTTGAACAGTTGAGGACCATGGGCATCAGTTCCGAGGTGGTGCTCGATCTGATCCGCACGACCCCACGTCACCTGTTCGTCGACGAGGCCCTCGCGAGCCGCGCCTACGAGAACACCGCGTTGCCGATCGGTTTTGGCCAGACCATCTCCCAGCCCTATGTCGTGGCGGCGATGACGCAGGTGCTGCTGGAGACCGGTCCGATGCATCGTGTGCTCGAAATTGGCGGCGGCTGCGGCTATCAGAGCGCAGTGCTCGCACGCGTGGCGGCACAGGTGTACACGATTGAACGCATCGCCGCGCTGGCCAATCGACTGCGTACCCGTCTGTATGAACTCAAAGTCTCGAATGTGCGCGTGCGCCACGGCGACGGCCGGCTCGGCTGGGCGGCGCATGCGCCGTTCGACGCGATCCTGGTGGCCGCCGCAGCGTCCTCGGTGCCACCGAAACTGCTCGAGCAACTCTCGGTGGGCGGGCGTGCGATCATGCCTGTCGGGCGGCAGGGCGAGCAGATGCTGACGCTGATTCGGCGCACCAACGACGGCTTCGAGGAAGAAGCGCTGCAACGCGTGAGTTTCGTCCCGTTGCTCGAGAACGTGGATTGAACGCCACGTGATCCGGGTGTGGCTGCTGCTGTTCGGCCTGTGTGCACTGCTGTCGGGCTGTGCAACGCAGGCGCCTGCGCCGATTGAAGGCAAGACCTCGTCGCGCGCCACGCCGGCGCCCGCCAAGCCGGCGCTGCAGCGGGCACCGCGTCCGGCGAGTGCGGCCCCGGCGACCTACCGTGTGCAACGAGGTGACACCCTGTACTCGATCGCCTTCCGGTTCGGACTCGACCATCGGCAGATCGCGCAGTGGAACGGACTCGACAATCCGAACCGGATTTTCGTCGGACAGTCGCTGCGCCTCAAACCGAAATCGCTGACGCCACCCGGCGTCGTCGCGCGCGCGACGGCGTCCCCGGACGTCGCAGCGCCAGCGGCCGTGGCGGTGCCTCCACCTGCTGCCGTCAGCGCAGCGCCGCAGTCGGCGCCAGGCAGCCGGCCTGCGCCGGTGTCGACTCCTTCGTCAGCGACGCCGCCGGTCGCGTCTGCGCCCCCGCCCGTAACGCCGCCACCGGCCGCAACGTCAACGCCGGCGGTGCTGGGTGGCAGTCGTGTCGTCAATGGCGTCAGCTGGACGTGGCCCGCGTCGGGCAAGACGCGTCGTGCCGTCGCCGCGTCCGGATCGGAAGGCCTGGAGATACTCGGGGCACGTGGACAGCCGGTGGTCGCCTCGGCGGCCGGACAGGTGGTCTACAGCGGGAATGGACTGCGCGGATACGGCCAGCTTATTATCATCAAGCACAACGACACGTTCCTGAGTGCGTACGCGCACAACGACAAGTTGCTCGTCACCGAAGGCACCCGCGTGAATGCGGGACAGCAGATCGCCCAGATGGGCGACTCGGAGGCTTCCGAAGTCATGTTGCACTTCGAGATACGCAAGAGCGGCAAGGCTGTGGGCCCGTTGCAGTACCTGCCGCAGCGTTGAGCAGCGCAGTCAATGCCGCCACCGCCACGCAACCATCAGGGCAAGGATGCCGCACCGCCTGAGGACCAGGAGCAGGCCCCCGCGTCCCTCGCCGACGACGGAGCGTTCGTCGAGGTTCCCGACGGCGACTTTGCGGCCGATGAATTCGATCCGGCAGCCGCTGAACTCGGCGACCTCGAGACGACCGGTGAGCCAGAGGCCGAAACCCTGCCGGTGGCCCCGGCCGCAGCCGAAATGCCGGATGGCGAACTCGATGCCACGCGGCTCTATCTCAACGAAATCGGCTTCTCCCCGCTGCTGACCGCCGAAGAGGAAGTGTATTTCGCGCGTCTGTCGCTGCGCGGTGATGCTGCCGCCCGACGGCGCATGATCGAAAGCAATCTGCGCCTGGTCGTGAAGATCGCGCGGCGGTACATGAACCGTGGTCTGGCGCTGCTCGACCTGATCGAGGAAGGCAATCTGGGCCTCATTCGGGCCGTCGAGAAGTTCGACCCCGAACGCGGTTTCCGCTTCTCGACGTATGCGACCTGGTGGATCCGGCAGACAATCGAGCGTGCGCTGATGAACCAGACGCGCACCATTCGGCTGCCGATTCACGTCGTCAAGGAGATCAACATCTATCTGCGCGCGGCGCGCAAGCTCGCGCAGACGCTCGAGCGTGAGCCGAGCCCGGAGGATGTCGCGCTGTCGCTCGACCGCCCGATCGAGGAGGTGAAGCGCATGCTGGGCCTCAACGAACGGATTGCTTCGGTCGACAGCCCGATTGATCGCGAGTCCGAGCGCACGCTGATTGACACGATCCCCGATGAGCAGAACCGCGATCCCGCGCGGCTGCTGCAGGACAGCGACATGCAGCGTCATGTCGAAATCTGGCTGTCGCAACTCAACGACAAGCAGCGTGCCGTCGTCGAGCGCCGATTCGGGCTCGACGGCCGCGAGATCGCGACGCTGGAAGAAGTCGGCGCAGAAATCGGCGTGACGCGCGAGCGGGTACGCCAGATTCAGATCGAGGCGCTGCGCCGCCTGCGCCACATACTCGAGCGCGAGGGGTTTTCGGTCGAAGCGTTGTTCACCGAAACGTGACCGGCGACGGCCGACGCGGCCGGCGACTCAGGACGTCGGGGTCAGCATGAACAGCGCCGCTGCCACCGAGCGCGATTCCGCGATAAGCACGTTGTAGCTTCGGCAGGCTGCCGCGGTATCCATGCTTTCGCACCCGATGCCCCGGCTCAGCAGGGGCGCGGTCAGCGCCGGGTCGAGAAAGACCTGGCGCGAGCCGGTGCCGATCAGCAGCAGGTCGACGCCCAGGGCGCACAGGCGCTCGATATGGGCGGGGCCGAGTTGCTCCAGTGTCGGCGGCAGCAGGTCGATATCGATCGATGCGCCGCAGAGAACGACCGGCCGGGTCAGTCGCTGGTCGCCGACGACGATTTCCCGCGCACCATAGGATCGGATGGTCAGGTGGCGGTCGGTCTGATCGAGTTCGAATTTCATGAAGCGGTCCGCATCGTGGGCCGTGGATGGCGGCCACTGGGGCCGGATACGAAAATTTTACTGCAACTTCGATGAGGGATGGCGATGCGAGTGATTCTGTTGGGCGGCCCGGGCGCCGGTAAAGGGACTCAGGCGGATTTCATCTGTGCCGAGTATTCGATTCCGAAAATTTCGACCGGCGACATGCTGCGGGCGGCCGTGAAGGCCGGCACCGACCTCGGCATGAAGGCCAAGGCGGTGATGGATGCGGGCGGACTGGTCTCCGACGATCTGATCCTCGGCCTCATCCGTGAGCGGATCACCGATCCTGATTGCGCGAGAGGCTTTCTGTTCGACGGCTTCCCGCGCACGATTCCGCAGGCGGAAGGTCTCGATGCGATCGGCGTCCAGATCGATCGCGTGCTCGAAATCGCCGTCGACGACGAAGAGATCGTCAAGCGCATGTCGGGCCGTCGCGTGCACCCCGCATCGGGCCGCACGTATCACACGATTTTCAATCCGCCGCGGGTCGAGGGTCACGACGATCAGACCGGCGAGCCGCTCGTTCAGCGCGACGACGACCGGGAGGACACGGTGCGCAACCGGCTGCGCGTCTATCACGAGCAGACCGAGCCCCTGATCGATTTTTATGCCGAAAGAGCCGCGAAAAACCCGCTTTTGAAGTTCGCGCGCGTCGAGGGCGTCGGCGCCGTGGAGGCCATCCGCGAGCGCGTGATCGGTGCGCTGAAGTAATCCACGATCCCCAGTTCGAGCAAAAAAGAAACGCTCTTCGTACAACGTTTAGTGTTGCGTGCTTGGCACATCTGTAATGACTTACGTAATTATTTTATGTAGAACCTTTACATATCCGTGCTAGGTGATGTATATAAGCAAATGTGGTGTTGCATTTTTTGTTCAACCGTAAGTTGAAGGGGGACTCTTCACATGGCAACAGCGAAAAAGAAAGCTTCCAGCAAGAAGGCCGCGGCGAAGAAGCCGGCTGCCAAGAAGGCAGCGGCTCGTAAGCCGGCCAAGAAGAAGGCTGCGAAGAAGCCAGCCAAGAAGGCTGCGAAGAAGAAGTAACTGAGGGTTTACCTCACGCTACTTCACTGCGTAGGTGTCCGTTCGCAATCAAATGCGGGCGGGCACCTCCGCAACGACTCTCTCCTCGATGCTCCCACTCCTGCTCGATCGCTGAACCTGCTCCGGGCACAATGTCAGCACCGCCGACGCCAGCAGTCGGCATCACTCGACAAGCACTAGCGCCTGCAGCCTGAAACCTTCCGACTGAATTGCCATGGCCGAAGCTGACGACACGTCGGAACGCGGCACCCTGGCCGCCGTTGGCGCGAAACTGCTGTTCGCGCTCAAACATCTCGCGATCTGGTGCTTCCTGGGCTTCATCGCGTACTGGGCATGGCTCGATCACGAGGTGATAGGCAAGTTCCAGCAGCGGCGCTGGGATCTTCCCGGCCGCATCTACGCGGCACCGCTCGAACTCTATGCCGGCCTGCGCTCCAGCCCGACCAGGGTCGGTGAGATGCTCACCGCCCTCGGCTATCGACGTGTGCGCGACCCGACGGGCCCCGGCCAGTACCAGCTCGGCGAGCGCAGTGTCGCGCTGTACACACGGGGCTTCGTGTTCTGGGATGGCGCTGAACAGCCGCAGGCTGCCGTCGTCCGTTTCGCGGATGGCCGCGTCAGCGCAATCGCCCAGCGCAACGGCGGCGCCGAGATTGGCCTCCTGCGGCTCGATCCCCCGGAAATCGGCCGCATCCATCCGACCAGTTTCGAGGATCGCCTGCTGTTGTCGGTTGCCGAGCTGCCGGCCTTCTTCACGCGCGCCCTGATCGCGGTCGAGGATCGCCGCTTCGAAGAGCACATCGGGGTCGACTGGTTGGGCATTGCGCGCGCGATGTGGGTGAACGTCCGGCGCGGCGGGATCGAGCAGGGCGGCAGCACGCTGACGCAGCAGCTCGTGAAGAACCTCTTCCTCACGCGCGAACGCACCATCACGCGCAAGCTGAAGGAAGCGATGATGGCGATCTCGATCGAGCGCGCCTACGGCAAGAGGGAGATCCTCGAGACCTACGTGAACGAGGTCTTTCTCGGACAGGACGGCAATCGCGCGGTCCACGGTTTCGGCCTCGCAGCCCAGTACTACTTCGGGCGCCCGCTGGGCGAACTCGGCGTCGCCGAGCAGGCGCTGCTCATCGGCATGATTCGCGGACCCTCTCATTACAACCCGTTCAAGTATCCAGATCGCGCGCTGGCGCGTCGCAATGAGGTACTGCAGCGACTCGCCAACAGCGGGCTGCTGACGGCCGAGCAGGCCACCACCTTGCGCGCCGTCCCGCTGGACCTGCGCGAAGGCGCCTGGCGAGGTCGCGCACGCTACGCGGCCTTCCTGGACCTGTTGCGTCGCCAGTTGAAGCGAGAGTATCGCGAGAGCGATCTGCAGACCGCGGGGCTGAAGATTTTCACGACGCTCGACATCGGGGTGCAGCACGCCGCGGAGCAGGCCGTGCAGAAGGGCATTGCGGCGCTGGAGCGCAATCAGCCGGCGGCGAAGAACAAGCTGCAGGCGGCGATGGTGATCACCGATCCCCAGTCGGGTGACATCAAGGCGCTGATCGGTGACCGCGGCGGTTCGCCCGGCGGCTTCAATCGCGCCCTCGACGCGAAACGGCAGATCGGTTCGCTGATGAAGCCCTTCGTCTACCTTGCCGCGCTCGCCCAGCCGTCGCGCTTCAATGTGCTGTCGGAACTCGAGGACGAACCCCGCACCTACCGCAGCGACACCGGCAAGACCTGGACGCCGAAGAACTACGATGGTGAGTATCACGGTCCGGTGTCGATGCAGGATGCGATGGCCCGCTCGCTGAATCTGGCGACGCTCGATCTCGGCTTCAAGGTGGGCATCCCGACCGTCACCGCGACCTTGCGCCGATTCGGCTATCAGGGCGACATGCCGAACTACCCGGCACTCTTCCTCGGCGCCATCGACATGCCGCCGTACGAGGTCGCCCAGCTGTACCAGACGATCGCCAACGACGGCTTCCGCAGCCCCCTGCGGGCGATCCGGGCCGTGGTCGATGCGAACAACACCCCACTGCAGCGCTACGGTCTGAAGATCGAGCGCGTCGTTGATGCCCCCACCGCGTTTCTGACGCGTTACCTGCTGACCAGGGTCGTCGAACGTGGCACGGCGCGCAGCCTGGCCGCCGCGCTCCCGTCGTCACTGCCGCTCGCCGGCAAGACAGGGACGTCGGATGACGCGCGTGACAGCTGGTTCGTCGGGTTCGGCGGCGATCTGCTCGGCGTGGCATGGATCGGGCGCGACGATAACAAGCCCGCCGGCCTCACGGGCGCCACCGGAGCGCTGCGGATCTGGACCGACACGATGCGGGTCAGCGGAATCAGCCCGGTGAACATGGAGCCCCCGCCGACCGTCGAATGGCATCGCCTGACGCTGGACGGGCGCGCGCTGGCTTCTGCCGAATGCACGGGGGCCGTGATGGCGCCAATCAACATCGAGCATCTGCCGCAGGCGGTACAATCATGCGCGCCGACGCCGGTGCCCGCCGGACCAGGCGTGTGGTCCACGCTCAAGGAGTATCTGCATTGAATATGCGCCACGTGGCACTCGCCGCGCTCACCCTGCTCGCAGGCTGTGCCGGCAACCAGACAATTGCGCCGATCGAAGATCGAATCACCAAGCCTGAAGTGCCGGTCGTGCGCGCGCCACCGCCCGTGGCGCCGAAACCCGCCGCAGTGCCGGTACCGGGCCAGCCGATCGTCAAGCCGCTGCCGGATGTCGAAAGTCCTGCCGTGCGCGCGGTGCCGATTCCCGAATCCGGCGCGGGCACGCCGCTGCCGTCCACGCTTGCACCGCCGACCGGTGCCGCGCCGGCACCGGCCATCGCCGGTCTCATCGCGAAGGCCGATCAGAGCAGCGCGCAGGGGCAATACGATGCGGCACGCGCGAACCTCGAACGCGCAGTGAAGATCGCGCCGCGCGATGCCGAACTGTGGCAGCGACTCGCGATGGTCAGTTATGCACAGGAAGACTGGAGCCAGGCGAAGGCGCTGGCGGAACGTTCGAACTCTTTTGCCGCCCAGGGCAGTCCGCTGGCCGCGCGCAACTGGACCCTGATTGGCAATGCCGAGCTCAAGCTCGGCAATCAGTCGGCAGCCGCCGCCGCATTCGAACGCGCGGGTGCGGCACCGCCCTGAGCCGCGTCGCGCCGTGCCGTCTGCGCGCGCTGCAGCGGCGCGCGGCCCTGCAGCGCATAGGCGAACGCGATGACCTCCGCGACCGCCACGTAGAGGCCGGCCGGAATTTGCTGATCGAGTTCGACCTTGCTCAACACGGCGACGAGCGCGCGGTCCTCGCGCAGCGGCACTTTGTTGTCACGCGCCAGCGCCATGATGCGATCGGCGATTTCGCCACGACCTTTCGCCGTCACGCGCGGCGCGCCTTCGCCATCCCAGCGCAGCGCCACGGCCATCGGCAAATGCGTTTGCTCGGCCATGTCAGACTGCCGTGTCGATCAGCTGGCGTGGCAGGTGACGCAGCGGGTCCGGCGCATCGACGTGCCGGACCGCGATCGGCGACAGCTCGAATCCGGCCGCGACGAGACGCTGTTCGAGTTCGCCGACGCCGTCGCCGAGCAGTTCGCGCAGCGCCGGGTCCTCGCTCCATAACGTGACGGCCAGCCGGTCGCCGCTCAGGCCGATGCGCGCCCGCAGTTCGCCGAGCGCCTCGAGGGGAATGGCGAGCGTCAGCGCCGCCGAGCCCGCGCCTTCATGCTGGGCCCCGTGCCGTTGCTCGTCGCGCTCGATCTCCATCGTCAGGGTGTCGATGCCGTGAGGCGTGCGGAACGGGATCTCGGTGAAGGCGAAGTACTCGCCCGTGGTCGCCGCAGCGAGGTGCTGCAGTTGATGTGTCGTGATTCGCGCAATGCCCGCGTCGACGTCTGCCGCCAGTGCGCGCAGCGCGGCCGGTGCAGTGGGCAGGGGACCGGCGTCGGTCACGACCGGCAAGGACTGGCGCGCGTGCGGCGCCGTCGCGGTGGGCGGCAACGCGGCGCCGGCGTGGCGATTCAGCAGCAGCGCCTGGTCGTCTATCGCCTGGCGCAGTCCCAGCAGTTGCCACTTCAGATCGCCGGTCGGCAGTTCGGCCCGTGGCGTGTCCGGCAGCGCCGCCAGCGTCGCTTCCAGCAGCGGACCGGTCTGCGCGACCGCACGCGAGAGTTCGCCCGGACGACCGAGCGTCGGGAGATCGGGCAGACGCTGGGTCAGCGTCGTCAGTCGCGCCTGCACCTCCGTGCCGGTGTCGGCGGCTGCGGCGTCGGGCGCGGCGGCGAGTGACAAGCGCTCGAGCACGACTCTGATGGGTTCCTGGGCCGGTAGCGCGACCGACAGCGAGCTCGTCAGGACCTGCGCGGCAGCCGCGCCGGTGGCTGTACCGGTGGGGCCCACGATGGTCAACTGCGGCGGCGTGCCGGCGGCGCTGACGCGTGCAGTCAAGGCGGTGCCGGGTTTCAGGTCCAGCGTCGTGCGGGCCACGACCTCGCGGCCATCGATGGCAAGTCGAATCGAGGTTTCGTCAATCCGGCCGATAACGCCGATGGAGAGCAGCTGACCGACGAGCCAACCCTGTTGAACCGCGGCACCTGCGCGGGGAGGCGGGGAGACACCGGCAAGCATTTGATCGATGCGCATGACTGCAGCAGCGGCAAACCCGGCCGAAACTTGACGAACAGGGATGCCGGAAGGGCATCCGCCACCGGGCCGGACAGGCGGCCCGTCGACAGGCTTGCGGATAGCAGACGAAGGACACCGTATGACGATAGGCCACCTCTGGTATGTCAAGCGCGCGGGCGCGCCGAAGGGGCCGTTTCCGTCCGCGATCATCGAAAAGAATATCGCGCTGGGCCGTATCCTGGGTTCTGACCTGATCAGCTCCGACGGCGCAACCTGGCACGCGGCGCTCGAGTATCCCGATTTCGACGTGCTGCAGAAAAGCGGCCAGCAGCCGCTCGTGCACCGCCGCCTCGACGAGCGGCAGGTCGAGCGACGGGCCAGGCCTGAGGTCGACGATGCGCCGGCGGAACCGCGGCGCGGCCCGGATCGCCGCGCGCCGGAAGATCCTGACACGGTGGCCCGGCGGCAGCGCGCGAACCGTGTCTGGCAAAGTCTGCGCTCCAATCCGGGGCAATTGAACAAGACGCCGCTGCTGCTCGCCGGTGGCCTGATATTCGCCCTGATCCTCGCGGCCATCGCGCTGGCGCCCACGCCGCGCACGAATGCCGATTGCGCCCAGGCGCCCGCACCTGGCGTGAACTGGGAGTTCTGCAACAAGGCGGCGGACAATCTGCGCGGTGCGCAACTCGCAGGGTCGATTCTGCGCAACGTGCAGTTTGCCGGCGCCGATCTGTCTGATGCGGACCTCCGAAATGCCGACCTGGCCTATGCCGATCTCAGCGGCGCGATCCTGCGTGGCGCCAATCTCGAAGGTGCCCGGCTGGACGGAGCGACCCTGCGCGGCGCGAGTCTCGTCAACGCGCGCCTCGCGCGTGCGTCACTCGCTTTCGCCGACCTGACGGCGGCGAACCTCGATGGCGCGATCGTCGCCGGGACGAACTGGCGCCAGGCCATCATGCCGAACGGGGTGTTGTGTCGGCCGGAAGAGGCCGCGAGTTGCGCGCCGCGGCCCTGAAATAGTCACGCGCAGACACGATTATCAAACAAACATCTCGTGCAGCTTGAATTGTCCGCCGTCACTCATTAATATCCTCGCGTTAACTATTGCGGGGTGGAGCAGTCTGGCAGCTCGTCGGGCTCATAACCCGAAGGTCGCAGGTTCAAATCCTGCCCCCGCTACCACTTAAAAAGGCCCCGGGAAATCGGGGCTTTTTGCTTTTCGGCGGAGAAAAATGCAGGGCAGCGACGCCATCGCGCAGCTGATCGAGCCTACGGTCACTGGCCTGGGCTACGAACTTTGGGGAATCGAACGGGCCCGCTCGGGACAGCGCCAGCTGATCCGGCTGTTCATCGACGCCCCGGACGGAATCGCGCTGGAAGATTGCGAAAAAGTCAGCGCGCAAGTCGCCGACCTGCTCGAAGCCGAAAACGCGATTCGTGGTGACTACACCCTCGAGGTGTCATCCCCCGGCGTCGATCGCGTGCTGTTCTACCCTGCGCAATGGGAGCGCTACCTGGGACAGGAAGTTCAGGTTCGGCTGCGGGCGCCTGTGGACGGTTTGCGCCGCCTGACCGGCACTTTGCTGAGCGCCGACGGCGATCAGGTCAGCGTCATGACCACTGACGGCGAGCGGACGGCCAGACACAGCATGATTGAGCGCGCGAGGCTGGTCCCGGTATGGCCGGAACCGGCGGACGGCAAAACGCGGCGTAAGAAAGTTGAGCGTAAATAAGATGATGAACAAGGAAATCCTGACGGTCGTCGATGTCGTCTCGAACGAGAAGGGCGTCGCCAAAGAAGTCATCTTCGAAGCCCTCGAGGCCGCGCTGGCCAGCGCCACCAAGAAGCGCTTCACCGACGATGTCGATGTCCGCGTTGCCATCGACCGCACGACTGGGGACTACGAGGCCTTCCGCCGCTGGGAAGTCATCGATCGCGCCGTGCGTTACGCCGAACTAGAACTCGTCAACGAGGGCGACCAGCCCGATCTCGAATTTCCCGAGCGCCAGATTTTTTTCGAGGAAGCCCAGGAAAAGCAACCTGGCATCAAGGTCGGCGAATTCGTCGAAGAACCGCTGGAAGCGGCGGAATTCGGCCGCATCGCCGCACAGACGGCCAAGCAGGTGATCGTGCAGAAGGTGCGCGAGGCCGAACGCGCGCAGGTCGTCGAAGCCTTCCAGGGACGCATCGGTGACCTCGTGATGGGGGTCGTCAAGCGCCTGGAGCGCGGCAGCATCTTCATGGACCTCGGCGGTAATGCAGAGGCCATCATTCCGAAAGAACACGTCATTCCGCGCGAAGTCGTCCGTCCGGGTGATCGCATTCGCGGTTATCTGTTCGATGTGCGGCCCGAGAAGCGCGGGCCCCAGTTGTTCGTCAGCCGCACCGCGCGCGAATTGCTGATCGAGCTCTTCAAGCTCGAAGTGCCGGAAATCGGCGAGAACATCATTGAGATTCATGGCGCTGCGCGTGACCCCGGCCTGCGCGCGAAAATCGCCGTGCACAGCACCGATCCCCGCATCGACCCGGTCGGCGCCTGCGTCGGCATGCGCGGTTCGCGCGTGCAGGCAGTGTCCAACGAGCTCGCCGGCGAACGCGTCGACATCATCCTGTGGGACGAGAACCCCGCCCAGTTCGTGATCAACGCAATGTCGCCCGCGGATGTCGTGTCGATTCTCGTCGACGAGGACAAGGGCAGCATGGACGTCGCGGTCAACGAGGAACAGCTGTCGCAGGCGATCGGGCGCAATGGCCAGAACGTGCGACTCGCGAGCCAGCTGACCGGCTGGGAACTGAACGTCATGACTGAGGCCGACGCTGAACAGAAGAGCGAAGCGGAAGCCACGAAGGCGCAGAAGACCTTCATGGACCTGCTCGATGTCGACGAGGAAATCGCCGCCATCCTGGTGCAGGAGGGCTTCGCTTCGATCGAAGAGATCGCCTACGTCCCCGAGCACGAAATGATGGCCATCGAGGAATTCGACGAAACGCTGGTGTCCGAACTGCGACAGCGCGCGAAAGATCTGCTGCTCACGCGCGCAATTGCGAGCGAAGAACAGCTCGGCGATGCCCGTCCGGCCGACGACCTGCTGAACATGGATGGCATGAGCTCGTCGCTGGCCTATGCACTGGCGGCGCGAGGCATCGTGACGATGGAAGATCTGGCGGAGCAGTCGATCGACGAACTGCTGGACATCGATGGCATGACCGAAGAACAGGCCGGGCAGTTGATCATGACCGCGCGCGCGCCGTGGTTCGATGAAACAACGAGCGGCGGCGAGGGTTGAGCATGGCTGAAATTACCGTACGCGAATTCGCGAACGTCGTCGGTGTTCCGGTCGAACGGCTGATCACCCAGCTGGGTGATGCCGGTTTGCAGGGCAAGAAGGCCGAAGACCCCATTTCCGAACAGGAAAAGAGTCAACTGCTGACCCATCTGCGCCGACTCCACGGCAAGGACGGCGCTCCGCCGGAACCGAGCAAGATCACGCTGAGCCGCAAGACCGTCAGCGAAATCAAGATTCCGGCCGACAAGGCCCGCACGCGCTCGCGAGTCGCGAAGCCGGGCGTGCCGGCGAAGACCGTCGCCGTCGAATTCCGGCGCAGCCGGACTTATGTGAAGCGCAGCGTCGTGGTCGAAGAGGAAACCGCGCGCAAGGAACAGCAGGCCGAACTCGAACGCCAGCGTCTGCTGGAGAATGCGCCCGAGGGCACCGAACTCCCGGCGATTGAGCTGCCGGTCGCCGCGCCGATCGAAGAATTCCAGCTCGAGGAACCACCGGTCGTCGAAGTGGCGCCAGAGCCGGAACCGGTGGCGGTTGCCGAAGCGCCTGCCCCCGAACCCGCGCCGGTCGCCGAGGTTGCGCCGGCGCCTGCGCCGCCGCGCCGCCCCGACAACGCGCCGCCACGGCACGGCGAACGGCGCGATGCGCCGGCCGACGATCGTCGTGGCGGTCGCAAGGAACTCCACGTGGCGCAGGACAAGTCGGGCAAGCGCAAGAAGAAATCGCCGCCGCCGCGCCGCTTCGTGCCGCAGTCGTCCGGCAAACACGGCTTCGAGCGACCGACCGCACCGGTCGTGCGCGAGGTGCATGTGCCCGAGAGCCTGACCGTCGCCGAACTCGCGCAGCGCATGTCGGTCAAGGCCGCCGAGGTGATCAAGGTGATGATGTCGATGGGCACGATGGCCACCATCAACCAGATGATCGACCAGGACACGGCGATGCTCATCATCGAGGAGATGGGACACAAGGGCCGTGCTGTGCGCGAGAACGCGCTCGAGGAGGAGTTGCTCGAATCCTCCGATGGGGCAGGCGATCAGCTCGCGCGCGCGCCGATTGTCACGATCATGGGACACGTCGACCACGGCAAGACATCGCTGCTCGACTATATCCGCAAGACGCAGGTTGCCGCGGGCGAAGCCGGGGGCATCACGCAGCACATCGGCGCCTACCGCGTGCACACGCCGCATGGTCCGATTACCTTTCTCGACACCCCGGGCCATGAAGCCTTCACGGCGATGCGTGCACGCGGCGCCAAGGTCACCGACATCGTGATTCTGGTCGTGGCCGCGGACGACGGCGTGATGCCGCAGACCGAAGAGGCGATCAAGCATGCGCGCGCTGCCGGCGTGCCGCTGATCGTGGCCATCAACAAGATCGACAAAGGCGGCTCCGATCTCGATCGCGTGCGGCAGGAACTGTCGGTGCAGGGCGTCAACTCGGAAGAGTGGGGTGGCGATACGCTGTTCGTGCCGGTATCGGCGAAAACCGGGCAGGGCGTCGAGGCGCTGCTCGAAGCGATCTCGCTGCAGGCTGAAGTGCTCGAACTGAAGTCCGTGATCAACGGCCCGGCGAAGGGCGTCGTGATCGAATCGCGGCTCGACAAGGGGCGCGGCCCGGTGGCGACGGTGCTCGTCCAGCGCGGCACGCTGCGCAAGGGCGATGTCCTGCTGACCGGCACCGAATTCGGCCGTGTGCGGGCGATGATCGATGCCAGCGGCGCGACGGTCGACAGCGCGGGTCCCTCGGATCCGGTCGAAGTGCTCGGCCTGTCCGGGACACCGAACGCGGGCGATGATGCGATGGTCGTCGACGACGAGCGCAAGGCGCGCGAAATCGCGATTTTCCGCCAGGACAAGGATCGCGAAACCAAGCTGGCCCGCCAGCAGGCCTCGAAGCTGGAGAACGTGTTCCAGCAGATGAAGGACGGCGAGACGACCTCGCTGAAGATCATGATCAAGGCCGACGTGCAGGGTTCGGCCGAAGCGCTGAGCGAAGCGCTGATGCGCATGAGTTCAGCGGATGTGCGCATCGAGATCGTCGCCAGCGGCGTGGGTGGCATCAACGAATCCGACGTCAACCTGGCGCTGGCGTCGAAGGCATACATGATTGGCTTCAACGTGCGCGCTGACGCCGCGGCGCGGCGGCTGGTCGACGAAGAAGGCATCGATCTCCGCTACTACAGCATCATTTACGACGTCATCGACGACGTGAAGGCTGCGGTCAACGGACTGCTGTCGCCGGAAATACGCGAGACCATCGTGGGTGTGGCTCAGGTGCGCGACGTGTTCAGATCCTCGAAGCTTGGTGCCATCGCCGGGTGTATCGTCACCTCGGGCTCGGTCAAGCGCAGCAATCCGATACGCGTGCTGCGTGACAACGTCGTGATCTACGAGGGCGAACTCGAATCGCTGCGGCGTTTCAAGGACGACGTCTCGGAAGTGCGGGCGGGCACGGAATGCGGTATCGGCGTCAAGAACTACAATGACGTCAAACCGGGTGACCAGATCGAAGTCTACGAGCGCACCATCGTCGCCCGTACGATCTAGCCCGCGCCGAGTCCCGACGAATGCCCCGTGAGTTTCCGCGCAAGGTCAGAGTGGCTGAAAGCATTCAGCGCCTTCTGGCCGAGCCGCTGGCCCAGGCCGGCCGCGATGCCGGACTCGGCATGTTGACGGTCACCGATGTCGAGGTCGCGACGGACCTGTCGACGGCCACGGTGTTCGTCAGCGCGTTCGGCGCCGGAGCCACACACGAAAAGATACTGGCGACGCTGCGCGATCTTCGCGCTGACATGCGGCAGCGGATTGCGCGTGAACTGCGCATGCGGAAAGCGCCTACGGTGAGTTTCGCGATCGACGACTCGATTGCGAATGGCGCACGCATCAGCGAACTGCTGACGAAGCGCCCTGACTGAGCGGGCGACGCCGATTTTGAGCGTGCAGACGCCGCGGCCAGCAAAACGGGCGGTCAATGGCATTCTTCTGCTGGACAAGCCCGCCGGCCTCAGTTCCAACGCCGCCCTGCAACGCGTGCGCCACTCGCTGGCCGCCGCCAAGGGCGGGCACACCGGCAACCTCGATGTCGCCGCCACCGGCCTGCTGCCGCTGTGCTTCGGCGAGGCGACCAAGGTCAGCGCGTTCCTGCTCGATGCCGATAAGGTCTACGTGGCCGATATCGCCCTCGGTGCGACCTCGTCGACTGGCGATCGCGAAGGCGAGATCCTGCAGCGGCGACCCGTTCCGGCCCTGAGTGCCGCAGGCGTCGCCGCCGTGCTCGACAGTTTCCTGGGCGAACAGCAGCAGGTGCCGCCGATGTATTCCGCGCTGAAGCGCGACGGGCGTCCGCTGTACGAGTACGCACGGGCCGGGGTGGAACTCGAACGCGCCGCGCGCCGGATTCACATCCATGCGCTGCGCCTGCTGACGCTGCGCGAAGATGGACTGGTCGTCGAGGTGCACTGCTCGAAGGGCACGTATGTCCGCACGCTGGCCGAAGATATCGGCGAAAAGCTCGGCTGCGGCGCCCACCTGGCAGCGCTGCGCCGGACGCGAGCCGGCCCGTTCAGCCTCGATGACGCCTATCCGATCGAGCGCTTCGACGCCGGCGAGCCGGCGAGCTTCGATGCGCTGCTGCTGCCGCTCGATGGCGCGCTCGTCGACTTTCCGCAGGTCACGTTGGATGCGGCCGGTGTGTTCGCGGTGTCCCGCGGGCAGCGGATTGGGCCCGTGTCGGGGGCGCCGGTCGGCTTGTGCCGGCTGTATGCACCCGATGGCAGCTTCCTCGGCATCGGCGAAGGGGCGTGCGACGGCGGCATTTCGCCGCGGCGCATGATGCAGGCGGCGCAGACGCCCGATCTGGCCAGAAGCCAATGATCGGGCACCGAAAATTGTTGTGACGGGGTGCGGCCGCGGTTAGAATGCGCGGCCTATCCAAGTAATTGAAATGCAAAGAAAGCAGGAGTCCGTAGCAATGGCATTGACCAGCACTCAGAAACTCGAAATCGTGGCCGGTAACCGCCGCGGTGCCACCGATACCGGGAGCCCGGAAGTACAGGTTGCCTTGCTGTCGGCCCGCATCGAAGAGCTGTCCGGTCATTTCAAAGCCCATACGCACGACAACCATTCGCGGCAGGGGCTGCTGCGCATGGTGAACCGCCGTCGCAAACTGCTCGACTATCTCCGCGACCGCAGCCCCGAGCGCTACCGCGAACTGATCACCAAGCTCGGCTTGCGCAAGTAAGTCGTCGCCGGCGGTTCCAATCAGGCGCCGCCGGCAGCGGCCGCGCCACGCGGTCCCTTCCATCATCTTTCAGCACAGATCGGTTCATCTATGACGCCAACTACAGTTACGTTCCAATACGGAGATCGCGAAGTCACGCTAGAGACAGGGCGGCTCGCCAAGCAGGCGACAGGCGCTGTTCTCACCACCATGGGGCAGACTGTCGTACTGTCGACGGTGGTCGGCAAGAAGGAAGGAACGACCGATCGTGACTTCTTCCCGCTGACTGTCGACTACCAGGAACGCACGTACGCGGCAGGCAAGATCCCCGGCGGCTTCTTCAAGCGCGAAGGCCGGCCGACAGAAAAGGAAACGCTGACTTCCCGCCTCATCGATCGTCCGATTCGTCCGCTCTTTCCCGAAGGTTTCAACAACGAAGTGCAGATCATCTGCACCGTGATGTCGCTGGATCCGTCCGTCGATCCCGACATTCCGGCATTGATCGGCGCGTCTGCTGCATTGTCGATTTCCGGCCTGCCGTTCATGGGCCCGATTGCCGCTGCACGCGTCGGCTATCGTGACGGCCAGTACCTGTTGAATCCGAGCTTCGGCGCACTTGCCGATTCGCAACTCGACCTCGTCGTTGCCGGTACCGAGACATCCGTGCTGATGGTGGAATCCGAAGCGCATCAGCTTTCCGAAGAAGTGATGCTCGGCGCGGTGGTGTTCGGCCACGATCAGTCGCAGGTCGTCATTCGCGCGATCAAGGAACTGCAGTCAAAGCTGAACGTGGCGCCGCCGACCTGGCAGGCACCGCCGCAGCCCACTGCGCTGATCGATGCCGTGACCTCGCGTTTCGGCGCGGCCTTTGCCGACGCCTACGGCATCATCGACAAAATGGAACGTCGCGATCGGCTGTCAGCGATCCGTGCCGACGTGCAGACCGCTTTTGGCGGTGAAGGCGCCCAGTGGACGCCGCAGCAGATCGCCACCGTCATCGGCAATCTCGAATATGACACGGTGCGCGGCGCGGCAATTGCCGGCAAACCCCGCATCGACGGCCGCGGCAAGGCCGACATCCGGAAGATCTATGTCGAAGCGGGCCTGCTGCCGCGTGCACACGGCTCCGCCCTGTTCACGCGTGGCGAGACGCAGGCGCTGGTCGCCATCGCGCTCGGTACCGAGCGCGACTCGCAGATTATCGATGCGATCGAGGGCGAGCGGCGCGAACCGTTCATGCTGCATTACAACTTCCCGCCGTTCTCGGTTGGCGAGACCGGCCGCGTCGGTTCGCCGAAGCGTCGCGAAATCGGCCATGGCCGCCTCGCGAAGCGGGGCGTGCAGGCCGTGATGCCGGACATGAGCAAGTTCCCGTATTCGGTGCGCGTCGTATCGGAAGTCCTCGAATCCAACGGTTCGAGCTCCATGGCTTCGGTGTGCGGCACCAGTCTGGCGCTGATGGACGCCGGCGTGCCGCTGCTGGCGCCAGTTGCCGGTATCGCGATGGGCCTGATCAAGGAAGGCGACGCGTACGTCGTGCTGTCCGACATTCTCGGCGACGAGGATCACCTTGGCGATATGGACTTCAAGGTGGCCGGTACCGCGAACGGTGTCACCGCACTCCAGATGGACATCAAGATCAACGGGATCACGAAGGAAATCATGGAGACCGCGCTGGCCCAGGCCAAGCAGGGCCGCCTTCACATCCTGACCTGCATGAACGAAGTGCTGAGCACGGCGCGCACCGAGATGTCGGATTACGCGCCGCGCATCATCACGATCAAGATCGACCCGGACAAGATTCGCGATGTCATCGGCAAGGGTGGCAGCACCATTCGCCAGATCACAGAAGAGACCGGTACGACGATCGACATCAGCGATGACGGCACCGTCAAGATCGCGTCCGTCGACTTTGCCGCCGGCCAGGAGGCGAAGCGGCGGGTGGAAGCGATTACGACCGATGTTCAGGTTGGCGCGATCTACCAGGGGCGCGTGCAGAAGCTGATGGATTTCGGTGCCTTCGTGAACATCCTGCCCGGCAAGGACGGCCTGGTGCACATTTCCCAGATCTCCAACGAGCGCGTCGAGAATGTCAGCGACAAGCTGTCCGAAGGCGATACGGTGAAGGTCAAGGTACTCGAAGTCGACAGGCAGGGCCGCATTCGCCTCAGCATGAAGGCGATCGAAGAGGGCGAGTAAAGACCCGGCCCCAAGCCAGCTGCCGGGGTACAAGCCCCTCGCAGGCGCCTGACAGGCGCGGCCCGCGACAGCGAGCCGCGCCTTTTTTATGCCCGGCATTCGGCGCGCAGCGCCTGGACGCGATCTCGAAACGATCTGAAGGCCTCAGTTAAAATCCATTTTTATCATTACGATAAATTCACTTTCTAGAAACTTTCCAGCTGTCGTTCACCGGTCCGCACCTGCCGATACGGAAGGGCCGCATGCGACCGCGTCCCCGCTCAAGGTCCTCCCGTGCGTGCTCGAGCGCGCTCGATCGCAGCCGGTGACGGCCGCCTTCGTCTGGCTGCCGCGGTGTTGGTTGCCCGCCGATCGGCTGCTCAGCGTTGACCAGGCGAGTGGGTGTGTCGTGGCGGGCAGGCGTGCAGCCGCCGCTCCGTGACGAGATAGTCCAGCGGCTCGTCGTGCGCGGCGAGCGGCAGCTCATCGAGGAGCTGAAATTCATAGCAAAGCCCGATGCGCACTGCCTCCGGATGCCGGGCCAGCCAGCGATCGTAATAGCCGGCGCCGTACCCCAGCCGACCACCAGCCGTTGAAAATGCGAGGCCTGGCACGAGCACTGCGTCGACCTTGCCCGGATGCGCCGGGGAGCCGGCCGGCGGGCTCAGGATGCCGAGCGCCCCGGGCAGGAGCGCCGACCAGCCGGGAAAGGCGGTGGCCACCATCAGGGTCCGATCGACGAGGCTGGGGACCAGTACCGTCGCGTTCGCTGCTTCCAGCGCGCTGATGAGGTGTCGCGTGTCGACTTCGCCGGCAGTCGACAGGTAGCAGAAAACAGTTCGGGGGCGCATCTGACACAGGAATTGGCCGAGCAGGGCGTCGAGGTGACGCTGGGCAAGCGCCGTGGCGGATGCCGACCGGGAGGCTCGAAGCGCTTTGATTCGGGTGCGAACCAGCCGCTTGGCAGCGGCAGCGGCGTCATCGTTTGGGGGCTGCATCGAAGGTTCCTGCGCCAAATCCGTCAGATAGCTTCAAATTGCGCACGAACTCCGTATAGAATACGGGCCCTCTCGACCGGACTGGCCGGGGCCCCACGA
>LNFM01002527.1_pt1 | contig 38215 bp, 33 predicted proteins | sample 596031 | NCBI WGS metagenome assembly LNFM01 (sample SAMN04254537, study PRJNA301005) | activated carbon metagenome | isolation source: dual media filters at the Ann Arbor, Michigan drinking water treatment plant | place: USA: Ann Arbor | reverse complement strand
GCCGTCGCCGCGCCCGCCGCGATGCCCGGCCTGTTCCAGCAGGGCCAGATCGACGTCATGTACACCAATACCAACACGGTCGCGATCCTGAAGGGCCGCGGCGTCGACATCGCCTTCGCGACCCCCGCCTCCGGCGCCATTACCTTCCAGACGACGCTGCACATCGTGAAGGGCGCCGAGAACGTCGCCAACGCCTACAAGTACATCGACACGGCGATCTCCGCCGAAGTGCAGAACCTGCTGCAGCGCAGCCCCTACAACATGATCCCGATCAACAAGGACGTGACCTTCGTCGACACGCTGGACGTCAAGTCCATCGACGACCTCTCCAAGATGGTCACGCACGACTGGACCAAGATCAATCCGCAGCGCGCCGCCTGGATCGAGCGGTTCAACAAGGAGATCACGAAGTAAGGCGCGCTCCCCGTGTCCGCAGCCGCAGCCGCACCCGGAGCCTCCCCGGTCCGTGACGCTGTCGAGTGGCGCCTCGCGGCGCCGCTCGGCCTCACCTATGCGGTGTTCTTCGCGGCACCCTTCCTCATCCTGCTCGGCATCAGCTTCTATGCCGATGCCGAGCAGACGCGCCTCGGTTTCGATAGCTGGCTCAAGTTCTACACCGACGCCTTCTATCTCAAGGTCATCTTCGACACGCTGAAGCTCGGCGTCCTCGCCGTGGTGGCGACGACGATCCTCGCCTATCCGCTGGCGCTGGTGTTCCGCACCGCCTCGCCGCGCATGCAGCGGGTACTGATCTTCATCATCCTGATGCCGCTGCTGACCTCGGTCGTCATCCGCACCTTCGCCTGGATCGTCATCCTCGCCCGCGAGGGGGTGGTGAACCAGACGCTGATGGCGCTCGGCCTCACCGCGACCCCGCTCAACCTCTTGCAGACCGAACTCGGCCTCGTCATCGCCCTGACGCAGATCGAGATGCCGCTGATGCTGCTGCCGCTGCTGACCATCATGAACCAGATGGACCAGAACCTCGTCGACGCCTCCCGGGCGCTCGGCGCCTCGAAGTGGCGCACCTTCTTCCGGGTGATCCTGCCCTTGACCCTTCCCGGTTGGATCGCCGGCGCGACCCTGGTCTTCGCCTCGGCCACCACCGCCTTCATCTCCCAGTCGGTGATCGGCGGCGCGAGGCTCGTCTACCTGCCCTCGCTGATCTGGCAGCAGTCCATGGTGGTCTACAACTGGCCCTTCGCGGCGGTGGCCTCCCTCACCCTCCTCTTCACGGTGCTCACCGGCATCATGGCGCTGAGCTGGCTCGGCCGCTTCGCGAAGACCAGCTAGAGGCCGCCCATGTCGCAGCGCTCCACGCCGGCCGACGTCTCCTTCAACCTGGTGGTCGGGATCATCGCCGCCGTCGCCATCCTCATCCTGGTGGCGCCGGTCCTCATCGTCATCGCAACCTCCTTCACCACGACGCAGGCGCTGCGCTTCCCGCCGCCGGGCCTGTCGCTGCGCTGGTACGGCGAGCTCTTCGACCCCGTCCGCTCCGCCCCCATCCACAACGCCGCGCTGAACAGCGTCTGGGTCGCCGGCTGGGCCACCGCCATCGGCTCGGTCCTCTCCGTCCTCGCGGCGCTCGCCATCACCCGCGTCAGCCGCCCCTCGGCGCGGGCGCTGGAGGCGAGCTTCCTCTCGCCGCTCGTGCTGCCGACCCTCTCCTACGGCCTCGCGGCGCTGATGTTCTTCTCCGTGCTCGGCATCCGGCCCTCGCTGAACCTGCTCATCGCCGGACACCTCGTCGTCATCGCGCCCTTCGTGTTCCGCACCACGCTGGCGAGCCTCACCCAGCTCGACCCGGCGCTGCTGGAGGCCTCGGCCAACCTCGGCGCCAGCCGCCTCTATTCCTTCCGTCGCATCACCCTGCCGCTCATCGCCCCGGGCATCGCGGCCGGCGCCTTCCTCGCCTTCATCGCCTCCATGGACAACGTGCCGGTCTCGCTCTTCCTCTCGACCGCGCGCACCTCCATGCTGCCCATCCGCATGTGGGGCATGATGGAATCGACCCTCGACGTCCGCATCGCCGCCATCGCCGGCGTGCTCATCGTCGCCATCCTCCTCCTCATGGTGGTGATGGACCGGTTCACCGGCCTCACCCGCCGCATGAGCGCCTGATCCGCTGGAGCCCTCCATGACCGTGCCCTACGACCGCGATCTCATCGGCTACGGCGCCAATCCGCCCAACCCGCAATGGCCGGGCGGCGCCCGCATCGCCATCAACTTCGTCATGAACTACGAGGAGGGCTCCGAGCCCTCGGTGCAGGACGGCGAGGGCTATACCGAGACGGCGCTGACCGAATCCAGCAGCCTCAACATGCCAGTGAAGGGCCGCGACCTCGCCGGCGAGGGCATGTTCGCCTATGGCAGCCGCGTCGGCTTCTGGCGGCTCATGCGCCTGTTCCAGGAGCGCGGCCTGCCGATGACCGTCTTCGGCTGCGCCCTCGCCCTCGAGCGCAATCCGGAGGCCGCCGCCGCTGTTCGCGCCTCGGGCTTCGACGTCTGCTGCCACGGCTGGCGCTGGATCAAGCACTACGAGCTCGACGAGGCCGAGGAGCGCGAGCACATCCGGAAGGCCGTCGCCTCCCTCAAGGCCACCGTCGGCGACCGCCCGCTCGGCTGGTACTGCCGCTATGGACCCAGCGTGAACACCCGCAAGCTCGTCGTCGAGGAGGGCGGCTTCCTCTACGACTCCGACGCCTATGACGACGAACTCCCGTACTGGACCAAGGTCGACGGCAAGCCGCACCTCGTCGTGCCCTATTCGCTCGTCAACAACGACGGCAAGTTCGGCACCGGCTTCTTCGCCACCTCCGGCGACTATTTCGAATGGCACAAGGACGCCTTCGACATGCTCTATGCCGAGGGCCGCACCACGCCGAAGATGATGTCGGTCGGCCTGCACATGCGCCTCATCGGCCACCCGGCGCGGGCGGCGGGCCTCGCCCGTTTCCTCGACTACGTGCAGTCCCACGAGGGTGTCTGGGTGACAAGACGCCTCGACATCGCGCAGCATTGGGCGAAGACCCATCCCTTCCAGGGCTGAGCCCGCGCGCCGAGGACCGTCCATGCCCCATGAGCTCATCGTCGCCCTCGGCGACAGGCACTACCGCGTCGAGCGGCCCTTCGGCTCCTGGCCGCAGAACACCGGCTTCGTCACCGACGTGACGGTGGACGGCCGCGGCCATGTCTTCGTCATGCTGCGCCATGACCCGCTCGTCCACCCGGCCGATCCCCGGGTGATCGAGCTCGATCCGGAGGGCCGCTACATCGCGGGGTGGGGCGGCGAGGCCATCGCCGATTCGCACATGCTGACCGCGACGCCCTCGGGCCATCTCATCGCGGTGGACCGCGACATGCACGAGGTCATCTGGTTCACCACCGCGGGCGAGCGCGTCGGCCAGCTCGGGACCCGCGGCCGGCCCTTCTCGCCCTTCAACCACCCGACCGACGTCTCCGTCGCCCCCTGGGGCGACATCTACGTCTCCGACGGCTACGGCGCGGCGCTCGTCCACCGCTTCTCGCCCAACGGCCAGCACGTGCAGAGCTGGGGCGGGCAGGGGTCCCAGGACGGGGAGTTCGTCTGGCCCCATTCGCTCTGGACCTTCGCCGACGGCCGCGTCGTCGTCATCGACCGCACCTGGAACCGCGTCCAGGTCTTCGACGGGGCGGGCCAGCACCTCGACACCTGGCACGACTTCTACCAGCCGGTGGGCATCTGGGGCGACGGCGAGGGCTGCGCCTACATCACCGACATGGTGCCGAGCCTGACCAAGATCGCCCCGGACGGCACCCGCATCGGCCGCTGCCGCCCCATGCTCAACGGTGCCCACGGCCTCTACGGCACGCCCACCGGCGACATTCTCCTCGCGGAGGGCAATCCGAGCCGCATCACGCGCCTGAAACTCTTGGGCTGAGGCGCCTTGCCTGTTGCCAACCGGCCCTCCTGCGGCTAAAAGCCAGCGCGATTGCCGCCTTAGCTCAGCTGGTAGAGCACCTCATTCGTAATGAGGGGGTCGTAGGTTCGAATCCTATAGGCGGCACCAGTCCTTCCCGCACAATTCGGAACACGCTGTCCGCGCGCTCCCGGCGATTCGCATCACCTGTTGAAGCGGATCGGAACCGCGAGGGTGACGCTGGCGCCGCCGGACCCGATGGTCGGGGGCGGGGCGGGAACCGGGCTCGCGCGGCGGATCATCGCCACCGCCTCGGCGTCGATGGCGCCGTCTCCCGACGAGCCCGACAGCCGCGCGGCCATGACCCGGCCCGACCGGTCGATGGTGAAGACGACCTGCGCCGTGCCGCCGCCGGCGCCCGCGGGAAACCGCTTGAACCGGTTGAGATGGGCATAGAGCGCGCCGCGCCAGGTGGCGGGCGAGACGCTGGGCGCCGAGGCGGCGCCCGCCGCCGGGGCGGCGGCGCTGTCGGACCGCTGCGCCTGGGCGGTCGGTGGCGCGGTGGTGCGCGGCGCCTGGCGGTCGTTGGGCCGCGTCCGGCGCGGCGGTTCGGGGCGGCGCGGCCGCGGCCGTTCCACCCGTGGCGGCGGTCTCTCGGTGCGCGGCGGCGGCCGCTCCACCTTCGGCGGCAGGAACAGCTCGGCGCGGGGCGGCGGCGGCAGGTCGGGAAGGGGGATCTCGACCTCCGGCCGCGGCGGCTCCGGTTCGGTCTCCGGCTCGGGGGGACGCTCCTCCGGCGGCACCTCCTCCGGCACGGGTTGAGGGCTCGCCTGCGCCTCCACCATCTGGGGTCCAGGCGCGACGTCCTGGGCCGGTGCCTCCGGCGCGACCGCCATCGGGGCGAGCTCGATCATTACCGCCGGCGGCGGATCGCCGGCCGCCGACGGCGCGGGAGCCGCCTGCAGGGCCGCCCAGAGCGCGGCGCCGTGGGTAGCCGTCACGGCCGCGCCCGCGAGGCCCCAGCGCAGGCCGGCCATCCAGGCGCCCGGGAGCCCGCGGCCCGCGCCGACTGACGGCGGCGCCGTCATCGCGCCGCGGCGCCCGCCGCCTGGCCCGTATCCTCGAGGCCGACGAGCGCGATCTTCAGGTATCCGGCCTGGCGCAGCAGGTTCATCACCCCCATCAGCTCGCGATAGGCCACGGCCCCGTCGGCGCGCAGGAACACCCGCTGCTCGCGGTCGCCGCCGGTCTGCGCGTCGAGCCGCGCCTGCAGCGCCGCGCGCGGCACGTCGTCGTTGCCGAGGGCGAGCGAAAGGTCGGGCCTGACCGTCAGGAACACGGGCTTCTCCGGCCGGGGCTGCACCGCGGCGTTGGACACGGGCAGGTCCACCGCCACGTCGACGGTCGACAGCGGTGCCGCCACCATGAAGATGATCAGGAGCACCAGGATCACGTCGATGAAGGGCGTGACGTTGATGTCGGAGACCTCCGCGAGGTCACCGTCCGCGGGGTCCTTCAGCGACACGCCCATCAGTGCGGACCCTGTGCCTGGCCGCCGGCGACGGCCCGCAGCGCCACCGGCAGAGGTGCGCCGCGGGCGAGGGTGCGGCGGTCGATGTCGCGCGAGACATGGCTCAGGACCTCGGCGGATGCGTCGGACAGGAGCGCGCGGTAGCCGGCGACCGACCGGGCGAAGACGTTGTAGACGATCACCGCGGGGATCGCCGCGACGAGACCGATGGCGGTGGCGAGCAGCGCCTCGGCGATACCCGGCGCCACCACCGCGAGATTGGTGGTCTTCGCCTGGCTGATGCCGATGAAGGAATTCATGATCCCCCAGACCGTGCCGAACAGGCCGACGAAGGGGGCGGTGGAGCCGATCGTGGCGAGGAGGCCCGTGCCGCGTGCGGCCTCGCGCCCGGCGCGCGCCTCGATCCGCGACAGGGCGATGGCGACGCGCTCCTTCGTCCCCTCCGCCGGAAGGTCCGCCGAGCGGGCGTCCTCGACCATGGCGGCGCGCACGAGGTCCGCGACCGCGCCGCGCCGGGTGCGGTGGGCGGCGACCATGGCCGCGGCGCTGGCGAGATCCGCCGCCTCGCGCAGCAGGCGGGTGGCGAAGACGGCCCGCCGGCGGGCGCGGAAGAGCTCCAGCGCCTTCACCAGCCAGATCGTCCAGGTCACCACCGAGGCGAAGGCGAGCCCCACCATCACCGCCTTCACCACCACGTCGGCGGCCATGAACATGCCCCAGGGGGACAGGTCGTGCGGAAGGGCGGCGGACGGGGCGGCGGCCGGCGCAGAGGGGGGAGCTGCGGCCTGCGCGGTCGCACTGTCCGGCGTGGATGCCGGCGCCGGGGCCGCGGCGGCCGGAACTGGGCTCACGGCCCGCGGCGCGTCGGCCGCAGGCAGTCCCTGGGCGACGGCGCCGGCCGCCGCGCAGGCGAGGGCCGCCGTCAGGCCGAGGATGAGGAGCCGGTCACGCATGGGCCACGTCCTTGAGGCGAGGGGCTGCCGCCCCGGCGGCGGCGCAGGAGAAAAAGAGTGGCTGGCTTGCCCCGTGTCGGGGGCTGGCTGGCTAGGAGGTCGCCTCGGGGCTTGCGATCGTGTTCGAGGCGAAGGGATGGGCCGGGCGTGTCTCCGGCCGATCAGAACCTCGCCGTCAGCGCGGCGCGGGCGCTGCGGCCGGGGGCCGGCAGGTTCGCGTTGGAGAGCGGGTCGAGGTAGTAGCGGTCGAACAGGTTGTTGATGTTCACCGTCAGCGTCATGTGCTGGTCGATCTTCCACTCGGCGAAGAGGTCCACCACGTGGAAGGCCGGCCAGGGGATCTGGGTGCCCGCGCTGAAGTCGTTCGGGTCGAGGCCGCCGACGCCCGCGACGCTGCCGCTGACGTAGCGATGCCGCGCCCCCACCGTCAGCGCCTCGTCGAAGAAGCGGGCGCCGACCGTCGTCGTGATCGTGAAGCGCGGCGGCGCCTGGTTGATCATGTAGTCGGTCTGGTAGGGCGCGTCGGTGCACGGCACGCCGACCCGGCAATAGGCGTAGTTGGTGTAGTAGTTCAGGGCGAGATCGACGAAGTAGCGCCGGGCGTCGTAGCCGCCGGAGAGCTCGATGCCCTTCATCACCACCTTGTCGATGTTGACCACCTGGTAGGCGTAGTTCCAGGTGGTGCCGACCCGGCCATAGGCCCGTCCCAGATAGTCGCGGTAGAAGTTGTCGAAATAGGCGAGCTTCACCCTCAGCTTGTCCCCCGGCTGCCAGACGTCGCTGCGCAGATAGTTGGCGCCGATCTCCCAGGTCGAGGCACGCTCCGGCCGCAGGTTGGGATTGAACAGGAATCCCGAGGAGTTCCAGGTCGATTCCCGGATGCTCGGCGGACGATAGCCGTTGGCGTAGCGGGCGAAGAGCTGCACGCCCTCCATCGGCGTCAGCGTGATGCCGGCGTTCGGGCTCACCGCATCGCCGCGATAGCCGGTCGAGGCGGGGCGCAGCGTCGTGCCCGCATAGTTGCTGGTGTCGTCCACCGAGAACCGCATGTACTGGACGCCGGCATGCACCTTCACCCAGGAGAGCGGCGAGAGCTCCGTCTTGCCGAAGGCGCTCCACTGGTCACGAACACCGGACATCGGAATGTAGCTGCCGTTCGTGCTGGGGAGCCGCGGCGCCACGGCCTCGCGGGCATAGGTGCCGCCGTAGGTCACGGCGAGGCCGCCGAGCGGGGTCGCGAAGCGGGAGGTGTTGGAGCCGGACAGCCCGACATTGACCGAGCGTGTCGGCCGCTGGATCACCTGGATGCTGTCCGACTGCAGCGAGTTCTCGTTGATCGAGACGTAGGAGGAGTTCAGCGACAGGTCGATCAGGTCGTTGCCGCTGGGCTTCCAGTTGTACCGGGCGCTGAGCGTGTTGGTCTCGATCTCGCTGAGCGGCAGCTGGCGATAGCCGCTGCGGATCGTGTTCGGCATGATCTCGCCGAACTCGTTGGTGTGGCGGATGTAGCTCAGCCGCAGCTGGTGGCCGTCGCCGAAGCGGACCGTTCCCTTGAGCAGCAGGGTGAGGGCGTTCTCGGAGGTGTTCAGCACCTCCTGCCCCGGCCCGGCGGGCGACAGCGCCACCGCCCCGGAGGTCGTGTTGTAGGTCCGTGGACCGTTTGAGCCGGCAAAATAGTTGCCGGACTGGCGCCGCGCGATGGCGCCGACCAGCTCGAAATTCTCCACCTGATAGGCCGCGGCGAGGCTAGCAGAGCGCGTGCCGCCGATGCCGCCGCCGTCGGTGCGGCCGGTGGTCTGGCCGGGGAGAACGCGGCTGGTGGAGGACAGGAGGCCGTTCAGCGGATCGAGCGCGTTGGTGCCGAGGCTCCCCTTGAGCTGCACGCCGTAGCTGCGCCCGGGCCGCAGGATGTCGCTGGCGTTCAGCGTCTCCATGTAGACCGAGCCGCCGATGGCGGTCGGGCCGGCGGTGCCGCCGCCCGGGCCCTTGTTGATGGCGACCCCGGACAGGAGGTCCGGATCCACATAGACGCGGTTGTCGACGCCGTAATAGCCGCGATAGGTCGAGGTCGACTGCTCCGCGCCGTCGATGGCGGTGGCGACGCGGTTCATGCCCTGCATGCCGCGGATGTTGACGTCCATGGCCGCGCCGTTGCGGCTGCTGCCGGCGATGACGCCCGGTGTCGAATCGAAGATCTCGCCGCTCGACGTGCCGCGGAAGCGCTGGATCGTCTCGCCGCCGATGAAGGCGCTGGTCCCCGGCGTCCGGTAGGGCTCGTCGGCGGCGGCGCTGCGGGCACCGGAGACGTCGATCGTGTCGAGGGCGATGGCGCCCTCCGGCGCCGCTCCCGTCGCCGCGGCGCCGGCGGCCTGCACGGTGACGGTGGTCGCGCCGGCGAAGCGATGGGTCAGCCCGCTGCCCTGGAGGAGGCGGGCGAGGGCGACGCTCGCGGTCATCGCACCCGAGACGCCGGCCGAGCGCTTGCCCGCCACCACGGCGGGCACATAGGTCACCTGCAGGCCCGACTGCCGGCCGAAGGCGGCGAGCGCCGCCGACAGCGACCCTGCCGGGATGCTGAAGGCGATCTGCCGCGCCTCCTGGGCGGCGGCGGGGCGCACCGCCGCCGGCATGGCGAGGCCGATGGCCGTCGTCGTCATCATCATCAGGGCGAGCGCGCCCCTGCCCCGTCTTCCACCGATGACCAATGCGTTGCGCAGCCTCATGGCCGACCACTCCAGACAGATTGTGGGATGTGGCGATCGATTGGCTGCGGCTAGCGACCCCCGAGGGTGAGACGGGTGGGGCGGCGCGTTTTTCTCATGGGCGCGCGAAAAAAAATCAGAGGGTCGAGACCACGGTCAGCCACGCGGAAACGTGCCGCACCCGGGCGTCGAAGGGATGGACCACCGCCTCGAGCGCGGCGAGGGGGCTGCGCAGGTCGAAGACGCCGCTGATCCGCCGCTGCCCGAGCTCGGACCCCGCGAGGATGATGCGGCCCGTGTGCCACCGGCGGATCTGGGCGATCACCGCCGCCACCGTCTCGTCCTCGGCCAGCAGCTGGCCGCTGCGCCAGGCGGCGAACTGTCCCGGCAGGAGCCTGCCGCGCTCCACGCGCCCCGAGCCCTCGTCGAGGCGCAGCCAGTCGCCGGCGGCCAGCCGTCCCGCGCCTGCGGGGAGGCCGGCCCGCGTCGCGGCGAGGGTGCCGCGCTCGACGCCGACCGAGACGATGCCCGACTCGCGGGAGAGACTGAACGTCGCCTCGCCGCCGCTCACCACGACGTCGCCGACGGCGGCCTCGAAGGGGCGCCCGGGCGCCCCGGCGCGATCGCAGCAGACGGCGCCGTCCAGCAGGTCGAGCCGTCCCCCGCCCGCCGCCAGGCGGATCGCGCTGGCAGGCCCCAGGGTGACGGACGTGCCGTCGGGCATCTGGAAGCGCGTCACCTCCGCCGCCGCCGTCATGCGGTCGGCGGTGAGGCGCAGCCAGGCGCCCGGACCGTGCAGTGCCGCTCCGGTGGCCACCACCAGGCCGGCCATGCCGCCGAGGATCGCCCGTCGCGACGCTCCGCCCTCGCCCGTGAGGGATGAGGACTGGTCGGTCAGCACCTGTCCCGCCATGCCGTGCAGCTCCGCCGCCTCCCGCCAGGCCGCATCGTGGGCGGGGCTGCGGGCGCGCCAGTGGCGGATGAGGTCCAGCGTGACCGGATTGGCCGGCGCGTTCTGCAGCCGGATGACGATGTCGAGCGCCTCCTCGAAGAGCACGTCCTCCGGCGTCGTGTCAGCCGTCATCCGCTTCCCGCCTTGTCGCGACGCATCCTCTGGGCCATGGGCCTATGACGAACGGCGGGTCTCAACATTCACCCGGCCTCAGACCGCGGTCTCGTTGAGGCGCCGGCGCAGGTGCCGGTAGGCGTCGCGCACCAGCACCCAGGTCCGCGTCGTCGACAGCCCGATCTCCTGGCCGACCTCGGCGATGGTCATCTCCGCCAGCCGGTGAAGCTCGAAGGCCCGGCGCGTCCTGTCGGGGAGTTCCGCGATGGCCGCCTCGACGATGGCGAGCCGCTGCCGGTCGTAGACCACCACCTCCGGCGTCGGCGCGGGATCGGCGACGGCCATCATGTGCTCGTCGCAGCCGGTGACGAAGGGAACCGTCCGTTCCCGCCGCCGGAGATCCACCGACAGGTTCCGCGCGATCATGTGGAGATAGGCGCGCGGATTGGCGTAGTCCTCGCCGGGGGCGAGGGTGAGCGCGCGCACGAAGGTGTCCTGCGTCAGGTCGGCGGCGGCGTCGGGGCTGTGGCCACGGCGTCTCAGATAGCGCTGGATCTCCCGCGCGTGCCGCATGAAGAGTTGCCTGATGTCCAGCATCGCCCCGGCCCCCGTCGCGCGCGCCCGGTCAGTCGGACAGCTGGGCGGCGCGTGCCAGCGCCGCCGGGAACCCGGTGAGCGTCACGTTGAAGGTGACGGCCTCGCCGGAGGACAGGCTGAGGGCGGCGACCGTGAGCCTGGTCGCCGACGTCATGGCGTCGGTCGCGACCTTCGGGAAGGAGACCGGCAACAGACAGCCCGCCGGGACGCAGGTGGAGAACCTGACGCCCTGCCCGAGGTCCTTGTCGTCCAGCTTGAGAATGGCGCCGTTCTCCAGCTTCAGGCCGAAGGGCATGAGGATCGTCCCGTCGCTGCGGCCTTCGCGCGGCGCCCTGAGCTCGATGGCGAAGACCCGCTGCCCCGAGCGGGTGTCGCCCTGCGACTGCGCCAGCAGGCAGACCTTGCGGCCTTCGGTCGCCCGGCAATCCACCGTCCAGTCGCCGAAGGTCTCGACGATGCTGCTGGCGCCGTTGGGGAAGAGAGGGGCGGGGGGCGGGGCGACGCTGGTGCCCGCCGGCAGGGGCGTCGCCGGGCGCGCGAGGGGCGCCTGCTGGGCGACGAGCGGCGACGCCGTCAGCGTCGCGGAAAGGAGGAGGAGGGCCGAGCGGAAGAAGAGGCCAGCGCGCCGCATGGGGGAATCCTGTCAGGCTGTCGTGCGGTCACCGGCGGACCGCGCCTGCGTTCATACGGCGTCGGATATTTCCTCGCAATTACAATGTTTTAGATCGAATCTAAAGAACGGGCTACCGCCATGCGGTCTTTTCTCCCGGGGCGATGGGTCCTGTATCGCGCCACCACGGGCCCGCAGGGTGGGAACGGTCGGGCCCTTCGCTGGTTTTCCTTTGGGAGGCCGGGTTCGCCGAGCCGGCCCGAAGGGTCTCGATCCCGCCGTCCCCCGGCGCCGGGAGAGACCGGGCGCCGCCGCAGACCTGGGCGGCGCACCTGCGGCCCACCTCGAACCATGGAGGCGCGATCATGCCCACCGATCTGCCCGACACCCATCCCGACGACCCCAAGGGTCCCGCCACGCCGGCCGTGGACGGCGGTCCGGTCCGGCTGCCGAACCGGCACGTCCAGATCGACCACGACGTCATTCTTCCCGAACCGCGTCCGGCGGACGAGCCCGATGCGATCCTTCCCGGCGACCGCGAGGGGGACGGCCGCGGGCCGCCCATTCCCATGCCCGCTTTGCCTTGAGCCCGAACGGGAGGGGCCGCGACACCGTCGCGGCCCCTTCTGCATGGACTCAGCCCATCTTCACCTTGGCGTTCTCCCCGAGGTCGGGACGCGCGCCGGTCGCAGCGGCGGCCGCCATCTTGATCATCGACACGATGCGGCCCGGACCCTTCCAGATCTCGGCCTCGGTCGGCGTCACGCGCACCAGACGGATCGACGGATCGTCCGGGCTGTCCCACCAGGCCTTGGCGGCCATGGAGAACAGCTCGCGGATCTTCGCCCGGTCGTTGGATACGCTGGCGCGGCCGGAGACCGAGGCGTAGCGCTCGCTCTTCGGATCGGAGAAGGCGAGGCAGACGTGGTGGTCCTGCTGCACCTCGTCGTCCTTGCGGCCCTCGACGTCGGTGAGGAAATAGATCGCGCCCTCCTCCGCCTTGACGTGGGCGGCCATCGGGCGCGCGCGCATGCCTTCCGAATCCTCGCGGACCGTGACGAGCATCCCGATGCGGACGGCCTCGATCAGTTCGTAGACATCCTGCGGGCGGGCATGGGTATGGGACATCGGCAACTCCTCTTCTGGCCGGACGGTAGGGTGGGAAGCGCCGGAAGCGCCGAAGGTTCCCGGCTCGCCTGTTCCGGCCCGCATTCGCCCTTTTTCACCGTCATCAATGGAACGAGCCGGCGCCCGCGGCGTTACCCGAGGTCCACCCGCGTGTTGCGCGAAGGAACTCCATGCTCGAGACCATCCTGCCGCCTCCCCACGACGAGGACATCGCCGAACGGCTGCGGCGTCGCGAGGCCGAGCTCGCGCGTGTCCAGCGCATCGGCCAGGTGGGCGGCCTCGAGGTCGACCTCACGGGCGGCGCGTTCCGGAACCGGCGCTCGCCGGAATATCTCAGGCTGCACGGCCTCCCCCCGACCCACGCCCACGAGACCCACGAGGCCTGGGTCGCGCGCATCCATCCCGAGGATCGCGAGCGGGTGGTGGATCATTTCCGCGCCTCGGTCGCGGGCCGCGACATGGAATACTCGGCGGAATATCGCATCATCCGCCCCTCGGACGGGGCGACGCGCTGGATCCTCGCCAAGGCGGAGATCGAGCGGGCGCCGGACGGCTCGCCCCTCCGTCTCGTCGGCGCCCATATCGACGTGACGGCGCGCCGGGTGGCGGAAGAGGAGAAGGAACTCCTCGCCCGCGAACTCGCCCACCGCATCAAGAACGTCTTCGCCGTGGTCCAGGGCCTGATCATGCTCTCGGCCCGCAGCAGGCCCGAGCATCTCGCCTTCGCGCGGGAGGTGGCCGACCGGGTGACGGCCCTCGCCCAGGCGACCCAGTTCGTCGCCCCCGGCGGCATGGCGCGGACCGAGAACGTCGATCTCCTCGCCTTCCTGCGCTCGCTGCTGGCGGCCTATCGCAACGGCAATGCCGATACCGTGGTCTGCGAGGGGGAGAGCGTGCAGATCGGGCCGCGTGCCGCGACCACCATCGCGCTCGTCGTTCACGAGCTCGCCACCAATGCGGTCAAGTACGGCGCCCTGTCGAACCCCGCAGGGCGGCTCACCGTCACCCTGATGCGGGGCACCGACGGCTATGTCATCGTCTGGCACGAGATGGCGGGTCGCATGCTCAGCGGCCAGCCGGGCCATGCCGGCTTCGGCACCGACCTCATCCAGAAGGTCCTGGCGGCGCAGTTCCGCACGGCGCTCGAACTCACCTGGCTCCCCACCGGCCTCGACGCCCGCCTCGCCATCATGAACGAGCACCTGGCGCGTTGAGGCGGCGAAACGCCGGGCCGCCTCGGCGGCCCGGCTTGTCCGTCAGGCGGGCCTGGCTCAGGCGGCCTTCTTGCCCTTGGCGCGCTCGTTGACGCCGGCATCCGCCAGCTTCGTCAGGTCCGCGTCGGTCTTCTCCTCCTCCGCGAGGGTCTTGGCGAAGAGGTCGGCGGCTTCCTTCATGCCGAGTTCCTCGGCCCAGCGCTTCAGCGTGCCGTAGCGGGTCATCTCGTAGTGCTCGACCGCCTGGGCCGACGAGATCAGGCCGGCGTCGAGAGCGGCGGTGCCCTTGAACTCGTCCATGATCTCCTCGCCCTCGGCGACGATGCCCTCGATGGCGTCGCAGGTCTTGCCGCGGGCCGGCTTGCCGAGAAGCTCGAACACCTGCTGCAGGCGCTCGATCTGGCCCTCGGTCTCGTCGCGGTGCTTGCCGAAGGCCTCCTTGAGCTTGTCGGACTGCGCCGCCCGCTGCATCTTCGGCAGCGTCTTCAGGATCTTGCGCTCGGCGTAGTAGATGTCCTTGAGCGTATCCAGGAACAGGTCGTCCAGGGTCTTTTCCTTGGCCATGTGTCGTGCCTCCTCGCAATGTCGGGATCAGCGGTCGGCGGTGCTCCAGCCGGATCGCGCCGCGGCGGAATGCCGTATGCAGCCAACGTCACGGCGGGCGGGTCGTTCCTAGGCAAAAGACGCGGAGCCGCGGTCCCACGCCCTTTCGGGCGGAACCGCGCGCGTGCCCGCTGGTTGTTGCCATGACCAATGGAGGCTTCCCGCATGTTCTCGTTCTTCGACAACCGTTCGCCCACCCAGCGCTTCGCCGACGAGGCCATGGAACAGCTGTCCTCCCTCGCGCGCCGGATCGGTCGTGAGGGGAGCCACGTCCAGGCGGCCATGGAATCGGCGCCGGACCACATCCGCTCCGCCGCACGCAGCCTCGACCGCATGGGCATCAACCCCCACGCCGCCGCCGTTGCCGGCCACCAGGCCCTTCGGCACGTCGGCCGCCACCCCTCGGTGCTGGCGCCCCTGGTGATCGTCGGTGCGGCGGTCGCCCTCGGCTACTGGCTCGCCCAGCCGAGCCAGACCGTCGCCGCGCCGCACGTGAAGCGCCAGAGCTGATCGATCCATCCACGCATGAAAAAGCCGCCGGGCCTGCCCGGCGGCTTTTTCATGTCGTCACATCCACTCAGGCACGAAAAAAGGCGGCCCCGGAGGGCCGCCTTTTTCCAGCGATGACCGGACGTCGGTCAGCGGCGCATGCCGTAGAGAAAACCGACGAAGGCGGCGATGGCGAGCGCCTGGAAGGGCCGCGACGTGATCTCGTCGCGCAGCATCTTCTGCAGGTCGCCGGCGCGGTTCGCCATCACCTCGGTATCGACGCCCGCGGCCTTCAGCTGGGTCTGCGCCGCACTGGCGAAATCCGTGACGCTCGCGCCGGGGTTCATCGTCTTGCCGTCAGCCATGGAGGCCTCCTCGTGTTGCACTGACTGCGCAACGCACGGCGACGGCCCTTCGTTCCGCTCAGAGGGCCGTGACGTGATGGGCCGGCAGAGCGCCGCCGTTCCACTGGCCGCCGAGCGCCCGCTCCACCTGCGCCGCCACCTGCAGCAGCAGGCCGTCGCCGCCCTGCCGCGTCTGCAGCTGGATGCCCATGGGCAGGCCGCCGGGCAGGCGGCCGAACGGCATGGACAGGCCGGGGATGCCGCACAGGTTCGACAGCGGCGTATAGGCGAAGATCGCCCACAGGTTGGCGAACCAGTCGTGGACGGAGGGATTGTCGCTCACCGTCAGGTATTCCCGCGTGCCGATCGGCGGCGTCGGTTTCGCCATGGTCGGCGTCAGGATCAGGTCGTAGGTCTCGAAGAAGGCGCCGAAGCCGCGCGACGCCGTGTTGAAGGCGAGCTGCATGCGGGTGCGCTCGGAATAGGTCGCGTCGATCCCCGCCGCCCAGAGCCTGACGTTCATCGGCTCGACCTTGTCCTCCGGCGGCTTGGTCAGGCCGCGCGGCTCGAGGAGGAGGGCGATGGTCTGGGCGAAATTGGTGATGTAGCAGGTCGTCTGCGCCTGGTAGGCGGCGGCGAAGTCGATGGGGGGCAGCGCCCACTCGACATGGTGGCCGAGGTCTTCGAGGAAGCGGCCCGCCCGCTCCAGCTCGGCGACGATCTCGGGGTTTGCGCGGTACGGCCCCCATTCATGCGACATGGCGATGCGCAGCCTGGCCGGATCGCGGGCGACGAGCGCCGTATAGGGCTCGTCGGCCGTCCAGTAGGGCATGAACTCGCCCGGCGCGCCGCCGCGGCAGGCGTCGACGAAGGCGGCGGTGTCGCGCACGCTCCGGCTGAGGCACCCCTGGGAGGAGACGACGCTCGACAGGTCCGATCCGCCCGGCGCGATGGAGAAGACGCCGCGCGAGGGCTTGAGCCCGACGAGGCCGTTGACGCCCGCGGGGATGCGGATGGAGCCGCCGCCGTCGGTGCCGTGCGAGATCGGCGTGGCGCCGGCCGCCACCATGGCCGCCGAGCCGGCCGATGAGCCGCAGGTCGTGTAGTCCGTGTCCCAGGGGTTGCGGGTGACGCAGAGCGTGTTCTCGGCCGAGCTGCAGACGCCGAATTCCGGCGTCGTCGACCGGCCGATGATGTTGAGCCCGGCCTTGCGGATCTTGGCCGTCAGGTGGCTGTCGGCGGCCGCCACGTTTCCCTGCATCAGCAGCGAGCCCATCTCCTGCAGGCGCCCCTTCAGCGTCGGGCCGAGGTCCTTCATCAGGTAGGGTACGCCGGCGAAGACGCCGCCGGGGTCCATGCCGTCCTTCGTCGGGTCGGCGACCACGTCGTCGAAGATCTCCACCACCGCGTCGAGCGCGGGGTTGAGGGCGGCGACCGCCTCGCGCGTCTGCGCCGCGAGCTCGGCCGCGGTGAGCTCCCCCGCCCGCACCCGCTCGGCGAGCGCGGTGGCATCGTGACGGGCCCATTCGCTCCAGCTCATCGCGCGTGTCATGTCGGTCGTTCTCGTCCTTGGGAGGGATGTCCCTGCATCGGCGCTCCGCGGCGGCAGGACCACCGCGCCGTCCGCATGGGCGCAATGCGTTTCGCGCGGGAATGCGGTTTTGCGGGGCCGCCCGGGCCGGTATCGTCATGTTTCCGGTCGCTTCGGACGCGGCAACGCCGAACGCCGCCACGAGGCGCCGGCCCCGGTTCCGCTCCCCCAGCGTCAGGCCCTCTTGCCTTGCCGCCCGCGAGCCCGAAGGATGGCAAAAAAATCCGGGGAGGAAGCCTGTTGTCCGTCAAGCGTCTCGAGCCTGTCGACGTCGTCGTGGTCGGAGCCGGCCTCGGCGCCGCGGCCTTCACCCGGCACCTCGTCGAGGAAGCCCCGTCCCTGTCCGTCGTCGTGCTGGAGCGCGGCGGCTGGGTGGACCGCGCGGCGCTGCCGGCCTTCCGCGCCGATTTCCAGCGCGATGTCCTCGGCCCCTACGCCACCTCGCCCAACGTGCGTCTCGCGGCGGGCGGCATCGCCCCCTCCGCCGACTATGCCGTCGACGACAGCCAGTCCGACTTCAAGCCGCTGATGTGGAGCGGCGTCGGCGGCTCCACCATCAACTGGGCGGCGCATTTCCCCCGCTTCCACCCTTCCGACTTCCGCACCCGCAGCCTCGACGGCGTCGGCGACGACTGGCCCTTCACCTACCGGGACCTCGAGCCCTTCTACGACCTGAACGACGCGCGCTTCGGCATCGCGGGGCTGCCCGGCGACCCCGCCTATCCGCCGAAGCCGGCGCGCCCCATGCCGCCCATCGCCCTCGGGCGGCTCGGCATGACGGCGGCGCGCGGCTTCGACCGTCTCGGCTGGCACTGGTGGCCGGTCGATTCGGCCATCAACAGCCGCGCGCATGCCGGCCGTCCCGGCTGCAACCATTGCGGCCCCTGCCAGCAGGGATGCGTCACCGGCGCCAAGGCCTCCACCGACATGACCCACTGGCCCGAGGCCATCGCCCGCGGCGTCGAGATGCGCACGGGCGCGGTGGTTCTGCAGGTGGAGATCGAGGCCGGCCGCGTGACCGGCGTCACCTACCGCACGGCGGAGGGCGACCTCTTCCAGCCGGCGGCGACGGTGGTGGTCGCCGGCAACGGCATCGGCACCGCGCGCCTCCTGCTCGCCTCCGGCGTCTCCTCGCCGGCCCTCGGGTGCAACCTCATGTATCACGGCGCCGGCTATGTCCGCGGCTTCTTCGCCGAGGATCTCGACGGTCCCGTCGGGCCCACCGGCTGCGCCATCTACAGCCACGAATTCTACGAGACCGACCGCTCCCGAGGCTTCGTCCGCGGCGTCCACCTGCAGGCGACGCGCGAGAACCCGCTCGCCGTGCAGGCCGCCCGCCTGCCGCGGCCCTGGGGTGAGGAAGCCCATGCGGCCCTGCTGCGCGAGTTCCGGCATTCCATGGCCATCCTCGTCGTCAACGAGGATCTGCCCGAGCACGAGAACCACGTCGGCCTCACCGGCGAGACGGCGCCCGACGGACTTCCCGGCGTGAAGGTGGTCTACCGCCTTTCGGATCATTCCCGCCGCGCCCTCGACTTCGGCCTCGACCGCGCCGAGGAGATGCTGCGCGCCGCCGGCGCCGTCGAGACGGTGCGCGTGCCGCTCGCCCCCTTCACCGGCTGGCACCTTCTCGGCACCGCCCGCATGGGTACCGATCCCTTGACCTCCGTCACCGACGGCAGCGGCCGCGTCCACGGCGTGAGCGGGCTTCTCGTCGCCGACGGCAGCCTCTTCACCACCTCGGCGGCGGTCAATCCCGGCTCCACCATCGGCGCGCTGGCGACCAAGGTCGCCGACGATTTCGCGAGGCTCGTCGCATGACCACGACCTTCGAAGACGCCGTTCTCGACACGCTCTTCCCCGGTCTCGGGGCGATCCCGCCGGCGAGCCGCGCCGGCCTCGACGTCGCCTCCGTGCTGGCGCGCCACGGCGGCGTGCTGGACGCGATCGCCGCCACTGCCGGCGGACGCGAGGCCTTCGCCGCGGCGGATCCCGCGCGGCGCGCGCATCTCCTGGCCGAGACGGAGCGCGGGACGCCCGCGCCCGTCCAGGCCCTCGTCCTCGCCGTCTCCGCGCTCTATCACGCCAGCGCCCCCGTGGTGGAAGCCTATGGCTGGCCGTCCCGTCCGCCGCAGCCGCAGGGCTTCGCGGTCGGCGCGCCCGGCGACGAGGCCGAGGCGGACGGGATGCTGGAGCGCGTCAGGGCGCGGCGGCAGATCTGGCGGGGCTGAGCCTCAGTCCCGCGCCGAGAAGCGGGCCATGAAGCTGCGGTCTAGCCAGTCCTTCCACAGCCAGACCCAGCGTCCTTCCAGGGCGAGCCAGCGGCCACGCCCGGCTATGGCGCCGCCGTCCCCCGTCGACAGGATGGCGAGGTAGTTCCGCTGGGCGCGGTAGGGCTCCAGCGGCTCGCCGCGCCCCCGCCGCCGGAGGTTCTCGACGAGCGGCGGTCCCTGTCGCACCGCGAAGACGCCGGCCTTCTCGCGCCGCTGGCCCTCGATGGCGGCGCAGTCACCGACGGCGAAGATCGCCGGGTCCGAGAGGGACACGAGCGTATCCGCCGTCAGCACCGATCCGTCGTCGGCCTGCGCAAGGCCCGTCGTCGCCAGCCAGTCCGGCGCCCGCGCGGCGGTGGAGACGATCACCACGTCGGCGGCGATCCGCCGGCCGTCGGATGCGGTCGCGCCGTCGGCGTCCACCGACGCGATGCGGCAGGGCTCGAGCACGGTCACTCCGCGGCGGGCCAGCGCCGCCCGGATGCGCCGGCGCATGCCGGCGTTGAGGCCGGGCGCCAGCGCCTCGCCGGCGGCGATCCCGATCCAGGGCCGCTGCTCCCGCGCCGCGAAGCGGGTGCGCAGCGCGAGGGCGAGCTCGATGCCGGCCGGGCCGCCGCCGACCATCAGGATGCGGCGCGGCGCCTGCGGGCCGTCGAGGAGTGCGTCCAGCCGGTCGAGGAGGCCGCTGATCGGCTTCACCGCGAGGGCGTGGACGTCGGCCCCCGCGATGCCCGTGAGGTCCGGCGTGATGCCGACGTCGAGGGAGAGCGTGTCGAAGGCGAGGCATCCGCCGTCGGCGAGCAGCAGCGCGCGGCCGTCGCGGTCGATGCCGGTGGCCGCGGCGAGGCGGAAGCCGGCGCCGCAGCGGCGGGCGAGGGCCTCGAGGTCGATGTGCATCGCCTCGCGCCGATAGTGGCCGGCGATGTGCCCGGGCAGCATGCCGGAATAGGGGGTGAGGCGGCGGTCGGTGACGAGGGTCAGCCGCACGCCCGGCTCGGGCCGGTCGCGGAAGGCGGTGAGCACCTGGACATGGGTATGGCCTCCCCCGACGAGTACGACGTGATGGTCAGCCACCGGCGCCTCCGTCGAGGCGGGCCAGCGCCGCCCGCGTCGCCGGGGCGGCGCCGGGCTCCGCCGCCAGCGCCTGCCGCAGCCAGGCGAGGTCGCCCGGCTCGTCCACGTCGTGCTGCTCCGGCAGGAGATGCACGGCGAGGCCGGCGGCCTCCGCCCGGCGCAGCGTCTCTTGGAGCACTCCCGGCGTGCTCCAGGCCATGGGCGCGAAGAGCGGCGCGGCGCGCGCCGAACGGACGCCGATCAGCCCGTAGCCGCCGTCGGCGCTCGGCATGACGACCACCGTCCGTCCATCGCCGCGCCGGAGGGCCTGCGCCGCAGCGACGAGGACCTCCGCGGGGACGAGCGGCAGGTCGGCCCCCATCACCATGGCGCCCGCCGGATGACGCGCGAGGAGCCGTGACAGCACGTCCCACATGGTGGCGCCGAGCTCGCCTCGGTCGCAGAAGACCGGCGGCCAGTCCTGCCCGACGAGGGCTGCGATCTCCTCCTCCGCATCCGCCGGCCGGTAGAAGACCTGGCAGGAGAGGTCGGCCGGCCCGGCCGCCGCGGCGACGGTGGCCGCCCCGTCCGCGAGGAAGGCGGCTGCGAGCTCGGCTGCCGCCGCCGCACCGATCGCTGCCGCCAGCCGCGTCTTGGCGATGCCGGGCCGCGGCGGCTTCGCCATCAGCCCGAGGCCGATCGTCTCAGCGCCCATGTCACCCCGCCTCGCCGCCGTCGCGCCGCTCCAGCCAGCGCCGCAACGGGATCGCCGCCAGCGAGAGGAGGGCGAGGCCGCCGAGACCGGCGAGAATCTCCGGCGTCAGGATCGACGCCGGGCTGATGGTGCCGCCCTGGTCGAGAACCGAGCCGAGGCCCGCGCCCGCCAGCGAGAAGACCGCCGTCGCCGGGATGACCCCGACGAAGGTGGTCGCGACATAGGTGGCGAGCGGCACGCCGACGAAGGCCGGCACCAGGTTGACGAGGAAGAAGGGGAAGAGCGGCACCAGCCTGAGGACCAGCAGGTAGGAGGCGGCGTTGCGGCGGATGCCCGCGGCGAGGCGCGCCGCCGGCTGGCCGAACCGGTCGAGGGCGTTGGCGCCGAACAGCGTGCGGGCCAGGAGGAAGACCAGCGTCGCGCCGATGGTCGCCGCCGTCACGGTCAGCGCCGTGCCGAGCACCGCCCCGAACAGGAAGCCGCCGCCCAGCGTCAGGAACACCGCGCCGGGGACGGAGAAGGCGACCGCCAGCGTGTAGACCGCGACGAAGGCCGCCGCCGAGAGGACGCCGTTGGCCGCCACCCAGGCGGTGAGGGTTCCGCGGTGGGTCCGTAGCGTCTCCAGCGACAGATAGTCCGCCACCCCCGACCAGCGCAGGCCGACGAGCACCACCACCGCCGCCAGGGCGATCCAGACGCGCCGGTCCGTTGCGAGAGCGCGGGGCGACATGGGGCCTCCTCAGGGGATGATGCGCTGGAGGAAGCCGACCACGGCGCGCGTCGTCGGGCCGAAGAGCTTCGCCGTGAAATGGCTCCCCGCCGCTCGCTTCGAGGCTTCCGACAGGGTCGGATAGGGCAGGACGAGGCCGGCCACGGCGCCGATCTTCGCGCCGGAGCTGATGGCGAGGGCCCAGAGGCCGATCATCTCGCCGGCATGGGGGGCGACGATGGTCGCCCCGAGGATGCGGCCCCGCGTGCCGAGGACGATGCGGACGAAGCCCTCGGTGCGCCGCTCCGCCTGCGCCCGGTCGTTCATCGACAGGGGCGAGGAGAGGACCTCCACCGCGTGGCCCGCCTTGCGCGCCTCCGCTTCGGTCAGGCCGACCTGGGCGAGTTCGGGGTCCGTATAGGTGACCCGCGGCAGGGCGGCGTAGTTCACCTTCGCCGGCAGCAGGAACAGCGCGTTGCGGATGACGATGCCCGCCTGGTAGCCCGCGACATGGGTGAACTGCGGCCCGCCGCAGACGTCGCCGATGGCGAAGACGGATCGGTTGCTGGTCCGGAGCCGCGCGTCCACGGTAATGCCCTTGTCGCCCGTGGCGATGCCGGCTGCCTCGAGGCCGAGGCCCTCGACGTTGGGCCGCCTCCCCGTCGCGACGAGCAGGTGGCTGCCGGAGACCGCCGGCCCGCCGTCGGCGAGCTCGACCGCGACGCCGTCCGCGGTGCGCCGGACGGACGCGACCTTGCGGCCCTCCATCAGGGCGACGCCGTCGGCGAGAAGCGCCGCGCGCACCACCGCCACCGCGTCCGGCTCGTCCCGGCCGAGGATGGCCTGCTGTTCGATCACGGTGACCTGCGATCCCAGCCGGCGGAAGGCCTGCGCCATTTCGACGCCGATGGGCCCCCCGCCCATGACGACGAGGTGGTCCGGCCGCTGCCGGAGCCCGAAGATCGTCTCGTTGGTGAGAGGGCCGCTCTCCGCGAGCCCCGGCACCGGCGGCACGGATGCGCGCGAGCCCGTCGCCACCACGAAGCGGCGCGCCCGGATGCGTCGGCCGCCCGCCTCCACCGTGCGGGGGTCGAGAAAGCGTGCCGCCGCCTTGATCACCATGACGCCGAGGCCCTCGAAGCGCTCCACGCTGTCGTGCGGTGCGATGGCCGCGATGACGCCGTGGACGTGGTCGTGGACCGTGTCGAAGCGAACCTCCGGCGCGGGCAAGGTGACGCCGAAGGCCGGGTTTGCGGACGCGGCATGGGCCTTGTGGGCGGCGGCGATCAGCGCCTTCGAGGGCACGCAGCCCGTGTTGAGGCAGTCGCCGCCCATCTCGCCCTTCTCGATGAGGACGACGGAGGCGCCCATCTGCACCGCGCCCGCCGCAACCGAGAGGCCGGCCGAGCCCGCGCCGATGACGCAGATGTCGCAGGAGACGACGTCGCCGTTCTGGGTCGGTCGCCGGGCGGCGGAGGGGGAGGGGGCAGTGTCCATGATCCGTGTGAACCTTTCAGCGTCCGGCATGTTTCCTTCGGGCGTCGGGGCGGCCGCGTTTCGCGCCCCTCACACGAAGTTGTCGCCGCCGCCCACCCCGCCGCTTGAATCACCGGTCGCCATCGTGACACCAAAGGTGGCTCCCCGCGTAACGATTTGCGGCCGGGATGCGAACGGCGACGAAGCGACCCCCACGGAGTGCAGCCTGTTGCAGCAGACCACGCGAGAGCCCGGCGGCCGGACCATCGGCAAGTTCGAACATCCCGCCGTCACCGCGAAGGGCGAACGGCGCGCCTCCGTGGCGCTGAAGCGGCTCGAGACGGTGTGGTTCAACACCGGCACGCTCTGCAACATCACCTGCAGCAACTGCTACATCGAGAGTTCGCCGAAGAACGACAAGCTCGCCTATCTGACGCTCGCCGACGTGCAGGCCTCGCTCGACGAGATCCGCCGCGACCGCCTGCCGGTGACGCTGATCGGCCTCACCGGCGGCGAGCCCTTCATGAACCCTCAGATCATCGCGATCCTCGAGGCGGTGCTGGAGGCGGGCCACGAGACCCTCGTGCTCACCAATGCCATGCGCCCGATGATGCGCCATCGTGCCGCGCTGCTCCGGCTGCGCGAGGACCATGGCGCCAGGCTGCGCATCCGCGTCTCGCTCGACGACTACCGCGCCGCCGTCCACGACGCCGAGCGCGGCCCCGGCGCCTTTTCGAAGGCGATGGACGGGCTGCGCTTTCTCTCGCGCGCCGGTTTTCGCGTGGAACTCGCCGGCCGGCGCCTCGCGGCCGATGCCGAGGCGGGTTCGCGCGAGGGCTATCGCCGCACCCTCGCCGCCGAAGGCGTCACGCTCGACTGGGACGATCCCGTCAGCCTCGTCGTCTTCCCGGAGATGCGCGCCGACGCCGATCCGCCGGAGATCACCGAGGCCTGCTGGGGCATCCTCCACAAGAGCCCGGACGACGTCATGTGCGCCTCCGCCCGCATGGTGGTGCGCCGCAAGGGCGCGGCGGCACCGTCCGTGCTCGCCTGCACGCTGATCGCCTACGACCCCGCCTTCGAGCTCGGCGCGACCCTGAAGGAGGCGGCCCGGCCCGTGCCGCTGAACCATCGCTTCTGCGCCACCTTCTGCGTGCTCGGCGGTGCCGCCTGCGGCGCTGCGGCGCCGGCGTGACCGTCGCGGTCGAACGGCGGCGGACGGCCTCCGTCGATCCGCCGGCCTTCAGCGTCGTCGTGCCGCTGGCGGCGGACGAGCCGCCGCCCGATGACCTGATCGCGCGCCTGCCGGCGGACATGGAGGTGATCCTCGCGCGCGGCGGCACCCGCGCCGAGGCCCTCAATGCCGGCGCCGCCGCGGCCCGGGGGGCATTTCTCTGGTTCGTCCATGCCGACACGCGCCTGCCCGAGGACGCGGTCGAGGCCCTGCGCGCCGCCGTGCGGCGAGAGCCCGGCGCGCTCCTCTTCTTCGACCTTTCCTTCGACGGCCCCGCCGTCATGGCGCTGAACGGCGCAGGCGCGCGCCTCCGCTCGCGCCTCCTGCGCCTGCCCTTCGGCGACCAGGCGCTGTGCATCGAGGCCGCGCTCTTCCGCCGGCTCGGCGGCTATCCCGCCGTGCCGCGCGGCGAGGATCACCTCCTCGTCTGGCGCGCCCATCGCGCCGGCGTGCCCGTCCGGCCGGTCGGGGCGCGCGTCACCACCAGCAGCCGCCGCTACAGCACCCGCGGCTGGGCCCGCACCACCGCGCTCCACCTGGCTCTGACCGTCCGCCAGGCCGCGCCGGAACTCCTCGCTCTTCTCCGCCGCCGCTGAAGCCGGGTGGTATCCGGGGCCGGTTGCCGCCCCGGGCGCCCGCAGCGTAACGCTGTGAGAGGTCCTGGGAGGGGAATCGCCCGCGCCCGCGAGAAGGTTTCGTCATGCACCAGCCTGCGTCCCGCTCCGCCCTGCGCCAGACCCTGCTGGGCAAGCTGCGCTATTCCGTCGGCCGCTCGCCGGAGGATGCGGCCGATCACGACTGGCTGACCGCCGCCATCCTCACCGTGCGCGACGCGATGGTGGATTCCTGGCGCCCGCCCTCCACCCCGGTCGGCAAGCGCGTCTACTACCTGTCGCTCGAATTCCTCATCGGCCGCTCCCTCAACGATTCCCTCAGCAATCTCGGTCTGCGCGAGGCCCTGCGCGACGTGCTCGCCGAGTTCGGCCAGTCCCTCGACGCGCTGGAGACGCTGGAGCCCGACGCTGCCCTCGGCAATGGCGGCCTCGGCCGCCTCGCCGCCTGCTACATGGAAGCCATGGCGACCCTCGGCGTGCCGGCCATCGGCTACGGCATCCGCTACGAGCACGGCCTCTTCCGCCAGGCCATCGAGCAGGGCGAGCAGGTGGAGCGCCCAGAGGACTGGCTCTCCTTCCGCAATCCCTGGGAGTTCGAGCGCAGCGACCGCGCCTACGAGATCGGCTTCGGCGGGCGCGTCGAGCAGGGCGAGGGCGACGCCGCGCGCTGGGTCCCCGCCGAGCGGGTCCTGGCGGTCAGCTACGACATGCCGGTGGTCGGCTGGTGCGGCCAGGCGACGACGACCCTGCGGCTCTTCCGCGCCCGCGCCCTGGAGCCGCTGTTCCTCGAGGCCTTCAACCGCGGCGACCTCGCCGGCGCCGTGTCGGAGCGCGTGCGGGCCGAGGCCATCTCCCGCGTCCTCTACCCGAACGATTCCACCCCCGAGGGCCAGGAACTCCGGCTGCGGCAGGAGTATTTCTTCACCGCCGCCGCGCTGAAGGACCTCGTCCTGCGCCACGTCCGCGACGGCGAGGACCTGCGCACGCTGAACCGGCGGGCGGCGATCCAGCTCAACGACACCCATCCCGCCCTCGCCGTCGCCGAGCTCATGCGCCTCCTGGTGGACGACTACGGCCTGCCCTGGGACGAGGCCTTCGCGGTGACGCGCGGCAGCATCGCCTACACCAACCACACGCTCCTGCCCGAGGCGCTGGAGACCTGGCCGGTGACGCTGATGGAGCGGCTGCTGCCGCGCCACATGCAGATCATCTTCCGCATCAACGCCGTCTTCCTCGACGCCGCGGCGAAGACGCCCGGCCATCCCGACCTCGCCGACCTGTCGCTCATCGACGAGCACCACGGCCGGCGCGTGCGCATGGCCCATCTCGCCTTCGTCGGCTCGCACAGCGTCAACGGCGTCTCCGCCCTGCATTCGCGGCTGATGGAGGAGACGGTCTTCGCAGCCCTGGCGAAGATGGCGCCCGGCCGCATCCGCAACGTCACCAACGGCGTCTCGCCGCGCCGCTGGCTGATCGGCGCCAATCCCGCCCTCGCCGACCTCGTCGCCGAGACCCGCGGGCGCGAGCGCCTGGACGATCCGGTCGACCTCGCCGACTTCGCCGCCCGTGCGGGCGATGCCGCCTTCCGCGAGCGGCTCGGCGCCATCAAGCGCGTCAACAAGGAGCGTCTCGCCGGCCAGCTGAAGGACCGCCTCGGGCTCGCCGTCGATCCCTCCTGGCTCTTCGACGTCCACATCAAGCGCATCCACGAGTACAAGCGCCAGCTGCTCAACATCCTCGAGACCGTCGCCCTCTACGACACGCTGCGCGCCGAGCCCTGGCGCGACATCCCCCCGCGGCTGAAGATCTTCGCCGGCAAGGCGGCGTCGAGCTACGTGACCGCCAAGTCCATCATCCGCCTGATCAACGACGTCGCCGCCGTCATCAACCACGATCCCGTGACGCGCGACCGGCTGAAGGTCGCCTTCGTGCCGAACTACAACGTCAGCCTCGCCGAGCTGATCATCCCGGCCGCCGACCTCTCCGAGCAGATCTCGACCGCCGGCATGGAGGCCTCGGGCACCGGCAACATGAAGTTCGCACTGAACGGCGCGCTCACCATCGGCACCCTCGACGGCGCCAATATCGAGATCGCCGAGCGGGTGGGGGAGGACAACATCGTCATCTTCGGGATGACGGCGGAGGAGGTCGCCGAGGAGCGCCGCGCGCCGCGCCGCAGCGAGGACATCCTGCGCGACAATTCCCGCCTCGCCGACGTGCTGGAGGCGGTCGCCTCCGGCGCCTTCTCGCCCGGCGACCCCGAGCGCTACCGGCCGCTGGTGGAGGCGCTGAAGCGCGACGACACCTTCATGGTGCTGGCCGACTTCGCCGCCTACCAGGCGGCCCAGCGCCGGGTCGACGGCCTCTGGCGCGATCCCGGCGCCTGGCAGGGCATGGCCGCCGCCAACATCGCGGGATGCGGCTATTTCAGCGCCGACCGCTCCATCCGCGACTATGCCCGCACCATCTGGGACCTGCCCGCCGCCGACTGGCGCGGCTGAGGCGCCTCAGGCGAGCACCATCAGGGAGCGCGGTCCGAGGATCACCGCGCCGTCCTGCGGATCGCCGCCCTCGTCCTCCGTGCGCACCTGCACGGTCCAGTCCTGCCCCCCGGCCCGCTCCGGCAGGGTAAAGGAGACGCCGTTCTCCGAGGCGTTGAACAGGACCAGAGCTTCGGAGAACCCCTCGGTCGCCTCCGGGCAGACCATGAACAGGGCGATGGCGCGGGCGAGGTCGTCGTCCCAGTGCTCTTCTTCCTGGTCGCCGCCGGCCGGGTTCAGCCAGCGCAGCACCACCTCGTCGCGGAAACCGGCGCGGCGGAAGATGGCGTTCTCGGCGCGCAGCCGGGTGAGATCCTGCACGAAGCGGATCATCGCCTCGCCGTCGGCATCGACCGCGTCCCAGTTGAGCCAGCCGATCGGGTTGTCTTGGCAATAGGCGTTGTTGTTGCCCTCCTGCGAATTGGCGAACTCGTCGCCCGCCAGCAGCATGGGCGTGCCGTGCGAGAGCAGCAGCGTCGCCATCAGGTTGCGCATGTGGCGGCGGCGCAGCGTCCGGACCTCTTCGTCGTCGGTCGGCCCCTCGACGCCGAAATTGATGGAGAGGTTGTGGCCGTGGCCGTCGCGATTGTCCTCGCCGTTCGCCGCGTTGTGGCGCTCCTCGTATGTGGCGAGGTCGGCGAGGGTGAAGCCGTCATGGGCGGTGACGAAGTTGACGCCCGCCCAGGGCCGACGTCCCCGCTGGTCGTAGATGTCGCCGGAGCCGGTGACCCGGGCCGCCATGTCGCGCAGGAGGCCGTTCTCGCCCTTCCAGAAGCCGCGGATCGTGTCGCGGTACTTGTCGTTCCACTCCGCCCAGCCCGGCGGGAAGCTGCCGACCTGGTAGCCGCCCGGACCGATGTCCCAGGGTTCGCCGACGAGCTTCACCTTGCGCAGCACCGGGTCCTGGCCGACGGCGTCGAAGAAGCCGCCACGCGGGTCGAAGCCGTGCGGCTCGCGGCCGAGGATGGTGCCGAGGTCGAAGCGGAAGCCGTCGACCTCCATCACCTCCACCCAGTAGCGCAGCGAATCCAGCACCAGCTGCAGCACGCGGGGATGGCTGGTGTTGACCGTATTCCCGGTGCCGGTGTCGTTGATGTAGTAGCGGTGGGCGTCCGGCATCGTGCGGTAGTAGGAGAAGTTGTCGATGCCGCGGAACGACAGGGTGGCGCCGCGCTCGTTGCCCTCGGCGGTGTGGTTGTAGACCACGTCGAGGATCACCTCGAGGCCGGCGTCGTGATAGGCGCGGACCATGTCGCGGAACGAGGCGAGCCCTTTCCTGCCGAGGTAGCGGCCCATCGGCGCGAAGAAGGCCACGCTGTTGTAGCCCCAGTAGTTCCGGAGGCCGAGGTCCTCCAGCCGGTGGTCGTCGGCGAAGGCGTGGATCGGCAGGAGCTCGACCGAGGTGACGCCGAGGCTCTTCACGTGGTCGATGATCGCCCGCTGCCCGAGCCCGTCGAAGGTGCCGCGCAGCGCCTCGGGCACGGCGGGGTGCAGCTTGGTCAGGCCGGCGGCATGCGCTTCGTAGAACACCGTGCGGTCCCACGGCACACGCGGCCCCGCCGGGCGGGCGGTATCGAGGCCGAAGTCGCTCACCACGCCCTTCGGCATGAAGGGCGCGCTGTCCTGCTCGTCGAAGGTGAGGTCGGCGTCCTCCTCCGTGCCGATGACGTAGCCGTAGACGGCCGGGTCCCAGGCGATGGTGCCGTGCAGCTCGCGGGCATAGGGATCGATCAGCAGCTTGTTCGGATTGAACCGGTGTCCGTCCTCGGGGCGGAACGGCCCGTGCACGCGGTAGCCGTAGAGCTGGCCCGGCTTCAGGCCGGGGACATAGCCGTGCCAGACCTCGTCGGTATACTCCGGCAGTGTCAGTCGCGCCGTCTCGGTGCGGCCGCTCTCGTCATAGAGGCAGAGCTCCACGCGGTCCGCATGGGCCGAGAACAGCGCGAAATTGACGCCGTCGCCGTCGAAGGTCGCGCCGAGCTCATGGGGGACGCCCGGCGTCATTCGCGTTGCTGTCATGGGGGGTTCTTAAGGCTCTCGCGGGCAGGGATCTGCACGTTCTGGCGAGCAACGCGATGGTCCTGACGGGGTTCCCCGATCCGGCCGGCGGGCCCGAGACTTTTTTGCAATGCAACAGGAACTTCGTCACTCGCCCTGTCGTTGTAGCATCGACCTCCCTTGAATCTCCGCGAGCGTGCCATGCAGGTCTTCGAGAGCCCTTCTGAAGAGCCTCTGATTGCTGCCGATCCCGCCGTCGTCCCGGAGGCGCCGGCCTCCCCCCAAGATATCCCGCGGGAAAGCCCGCAGGCGCCGCCGGCCCTCGGCGGCAAACGGCCGCGCGTGCTCTTCGTCACGCCCGAGATGGGCGACTTCATCAAGGCCGGCGGCCTCGGCGAGGTCTCCGCCTCACTGCCCCGCCAGCTCACCCGCCTCTGCGACGTCCGCGTGCTCATGCCGGGCTACCGGCAGGTGCGCCGCAAGGGTGGTCACATCGACGTGGTCCGCTCCATGCCCGCCTCGGCCGGCCTGCCGGCCTGGTCGCTCGGCCGCCTCACCCGTCCCGACGGCCTCGTCGTCTACGTCGTCCTCTGCGACGAGCTCTACGACCGCGACGGCTCGCCCTACGGCCCCTACGGCGCCGGCGACTTCGCCGACAACGACGTGCGCTTCGCCCGCCTGTCGCTGGCCGCGGCGGAGGTCGCCGCCGGCGAGGCCGACCCCAACTGGAAGGCCGACATCCTCCATGCCCACGACTGGCCGGCAGCCCTCGCGCCGCTCTACCTCGCCACCCGCGAGGGCCGGGACAAGCCGGCCTCGATCCTGACCATCCACAACCTCGCCTATCAGGGCCTCTACGGCGCCGACCGGCTGCACAGCCTCGGCATTCCCGACGCCGCCTTCACCTCGGAGGGCGCCGAGTTCTACGGCCAGCTCTCCTTCCTGAAGGCCGGCATCGCCTTCGCCACGCACCTCACCACGGTCAGCGAGACCTATGCGCGCGAGATCACCACGCCGGAACACGGCTGCGGGCTCGACGGCATGCTGCGCCGCCGCTACGCCGCGGGCGAGCTCACCGGCATCCTCAACGGCATCGACGACCGGATGGTCATGCCGCCCGACCAGGCCCTCGACCCGCGCGCGCTGGGCGACTGGAAGCGCGCCAACGCCCGCACGGTACGCAAGATCTTCGGCCTGACGCCCTCGCGCGGGCCGCTCTTCGCGGTCATCTCCCGCCTCGTCCACCAGAAGGGCGTCGACCTCGCGGTGGAGGCGGCCGAGACCATCATCGCCGGCGGCGGCCAGCTGGTCGTCACCGGGCGCGGCGAGCCCGATCTCGAGGCGGCGGTGGAGCGCCTCGGCGAGCGTCACCCGGACGCCGTCGGCGTCCATATCGGCTTCGACGACGAGGAGGCGCGCCAGGTCTTCGCCGGCAGCGACTTCCTGCTCATGCCCTCCCGCTTCGAGCCCTGCGGCCTCAGCCAGATGTATGCGCAGCGCGCCGGCAGCCTGCCCATCGCCTACCGCACCGGCGGCCTCGCCGACACGATCGACGACGGCCGCTCGGGCTTCCTCTTCTCGAGCCTGTCCTCGTCGAGCCTCGGCGGCGCGGTGAACCGGGCGCTGGGCGCCTATCGCCGCCGCGCCGACCTCATCGCCATGCGCCGCCACGCCATCGCCAAGCGCTTCGACTGGACGGGTGCGACGGCGCGCTACGCCACCATCTACTCGCGGGCGCTGGAGGCGTGACGGCCCTGGCAGGTCCGGCTCACGGCTCCTCCCGCTTGCGCCGTCCCGCGGCCTTGCCCGGCACGGCGGGAGCCTTGTCGGTCTTGGCGGCGGCCTTCGGCGCCCGCGCCTTCGAGGCCGGCTTTGACGGCGAGGCGGGGCTCGCCGCTTCCGGGGCCAGCCCCGGCGCGGCCGTCAGCTCCCGCTCCGCCGTCGCCCAGTGGACCTCGGCCCGCCCCGACGGGCGGCCTTCCGCCTCCCAGATCTCATAGGCTCGTTTCTCGATCATCATGCGCGACATCCGCCGCCTCCTCTTCCGTTTCGCCGCGCCGCCGCCCATGGGGGCGGCCCGGCGCTCATGTGATGACGTGGAGCGGCTCACGTGGTGATCCGCCGCTCCACCCCGCGCGCCAGCGAGACCGTGTCCGCGCCCGGAACCAGCCTGCCGCCGGGCGTGGTGAACGCCCTCATCGCCGGCACCCACGGGGATCCCTTCTCCGTCCTCGGCCCCCACCGGGAGGGGACGGGCCTGCGCATCCGCCAGGCCCTGCCCGGCGCCTATTATGCGGAAGTCGAGCCCGCGGGCGGTGGTCCCACGACACCGCTCGCCGAAACGTCACCGGGCTTTTTCGAGGTGCTCCTGCCCGAGCCGATCGATTACCGCCTCGTCGTACACTGGGCGGGGGCGGTGCAGCGCACCGTCGATCCCTACGGGCTGCCGGCCATGCTCTCCAGCGACGACCTCCACTGGTTCGCCGAGGGCCGCCACCGCGACCTCGCCAAGCGGATGGGCGCGGTGCCCTGCCGGCATGCGGGCCACGAGGGCGTCGGCTTCGCCGTCTGGGCCCCCAATGCGCGCGCCGTCTCCGTCGTCGGGGACTTCAACGGCTGGAACCCGGCCCGCCACCCCATGCGACGGCGCTGGGAGGCGGGGGTCTGGGAGCTGTTCATCCCGGGGCTGGCGCCGGGCGCGGTCTACAAGTTCGCCATCACCGGCCCCTCCGGCGAGCGCCTGCCCTGGAAGGCCGACCCGCTGGCGCGGCGCACCGAGCTGCCGCCCCGCACCGCCTCCATCGTCGCCGCGCCGCCGCGCTTCACCTGGACCGACGGCGACTGGATGGCGGCCCGCGCCGAGGCCGACGACAGCCGCCGCCCGATGTCGATCTACGAGGTCCATGTCGGCTCATGGCTGCGCAGCCATGACGGCCACGAGGGCAGCTGGGCCGAGGCGGCCGACCGGCTGATCCCCTATGTGCAGCATCTCGGCTTCACCCATGTCGAGCTGATGCCGATCACCGAATATCCCTTCGGCGGCTCCTGGGGCTACCAGCCCCTGTCGCTCTTCGCGCCCACCGCCCGGCTCGGCGATCCCGCCGACCTCGCCCGCTTCATCGACCGCTGCCATGCCGCCGGCATCGGCGTCATCCTCGACTGGGTGCCCTCGCATTTTCCCGGCGACGCCCATGGCCTCGCCCGCTTCGACGGCACCGCGCTCTACGAACACGAGGACCCGCGCGAGGGCTATCACCCCGACTGGAACACGATGATCTACAACCTGGGGCGCCGCGAGGTCCGCGGCTTCCTCATGGCCTCGGCGCTCTGGTGGATCCGCACCTTCCACCTCGACGGCCTGCGTGTCGACGCCGTCGCCTCCATGCTCTACCGCGACTACAGCCGCCAGCCCGGCGAGTGGATCCCCAACGTCCATGGCGGCCGGGAGAACCTCGAGGCCGTCTCCTTCCTGCGCGAGCTGAACGACCTCATCGACGCGGAGGGGGATGGCGCCGTCGTCATCGCCGAGGAATCGACCGCCTGGCCGGGCGTCACCGCCCCCACCGACGAGGACGGGCTCGGCTTCCACTTCAAGTGGAACATGGGCTGGATGCACGACACGCTGCGCTATTTCGGACGCGACCCGATCCACCGCGGCCACCACCCGAACGACCTGACCTTCGGCCTCGTCTATGCCCATTCCGAGCACTACGTGCTGCCGATCTCCCATGACGAGGTCGTCCACGGGAAGGGCTCGCTCATCGCCCGCATGCCCGGCGACGACTGGCAGCGCTTCGCCAATCTCCGCCTCCTCCTCGGCTGGATGTGGGCCCATCCGGGCAAGAAGCTCCTGTTCATGGGCTGCGAGTTCGGCGCCGAGGCCGAGTGGAACGCCGATGCGCCCTTCCCCTGGCCGGCGGAGGATGCCGTCCTGCCGCGCGGCGCGATGCAGTTCGTCGCCGATCTCAACCGCGTCTATCGCGACATTCCGGCCCTCCATCGCCGCGACCGCGAGGCGGACGGCTTCCGCTGGATCATCGCCGACGACCGGGACAACCAGGTCTTCGCCTTCTTCCGCAGCGACGGCACCGACGAGGTGCTCGTCATCGCCAACATGACTCCCGTGCCGCGCATGGCCTATCGCGTCGGCGTCCGGCAGGCTGGCTTCTGGCGGGAGGTGGTCAACAGCGACGCGGCGGCCTATGGCGGCTCCGGCCTCGGCAATGGCGGCGGCGTCGAGGCCGGCCCCGAAGCGTCTCACGGCGAGCCCTTCTCCCTCAGCCTCACTTTGCCGCCGCTCGGCATCCTCATCCTGAAGCCGGAAGGACGCGGCTGACATGCATGACGACGACCTTCGCGACCTCGCCCGGCGTTCGGGTATCGCGCTCGACTGGCGGGACCAGCGCGGCGAGACCCGGCCCGTCTCCATCGACACGCTGAGGGCCATCCTCGCCGCCATGGACGTGTCGCCCGAACAGGCCGCCGGCGCCGGTCCCGCGGCCCGTGATTACCCACTGCTGACGACCCGCGTGGGGCGGCAGATCTTTCTCGCCGGCGCGGGTTTCTCCGGCGACGGGCTCGAGATCGAGGACGAGCAGGGCACGGCCGCGGCCGTGGCGCTCTCCTGGGACGCCTCCGGGCCCGTCATGGAGGCCCCCGCGACGCCCGGTTACTACCGGCTGCACCAGGCCGGCCGCACGGTGACCCTGGCGGTCGCGCCGGCACGCGGCCCCACCATCGCCGAGCGGCTCGGCGGCCGGGGCTGGGCCCTCGCCGCGCAGATCTACGCGCTGCGCTCGCGCCATGACGGCGGCATCGGCAATTTCGGCGGCGTCGCCGCGCTGGGAACCGCGGCCGGGGAGCGCGGCGCCGACGCGGTCGCCGTCAGCCCCACCCATGCCCTGTTCGGCGCGGCGCCGGGGCACTTCAGCCCCTATTCGCCCTCCACCCGCCTCTTCGCCAACCCGCTCCATGCCGATCCGATCCTCGTCCTCGGCGCCGAGGCGGTCGAGGCGGCTATCCGCGAGGCGGGCATCGCCGCCGCCATGGAGACGCTGGAACGGGCTCCCGCCGTGTCGTGGGAGGCGGCGACGCCGGTCCGGCAGGTCCTCCTCGACCACCTGCACCGGCGGCTCGTCGCATCGGGCGGTCCGCTCGCCGCCGACTTCGCCGCCTATCGTGCCGCCGCGCCGCAGGCCCTGATCGACCACGCCACCTTCGAGGTGCTGCACGGCGCCATGCTGCGCCAGGACCCCGGCCGCTGGCACTGGCGCACCTGGCCCGAGGCTTTCGCCGACGCCGCCTCCCCGGGGGTCCAGGCGTTCCGGCAGGAGCATGCCGAGGCCGTCGACCGGCAGGTCTTCGCGCAATGGCTCGCCGAGCGCTCGCAGCAGGCGGCCCAGGCCCGCTGCCGCGAGGCCGGCATGCGCATCGGCATCATCGCCGACCTCGCCATCGGCGTGGAGGGCGCGGGCAGCCAGTGCTGGAGCCGCCCGGCCGACATGCTCACCGGGCTCGGCATCGGCGCGCCGCCGGACTACTACGCCGCCGAGGGGCAGAACTGGGGCCTGACCACCTTCTCGCCGACGGGCCTCGCCCGCAGCGGCTTTGCCGGCTTCATCGCCATGCTCCGGGCGAGCCTCGCCCATGTCGGCGGCCTGCGCATCGACCACGTCATGGGCTTCGACCGCCTCTGGATGGTTCCCGAAGGCGCCTCCGCCACCGAGGGCGCCTATCTCGCCATGCCGTCGGAGGACCTGTTCTGCCTCACCGCGCTCGAGGCCCTGCGCCACCGGGCGGTGGTCATCGGCGAGGATCTCGGCACGCTGCCCCACGGCTATCGCGAGAAGCTGCAGGCGGAGGGCATCGCCGGCATGCGCGTGCTGCGCTTCGAGCGTGACGACCATGGCCATCGCCACCCGTCCAACTGGGATGCCGACGCCATCGCCATGACCTCCACCCACGACATGATCGCCACCGCCGGTTGGTGGCGCGGCGCCGACCTCGACCCCGGCGACACGGCGGGGCAGGGCGCGCGCGCCTGGGACCGCGGTCTCTTCTGGGGATCGGCGCAGGAGGCGGGTCTCGTCTCGGGCGAACGCCCGGCACCCGACGCGCCGGACGCCGTCGTCGATGCCGCCGTCGCCTATGTGGGCGGAACGCCCTCGGCCCTCGCGGTCATCGCGGTTGAGGACGTCCTCGGCCTCGACGTCCAGCCGAACGTGCCGGGCACCACCGCCGAGAAACCGAACTGGCGCCACCGCCTTCCGGGCCCGGCGGCGAGACTGCTCGACGATCCCGGCGCCGGACGGCGCATCCGGCTCCTCAGGGAGCGGCGCGGGTCACGCCCGCTCGATGCTCCATAGCGCCGTCCAGGGCCCGAGCCGCCCGTCGGACCAGCCCGGCCCTTCCGACCACAGCACCTCGCCGGCCGGAGCGGCGCCATGACGCCGCGCCTCCGGCGACAGGTTGAGGAGAAGCGAGAGACGGCTATCGCCGCTGCGCCAGGTGACCGTGATCACCCCCGTTTCCGTCACTGCCCCCTCGCCCGCGGCCATGGCTGCGAGCAGCGGCACGATCCGCTCGCGCCGGACCGCGAGGATGCGGCGATACCAGGCGAGTGTCTCCGCATGGGGCGGGCGGGTCCGCTCCGACCAGTCGAGCTTGGAGGCGAGGAAGGTCTCCCGCGCCGTGGGGTCGGGGATGGCGGCCCGCCGCTCCGGATCGGCGAAGGCGGAAAAGCGCTGGAACTCGGCACGCCGGCCGTCCCGCACCGCATCCTTCAGGTCGTCGCCGAGGTCGCAGAAGAACTGGAACGGCGCGCTCGCGCCCCATTCCTCGCCCTGGAAGAGGAGCGGGATCTGCGGCGAAAGCAGGAAGGCGGCCGTTGCCGCCCGCACCGCCGCGGGGTCGGCGCCGTGGGCGATGCGGTCGCCGAAGGCGCGGTTGCCGATCTGGTCGTGGTTCTGCAGGAAGGCGACGAAGGCCGTCGGCGACAGGTCGTGGCAGGGCGCCCCGCGCTCCGATCCGCGATAGGGCATCGGCTCGCCCTGGAAGGCGAAGCCCTCGGCGAGAGCGCGGGCGAGGCGGTCGGCCCGGCCGGCATAGTCGCCGTAATAGCCCTCGTCCTCCCCCGTCACCGCCACGTGCAGGGCGTGATGGACGTCGTCGTTCCACTGGGCCCGGTAGTCGCGGCGCAGCCAGGCGGGTTCGTTGTCCTCGTTCTCGACGATGAGGTGCAGCGGGCGCCCCGCCGGCAGCCGCGCCACGGCCGCGGCGATCTCGGCGAGGATGTGGTTGGCGCTGTCGTCGCGGATCTCGTGCACGGCATCGAGGCGCAGGCCGTCGAAGCCGTAGTGCTCCAGCCAGAACAGCGCGTTCTCCACCGCGAAGGCGCGGACCTCGTCGCGGCCCTCGGCGTCGAAATTGACCGCCGCGCCCCAGGGCGTCTCGTGCGCCTCGTTGAACAGCGGCGCATAGAGCGGGAGGTAGTTCCCCTCCGGTCCGAAGTGGTTGTAGACGACGTCCAGCAGCACGGACATGCCGTGCCCGTGGGCCGCATCGACCAGCGCCTTCAGGTCCTCGGGCCGCCCGTAGGGCATGGCCGGCGCGAACAGCAGCACCCCGTCATAGCCCCAGTTCCGCTCGCCCGGGAACGCCGCCACCGGCATGATCTCGATCGCCGTGACGCCGAGTTCCGCCAGGTGCGGCAGGCGTTCGATCGCCGCCCGGAACGTGCCCTCCGGCGTGAAGGTGCCGACGTGAAGCTCGTAGAGCACGACCTCCTCCCAGGGTCGGCCGGCCCAGGGCGCGGCCGGCGGGGCCAAGGGGGCGACGACCTCGCTGGGGCCATGGACGCCCTCCGGCTGGAAGCGGCTCGCGGGGTCCGGCACCTTCAGCCCGTCGGGCAGGACGAAGCGGTAGCGGCTGCCCGGGCCCGCCGGGCGGTGGAGCCTATGCCAGCCGTCGGTGGTGCGGGTCATGGCCCCGACATCGGCCCCGTCGACCTCCAGCCTCACGACCTCCACCTTCGGTGCCCAGAGCCGGAACAGCGTCCCCTCCGGCGTGACCAGCGGACCGAAGCGGCCGTTCATGCCGCGCCTCCGGCACTCGCCACCAGCACCGCCACCGGCAGGGCGGTCAGGATCTCGCCGACCGGCACGCCGCCCGTTGCGGCCGTGATGTCGCGCCGGCGCAGCACGTCGTGGTAGCGCCCTTCCGGGAGGGCGACGGTGCCCGATGGAGCCCCGCCGCCGGGAAAGCGGTGCGCCACGACGATGATCCGGTCGCCGCGCTCGCCGCGGACGAAGGCGACGAGGCTGTCGTCCTCCGTAGCGAGCCCCTCATAGGGCGCCGCGAAGAGGGCCGGGCGGTCGCGCCTCAGCCCGAGGAGGCGCTGGATCGCGGCCGTCTTGGCGAAGCCTGACCGCACGTCCTCGGCCGTCAGCGCCCGGTCGCGGCTCGCCATCGCTCGGCCGAGCGCCGCGCGCCGCCGGGCGAAGTCGACGGGACGCCGGTTGTCCGGATCGACCAGGCTGAAGTCCCAGGATTCCGCGCCCTGGTAGATGTCGGGCACGCCGGGAATGGTCAGCTTCAGCAGCGCCTGCGTCAGGCTGTTGGCGGCGCCCGCCGGCGCGATCTCGGCGACGAAGGCGGAGATCTCCGCGGTGAAGGCCGGATCGGCGAAGAGCGCGTCGACAACCTCCATCAGCGCGGCCTCGTAAAAGGCACTCGGCGCCGCCCAGCCCGTGTTGACCTTTGCCTCCCGCACCGATTTCTCCATGGCGGCGCGCACCCTGGCGCGCAGCGTCTCGGCGTCGTCGCCGGCCTCGTCCTCGTGCGGCCACAGGCCGATCAGCGTCTGGAACAGGAGC
>LNFM01002525.1_pt1 | contig 38228 bp, 38 predicted proteins | sample 596031 | NCBI WGS metagenome assembly LNFM01 (sample SAMN04254537, study PRJNA301005) | activated carbon metagenome | isolation source: dual media filters at the Ann Arbor, Michigan drinking water treatment plant | place: USA: Ann Arbor | reverse complement strand
CGCGTGCAACTTCACAAGCATCGGCGTTCCTCCACCCAGCGGATGCCACAGGCTACACCAAAGCTATCAACCCAACCCTCCGGGACGCAACACGAAGGCCGGGACCCAGACTTGACAGTCCGGCGCGCTTCGCGCCGGTCTTATTGCTGGGGACTGGATCCCGCCCTCCGGCGGGATGACGGCTGGTGGGATTGCGAATACACTCCCCCGCGAACCCAGGGGAGAACACCATGCTTGAAGGTAAAGTCGTGCTCGTGACCGGCGGCAGCAGCGGGATCGGGCGGATCACCGCGCAGGCCATCGCCAAGGCCGGGGCCAAGGTCGCCGTCACCGGCCGGCGGCCCGAGGAAGGCGCCGAATGCGTGGCGCTGATCGAGCAGGCGGGTGGCCAGGCGCTGTTCGTGCAGGGCGACGTTTCAAACGAGGCCGACATCGAGAAGGCCGTCGCCGAGACGGTGAGGAAATTCGGCAAGCTCGACGCCGCGTTCAACAACGCCGGCATCGGCGCGGCGGGCGGCAGGCTGGCCGACATGGACGCGAGCACCTTCGACGACATGTTCAACATCAACGTGCGCGGCGTGTTCCTGTCGATGAAGCACGAGATCCGCCAGTTCCTGAAGCAGGGCACCGGCGGCGCCATCGTCAACTGCAGCTCGGTGCAGGGGCACGTGACCATCGCCGGCTCGGGCCACTATCCGGCCACCAAGCACGCCGTCGAGGGCTACACCAAGATGGCGGCGCTGGAATATGCCGGCGACCGCATCCGCATCAACGCGGTCTCGCCCGCCGTGATCTCCGACGGCCGGCTGGGCTCCGGCCCGCTGCCGGAGGAATTCCAGAAGATGCTGCTCGACCTGCACCCGATCGGCCGCTTCGGCACCGGCCAGGACGTGGCGAACGCCGTGATATTCCTGATGTCCGACATGGCCAGCTACATCACCGGCTCGTCGCTGGTGGTGGACGGCGGGTATATGGCGCGGTAGCGCGCAATACTTGCAGTTTGACCCGTTGAGTGGTACAAAGGGTTATTCTGGAGTTACGCGATGATCCTAGGGTTTCGTGATGAATGGCTGCGTGCGTTTTTCGTGGCGGACATTCAATCCCGTAACATCCCGCCCGATCTGGCGGACCGGCTTTTCCGAAAGCTACAGATGCTCGATGACGCGACCAGTGATCAGGATCTGCGGATGCCGCCCAGCAATCACTTCGAGAAGCTGCGCGGCAAGCTCAAAGGGCTCCATTCGATTCGGGTCAATCAGCAATGGCGGCTGATTTTCCGATGGGATGGCGGCCGGGGCGAGGCGGACGAGGTCTATCTGGACGACCATAGCTACAGGTGACGACATGCTGACGACCAAGCGCAAACCGGTGACCGTGGGCGAGATGCTGACCGAGGAATTCATGCAGCCGCTGGGGTTGACTCAAGGCGCATTGGCCGAGGCCATGGGCGTGCCGCGCAAGCATGTCAACGAACTGTGCAACGACCGGCGCTCGGTTACCGCGCCGACCGCGCTGATCCTGGCCCGGGTGTTCGGCAACAGCCCGGAATTCTGGCTGAACATGCAGCGCCGCACCGATCTGTGGGAGGCCATGAACTCGCCCGCCGAGCGCAGCCGGATCGAGCGTGCCAAGCCGCTGCCGAGCGCCGCCTAAGGTTCCAGCACCGCATCCCAGTAGAGATAATCGCGCCAGCTTTCATGCAGGTAGTTGGGCGGGAAGCGCCGTCCCCGGTCCTGCAGATCGTGCTGGCTGGGGCGGAACGGCATGGTGCGCGGGTGCATGCCGGCCTCGCCCGGCGTGCGGCCGCCCTTGCGCAGGTTGCACGGCGCGCAGGCGGTGATGACGTTCTCCCAGGTGGTGATGCCGCCATAGGCGCGCGGCACCAGATGGTCGAAGGTCAGATCGTGCCGGTTGCCGCAATACTGGCAGGCGAACTCGTCGCGCAGGAACAGGTTGAACCGGGTGAACGCCGGGAACTGCGCCGGCTTCACGTAGCGTTTCAGGCAGATCACGCTGGGCAGCCGGAATTCGAAGCTGGGCGAGCGGATCACGCGGTCGTATTCGGCGACGATGACCACCCGCTCCATGAACACCGCCTTGACGGCGTCCTGCCAACACCAGAGCGAGAGCGGGTAGTAGCTGAGCGGACGATAGTCGGCGTTCAGCACCAGCGCGGGGCAGCTCTCCAGGGTCGGTACGGCAGTTTCCACAGGACGTTCCGCTTCCTCAGTCACTCACGTCATACCAGATGGGGTATGACGCCGTTATGACACCACCAAGTTTTGCACGAGCCAACGCCAGCCGCCACTATTTTTCAGGGCCGAGCACCCGCGACAGGAAGGCCTCGCCGAGGCCGACGCCGTCGGGGCCGATGCCGTGGCCGACATGGGCGGACAGGTGCGTCTCCACCGGAACATGGTTCCGGCGCAGGAAATTGGCAGCGGAATCCATCGCCATCGGCGGGATCATAGTGTCGAGGTCGCCGTGGACGAGCTGCACCGGCGGCCGCGAACGGATCAGCGGCTCGAGCAGCTTGGGCGCGGCGATGGCGCCCGAATAGCCGATGATGCCGGCGACCGGCCGCTCGCGCGTCAGGCCCACATGCAGCGCCAGCATGGTGCCTTGGGAAAAGCCGAGCAGCGCCAGGTCGGCCTCCGTCAGGCCGGCCTTTTCCAGGATGCGGTCGAGGAAATGGTCGAGGATCGGCGCGGCATAGGCCAGCCCCGCCTCGCTCTCGGCCGCCGAGAAAGTGCGGATCGGCCACCACTGGTAACCGATCTGGAAACCGTCCTCCATGCCCGGCACCCGGTCGGGCCCGTCGGGCGAATAGAACGCGGTATGCGGGAACGCCATGCGCCAGCCCAGCGCCAGCCCGTTCAGGTCCTGCCCGCTGGCGCCGAAGCCGTGGCACAGCACGAGGATCTTCTTCGGGCGCCCGCCGTCGAAGGGCGGCAGGGCGGGACCGGACAGTTTCGGCAGGTCGGACATGGTGCTTCCTTGCGGCGGGAACGGTTGGCGGCAAAGATAGCCGCCCGGCGAGGGGAGCGAAACCGATGATGGAGATCAGGCGGCTGGGACCGGAAGACACCGCTGCGTTCAGGGAGGCGCGGCTGGAATGCCTGCGCCTGCATCCGGAGAATTTCGGCACCGTCTGGGAGGTGGAGAGGGAGCGGCCTCTGGCCCACTTCGCCGCCATGCTGGAGGAGCACCAGTTCTGGGGCGGCTTCCAGGGCGGCGCGCTGGACGGCATCGTCGGTTTCTTCGTCATGCCCCGCGCCAAGGAACGGCACCGAGGCGTGCTGTATGCCATGTATGTGAGGGATACGGCACGCGGAACCGGCATGGCCGGCGCGCTGGTGCAGGCGGTCATCGACCACGCGCGGCCACTCGTTGATCTGATCTGGCTGAAGGTGGCCGCCGAGAACGCGCCGGCGAAGCGCCTCTATGCCCGGTTCGGCTTCGAGGTCTACGGTCTGGAGAAGGCCAGCCTTCGCGTGAATGGCCGCGATGTGGACCAGGAATACCAGGTGCTGACGCTGCGATGATCGCACCGCCCCGTTGCGATGCTTGCGCGTCCGGCGCTTTGCTTACAAGGTGGCGGGGACTGAGGCTGCCATGGTCAAGGGCGACCCGTGCTGAAGCGTTTCCAGAACCTTGGCGATCCCAATTCCCTGGCGATGAGGATGAGAAGACGCCGCAGTCTTCACATCAAGGCGCTGATCGACAAGATCCACGCCGAGAAGGGCTCCTGCCGCATCCTGGATCTGGGGGGCACGGCCCGGTACTGGACCCTCTTCGAACGCGACTACCTGCTGTCGCGCAATTGCCGGGTTCTGGTGCTGAACCTGCGCAGGCAGGGCGAAGACGACGACATTTTCACCTTCGGCCATGGCGACGCGACCGATCTGCCCGAACATGCCGATCGCAGCTTCGACCTGGTCCACGCCAACTCGGTCATCGAACACATGGGCGGCTGGGTCGCCATGGAGGCGTTCGCGCGGGAGGTCCGGCGCCTCGCCGATCGATATTACGTCCAGACTCCCTGCTTCTGGTTTCCCTTCGAACCCCATTTCCGCCTGCCGTTCGTGCATTGGCTGCCGTTCGCCGTGGCGCTGCGTGTCCTGGCCTGGCGCGCGCGCAAGGACAAGCCTGACGTCGGCAAGGTCGCGCGATGGCTGGAAAACAACCGCACGCTCGACCGCACCCAGTTGCGTTTCCTCTTCCCCGACGCCGTGATCAGAACCGAGCGGCTGATGCTGATGCCCAAATCGCTGATGGCGATACGCGACCGCCATGCCTGACACCGTCACCCGCTTCGCCCCGAGCCCCAACGGCTATTTGCATCTGGGCCACGCCCTGTCGGCGCTGACCGGGTTCCGGGCGGCGCGGGACGCGGGCGGGCGGTTCCTGCTGCGCATCGAGGACATCGACCTGGCCCGCGCGCGGCCCGAATTCGAGCAGGCGATTTACGACGACCTTGCGTGGCTCGGCCTGGCGTGGGAGACGCCGGTCCGCCGCCAGTCCGAGCACTTCGCCGACTACGCGGCCGCGCTCGCCCGGCTCGACGGCCTGACCTATCCCTGCTTCTGCACCCGCAAGGACATCGCGGCCGAGATCGCCCGGAGCCCGGCCGCGCCGCACGGCCCGGAAGGCGCGCTCTATCCGGGCATCTGCCGCCACCTGACCGACGCGGAAAGGCGGCGGCGGACCGGCGCGGGCGAGAAATACGCCGTCCGGCTCGACGTGGCCAAGGCCATGGCCGCCACCGGCCCGCTGCGCTGGCACGACCGGCTGAGGGGCGACATCGCCGCCGATCCGGCCTCGCTGGGCGACGTGGTGCTGGCGCGCAAGGACATCCCGACGTCCTACCATCTGGCGGTGACGGTCGACGATGCGCTGCAGGGCGTGACCCTGGTGACGCGCGGCGAGGACCTGTTTCACGCCACCCATATCCACCGGCTGCTGCAGGCCCTGCTGGACCTGCCGGTGCCGGACTACCGACACCACGGCCTGATCAAGGACGCAAAGGGCATGCGATTGGCGAAATCCAAAGGTGCCCCGGCGCTGCGCGACCTGCGCGCGGCGGGCATGACCGCAGCCGAGGTGCAGGCGCTGGCCACCGCCGCCGAACCCGCTTGATCGCCATCGGCCACTATGCTCATGTCCCTGCGAAACAGCGGAGGAGGTCCCCATGGCTTTGGTGGCGGTATTCGGCGCGAGCGGGCGCCAGGGGCTGGCGCAGGTGCGCCAGCTGGTGAAGGCGGGCCACGACGTGCGCGCCCTGTCGCGCAGCAGGGACCCGTTCTATGGCGAGGTGTTCGAGGGCACGGGCAAGATCAACGTCGTCCCCGCCGACACCGCCGACGACGCCTCGCTGCAGAACGCGGTGAACGGCGCCGACGCCGTGTTCTACACCCATCCGGTGCGCGCGGCGGGCGACCGGGTCGTCTGGGTGGAGCGCGTCGGCCAGGCCTGCGCCCGAGCCGGCGTGAAGCGGATGGTGTGGAACACCTCCATGTGGATTCCCGACCGTCCCGGCGACCCAGGCGCTTACGGCGCCAACACCGTCGCCATCAACAGGCTGTGGCGCACCGGCTGCCCGGCGACCGTGTTCGGCTCGGTGCTGTTCATGGACAATCTGCTGACCGGCTGGGCGTTCGAGTCGATCGTGCGCGACGGCATCTACACCTATCCGCACAACCCGTTCCTGCAGGCCAACTGGATCAGCCTCGATGACGTGGCCAAGTTCATGATCGCCGCCATCGACCGGCCGGACCTGGAAGGCGCCTGGATGAACATCGGCGGCCCCGAGCGCATGGTGCCCGACGACGTGGCCCAGGTGCTGACCGAGACGCTCGGGCGGCCGATCCAGTTCGTGCCGCGGACGCCCGCCCAGTTCGGCAAGGCGCTGGCCGACGCGTTCGGCGACAGCGTGAGCCCGGAAGAGCACGCGGCCATCTCGGCCCGCATCGCCGAGTTTTACGTCTACAACAACTTCGCGCCGACCAAGCCCTTCGTGGTCGACATGAAGCCAGTGCTCGACCGCATCCCGATCAAGCTCGAGACCATGCGCGAATGGGCCGCGCGGCAGGAGTGGACGCTGACCAACAAACCGCGCCCGCCCGCCGGCTGAGAAGCGCTTTCAAGCGCGGCGTCATGGATTCGACGTGGGCGAGGATGTATCCTTCCGCCGAAGTCTGGCGTTTCCGTTACAAGGTTCAACGCCGCCCCACCACAGGAGGTTGGCCATGTCGCTGCGCATCAATTCCGACGCCCCGAACTTCACCGCCGAGACCACCCAGGGAACCATCGACTTCCACGAATGGCTGGGCGACAGCTGGGGCGTGCTGTTTTCGCACCCGAAGGACTTCACGCCGGTGTGCACCACCGAGCTTGGCTATGTGGGCCGCCTCGCGCCCGAGTTCGCCAGGCGCAACGTGAAGGTCATCGGCCTGAGCGTCGATCCGGTAAAGAACCACGGCGAATGGGCCAAGGACATCGAGGAAACCCAGGGTTCGCCGGTGAACTTCCCGATGATCGGCGACCCGGAACTGAAGGTGGCCAAGCTCTACGACATGCTGCCCGAGGACGCCGGCGACACCTCGGAAGGCCGGACCGCCGCCAACAACGCCACGGTGCGCACCGTGTTCGTCATCGGCCCCGACAAGAAGATCAAGCTGATGCTGATCTATCCCATGAGCACAGGCCGCAACTTCGACGAGATCCTGCGGGTGATCGACTCCATGCAGCTCACCGCCAGGCACTCGGTGGCGACGCCGGTGAACTGGAAGAACGGCGAGGACGTGATCATCGTCCCATCGGTCACCGACGAGCAGGCGAAGACGAAGTTCCCGGGTGGCTGGAAGACGGTGAAGCCATACCTGCGCATCGTGCCGCAGCCGAAGTAGCCGCGCCAGAATTCGCCGATTCTGCGAGCACCGCGAAGCAATCCAGCAGCGCCGTCAGGCAATCATCACTGGATGGGCTGGATCGCTTCGCTCCGCTCGCGAAGGCGGATAATTATAAACCCAGCCTGCCCATCACCGCCCTGATCTCCGCCGGGTTCACCGTCTGGTGCGCGTCCCAGCCAAACGCCCGCGCGCCGTCGACGATATGGGCGTTGTCGTCGAAATAGACGATCCGCGCCGCCCCCAGCGCATCCGACACATGGGCGAAAATCTCCGGGTCCGGCTTCCAGTGGCCGATCTCGTGAGACGCGAAGGTGCGCTCGAACAGGCCGCCCAGGCCGTGGATATCCATCAGCCCGGCCCAGTGCAGCTCGTTGGTGTTGCTGAGGCAGGCGGTCCGGTAACACGCCCGGACCTCGGCCAGCAGCTCGTCCGCCCCGGGCTTCAGACCGCCCAGCCAGCCGACCCAGCGCTCCAGCAGCTCGGCGGGCGGCATCTCCAGTTCCAGTTCGTCGCGCAGCAGCGCGGCGAACTCATTGCCGCCGATCCGGCCGCTCTCGAACAGCCGGCAGGCGGGCGAATGCTTCAGCGAAGCATGGATGGTGTCGTAGGAGCGCCCGGTGATCTCGGCCAGCCCGTGGACCCCATGGAAGTCGAACAGAACGCCGCCCAGATCGAATACGAGCCAGAGATCGGGTTGTTTCATGGGATGCCTCCTGAAATGCGCGCCATGATGCCGCAGCGATCAGCCGATGTCACTGTCGCTACCGCCTCGTGCCAAACTCAGTCCGTCATCGCGAGGAGCCGCAGGCGACGCGGCGACCCAGAAGCGGCAGAGCAACGGCGCCAAAGCCTAGGTTGCTTCGCTGCGCTCGCAATGACGGGTAGAGGTGGTGGTAGGATAGAAGCGAAGGCCATGAACCATACTCCGCCCATCGACACCGCCCTCACTTTCGCCGCTCATGGGGCCGAGCGCCTTCGCGGCGCGCTGTCAGCGCTGATAGAGGACCTCGAGAGTGCGGTCGGCGGTTTGCCGGCGGACCATGCGGGCATCAGACTGCATGGCGTCACCGCGCTCCGACCCCTGTTGTCGGCCGACGGGCCGGTCGGACGGTTCGCGACCATGGCTCTGGGCTGCACGTGCCAGCCCGTGCGCGCCATCCTCTTCGACAAGACACCAGCAACGAACTGGTCACTGGCGTGGCACCAGGACCGGACCATCGCCGTCAAACGGCGCATAGAGGTCAGCGGCTACGGTCCATGGACCGTGAAAAGCGGCCTGCCGCACGTCGCGCCGCCCTTCGACTTGCTGGCTAGCATGGTGACCCTTCGCGTCCACCTCGATCCCGTGCCGGAAACCAACGCACCGTTGTTGATCGCACCGGGCTCGCACCGGCTTGGGCGGGTCGCCGAGCGGGACATCGATCGCGTCGTGGAGCAATGCGGCATTGCAGTGTGCCTCGCCGACCGGGGCGATGTTTGGATATACGCCACGCCGATCCTGCACGCATCGGAAGCCGCGCGGACACCGCACCGACGGCGCGTGCTGCAGGTGGACTATGCCGCCGCCGACCTTCCAGGTGGGCTCGATTGGCTAGGGATCTAAGCCGCCTTGTCCTGCGCGCGGTCCACCAGATCGACGATGTCGCTCATGATCTCGCTGATCTGATAGTCCTTGGGCGTGTAGACCGCCGCCGCGCCGGCGGCTTTCAGCGTCCGCTCGTCCTCGGGCGGGATGATGCCGCCGACGACGACGGGGATGTCGCCCATGCCGGCGGCGCGCATGCGGTCCATCACGTCGGTGACCAGCGCCACGTGGCTGCCGGACAGGATCGACAGGCCGACCACGTGCACGCCTTCCTCGAGCGCCGCATTGACGATCTGGGCGGGTGTGAGGCGGATGCCCTCGTAGACAACCTCCATACCGGAATCGCGGGCCTTGACGGCGATCTGCTCGGCGCCGTTGGAGTGGCCGTCGAGGCCGGGCTTGCCGACCAGTATCTTCAGCCGGCGGCCGAGCTTGCGTGAGACGGCATCGACCTTCGACTGCACCGCCGAGAGGTCGGTGCCCCGGCCGCCCGAGGCGCGGCCGACACCGGTGGGCGCGCGGTACTCGCCGAAGATTTCGCGCAGCGCCTGGCCCCATTCGCCGGTGGTGACGCCGGCCTTGGCCGCCTCGATCGACGGCGGCATCATGTTGCGGCCTTCCTTCGCCGCAGCGGCCAGATTGGCGATGGCGGCCTTGACCGCCTTATCGTCGCGCCGGGCGCGCCAGGCCTGCAAATGCGCGATCTGCTCGCTCTCGGCGGATTTATCGACGGTCAAGATGCTGCCGTCGCCACCGGTCAGCGGCGAGGGCGCCGATTCGGCGAACATGTTGACGCCGATCAGCGGCAGCTCGCCGGCCTCGATGGCGTTCATGCGCAGGCTGTTCGACTGCACCAGCGCCTGTTTCATGTAGGACGACTCGACCGCCGCGACCGCGCCGCCCATGGCCTGGATGCGGTCGAACTCCTCGCGGATCTCCTGCTTCAACGCGGTCACCTTCTTCTCGATGGCCACGGAGCCATCGAAGATGTCGGCGTATTCGAGCAGGTCGGTCTCATAGGCGACGATCTGCTGCAGCCGCAGGCTCCACTGCTGGTCCCACGGGCGCGGCAGGCCCAGCGCCTCGTTCCAGGCCGGAAGCTGCACCGCGCGGGCGCGGGCGTTCTTCGACAGGGTGACCGCCAGCATGGACAGCAGGATGCGGTAGACGTTGTTCTCGGGCTGCTGCTCGGTGAGGCCCAGCGAGTTCACCTGCACGCCGTAGCGGAAGCGGCGCAGGCTCTCGTCCTCGATGCCGTAGCGCTGGGCGGTCAGCTCGTCCCACAGCTCGGTGAAGGCGCGCATCTTCGACATCTCGGTGATGAAGCGCACGCCGGCGTTGACGAAGAAGCTGATGCGGCCGACCACCGTCGGGAACTCGTCCTTCGGCACCTGGCCCGAGTCGCGCACCGAGTCGAGCACGGCGATGGCGGTCGCCAGCGCGAACGCCACCTCCTGCACCGGCGTCGCACCGGCTTCCTGCAGATGGTAGGAGCAGACGTTGGTCGGGTTCCACTTGGGCAGCTCGCGGTAGGTGTAGCTGATCACGTCGGTGGTCAGCCGCATCGACGGCCCGGGCGGAAAGATGTAGGTGCCGCGGCTGAGATACTCCTTGATGATGTCGTTCTGCACGGTGCCGTTGAGTTTGGCACGGTCCGCGTCCTGCTCCTCGGCGGCGGCGATGTAGAGCGACAGCAGCCACGGCGCGGTGGCGTTGATGGTCATGGAGGTGTTCATCTTCTCCAGCGGAATGCCGTCGAACAGGGCGCGCATGTCGCCCAGGTGCCCGACCGGCACGCCCACCTTGCCCACCTCGCCCCGCGCCAGCGGATGATCGCTGTCGTAGCCGGTCTGGGTGGGCAAGTCGAATGCCACGGAAAGGCCGGTCTGGCCGCGCGCCAGATTGGTCCGGTAGAGCTCGTTCGACGCCCTGGCCGAGGAGTGGCCCGAATAGGTCCGGATCAGCCACGGCTTGTCTCTGGCCGTCTTCGGCTTGCCTGAGTCGGCCCCCTTGGCTGACGTATCGCTCATGGGTTCTCCTGTGGTTTGTTAGCGCTACCGGGTGGTAACGGAGTCGTTTATTTCCGGATGGACCGCTTAACGGAAATATCATAATAGATGCTGCGCTGCAAAATGACTTGAACGACAATGCTGCTTCGGAAGGTCTGCCTTCCGGGACAGCCGCCCGGCGACAGGAGCAAACCACCATGACCCCGCAGCCCGCGACCGCAGAAAGCGCCCCGTCCACCGGCCAGGTCTACAAGGACCTCTACGAGGTGGGCGAGATTCCGCCGCTGGGCTATGTGCCGCCGAAGATGTACGCCTGGGCGATTCGCCGCGAACGCCATGGCCCGCCCGAGCAATCCATGCAGGTCGAGGTGGTCGATACCCCCGAGATCGACCCTGACGAGGTGGTCGTGCTGGTGATGGCGGCGGGGGTCAACTACAACGGCGTCTGGGCCGCCCTGGGCATTCCGATCTCGCCGTTCGACGTCCACAAGGCGCCCTATCACATCGCCGGATCGGACGCCTCGGGCATCGTCTACAAGATCGGCTCCCGCGTGAAGCGCTTCAAGGTCGGCGACGAAGTGGTGGTGCATTGCAACCAGGACGACGGCGACGACGAGGAGTGCAACGGCGGCGACCCCATGTTCTCGCCGTCCCAGCGCATCTGGGGCTATGAGACGCCGGACGGCTCGTTCGCCCAGTTCTGCAAGATCCAGGCGCGCCAGCTCATGCACCGGCCGCGCCACCTGACCTGGGAAGAGAGCGCGTGCTACACGCTCACGCTGGCCACCACCTACCGCATGCTGTTCGGACACAAGCCGCACATCATCCGCCCGGGCGACAACGTGCTGGTGTGGGGCGCCTCGGGCGGCCTGGGCTCCATGGCGATCCAGCTCTGCGCCACCGCCGGCGCCAACGCCATCGGCGTCATCTCCGACGAGACCAAGCGCGACTTCGTGCTGTCGCTGGGCGCCAAGGGCGTCATCAACCGCAAGGACTTCGACTGCTGGGGCCAGTTGCCACCGGTCGGCGACCAGGCGGTCTATGCCGACTACATGAAGAAGTGCCGCGAGTTCGGCAAGGCGATCTGGAACATCACCGGCAAGGGCGTCGATGTCGACATGGTGTTCGAGCACCCCGGCGAATCGACCTTCCCGGTGAGCTGCTTCGTGGTCAAGCGCGGCGGCATGGTGGTGTTCTGCGCCGGCACCACCGGCTTCAACCTGACCATGGACGCCCGCTTCGTGTGGATGCGCCAGAAGCGCATCCAGGGCAGCCATTTCGCCAATCTGATGCAGGCGAGCGAGGCCAACAAGCTGGTGATCGAGCGCCGCATCGATCCCTGCATGTCCGAGGTGTTCGCGTGGGAGGACATCCCGCGCGCGCACACCAAGATGTGGCACAACGAGCACAAGCCCGGCAACATGGCGGTCCTCGTGTCAGCCCGTTATCCGGGCCTGCGCACCATCGAGGATGCGATCGAGGCCGGCAACGAGCCTGGTCTGGCCAGCTAGGTCGCGCGTATCAAGAACGCCAAGCGCGACGAGACGGAAGGGATCGAACATGGCCTCCACCCTGGCGAAGGAAGAATTGGCGGGCGCGCACCTCGATAATCTGGTGCCGCTGTGCGAGCAGGCGCTCGATGCGGCCGAGACGCTCGCGCTGGCCGTCCGCGCCGCCATCTCCAACCTGATCGTCCGCGACGGCAAGGTGGACCGCAGGCTGCTGGAAGCCCACCAGACCGTCGCCCACGGCTATGGCTGGTACGCCACCTATATCGAGGCGTTGCGCCAGACGCTGGCGTGGCGCAAGGCGCTGACGGCCGAGGCCCGCGGCGGCGAACTCGAGACGCTGATCCTGCAGGCCGGCTTCGGCGAATACTGCGCCCAGCTCATCGGCGGGCTGCAGATGAGCCAGGTGGAATGGGCGCGCCCGTCGGAAATGGGCGCTTCGGACGAGCAGATCGCCGCGTTTGCCAGCCATCCGGCCGTGCGCGCGCTGGTCAAGGGCGGCAATACCGAGGCGGTCCGCGCCCGCATCGCCGAGCTGGTGGCCGACAGCCTGTCGTCCGGCGCGTTCGGCGACACCGGCCTCGACGATGTGCTGGGCATGGTGCGCGACCAGTTCCGCCGCTTCGCCGAGGAACAGGTCATTCCCCATGCCCATGACTGGCATCTGAAGGACGAGCTTATTCCCGCCAGCGTGGTCGCCCACATGAGCGAGCTGGGCGTGTTCGGCCTGACCATCCCCGAGGAGTATGGCGGGCTGGGCCTGGGCAAGATGTCCATGTGCGTGGTGTCCGAGGAGTTGAGCCGCGGCTACATCGGCGTCGGCTCGCTGGGCACCCGTTCGGAGATCGCCGCCGAGCTGATCCTGAACGGCGGCACCGAGGACCAGAAGCATGAGTGGCTGCCGAAGATCGCCTCGGGCGAGATCCTGCCGACAGCCGTGTTCACCGAACCCAACACCGGTTCGGACCTCGGCAGCCTGCGCACCCGCGCGGTGAAGGACGGCGACGTCTACAGGATCACCGGCAACAAAACCTGGATCACCCACGCGGCGCGCGCCGACGTGATGACCATGCTGGTGCGCACCAACCCGGACACCAAGGATTATCGCGGCCTGTCCATGTTCCTGGCCGAGAAGCCGCGGATGAACGAGACCGGGGATTTCCCGGCCAAGGGCATGACCGGCGGCGAGATTCACGTGCTGGGCTACCGCGGCATGAAGGAATACGAGCTGGGCTTCGACGGCTTCGAGGTGAAGGCCCGGAACCTGCTGGGGCGAGAGGAAGGCAACGGCTTCAAGCAGCTGATGACCACCTTCGAGTCGGCCCGCATCCAGACCGCGGCGCGTGCCATCGGCGTGGCCCAGTGCGCCATGGAACTGGGCTTGAAATACGCGCTCGACCGCATCCAGTTCGGCAAGCCGATCTACAATTTCCCGCGCGTGTTCGGCAAGATCGCCTGGATGGTGGTCGAGATCATGATGGCCCGCCAGCTGTCCTACTTCGCCGCCCGCGAGAAGGACGAGGGACTGCGCTGCGATCTGGAGGCCGGCATGGCCAAGCTGCTCGGTGCCCGCGTCGCCTGGGCGGCTGCGGACAACGCCATGCAGATCCATGGCGGCAACGGCTACGCGCTCGAATATCCGATCAGCCGCGTGCTGTGCGACGCCCGCATCCTCAACGTGTTCGAGGGCGCCGGCGAAATCCAGGCCGAGGTGATCACGCGGCGGCTGCTGGAAAGCAACTGACCACCGCCAGAACGCCTGCGTTCTGGAGTTTTCGGAACAATGTTCTAGGTTAGGCGCATGTCCACACCCTTTCTCATTGTCATCGGGTTGCTCGTCATCGCGCTGGTGGTGGTGCTCGGCATGGGCATCATCGGCCTGGCGCGCAACGGCGGCACCAATCCGCGCCGGTCCAACAAGCTGATGCAGATGCGGGTGGCGATCCAGCTGGCCATCGTGCTGCTGCTGTTCGCCGTGCTGGCCGTGGCCAACTAGCATGGTCAAGCTGACCAGGATCTACACGCGCGGCGGCGACACCGGCAAGACATCCCTGGTCAGTGGCGACCGGGTGCTGAAATCGGCACCCCGGGTGGCGGCCTACGGCTCGGTCGACGAAACCAACGCCACCATCGGCCTGGCCCGGCTGCACACCAGCGGTGCCGTGGACGAGGCCCTCGCGCGCATCCAGAACGACCTGTTCGACCTGGGCGCGGACCTCGCCACCCCAGGCGAGGATTTCGAGAACACGCCGAACCTGCGCATCGTCGAGGCCCAGGTGGTCCGGCTGGAGCAGGAGATCGACGCGCTCAACGACCACCTGAAGCCGCTGACCTCGTTCATCCTGCCCGGCGGCACGCCGGCGGCGGCCGCGCTCCACCTGTCGCGCACCGTGTCGCGCCGCGCCGAGCGCGACATGGTCGCCATGGCCGAGGTCGAACCCGTCAATCCGGCGGCGATCCGCTATATCAACAGGCTATCCGACTACCTGTTCGTGCTCGCGCGCCATCTCAACGACAACGGCGCCAGTGATGTGCTCTGGGTGCCCGGCGCGAACCGCTAGTCTGTTCTGACACTGGAGCAGTACCAGAATCTGGTATAAACTCCTTCCGGCACAGGAGGCGGCTATGGGTAAGAATACGTCGGTTACTTTGAGCGATCATTTCATGGAGTTCGTCGATCAGCAGATCGAGGAAGGCAGGTACGGTTCCGTCAGCGAAGTCGTGCGCGCGGGACTTCGGCTCCTGGAAGAACAGGAAACGCAACTCGAAGCATTGCGCGCCGCGCTCATCGCCGGAGAAGCCAGCGGCCCGTCTCGGCCTTTCGACTTCGACGCCTTTCTGGCTCGCAAGAGGGCCTCACGCGCAAAATGACGGGCTACGTCCTATCGCCTGCCGCCGAAGCGGACTTGGACGAGATTTGGGACTATACCGCCGACTACTGGTCCGAAGAGCAGGCAGATACATACGTCCGGGCGATTCGAAACGCATGCCAAGGTCTCGCGGGCGGCAAGCTCGTGGCGCGCTCTATCGAGCACACCCGCCCCGGCTACCGGAAGTATCCAGTAGGATCGCACTTCCTGTTCCTCCGGCTGACTGACAATGGACAAATCGATATCGTCCGCATCCTCCACCAGCGCATGGACCACGCGTCGCGTCTCCTGTCGGACCGGTGACGGCAAAGACGCCCCGGTCGATCAAGCCGCGCGCAAACGGCGATACCCCGTGTAATTTGAGCGGGGGTGGAGTCGTTGACACTAATATGACCTTGGGTTAATTGGTGCACTGCGAAAAAAACGAGAAAAACCGGGAGAGACCTGAGGCATGAAGATTCTGGTCCCTGTAAAGCGGGTCATTGACTACAACGTCAAGGCGCGCGTGAAGGCCGACAAGACCGGCGTGGACCTGGCCAACGTCAAGATGTCCATGAATCCGTTCGACGAAATCGCCGTCGAAGAGGCGATTCGCAAGAAGGAAGCGGGACAGGCGGAAGAGATCATCGCCGTGTCCATCGGCCCGGCACAGGCCCAGGAGACGCTGCGCACGGCTCTCGCCATGGGCGCCGACCGCGCGATCCTGATCCAGACCGACGACATCGTCGAGCCGCTCGCCGTCGCCAAGCTGCTGAAGGCCGTCGTCGATGCCGAGCAGCCCAGGCTGGTGATCCTTGGCAAGCAGGCCATCGACGACGATAGCAATCAGACCGGCCAGATGCTCGCCGCCCTGCTGGGCTGGCCCCAGGGCACCTTCGCCTCGATCGTCAAGGTGACGGACGGCGGCATCGAGGTGACCCGCGAGATTGACGGCGGCCTGGAGACCGTGGCGCTGACCCTGCCGGCCATCGTCACGACCGACCTGCGTCTCAACGAGCCGCGCTATGCCTCGCTGCCGAACATCATGAAGGCCAAGAAGAAGCAGCTCGACGTCAAGACCGCCGCCGACTACGGCGTCGACATCTCGCCGCGCCTGAAGACGCTGAAGGTGGAAGAGCCGCCCAAGCGCGCCGGCGGCATCAAGGTCAAGACCGTCGCTGAGCTGATCGAGAAACTGAAGACCGAAGCGGGAGTGATCTGATGACGGCGCTTGTCCTCGCGGAACACGACAACAAGGAACTGAAGCCGGCCACGCTGAACGCGGTCACCGCGGCGTCGCAGCTTGGCGGCGGCGTGCACGTGCTGGTCGCCGGCTCGGGCGCCAGGGCCGTCGCCGACGCAGCCGCCCGGATCGACGGCGTCTCCGTCGTGCTGCTGGCCGACGACCCGTCCTACGAGAACCGTCTGGCCGAGAACGTCGCGCCGCTGATCGTCTCGCTGGCCGGCGACTACGACGCCATCGTCGCGCCGACCACGACCTCGGGCAAGAACATCCTGCCGCGTGTCGCCGCGCAGCTCGACGTCGCCCAGATTTCAGACGTCATGAAGGTCGAGTCGGCCGACACCTTCGTCCGGCCGATCTATGCCGGCAATGCGCTCGCCACCGTGCAGTCGACCGATTCCAAGAAGGTCATGACCGTGCGCGGCACCGGCTTCCCGGCCGCTAGCGCCACCGGCGGCTCGGCCGAGATCCGCAGCGTCGCCACCGCCGCCAACCCGGGCAATTCCCGCTTCGTCGGTGCCGAGCTGGCCAAGTCGGACCGCCCCGAGCTGACCGCCGCCAAGATCATCGTGTCCGGCGGCCGCGGCATGGGATCCAGCCAGGCGTTCTCGATCATCGAGAGCCTGGCCGACAAGCTGGGCGCCGCCGTCGGCGCCTCGCGCGCCGCCGTCGACGCGGGTTTCATCTCCAACGACCACCAGGTCGGCCAGACCGGCAAGATCGTCGCGCCGCAGCTCTACATCGCGGTCGGCATTTCAGGCGCCATTCAGCATCTGGCCGGTATGAAGGACTCAAAGGTCATCGTGGCGATCAACAAGGACGAAGAGGCGCCGATCTTCCAGATCGCCGACTACGGCCTGGTCGCCGACCTGTTCCAGGCCGTGCCGGAGCTCGAGAAGGCTCTCTGACGGGACTAATCCCATGCTCCAACGGGTCGAGGCGGATGCCATGATACAGACAGTCGGGATCATCGGCGCCGGGCAGATGGGCAACGGCATCGCCCACGTCTCCGCCCTCGCAGGCTTCAAAGTGCTGCTGATGGACGCCAATCCGGAGGCGGCGAGGAAGGCGCTGGGGATCATCGACGGCAACATGTCCCGCCAGGTGGCGCGCGGTCGCATCAAGGAAGACGAGCACCGCCGCGGCATGAACCAGATAAGCCTGGTGAACGGCATCTCCGATCTGTCGGATTGCGATCTGGTGATCGAGGCGGCGACCGAGAAGGAGCCGGTGAAGATCGCGATCTTCCAGGAGCTCTGCAAGAGCCTGAAGAAGGACGCCTATATCGCGACCAACACGTCGTCGATCTCGGTCACGCGCCTTGCCTCGACCACCGACCGTCCCGAGCGCTTCATCGGCATGCACTTCATGAACCCGGTGCCGCTGATGGAGCTGGTGGAGATCATCCGCGGCATCGCCACGGTCGAGGATACCTACAAGGCGGTGAAGGTCTTCGCCGACAAGCTGGGCAAGATCACCACCAATGCCGAGGATTTCCCGGCCTTCATCGTCAACCGCATCCTGGTGCCGATGATCAACGAGGCCGTCTATACCCTCTATGAGGGCGTCGGCAACGTCGAGGCCATCGACACCGCCATGCGCCTCGGCGCGCACCATCCCATGGGTCCGCTGCAGCTCGCCGACTTCATCGGCCTCGACGTTTGCCTGTCGGTGATGCAGGTGCTGCATGACGGCCTGGCCGACAGCAAGTACCGCCCCTGCCCGCTGCTGGTGAAATACGTCGAAGCCGGCTGGCTGGGCCAGAAGACCGGCCGCGGCTTCTACGACTATTCAGGCGAGAAGCCGGTCCCGACCCGGTAAACCATTCTTCGTCATTGCGAGGAGCGAAGCGACGCGGCAACCCAGTCTCGCCGCGCGAAAGCCGTGGGGCGGATGGACTGGCTTGCCGCGCTTCGCTCGCAATGACGGGAAAAGATTAGTGCGCTACAACTGACGTCCGGGGAGACGTCATGCAGCCGCTGGCCACGAGCATCAAAACCACGTCCGACACGTTCCGTGACAACACCGCCGCCATGCAGTCGCTGGTGGATGATTTGCGGGCGAAAGCCGCCGCTATCTCCCTAGGCGGCGACGCACGCTCCCGCGAGCGCCACGTCTCGCGCGGCAAGCTGCTGCCGCGCGACCGGATCGACGCGCTGCTCGATCCCGGCTCGCCGTTCCTCGAGCTGTCCCAGTTCGCCGCCCACGGCCTGTACGAGGACACCATCAACGCCGCCGGGCTGATCACCGGCATCGGCCGCGTGTCCGGCACCGAATGCGTGATCGTCTGCAACGACGCCACGGTGAAGGGCGGCACCTACTATCCGGTCACGGTGAAGAAGCACCTGCGGGCGCAGGAGATCGCCCGCGAGAACCGGCTGCCCTGCGTCTATCTGGTGGATTCGGGTGGCGCGAATTTGCCGCGCCAGGACGAGGTGTTCCCCGACCGGGACCATTTCGGCCGCATCTTCTACAACCAGGCCAATCTGTCCGCCGACGGCATCCCGCAGATTGCCGTGGTCATGGGCTCGTGCACCGCGGGCGGCGCCTATGTGCCGGCCATGGCCGACGAGAGCGTCATCGTCCGCAACCAGGGGACCATCTTCCTGGGCGGCCCGCCGCTGGTGAAGGCGGCGACCGGCGAGGTGGTGAGCGCCGAGGAGCTGGGCGGCGGTGATTTGCATTCACGGATTTCCGGCGTCACCGACCATCTGGCCGGCAACGATGCCCATGCGCTCGCCATGGCGCGGCGCATCGTCGCCAACCTGAACCGGCGCAAGCAAGTCGGCCTGGACCTGGCCGCGCCCGAGGCACCGCTGTATCCGGCCGAGGACATCTACGGCATCATCCCCAAGGAAGGCCGCCAGTCATACGACGTGCGCGAGATCATCGCCCGGCTGGTGGACGGCTCGCGCTTCGACGAGTTCAAGCGCTTCTACGGCGAGACGCTGGTGTGCGGCTTCGCGCGGCTGTGGGGCTTTCCGGTCGGCATCGTCGCCAACAACGGCATCCTGTTCTCGGAAAGCGCGCTGAAGGGCGCCCATTTCATCGAGCTGTGCTGCCAGCGGCGCATCCCGCTGGTGTTCCTGCAGAACATCACCGGCTTCATGGTCGGCCGCAAATACGAGGCGGGCGGCATCGCCAAGGACGGGGCGAAGATGGTCATGGCCGTCGCCAATGCCCGCGTCCCCAAGTTCACGGTGATCGTCGGCGGCTCGTTCGGCGCCGGGAACTACGCCATGAACGGCCGCGCCTACGGCCCGCGCCTGCTGTTCACCTGGCCCAACGCGCGGATTTCGGTGATGGGCGGCGAGCAGGCGGCGACCGTCCTCGCCACGGTGAAGCGCGACGGCATGGAGGCGCGCGGCGAGAGCTGGCCCGCCGACGAGGAAGAGGCGTTCAAGGCGCCGATCCGCGCCCAGTACGACGAACAGGGCCATCCCTATTACGCCAGCGCCCGGCTGTGGGACGACGGCATCATCGATCCGGCGGACACGCGGAGGGTGCTGGGCCTGTCGATCTCGGCCAGCCTCAACGCGCCAATCCCCGAAACCCGCTTCGGCGTCTTCAGGATGTAGCCATGTTCCGTTCGGTCCTCGTCGCCAACCGGGGTGAGATCGCGCTGCGCGTCATGCGCACCGCGCGGCGCATGGGGATGCGGACGATCGCGGTCCATTCCGAGGCGGATGCCGCCGCGCCGCATGTGCGCTTCGCCGACGAGGCGCATCTGATCGGCCCGCCGCCGGCGCTGGAGAGTTACCTGAAGATCGACCGGATCATCGCGGCGGCCGTCAAATCGGGCGCGGAGGCGATCCATCCCGGCTACGGCTTCCTGTCGGAAAACGCCGCCTTCGCGCAGGCCTGCGCGGCTTCGGGCATCGTCTTCGTCGGCCCGCCGGTCGAGGCGATCCGCCAGATGGGCAACAAGAGCGCCGCCAAGGCGCTGATGGACAGGGCCGGCGTCCCGGTCGTCCCCGGCTATCACGGCGCCGACCAGTCCGACGCGGTGCTGGCGCTCGCCGCCGAGCATGCCGGCTATCCGGTGCTGATCAAGGCGGCGGCGGGCGGCGGCGGCAAGGGCATGCGCCGGGTGGACGATCCGGCCGCGTTCGACAAGGAGCTGAAGGCCGCGCGCCGCGAGGCGATGAGCGCGTTCGGCGACGACACCATGCTGGTCGAGAAATTCGTCTCGCGCCCGCGTCACATCGAGATCCAGGTGTTCGCCGACGGCCATGGCGACGCCGTCCACCTGTTCGAGCGCGAATGCTCGATCCAGCGCCGCCACCAGAAGGTGATCGAGGAAGCGCCCGCGCCAAGCATGACACAAGAGCTGCGCGCCCGCATGGGCGGCGCGGCGGTGGCGGCGGCGAAAGCCATCGGCTACCGCGGCGCGGGCACGGTCGAGTTCATCGTCGACGGCAGCCAGGGGATGGCCAATGCCGACTTCTTCTTCATGGAGATGAACACGCGGCTGCAGGTGGAGCATCCGGTCACCGAGATGATCACCGGCACCGACCTGGTCGAATGGCAGTTTCGCGTCGCCTCGGGCGAGGAGCTGCCGCTGACGCAGGATCAGCTCGCCATCACCGGCCATGCCATCGAGGCGCGGCTCTACGCCGAGAACCCGGCGAAGAAGTTCTTCCCGCAGGCCGGGCCGCTGAAGCGTCTGCGCTTCCCGCCGGAGAGCGCGCATGTCCGGATCGATTCGGGCGTTGAGGAAGGCCAGGACATATCCATCTTCTACGATCCGATGATCGCCAAGGTGATCGCCTGGGACACGACGCGCGCCGGCGCGGCGCGGCGGCTGAAGACGGCGCTGGAGCAGACAAGGCTCGCGGGCATCGCCTCGAATCTGGGCTTCCTCGCCGCCATCGCCGGTAACGACGCTTTCCTCGCGGGCGACCTGCACACCGGCTTCATCGACGAACACGCCGCCGACCTGATCCCTGCTGCTACGCCGGTGGATCGTGAGACGCTGGGCGCGGCGGTGCTGTCGATCCTGTCGGCGCGCACGCAGCCCGCCGCCGATCCGTGGGACGAACGCACCGCATGGCGCGTGAACCTGCCGTCCCGCGAAATCTTCGTGCTGAAGGACGGCGATACCGAGCGCAGCGTCACGGTGACTCACGCACCGTCGCTGACGCTGGAGATCGACGGCGAAAGCCTGTCCGCCGCGTTCGCGCAGGAGGGCAACGGCGACCTGGCCGTCAGCCTCGGCGGCGTGCGCTCATCGGTCCACGTCTTCACCGAGGGCGACGCGATCACCGTGCTGCGCGAGGGATGCGCCCACAGTCTGGAGCTGGTGCAGGCCGACGCGGCGGGCGACGATGCGGCGGACAGCGCATCCGACATCCGCGCGCCGCTACCGGGCCGCGTGGCGCAGGTGCTGGCCGAGCGGGGCAAGGCGGTGGCGAAACACGCGCCGCTGGTGATCCTCGAGGCTATGAAGATGGAGCACATTCTGGTCGCGCCCGCTGCCGGTGTGGTCGACGAGATTCGCGTGGCGGCGGGCGATCAGGTAGCCGAGGGCACTGTGCTGGTGACATTCGCGGCGAGAGCATAGGTCAACCGCCGTCGCATCCGTGGAGAACCAACCCTGTAGGTCCGCTATGGGTAGCGGACATTGCATCAAGGCAGATAGGCCAGTCCTATGGCACGTAGACGAAGTGCACTTTGAAGACGAAACTGCCAGCTTCCTCGAAAACGTTCACATGCAGAACCAAGTCACTTCGGCCTTCCTCGACCGTGAACAGGTCCACCAACACTTCCCAGTATGCCAACTGCCACTGGCAAACCGATGTGTCCCAGCTTTCATCCGGCAACGCAGTCAACGAGCAACCGTAAGCGTCGATGTTTCGAGCTATTCCAGCGGCGGTGGCCTCGTCCAGTGGCTCGACACATTCAAGGCCATGCAGGTTGAAGTTCCCGTCGTTGAGCGCGTCAGCAATCTCACGAAGTTTGGACCTCCATTCAGACGGAACTGGATGTTCCTGAACTTCATCCCTCAGAATAGGCACTGGAACACTCACGAAACGACGCTCCACGGCTGGCTATCGGGCAATTGACGAACGTGAACTGCACCCTTTTTCCTGTCTCATTCAAGGGGTGCACTACACTGAATTTGCGTACCTGGCGCGCTGGTAGTTGGAAATTTAGTAAATCGTCGCTGTAACTCGACATGCGCCCGCAGCCTGTTGCCGTCCGTAGAGGTACTCACCCTCCACCCCAAGCCACTCCTTTGAAATACCCTAGATCTTCCTGCATTTTCAAGGTCATCACCCGCTGCTCGTCTGTGAACTCTGGATAGTCGAGATAGACGATGTCCGAGGAATAGCCGATAGCGGAACGGCCCGGTCGGTCGGTGCCGATGCCGACGACCTTCGTCACGCCTGGACACCGCGCCCTGACGATCTGACAACGCAACGCCAACTCCTTAACTCTAAAGTCCCTATCGGCGCTGCCGCGAGCCATGAAAACAAAGGCTGTTCCACCATACCCGACCGCAACCCTCGCAGCGGATTTGGAATTGGATAGATAGTCTAGAAGCGCCTCGGCGAGTTGCGCGCGATGGTGCCGCGGCTGTTTGGTCATCTCGATGAGTGCAAGTTGATCCTGGGTGACCTCCTTAGCAAAAAAATCAAACATACCATCGGTCAATAGGTCGTTCGCATAGTGCTCGATCAGGCGATCCCAAGCATAAGAAATTTCCAAATCCTTATGCCTCTGCTTAAATTCTTCGGAGGAGGATAAGCCAGCCCATAGATCGTTCTCTAAGATCATCAGATCGGGGATGACTTCACCTGTACTGTTTGGAACGCTGTACTTCTCCCCCCATCCAAGATAGAGCGCCAGCAAATCTTCGATTCCGCCGCCGGAACAAACGATTCGGGTTCCGCCCGCGAACAAAGCCTCGGTGTCGGAAAGGAACTTAACGAAGTCAGTGATCGTATCGAGTGAAGAAAAGATAGCTTCGAGGCTGCGCTCATCGCACAAGTGGACAAACCCCTTACCTAGATCGCCCCATTCGACAGGGACTTCACCATTTGCGCCGAGAGCCACCGCAATGCGGTGGTATTGCCGCACATCGTGGGGCGGAAGCTGCACTAGCCGTCCGTCGGAGCGTTCGACATGATCGATGCTTGCCAGCCATCTCTCTGCACCAGCAATCTGGGATAGAGACTCCTCGATCGCCTTCTTTCTCCATCGCTCCCAACCAGTGGTGTCGCCAGTGTCACGGTAAGCACAGTCCTTAACGGATATAATGACGACGTGCCGGTCACAGACGATGAGGCAGTCACACAGTTCCTTTCCCTTCTTTCCTTTCGGATTTGGGTGGGTCCAGAGACGCAGGAAGGAACGATGGCAAAAAGCGGCCACCAACTGCTCAGAAGGGGTCAGTCCTATTTGATGCGTGGTCACCGGGGCATGGCCTCCTCTCCGGCAGTTGAGTATACCACGGTGAAGGCGTGATTAGATGCCCTGAAGGATTGATTGCGGTGACAGTGTATTAAATAGGAGAACCCTCAGGCGCAGGCAGGCGGAAGTTTAGTAAGCGGTCACCGTAACTCCACAGCCTCAATGGAAAGCGGACGTTGACGAAATGGGTGACGGCAGGCACGTGATCTGGGAAACCGCAGGATTGGTAGAAGCCGATACAATGCCAAAGGCGGCTGGACGGAGAAATCTTGATGCGGGTTGTGGTCGACAGCAATTGCCTACAGGCGGACTTACTGCGCTGCTTCCTCTCTGCTTGTTCGGAAAACCAGGTCATCCTTACAGATTATGCTTGGATGGAAGCCTACAAGGGCGAGTCGCTAACCTCGATTCTTAGATCGACGGCCATTCTTGTAGACTTCCCAAGCCAAGTTTTTACCGCGCGGGGTATGAATACGGTCAGCGCCTTAGATGTTCAGGCGCTCGACTTAGCTAACCGGATGCTGCTGTCCCGAGAGGAGAGTGACTTCGAAAACACGGTACTCGCGTTCCGGCAAGCGAGGAACGGCGATCCTAAAGTCATTGAGCAGATCGTTGCCCACGGCCGGAATGCTGATGACCAAATCCTTCGGGTTCAGGGTGGTGCGGCTGAGCTGCAAAATGTGCTTGCATGGATTGCAGAAGATTTCACTCGAGAGGAACTTAGGGTGATCCGGACCTCTCAACCACGCTCTCAGGAACTGATTAAGAAAATATTTGAGATTGTCGATCAGCTTTGCGAGGAGATGACGCCATCCCGGGAGAATGGCGTGATGGAGTTGCCATTCAAAGATCGAATTATGACCTTTCCCTATCGGTTGGCTCTAGCTCAAGTACTCTATCTATTGGAGCTGGTTCGTAGGGGTGGGACTATCAGCAAGAATGTCGGGAAGGCCCGGAATGACCTGATTGACAATACATTCGCCGTCTACGGAACCTACTTCAACGGGGTAATGTCCAACGATGGCCGGCTGAAGTCGCTGGAGACCGAATTGCGGCTGGTCCTCGAGTATCTAGGGACCGACATCCCAGACCATTACCTTGAGGGATTTCTGAGGCAGCTCGGTTGTGACCCAGCGTGACCTGGACTGTGACCCCACCTGTGTCCGGCCGATTTGGGCGCCCTCCCACCGATCAACCCGGCGATGCAACCCCCGCCTTACCCATGGTCAAGGCCGTACAATAGCCCTTCCAGCCGCCGAAGCCGGTGATCTCTTCGGCGCCGCGCACCGCCCATTCCTCGCAGAGGAAACTCTTCACGCTGGTGCCGTCCTCCAGCTCGATGGTGCCGATGCCGAGCGGGCCGGGGATGCGGCCGACGAAGCGGCCGAACGCGGCGTCGGTCAGCCGCCAGACCTCGATCTCCAGACCCTTGCCCTTGAAGTCCGGATCGCGGATCAGCCCCGGCTTTGGCGGCGTCGTGTCGGGCAGGGCGAACAGCCGGTAGCTGCCGGCGGTGCGGCAGGCGCGCACGAACCGCGCGTCGAGCTCGGTGAGCTGGTGGTGCAGCTTCATGCCGCGCAGATGGGCGCCGACCACGGCCAGGTCCACATACGCGGCGCCCGCCGGTTCGGCGACCAGCGAGCGGGCGGACAGCAGCTGGCCGGTGGCGCCGGCGCTCTCGACCAGCGCCCGGTGCAGCCGGTCGCCCAGCACGCCGAGCGCATCGTCGGTGAAGGCCGGGCCGATCAGGGTCACGCCCAGCGGCAGGCCGTCGCGGCGCTTGCCGGCTGGCACCGCGAGACCGCAGCAGTCCAGCAGGTTCACGAAGTTGGTGTAGAGGCCCAGGTTGGAATTGTACTCGACCGGATTGGCCTCCATCTCCGCCACTTTGTAGGTGGTCGGGCAGGTGGGCAGCAGCATGAAGTCGAACTTCTCCCACTCGCGTGCCGCCACCCGCTCCAGCGCCTTCAGCCGGTACTGGCCCTCGAAGGCGTCGAGCGCGCTGAACCGGCGGCCGCCCTGGACGATCTGGCGCACCACCGGATGCACCGCCATGGGATTGTTGTTGAAGAAGGTCTGGATCGCCGCCAGCCGCTCGGCCACCCAAGGCCCGTCATAGAGCAGCGCGGCGGCATCGCGGAACGGCTGGTAGTCGAACGGCACCGCCTGACCGCCAAAGCTGGCGAGCCGTTCGCAAGCGCGGTCGTAGAGGCCCGCCGAGTCCTTGTCACCGAAGAAATTGCGGTCCTCGCCGGCCAGCACGCCGAAGCGGAAGCCGCGAAGTGGTAACGATTTTGGCGTCATGGTCCGGCCATAGGGATCGTCGCCGTCATTGGCCGAGGCGATGCGCCGCACCCGGTTGCCGTCGCCGACATTGAGCGCCAGCACGGTGACGCAGTCGAGCGACCGGCACGCCGGCACCACGCCCGCCGTGCTGAGCAGACCCTTGGTCGGCTTGACCCCGACGATGTTGTTGAGCGCCGCCGGCACCCGGCCCGATCCGGCCGTGTCGGTGCCGAGCGAGAACGAGACCATGCCCGAGGCCACCGCCACGGCCGAGCCGGAGCTGGAGCCGCCGGAAATGTACTCCTGGTCGAACACGCAGCGCGGCGCGCCATAGGGCGAGCGTGTGCCGTTCAATCCGGTGGCGAACTGGTCCAGGTTGGTCTTGCCGATGGCGATGGCGCCCGCGTCGAGCAGGCGCTGCACCGCCGTGGCGTTCTCCCAGGGCTGGTAGGCGTAGTCGGGACACGCCGCGGTGGTCGGCAGTCCGGCCACGTCGATGTTGTCCTTCACCGCGAACGGGACGCCGTAGAGCGGCAGCCCATCGACGCCTTCGGGCCGCGCGGCCAGCGCCTTCGCCTTGGCCAGCGCCTCCTCGCGCGGAAACAGGCTGATCCACACGGCCTTGTCGGGCCAGGCGTCGATCCGGTCGTAGACCTCGGCGATCACCTGTTCGGGCGTGGTGCGCCCGTCCCGGTATGAGGCGATGAGGTCTTCGATCTGGAACGACGAGTGGGGCATCAGGCGGCCTTCAGTACGGCGACGACCTGTCCCGCCTGCACGGGACGGCCGGGTTGACAGCGATACTCGCTGACCACGCCCGCGACCGGGGCGGTGATGGCCAGCTCCATCTTCATGGATTCGACGATGACCAGGGTGTCGCCCGCCTCGACCGACTGGCCCGGTTCGGCGACCAGCTTCCAGACGTTGCCGGGGACGTGGGACTCGACGCCCACCGATCCCTCCGGCAGCGCGCCCTCGTCGGGAATGGCGGCGACGGTCTCCTCGCCCACATAGGTGGCGAGGCCCTGCTCGGCCCAGCGCTGGCGTTCGGCCTCGAACGCGGCCTGCTGCCTGGTCTTGAAGGCGGTGATGCCGTCTGCGTTGGCGTCAAGGAAGTGGCTGTACTCCCGCAGGCTGAAGCTGGTTTCCTCGATGTCGACCCTGTAGCGGCCATAAGGGAAATCGGCGCGGGCCTCCAGCAGCTCCTCGGCCGAGACCGGGAAGAACTTTATCTGGTCGAAGAACCGCAGCAGCCACGGCACCTTGTCCTCGAACGGCTTGGGCTGGCGCCAGGTGTTCCACACCTGGATGGTGCGGCCGACGAGCTGGTAGCCGCCTGGCCCCTCCATGCCGTAGATGCACAGATAGGCGCCGCCGATGCCCACCGCGTTCTCCGGCGTCCAGGTGCGGGCCGGGTTGTACTTGGTGGTCACGAGCCGGTGGCGCGGATCGACCGGCGTGGCGACCGGCGCGCCCAGATAGACGTCGCCCAGGCCCAGCACCATGTAGCTGGCGTCGAAGAACAGCCGGTAGACGTCGTCGACGCTGTCGAGCCCATTGATCCGCCGGATGAACTCGATGTTCGACGGGCACCACGGCGCATCCGGCCGCACCAGGTCCATGTATTTTTGCGCGGCGAGCTGGGCCTGGTCGTCGTTCCATGACAGCGGCAGGTGGACGATCCGCGACGGCACCCGCATGTCCTTGGCGTCGGGCAGGCTGAGCTCCAGCGCCTTCAGGCCGCCCAGCAGCTTGCCCAGCGGCAGGGCGATGCTGTCGTAATGGATCTGCAGCGAGCGGATGCCGGGTGTCAGGTCGATGATGCCGGCCCAGCCTTCCGCCTCGATGGCCTGCATCAGCGCGTGGACCCGCATCCGCAGGGCGATGTCGAGCACCAGCGGCCCGTATTCCACCAGCAGGTAGCGGTCGCCGGCGGCGCGGTAGCACACCGGCACGTTGTCCTCGGAATACCGTTCCAGCACGGCATCGCGCTTGCGGGCGACGGGCGCGACCACGGGCGGCGGAACCGTCAGGTTCATCACCGCCGCGTCCCGCGCCCGGCGCAGCGCCGCGGCTTCTTCCAGCTCGAGCCGGCGGAACCGCACCTTGTCGCCCGGCTTGAGCTGGCCCGTCTTCCACAGCTCGGCGTCGACGATCACCGCCGGGCAGACGAAGCCGCCCAGGCTGGGGCCGTCGGGACCGAGGATGATCGGCATGTCGCCGGTGAAGTCGATGGCGCCGATGGCGTAGGCATTGTCGTGGATGTTGGACGGGTGCAGCCCCGCCTCGCCGCCGTCGGCCCGCGCCCATTGCGGCTTGGGGCCGATCAGGCGCACGCCGGTGCGCGAGCTGTTGAAATGCACCTCGTACTCGGACGAGAAGAACGTCTCGATGTCGGCGTCGGTGAAGAAGTCGGGCGCGCCGTGCGGGCCGTAGAGCACGCCGATCTCCCAGCTCCGGGTGAGCGGCGGCAGCGCGTCGTCGCGCAGCACCTGCGGAATGTAGGGCTTTTCGGTGCCGTTCAGCCGCAGCACGTCGCCGGTGCGCAGCGTGCCTGTCGCATGGCCGCCGAAACCGCCGAGGCCGAAGGTGGCGCCCGAGCCCAGATAGTCGGGCACGTCGAAGCCGCCCGCGACCGCCAGATAGGCCCGGTTTCCCGGTCCGTCGATGGCACCGATGGCCAGCACCTGGCCGGCCTTCACCGCCATCGTCCGCCACCAGGCGACGGGCTCGCTGTCGAGCGTCGCCTTCATCTTCGCGCCGCCCAACGCGATGACCGCGTCGCAACCGAAGCACAGGGTCGGGCCGGTCAGGGTGATCTCAAGACCCGGCGCGCCCTCGTCGTTGCCGACCAACCGGTTGGCGAGGCGGAACGAAAACGCATCCATGGGCCCGCTCGGCGGCACGCCCACGCTCCAGTAGCCGACGCGGCCGGGCCAGTCCTGGATGCTGGACTGGGCGCCGGGCGCCAGTACCTCGACCGACTTGGACACGAACGGAAAGGATTTCAGCGTGGCGGTGATCGCCTTACCGTCGCGGAACACCTGAGAGCGGGCGATCTCGCGCAGATAGGCCAAATTGGTCTCGATGCCGTAGAGGCTCGATCTGTCCAGCGCCTCCACCAGCTTCTCGACGGCGGCGGCGCGGGTCGGCGCGGAAACGATCAGCTTGGCCAGCATGGGATCGTAATAGGGCGGCACCTCGGTGCCCGATTCGACCCAGCCGTCGACGCGAACGCCGCAGGGGAATTTCACCTGGGTGAGCCGGCCTGCGCTGGGACGGAAATCCTTGGCCGGGTCCTCGGCGTAGATGCGCACCTCGATGGCCGCGCCCTTTGGCGCGGGCACATCGAGCGAAAGCTCCTCGCCCGCCGCCTGGCGCACCATCCATTCCACCAGGTCGACGCCGAACACCTCCTCGGTGACGCAGTGCTCGACCTGCAGCCGGGTGTTGACCTCGAGGAAGTAGAAGGCCTCCGCGTCCACGTCGTAGACGAACTCGACGGTGCCGGCGGATTCGTAGTCGACGGTCTTACCGAGCGCGATGGCGGCGGCATGCAGATCGAACCGGCCCTGCGCCGACAAATGCGGCGCGGGCGTCTCCTCGACGACCTTCTGGTTGCGGCGCTGGAGCGAGCAGTCGCGCTCGCCCAGGGCCACCACCTTGCCCTTGCCGTCGCCGAAGATCTGAACCTCGATGTGCCGGGCGCGGCTGACGAACTTCTCGATGAACAGGCCGGCGTCGCCGAAATTGTTCTGGCTGAGCCGCTTCACTTCCTCGTAGCGGGCGGTCAGGTCCGCGTCGGCGTGGCAAAGCTGCATGCCGATGCCGCCCCCGCCCGCCGTGCTCTTGAGCATCACCGGATAGCCGATGGAAGCGGCAGCGGTTAGCGCCTCGCCGACGCCAGCCAGCAGACCGGTGCCGGGCAGCAGCGGCACGCCGCTCTTCTCGGCGATCTCGCGCGCTGTGTGCTTGGGGCCGAAGGCGCGCATGTGGTCGGCGCCGGGGCCGATGAAGCGGATGCCGTTCAGCCACAGCCTCTCGGCGAAGCCGGGATTCTCGCTGAGGAAGCCGTAGCCGGGATGCACCGCTTCCGCGCCGGTCAGGTTGCAGGCGTCGATGATGGCCTGCTGGTCGAGGTAGCTCTCGGCGGCGGGCGCTGGGCCGATGCGGACGGATTCGTCGGCCATCAGCACGTGCCTCGCATGCCGGTCGGCGTCCGAATAGACGGCGACCGAGGCGATGCCCATGCGGCGCAGGGTGCGGATGATCCGGCAGGCGATCTCGCCGCGGTTGGCGATCAGGACCTTGTTGAACATGTCACGCCGCGTCCCAGATCAGCACGCGGATCGGCGTGGGATTGAACCCGTTGCACGGGTTGTTGACCTGCGGGCAGTTGGAGATCACCACCAGCACGTCCATCGCCGCCTGCAGGTCCACATAGCCGAGCGGCTCGGAGATGCCGTCGTCGATGTTGACCGCGCCGCCCGGGCTGATCGGCACGTTCATGAAGAAGTTGATGTTGCCGACGATGTCCCGCTTGCCCATGCCGTATTTCGACACCTCCAGCAGGAAGTTCTCGCGGCAGGCGTGCATGTATTTGGTGTGGTGGCCGAAGCGCACCGTGTTGCTCTCGCACGAGCAGGCGCCGGCCGAGGTGTCGTGCCGGCCGCAGGTGTCGGCGACCAGCGTCGCCATCACGTTGCCCTCGTTGGACATCAGCGCCGTGTCCGCCTCGATATAGGCGGCGCCCTGGGCGGTCAGCGTGTCCTGGGCGCTGTAGCGTTCGGTAGTGTTGTGGGCGTTGTAGAGGATGGTGTCGACGGCCTGCTGGCTTTCCAGGTCGACGATGCGCAGCACCTGACCCTGCTTCACCACGCCCGACCAGGGCTTCCGGGCGGGGATGATGAAATCGTAGACGGCGGTCGAATAGTCGCGGTCGATGAACCTGGTCATGGCCGCCTCCTATGCCCTGCTGCCGAACAGCGGATCGGTGTTCTCGAAGCCGCGCACCGCTTCCTCGGTGGCCGTGCGGCAGAGATCGTCCTCGTCGGGCTCGGGCGAGTCCCAGACGATGGCCTCGATGGATTTCGGCGCGTAGACCGGCGACGGATCGAGCGGATGCGGGCAGTTCGACAGCACCGCCAGCACGTTCATCTCGGCCCGCAGATCCACGTAGTCGCCCGCCTTGTCGTGGCCGCCGGTCCAGGCGAAGCGGCCGTCCTCGCCGGTCGAGACGCCGGCGAAGAAGGTGACGCAGGGCGGCACGTCCTTGACGCCCATGCCGTATTTGCCGACCGCCAGCCGGAAATTGTCGCGGCTGTTGCGCAGCGTGTCGTCGCCATAGCGCCGGTTGTTGCTGAACGGCGTCGAGCCGCCGGCGATGAAGTCGTGGCGGCCGGCGGTGGTGTCGTCGGTGATCGACATCAGCACCCGGCCCATGTCGGAGAACAGCACCCGGCCCTTCGACAGGTTGGCGTGCCACTGCACCTTCACGGTGTCGCCCGCGTTGTACCGTTCGCTGGTGTCGTCGATGTTCCAGAACAGTGCCGAGACGCCGCCGGTGCCGCCATTGACGATGCGTAGCGTCCGGCCGCGCGGGATCACCATGCCCCAGTACCAGCCGCCGGGGATGATCTCGCGGTGGAGAACCTTTTTCGGCTTGATGCGGGCGGGGTTGGACGGTTCCTTCGCCGCCTGGGCGAGGCGCGGCGACTTTTCGTGGGCGCCGGCCCTCAGTTCCTCGTAGCGGCGGCGGAATTCTTCCGGGGTGGCGTTGTCCAGCGCGGTCATGACTTGCTCCTAGTGACCGACGCCGGGCCGTCCCGGCAATGCCTCGAGCTCGTCGAGCAGGCGGGTCGTCCCGCCCGAGGCAATGTGCGTGTCTGATACAGGATATTTCGGCGGCCAGACAGCCAGATCGTGCGTGATGGTCGCGCCGTACCGGTCGCGCTCTTCGGGCCGGTTGCGCGGCCGGTCGAAGGCGATGACGCGGGTGCCGAGATGGAACGCCTCGGACAGATCGTGGGTGACCATGAACACGGTCATCCTGGTTTCGCGCCACAGCTTGAGCATCAGCACGTGAATCTCGGCGCGGATGCCGGGATCGAGCGCGCCGAACGGCTCGTCGAGCAGCAGGATCTTCGGCCGCTTGATCAGCGCCTGGGCGATGGCGAGGCGCTGCTGCATACCGCCGGAAAGCTGGCTGGGATAGAGGTGGAGGAAGTCGCCCAGACCGACGGCGGTAAGGATCTCCGCCGCCTCCTCGCGCGCCCGCTTCCTCGCCTTGCCGAACAGCTTGCCGAGCAGCGGCGAGGCGGCGAATTCCTTGCCCAGCACCACGTTCTCCAGCACCGTCAGATGCGGGAACACCGAGTACCGCTGGAACACCACGCCGCGGTCGGCGGTGGGCTCGCCGGGCAAGCGTTCGCCCTCGAACAGGATGTCGCCCTTGGTCGGCGTCTCGGCCGACAGCAGCATGCGCAGGAAGGTGGACTTGCCGCAGCCGGACGGGCCGACCAGGGCGATGAAGGAATGGGGCTCGACCTCGAGCGAGACCTGCTCGAGCACGATGCGCCCGTCATATTCCTTCCAGACGTTCCGGACGCTGACGGCGGTCATCAGGTTCTCCCCTGCGCGAACCAGGGAAACGCCTTGCCTTGCAGGCGGCGCAGGCCGAAGTCGAGCGCGAAGGCGAGCAGGGTGATCCAGGCGACGTAGGGCAGGATGGTGTCCATGGCCAGGTAGCGGCGCAGCAGGAAGATGCGGTAGCCAAGCCCCGATTGGGAGGCGATGGCTTCCGCCGCGATCAGGAACAGCCAGGCCGAGCACAACGACAGCCGGACCGAATCGATGAGCCGCGGCATCATCTGCGGCACCACCACGCGCAGGGCGATCTGCCAGGTGGAGGCGCCCAGCGTCTGGGCCTTGACCATCAGCTCCCTCGGCATCTCGTCGACCCGCAAGATCATGTCGCGCATGACCACGGGGGCGACGCCGATGACGATGAGCGCCACCTTCGACGTCTCGCCCAGCCCGAAGATGATGAACAGGATGGGCAGGATGGCGAGCGGCGGGATCATGGCGATGACCGCCACGAACCCGTTGAAGGTGGTGCGCACGAAAGGAACCAGGCCGATGGCGATGCCGAACACGCCGGCCATCACCGTGGCGATGGCGAGCCCCGCGAGCAGGCGGGCCAGGCTGGCGGCGGTGTCGACCCATAGCAGCACATCGCCGGTCCGCGGGTCGGCCTCGAACGCCATGCGGGCGAAGCCGGCGCCGATGGACGCGAAGGACGGCAGCAGCTTGTCGTCGGGATTGTCCGCAAGCCGGGCCGCCGACCCGGCAAGGTAGGCGAGCAGCAGCAGCAGGAAAGGGAGCGCCGCCAGGAACAGCGCCGCGCCCCGTGTCGGGTAGACATTGATCATGCGCTTGCGCATGACCGCCGGCCTGCCGCCCGCCCTATCCATCGGCACGTCCTTACTTGGCCTTGGCGGCTTCGTTCATGTAGGCGGCGGTGAAGCGGAACTTCACGTTGTTCTTGTCGCCCAGCACCTTGCCGTCGGGGAAGGCGATGCCGACCACGTCGGCGCTGGCCGCGCCCTGCCCCAGCAGGCCGTGGGAGAACAGGAAGGTCCGCACCAGGTCCATGGTTTTGTAGATCGACGCGCCCATGGTGAAGGAGGTGGCTTCCTTGGGCGTGTAGAACATGCGCGTGGTGGCGAGCTGGGCGTCGTAGCCGGCCAGGTCGGTGCCCGACGCCTTGCCCATGGCCTCGCGGGCGGCCTTCCCCTCGGGCGTGTCCGAACTCATGATCGTCATGGTTTCGTACCAGGCGCCCGTGAGCGCGCGGCCGAAATTCGGGTTGTCCTTCAGGGTCTGGGTGTTGACCACCGACAGGTCCATGATCTCGCCTGGGATCTGGCTGGAATCGAACACCTTGTGGGCGTTCTTGTCGGCGAGGATCTCGGCGACCAGCGGGTTCCAGGTGACCACCGAGGTGACGTCCTTGGTCTTCCAGGCAGCGACCATGTCGGCGTCCGAGGTGTTGACCACGGTGACGTCCTTCTCGGACTTGCCGATGGACTGCAGCGCGCGGGCCATCAGGTAATGAGACACCGACAGCTCGACCAGATTGACCTTCTGGCCGATCAGGTCGGGCAGCTTGGTCTTGCCCTTCAGGATGATGGCGTCGTTGCCGTTGGAGAAGTCGCCGACGATCAGCGCCGTGGTGTCGACGCCGCCGACCGCCGGGATGGCGAGGGCGTCCATGTTGGTGGCGACCACGCCGTCATAGGCGCCGGCGGTGTACTGGTTGATCGATTCCACATAGTCGTTGAACTGCACCACGTCGATCTTGATGCCGTATTTGTCGGCCCACTTCTTGACGATGCCCTGATCGGCGGCCCAGCCCCACGGCATCCAGCCGGCATAGATCGACCAGGCAAACTTGAATTCGGTCTTCTTGGCCGCGCTCGCCGGCGCGGCAAACGCGGTCAACGTCATGGCGGCGATGGCCAGCGCGGCGACGAACCTGGATGTTTTCTGCATAGTCCCAATCCTCCAAAAAAACGAGTGCTGATCCGGGGATTGGCGAGGCCGTTTGTATGATGCCAATCCCAGCATCATGGTGACCTCCCGGGCTTTTGTCCCGCCGTGTACTCGGCCGCTGTACACCGGACGAGCGGCGGCTCTCGGACCAGTCGCGCGGAGCGCCGCGCCGGAACCCTAGCCGCCCTATGCTGGTTAACAAGCAACTCCCGTGCCAGCGCCGCAGTTGCGCGGTTTCGTCTGCGTTGGTGGCCGGCTTCACACCGTACCGGCCAATCCATGGGCACAGATTGGGCAATTTTTAGCCATCTGCCGAAATGGCCCATGTTTTAATCAATCTGCTGCACGCTTGGCCCGCCGCGGCCGGTGCATTACATACGGGATCGACCGCATCCTTATTGGCAGAGACGCCCGTGTTCGATTTCCTCACCGACAGCCGTCCCGACGACACTATCGCCATCACCGCGCTGACCGAGGCCGCGCTCGCGGGCTGGCTGGAGGCGCAGCCCGCGCCGGTGCGCAAATGGGCCGGCCTGCAGGGCTTCAAGGCGAAGACGGCGCAGATCGTCTCGCTGCCCGGCGCCGACGGCGGCGTCGGCCGCGTGCTGCTGGGCCTTGGCAAGGACGGCGCGCCGCTGTCGCCCTGGACCTTCGTGGGACTGCCGGCGACCCTGCCGCAGGGCAACTACGCCTTCGACGGCGTGCCCGGCGCGGCGTTCGCCACCATGGCGGCGCTGGGCTGGGCGCTCGGCACCTACCGCTTCGAGCGCTACAAGCTGGCCGATGCCGAGGCGCCCAGGCCGCACCCGCACCTGGCGATCCCCGACGGCTGCGACCGCGCCTATGTGGAGGCGGCCGTCCGCGCCACCTTCCTGGTGCGCGACCTGATCAACACGCCGCCCAACGACATGGGCCCAGCCGACCTGGAGCGCGAGGCGTTCGACCTGGCCGCGCGCCTGGGCGCCGAGGCGACCAGCGTGATCGGCGAAGACCTGATCGACGCCAACTTCCCGGCGATCCACGCGGTCGGCAAGGGCAGCGCCCGCGCGCCGCGGCTGATCGACCTGCGCTGGGGCGATCCGTCCCATCCCAAGGTGACGCTGGTCGGCAAGGGCGTGTGCTTCGACACCGGCGGCTATGATCTGAAAACCAGCTCGGGCATGGCACTGATGAAGAAGGACATGGGCGGCGCGGCCCATGTGCTGGGCCTGGCGCACATGATCGTCTCGCTGAACGTGCCCGTGCGCCTGCGGGTGCTGGTGGCGGCCGTGGAGAACAGCGTGTCCGGCAACGCCTTCCGGCCCAGCGACGTGATCGACACCCACAAGGGCTTGACGGTCGAAATCGGCAACACCGATGCCGAGGGCCGGCTCATCCTGGCCGACGCCCTGTCGCTCGCCAGCGAGGAATCGCCCGAACTGATCGTCGATTTTGCAACCCTGACGGGTGCCGCGCGCTCGGCTCTCGGACCGGAGCTCCCGCCTTATTTCACCGATGGCGAGGATCTGGCGGCGGCGTTTTCGGCGGCCGCGGCGGCGACCGCCGACCCGGTCTGGCGGCTGCCGCTATGGCCCGCCTACGCCGACAATCTGAAGAGCAATATCGCCGATTTACGTAATGATGGCGGGCCTTTCGCTGGCGCGGTGGTGGCGGCGCTGTTCCTGAAGCGGTTCGTCGCGCAGCCCGAGCGCTGGATCCATCTGGATATCTATGCGTGGAACCCCGAGAAGCGGGCAGGCCGGCCGGTCGGCGGCGAAGCCATGGCGATGCGCGCGGTTTTCGACATCATACGGTCGCGATTCGGTGGCTAAATTTGTTGCGGGGGCGCTTGTAATCGAAGCCCGGAAACCGATACTCTTGCTATGACGTTGCAAATCACAAATCCCCAGGCACTTAGCCTTTGGCTGAACACCGTAAGCACGCTGGTCCGCGGCGAGGAAACGCACGATCTGACGTCGCGTCAGATGGCGATCCTGCTTACCGTCTATCTCAATCCCGGCCCGCACACCGTGCGCGGCCTCGCCGCCGAGCTGGACATCACCAAGCCGGTGGTGACGCGGGCGCTGGATACGCTGGGCAGGTTGGGCCTGCTGAAACGCCGGCGCGACACGGCCGACAAGCGGAACGTGCTGATCGAGCGGACGCCGCGCGGGGCGAACTATCTGGGCCAGCTCTCGGACATCATCGTCACGGCCGGCTACGACGCCTGACGCGGCCTTGCCCATGACGGGCGATCCGCGCATCACGCCGGCCCGCGAGGATCTGGCGGCCGACTACCTGCGCTCGGTCGTCAAGGTCGCCGGCTATGCCAAGGGCGTGCCGAAGCAGGTTCGCCTGCCCTATGCGCCGCTGCACAAACTGCCCGACACCGCCACCGGCCGGCTGACCGAGGCGCTGATGGGCGAGGCGGTCACCGTCTATGAGGAAAAGGGCGGCTGGTCGTGGTGCCAACTCGCCGCCGACGGCTATGTGGGCTACATGCCGAGCGTAGCCTTGGGCGAGCCCGGCCCGGAGGCAACCCACAAGGTGGCCGCGCTGCGCACCTTCATCTACCGCAGGCCCGACCTGAAGTCCCCGGTTCTCGGCGCCGCCAGCCTGGGCGCGACCGTCGCCGCCACCGGCGACGAAGGCGAGTTCACCGCCATCGACGGCGGCGGCTGGGTGTTCACCGGCCACCTGAAGCCCGTGGACGAGGTGGAAGCCGACTACCTGACCACCGCCATCCGCTTCATCGGCGTGCCCTATCTGTGGGGCGGCAACACCAGCATGGGCCTCGACTGCTCGGGCCTGGTGCAGACCTCGTTGCGCTTCGCCGGCATCCTCAACTGCCCGCGCGACAGCGACATGCAGGCGGCCGGCCTGGGCGACGCCATCGAACCGGATGCCCGCCTCGCCCGGCGTGGCGACCTCGTGTTCTTCCCCGGCCATGTGGGCCTCGTCATTGATGACGGCGTGCTGCTCCACGCCAACGCCTGGGACATGATGGTTTCGCCGCACCCGCTGCGCTACGTGGTCGCCGAGATCGCCAAGAAGAACCCGACGCCGGTCACGGCGATAAGACGGCTTGTCTAACGCGCCATCGACGCGGCTGCCGCCGACGCGCTATGGTTGGCTTTGGGGAGAGCGGCTATGACCATCGACGAATTGCTGGCGATCGAGGAGATCAGGGCGCTGCGGGCACTCTGGGGCCATCTCTATGACGGCCGCGAGGTCGACAAGCTGGCCGACCTGTTCACCGAAGACGCCGTCTGCGAGTTCTCGGAGAAGTACGGCGGCCATTGGATCGGCCGCGACGCCATTCGCGCCAACTACCAGAAATACGCGACGCCGCCCGCCTATCCCTCGCTGCACGCCGGGACCAACCATGTGGTGAAGGTCTTGGGACCGAACGACGCGACCGGCCGCTGGTACCTGCTGGACTTCAACGTCCGCGAGGGCGTGGAATTCCCGCCCGCCATCATGGGCGTCTACGACGACGTCTACCGCAAGGTGGGCGGCGACTGGAAGATCGCCCGCGCCCGGCTGCACTTCCTGTGGCCCGACAGGGTTACCGGCGACCTCTGACTAGAGCCAGTACACAACGCCCCAATAAATCGGCCAGAGCATGGAGGCGACGAACGCGGCAGGCGTCTGGGTCGCCCAGTCGCCGTGAGAATACACGAAGCCGTCGAACGCCAGCAGGTACACGAGGGTGGCCAGCGCGCCGGCAAGATAGATTCTCCTGAACATCCCCTCCATTCCTCGGGGTCGCCATGCAGTGACAGCATTTTCACGCATGTGAGGACGATAGGGAAGATCGGTTACGTCCCCACCGCGTGGGCGTGGGCCACTTCCAGGTTGAACGCGGCGGCCATCAGCGCCTTGGTGT